>Ga0209542_10001424_pt1 | contig 56182 bp, 52 predicted proteins | sample RifCSPhighO2_01_FD_184028 | JGI IMG/M metagenome (GOLD analysis project Ga0209542, IMG submission 184028) | Soil microbial communities from Rifle, Colorado - Rifle CSP2_plank highO2_0.1 (SPAdes) (version 2) | ecosystem: Environmental > Terrestrial > Deep subsurface > Rock core/Sediment ... | reverse complement strand
TAACAAACAAGATTAGGTCCGCCTCGTTGAAAAAATTACATTTCTGACTAAAAAATTCATTAATCTCCAAGCTGTTAGTTGATGCTATGGATCCAAACGGCCACCAGGATTGATATTTGGCCAAAGCAAAATAACCGCCAATGAGGACAACTAAAATTATGATGCTGATAGTTAACTTTTTTGGTGAATGGGGGGGTTGATTTAACCCAGTTGGGGTTGGTTCTAAAGGAGGCACTGGGTACTGCTCCGGCTGATTTGGGTTTTGAGGAAGATTTTCCATGTTTATCGTTCCAAAGTTAATATGTTGTAACTAAAATCAAAATTAATTTTTTTATATCCGAAACTTCGTAAAAGACCAATACCGATGATTGGCATAAGACCTGCATCAATCAAAACACTAACTGTATTTTTAACGTCTTCCAAGACCACTTCGGCAAGAGAAGCTCGCATCGTAATAGTTGCTTCATTAGCTAAAGCAACTGACTCTGTATGTGTTATTTCTAGGCCAAGTTCTATTGCCGTTTGCGATGATAATTTTAATTCCCCGGTAAATCCTGTGTCTAATAGCCCTACTATTTCTTGAACTCCCAAAGAAGATCCCACCGTAACGCGAATTAATGGCCGATTCTCATGAATTAAACCTTTAATCATAAGTGGCTCATTGCCAAACGAGCAAGTGTTTCTGCCGCGGAAAAACCAATCTTGACTACATAGAAAACCTCGTTTGGATGAGATCCGCGCGCCTTTTCAACTGCCTCAACACTAGTCACCCCAAAAAAAACGTCTCCGTTATAAACATCAATAGCTAAAAAACGGCCATTTTCTTTTGGCTCATATTGCCCTTTTATTTTACTGTAAATTTCAGCACCCTTTTCGGCTATTTGTTGAATATTTACCATTTTAATTTTGTTTTCGTTAATCATTTCACTATATTATAACAAAATTTGATTAATAAAAAAGGTTTTGTATGGTCTAAAATCTGGTCTTTTTTAGTTGTTTTTCTAAGTATTCACTTAACATAATTTTAACTTAGCTTTACAAGATTAATATATCATAAAGAAGAAAAAAATTTAAATGAGCAGGTTAGCGAGTAAATTTAAAGGTCGAAAGGATTTGATCTAATAGATTAGACTGCGATGTTTGTTTAATCACTAGTAATGCTTCCAGCATATCTATCAGTATCACCCTATATATTGAATCCATACTTCCAGTACCAATAAATTGCAAAGCATCTCGCCCGGCAAATTTAATAGACGACTGTTTATCTCCATGAGCATTATATTTAGGCCATTCTTGAGCTGATACCATTGGTACAAACTCAAAAGACAAAGTTATTGCCTCACAACAAAAAAGATGTTCTTCAATTTCAGCAATAGCTACACGAGTACTGCTAGGGCCAGCCGGAATTAATTTTTCATTTTTTTGGTCAGTATTTGTGTATGCCGTATGAGTTGAAGGGTGCTTGAATTCAAACCCATAATCTTCATTCCGATAAGTTTGCCAATCGGCAGTTTCATTGGGTGTCGGAGTCGGAATAGATACGGCAACATCTTCAAACGGCCACCAAGATTGATTTCGAGCTAAAACAAAATAACCGCCGATTAAAGCCGAAAACACCAAGCATACAAGGATGCCCCTTGTATGCTTGAGTGGCGAATGAGGGGGTCCATTTAACCCGGTTAAAGTTGGTTCTAACGGAGGTACTTGATACTGCTCCCCATCCTTCGCCATAGGCCCCGGAGGGCGCGGCGGCTGAATCGAGTTTTGAGGAAAATTGTCCATCAGTTAACGGCGGCCAGTTCTTTATCTTTTTCTTGAGAAACCGGGCCGCTTATTTCCCGCAACTTTCTCAAGGCGCCTTCCAGTAAAATCAACTGGTCCACGTTATGGTCCAAGGACTCTTTCAAAGAAGCAGAGTCAGCCCCTTCTTTTATGGCTTGTTGTAATGCTTGAGCAAGACTGTCCATTTTTCTTTGGACATCGATTATTTCCGACATAATAATCTCCCGGTCGCTTTCGTAGGTAGCGTCCGGCTTTGACCTTTCGAATTGATTTTTCATATACAAAAATTATACACCACTAGATTAAATTTGCCACCCCTTTTTCTTGAGAGCATCCTCCGCCGCCATCTGCTGGGCTTCTTGTTTGCTTAAGCCACTGCCTTGGCCAACCAGTTCGGAACCAAGGAAAACACCCACCTCAAAATTCCTGGCATGATCCGGCCCCCATTCTTTGAGCACTTCATAGGTAGGGGTAATTCCAACTTTGTCCTGCGCTTCTTCTTGCAAGCGACTCTTTGAATCGCGATATGCCTTTTGTTCGATAATTGTCGGCAGTTCTACAATGATAAACTTATCAACGAATTTTTCCGCCATGGCATATCCTTGGTCCAAATAAATAGCTCCGATCAAAGCTTCAATGGCATTGGCTAAAATAAACTGCCGAGCCCGGCCGGTGTCTTTGGCCTCTCCCCGGGAAAGCAAAATATAGTCATTCAAATCGAATTTTCCGCAAATTTTAGACAAAATCACCGCATTTACAATGGCCGCCCGCCAGTTGGTCAGCTCCCCTTCAGGCTGCGGATAATTTTTATAGAGATGGTCCGTAACCACTAATTCCAAAACCGCGTCTCCCAAAAATTCGAGACGCTCATTGTGCTCCAACGGCCAAGAAGTATTTTCGTTTAAATACGAACGATGAGTAAGAGCTTGCAAAAGAATATCAGTATTTTTAAACTCAATGCCGATCTTTTTTTGCAGTTCCACTAATTTTTCTTCAAACATATTATTCACATTCGCACTGCTGTGCTCAGTATTTCGCGACCGTCGTCGCTCAACCTTTCCTTAATTTATTCTTCTTCTTTTTTGGGAAGGTCATCCTTATCTTTCTTCGGTGGCGCATCGTCTTTCCCCGGTTCTCCTATTTCTCTATAAATCGTGCCTAAAACCCCGTTGACGAATTTCCCCGAAGCATCGCCACCAAAAGTTTTGGCTAATTCAATTGATTCGTTAATAGCTACTTTAGGCGGAACTTCTTCTCGATTACCAAAAAGCAATTCATAGATACCCAAACGCAAAACATTGCGATCCACAATAGCAATTTGATCTAACGGCCACTGCGGAGCAGACTTTTCAATAATCTGGTCTAGCTCGCCAAGGTGATCCAAAACTCCTTGCACCAAATTTTTCACAAAATCTATATTTTCAATTCCAGGCCCAAATTCTTTAGTATTGCGCTCAATTATTTCCGGCAAAAGATTATTGTCGCGCCCTTTAAAATCCCACTCATAGAGGGATTGCATGGCGATACTTCTTGAAAGATGTCTTGAAGCCATTTAAGTAGGGCCGACCAGAGGCGCAGTGGGTACAGTTTTTGTTTTAAGATATTAAAACAAAAACTGTACCCCGAGAGCCTCTCGAGATTATTTCTGCTTCTTTTTCGCTTTCTCCTGTTTCTTTAATTCCTTTTCCAAAACATTAATCCTCTCTTCTCCCTTGTAAAAACCGCAGTGCGGGCAAATAACATGAGAAAGTTTTGGTTTGTGGCAATGTTCGCACGAAGACAGCCCCATCGGTTTGAGGGCTAAATGACTCCTTCGTCTTCCTTTTTGACCACGCGTTGAATGCGCTCGGGGTACTCCCATAATCTACTAATTACTAATCAAATACGAATATACTAATTTGATTTCATTCGTAAATTCGTAACGGATTCGTAATTAGTAGATAGACTAACATACTTTATTAAAAAAGAAAAGGGCCATATTAGCCCCTTTATTACTCGATAAAATTCTTAAACTTCTCAGTGAAACAATAATCTCCATATCTAAGCTCTATGACCCCTTTAGAAGTCAGCGTATCAATCCCAGTAATTACTTCGCTTGGTTGACAAAAATCAGCGCACTGTCGAATTAATTCTCCTTCCGCTTTGTTTTTTACCCAAACAAGAGCAATAATAGTAGTTATTATGCGATCTTTGTTCCGGAGAAGACTTAGTTCGCGATTTAAATCCTCGATTTGTGCTTCTAGCTCAGAACATCGTTGATTATCCTTTTTATATTCTCCCTTAAGAAAAACTCTAGTTCTCCTCATTGCTTCCGCGCTATTTTTCATATTTTCCCCTTATTGTTAATTTGACCACATTTAAACACAAGCATGAAAAAAATGCAAAAAAAATTTAGAGTTGTCCACAAAAAAGACCGGTTGTGGCAAAAATCATGAATGTTAAACTAAGGGCATGAAGTTCGTGCATCTCCACACTCATTCTCATTACTCTCTTCTTGATGGTCTCTCTAAAATCGACCAGCTGGTTAAAAAAGTCAAAGAAGCCGGGATGGACTCTTTGGCCATTACCGATCATGGCAACCTTTACGGAGCGATTGAATTTTACCAGTATGCTAAAAAAAATGGCATTAAACCGATCATCGGTTGTGAGGTCTATATTTGCGACGACCGTTTCGATAAAAATCCTAATGCCGATAACCGCAATTACTATCACTTAGTTCTTCTGGCTAAAAATAATGAGGGCTACCAGAATTTAATTAAGTTAGTCACTATTTCAAACCTTGAAGGCTTTTACTACAAACCTCGTATCGACAAAAACATTCTCCGTCGGCACAAAGAAGGGCTGATTGCCCTCTCCGGCTGCTTGGGGGGAGAACTTTCTCGCGCTGTTTTTTCCAACCAATACGAAAAAGCTAAAAAAATCGCCCAAGAATATGCCGCAATCTTCGGATCGGAGCACTTCTACATCGAAATCCAACAGCACCTCAACACCCCCGACCAAAAAATTGTCACCCCCCAGCTAGTTAAATTAGCCAAGGAATTAAATCTGCCCCTAGCCGCCACTCAAGATTCTCACTACTTAAACAAAGACGACGCCCATGCTCACGATGTTCTCCTGGCGGTGCAAACCGGGACCGCTATAGATGACAAAGATCGTCTTACCATGCGCCATGACGACTTCTCTCTAGTCAGTCCTGAAGAGATGGCTGAAAAGTTTAAAGAGTGGCCGGAAGCAATCGCCAACACTCAAAAAATCGCCGACCAATGCAACGTGGATTTAACTTTGGGCAAGTTTATTTTTCCTAATTTTACTTTAGAACCGGGAAAAACAGCCGACCAAATGCTGGACGAACTAACCCTGCAAGGAGCGCAAGAACGAGGGTTAGATAAAGACCCCCAAGCGGAAGAAAGAAGAAAGTATGAGCTGGATATTATCAAAAACAAACATTACGCTCCCTATTTTTTAGTGGTGGCTGACCTGCTCCGTTTCGCTCACGAATCAAAGATTTATACCACCGTCCGCGGTTCGGCGGCCGGTTCATTGGTCGCTTATCTTTCCGGAATCACCAGTGTCAACCCCATTGAATTCCAGCTTCCGTTTGAAAGATTTTTAAATCCTTATCGCCCTTCCGCTCCGGATATTGATATGGATTTTGCCGACAACCGCCGCCAAGAAGTAATTGAATATGCCAAAAAGAAATATGGCGCAGATAAAGTCGCCCAGATCGGCACCTTTGGCACGATGATGGCTCGTGGAGCAGTCCGTGATGTGGCCCGCGCCTTGGGCAAACCTTACGAAACTGGAGACAGGATTGCCAAATTAATTCCGATTGGTTCGCAAGGCTTCCCCATGACTATTGACCATGCTCTTGGACTTGAACCGCAGTTAAAACAACTTTATGTCCAAGACAGTGAGGCCCGGGAAATTTTGGATATCGCCAAAAAACTGGAAGGCACCGTCCGCCATGTTTCCGTTCATGCCGCCGGAGTGGTAATTTCTCCCAAACCACTGACCGAATATGTGCCCTTGCAATTCGACCCCAAAGGGGAAGACAACCTCATTACCCAATACGACATGTACACCGTGGGAGAAGACGGCGTCGGTCTGACGAAATTGGACTTCCTGGGCATCCGCAATTTAGCCATTTTGGAAAACGCAGTGCGATTGGTCAAAGAGCGCCGGAACATCGACATTGATATAGAAAAAATTCCCTTTGACGACAAAAAAACTTTTGCCATGTTAGCCAAAGGAGAAACCGAGGGTCTTTTCCAGTTAAACGGAGACGGCATGACCAAACATTTGATGGACTTAAAACCAACCGTTATCCACGACATCAACGCCATGGTGGCTCTTTATCGCCCCGGACCGATCAATAACATTCCCGAATACATCGCCCGCAAACAAGGCCGCAGTCCGATCAAATATTTCCACCCCAAGGCAAAAAACTTTTTAGACAAGTCCTACGGAATTTTGGTCTATCAGGACGACCTTTTGTTTACCGCCATGGAGCTAGCTGGCTATAACTGGGAGTCGGTAGATAAATTCCGCAAAGCGGTCGGTAAAAAGATCCCCGCTGAAATGGCCAAACAACATGTTATTTTCGTGGAGGGCTGCCAAGTCCATAGCGGCATGACCAAAGAACAAGCCGAGCAAATCTGGAGTTTATTTGAACCGTTTCAAGGGTACGGTTTTAATAAGGCCCACGCCGCTTGTTACGGCCGAGTCGCTTACCAAACGGCCTATATGAAAGCAAATTTTCCGGCCGAATATATGTGCGCCGTTCTGACGGCTGAAGCCGGAGATACGGAAAAAATAGCCGAAATTATCACCGAATGCCAAAGAATGAGCATCCCTGTTTTGCCGCCGGATATTAATAGTTCAGTTAAAGATTTTACCGTCATCAAAGCCCCCTCTCCCGAAGTTATCCACATTCAAGGTCGAACCTTGTATGAAAGTTATCAACAGCAAGGTGAAACCTTGCTGAACCAAACCGCGCAAGACCAGATTCGGTTTGGTCTTTTAACTATCAAAAATCTTGGCGCTAATATTGCCGAAGCGATTATCATCGAGCGGGAAGCCAAAGGACCATACAAAAATATCGAGGATTTTGTAACCAGAGTCCAGCACAAAGACCTCAACAAAAAATCTTTGGAAAGTCTGATCCGCTGTGGGGCACTGGATAATTTGGGGGAAAGAAATCTATTTTTAAGCAATATCGAACCCCTCTTAACTTATTCCCGTGAAAGTCAACGACAAACCTCCAGCGGTCAAATCAGTTTATTTGGCGAACAAACCGCCGCTGTCCTCCCTCCTCTTCGTCTTACTTTCGCCCAACCTCTTTCTTTCGCCGAAAAGTTACAGGGAGAAAAAGAGTTGCTTGGTCTCTTTGTTTCCGGCCACCCCCTGAGAGATTATCAAACTAAACTTTCCGAAGCTGGCGCCTTGCCGATAAAAGATGTTTCGATTAAATCCAAAAACTCCAACCAAATAAAAGTGGGCGGGATGGTCACTAAAGTCCAACGTATTATTACTAAAACAGGTAAGCCGATGCTTTTTTCCTGGCTGGAAGATCTCACCTCCAAAATAGAGGTAGTGGTTTTTCCGGGAGTTTTGGAAAAATACCCGGAAATCTGGCAAGAAAATTCCATTTTGGTAGTCAAAGGAAAAGTAAACGAACGAGACGGCACCCTCAAAATCCTCTGCGACGAAGTAAAACCCCTCGCCGCCGTAGCTTAAACCGATCAAACAAAAACCTAGTTTGAACTAGGTTGATTTCTATTTATAGGGAGAGTCGATTCCCCACTTTTTTAATTTATTTAGTATCACCTTATAGCAAACTTTCAATCGGCGGGCCGTTTCTTTTCTGTTCCAACCGGTTTCTTCAAGTATTCTTAAAACCACTTCTTTTTCCGCCGCCTCAGCTGCCTTAGCTGCTACTTGTTTTAAACTAATCTCACCCTCCTCTTTTTTAACTATCTTAGAGGGCACTGGGACGGATAACCCTGAATGAGAAAAATTGGGTATGCTTATTAAATTATCCCCATTACCATTTTCAACCACCAGGGTCTTGGTAAGCATATTGATAAGTTCACGCACATTACCAGGCCAAGAATAATTCGTTAAAAAAGACAACTGCTCCGGAGCCAAACCGGAAATACTTTTCCCGTATCTTTCGCCCAGGCGTTCTAAGTAGAATTTGGTCAAAGCAGGAATATCTTCTTTTCGGTCCCGCAGAGGAGGAATCACGATGGTCACCACTTCTAACCGATAAAAAAGATCTTTCCGGAAATTACCCTCCCTCATTTTCTTTTGAAGATCGGCGTTAGTGGCGGCAATTATCCTTACGTTCACCTTAATTGTTCTGGTTCCCCCCACCCTTTCAAAGGATTTGTTGTCTAAGACTCGGAGAAGCTTGGTCTGAGCAGCAGGAGACATATCGCCAATCTCATCTAAAAACAAAGTTCCGCCATCAGCCAACTCCATTTTCCCATGTTTAGTGGCATGCGCTCCGGTAAAAGAGCCCTTTTCATGCCCAAAAAGTTCACTCTCCCAAAGCTCAGTCGGAATAGCCGAACAATTGACAGCCACTAACGGCTTATCTTTTCTAGGACTAAGAGCATGAATGTTTTCAGCAAAAAGCTCTTTCCCGACTCCGGTTTCTCCCAACAGTAAAACACCCACGTCATGCTTAGCAGCACAAATCATTGCTTGACAAGCTTTAACAAACCTGGGCGAAGCACCAATCATAGTCGAAGAGCACTCCAACGACCCCAGTACTCGTCTAAGGTATCTAGCATCGAAGTTATCTCCCAAGTCGATAGACTTAAAATTGGCCACCAGAAAATCCAGCGTATCTTTCTGGGACTCAAAAATTAAAAAGCGGTCAGGTTCGTTGGTTGGAAATAACAAGCCTTGACTCAAAAATTCTTTTGTCCAGGACTCCTCCTGGCACTTGGTAGTCAGTGCTTCTCGTTCACCTAGTTTTATGACTTGAGCCTTACTTAAAAGAGAAGTGAAAATTTCTAAAGCCAGTCCAGAAAGAATCTCGCGATAGTGGTTAGCCACTGCCATCACTGTTGACATAAGTCCTCCAAATATTTATTAAATCAGTACTTTTTAAAGTTCTGGTAATTTTAAACCATTTAACATACTTAAACTAAATTATCAACGTATGTGCCCCGATGCATAACTAGAGTTCTTGAAAGTAGTCTTTAAAAGGAATAGTATAAAATAATCCAAGTTTCTTTATGGAGGACAAACTACAAAAAATCAGGCACTCGCTAGCCCATGTCATGGCCGCAGCGGCGCAGGAGATCTATCCCAATGTTAAGTTTGGGATTGGTCCCGTAATCGAAAACGGCTTTTACTACGATTTTGATTTCTCTTCCGAAAACGGCCAATCAACTCAAATCACTCCCGAAATTTTGCCGGAAATTGAAAAGAAAATGAGGGCTCTTATTAAAAAGGGGCTGCCCATTGAACATCTCTACTTCCCCATGGCCCATGCCCTAAAAAAAGCCAAAATAGCCGGGCAAATTTATAAATTAGAGTTATTGCAAGAAATAAAAAACGGAAAACGATTAAGTCCCGAGGCGGATGCCGACAGCGAATCTTCCAAAAAAGGTGAAGTGAGTTTCTATCGCATCGGCCATTTTACCGACCTTTGCAAGGGCCCACATGTCAAAAATACCAAAGACTTACCCATTGACGGTTTTAAACTCACCCGCCTCGCCGGCGCTTATTGGAAAGGAGATTCCGCCAACCCCCAAATGCAAAGAATCTATGCGGTGGCTTTTGAAACTAAAAAAGAACTGGGGGAATATTTAGAACTGCAAAGGGAACTCGAAAAAAGAGACCACCGCAAACTAGGAATAGAATTGGATCTTTTCGCTTTCTCGGATCTAATCGGCCCCGGTTTGCCCCTCTGGACTCCCAAAGGCACCCTCCTCCGCAATTTTTTGGACGATTTCGTCTGGCAACTGCGCCAAGAAGCTGGCTATGAACAAGTCGATATTCCCCATATCACCAAGAAAGACTTATACGAAAAAAGTGGCCATTGGGAAAAATTTAAAGACGAATTGTTTAAAATAAACACGCGCGAAGGACATCTTTTTGCCATGAAACCGATGAACTGCCCTCACCACACCCAGATTTACGCCCGCAAACCACATAGCTACAAAGAACTCCCTGTCCGATACGCCAACACTACCAAAGTTTACCGAGACGAACAGTCTGGAGAACTTTTTGGGGCTTCTCGAGTTCTTTCCATTACCCAAGATGATGCCCATGTTTTCTGCCGCATTGAACAAGCCGAAGAAGAGGTGCAGAAAATTTGGGAAATAATCAGCACTTTTTATGAATCTTTCGGATTCAACTTAAAACTGCGTCTTTCTTTACGAGATTCAAATCATCCCGAAAAATATCTGGGTAACAAAGAACATTGGGACCAAGCTGAAAAAATTCTTCGAAAAGTGGCGGAAAAAAACAAAAAAGAATACCTTGAAGCTCCAGGAGAAGCCACCTTTTACGCTCCAAAACTTGACTTCATGGCCAAGGATTCTTTGGGACGAGAATGGCAAGTCGCCACTATTCAACTTGATGTAAACATGCCGGAAAGATTCGATTTATTTTGCATTAACGAAAAAGGCAAACAAGAAAGAATCGTCATGATCCACGCCGCTGTTATGGGTTCCATTGAAAGATTCCTCTCCGTTCTTATCGAACACTATGCTGGGGCTTTTCCGGTTTGGCTATCCCCCACTCAAGTAGTAATTATTCCTATATCGGAAAAATTCAACGACTATGCCGGAAAAATAGAAGAAAAAATGAAAGAAGACGGCCTGCGGGTGGAATTAGACAGCCGCAGTGAGTCAGTCGGAAAGAAAATCCGCGAAGCGGAAATGCAAAAAACTCCATATATTTTAGTGGTCGGAGAAAAAGAAGAAAAGGCCAAAACAGTGGCCGTCCGCCAAAGAGGAAAAGGTGATCTCGGCGCTCAAAAAATAGAAAAATTTATCGAAAAAATTCAGGAAGAAATCCAAGAAAAAAAGAGCTTCTAACAAGCTCTTTTACTACCACCCAAAAAAAGAAAATACTTTATCCCATGCAAATACCAAATAAAACGTTTTGATAAAGTTACCGATACACAAAACGATCAGGCCGCCTTTCCACCCGGTAGTGCCACAAATAAAATCTCCCACCATGCGCGGTCCAGGCGTAGGCCAGCAACCAAGAAGAAAAAAACCCAAATAACTGCCAACTTTCAATCCCTTTACTAACTTGGTGGCTTTCTCGTCTAAAATTTTATATTTCCTGGTGAAATGAATCTTAACCCAATCGATATAACCCTCTCTTTTGATTTTTCCGGCCACTTTTTTGGCAAAATTAACATCTTCTCTAAACCACTCCGCAATTTGCCGTCTGATGCCTCCCCAGCCTAAATACCAAAGAAGCATTTCAATCGTACCAAGAGTTCCGGATACCATCAGAATGACAAAGTTTCTAAACCCTTTGGCCCTCAACAAGGGAGTGACCACTCCATCTGGATGGAATAAATAAGCCACCGGCGCCAAGATAAGCAGTAAAAAAACCGACCACCACCTCCACATTCTCATTTACCACTCTCTTTCAAAGTACTGCACTTTGGTATATTATCCTGCAAATGAAAATAAAAGACAAATCAAAGAAAAAAGGAGCATCATTTCAACAAAAGGCAATATCGGCGCGAGGTCGACTAATTGTTATTGTCGGACCCACCGCTTCAGGCAAAACCGCCCTCTCTTTAAAGTTGGCAAAAAAATTCAAAGGAGAAATAGTTTCTGCCGACTCGCGGGCCATTTACAAAAAATTAGACATCGGCACCGCTAAACCGGAAAAGGACAGGAATTATGAATCAGGAGTTAGGAATCAACGCCCTATATCAAGGCGACGCCTTGATATGCGCCTTGATATGGGGGTAAAGAATAAATATATTTCTGAAGGAATTCCACATTATCTGATTGATATTGTTGAACCGAATGAAGTATTAACTCTGGCTCAATACAAAAAACTGGCCACCACTAAAATTCTTGACATCGCAAGTCGTAAGAAAACACCTTTTTTAGTCGGTGGAACGGCTTTATATATTTATGCCGTCGTTGATAACTGGCAAATTCCCGAAATTCCGCCTAATAAAAAATGGCGCGCTAAACTAGAGAAACAACCCGCCGAAAAGTTATATCTTCAACTCCTTAAAAAAGATCCCGAAGCCAAGAATTTTATTGATCCCCAAAACAAAAGAAGAATTATCCGGGCTCTGGAAGTAATAAGCGCCACCAAAAAGCCATTTTCAAAACAAAGAACTAAAGGACCACCCCTTTTTGATGTTTTGGTTATCGGAGTTAAAAAATCTCCGGCTCAAATAAAAACACTTATCGCCCTTCGCACCAGAAAAATGATCAAAGCCGGATTAGTTAAAGAAGTAACCGAGATTTTAAAAAAATATTCTCCGAAGTTACCCGCTTTTTCTGGCATCCATTATAAAGAAATAATCTCTTATCTCAAAAAAGAAATAACCTTGCCGAAGGCCATCAAACTTATCAACAAAAACGACGAACAATTGGTCCGTCGCCAGATGACTTGGTTTAAAAAAGATCACCGAATAAAGTGGACCAAAAATTACCGGCAAGCAAAAGTTTTAGTGAAGAAGTTTCTCTAGTAAGTCTCCGGCCATTTGCGGATTGGCTTGTCCTTTGGTTTTGGCCATCATTTTACCGACCAAAAACTTGAGAGTTTCAGTTTTGCCTTTTTTATAATCTGCCACCGGCCCAGGATTTTCTGAAATAATTTCCTGAGCAACTTTCTCTAGCTCTTCCGTATCAGAAACCTGCAAAAGACTTTTCTCACGAGCAATCGCTTCTGGATGTAAACCGGTTTCGGCCATAGTCTTCAAAACCGCTTTAGCGGCGGTAGAAGAAATCTTTTGGTGAAAAATCATCACCACTAACTCCGCAAAAGCTTCAGAGGAAATTTTTATTCCTTCCAGCTCGTCTATCTCCATCCCCTGCATTTTAAATAAGGGAGGAAATTCGGTAATAATATAATTAGCGGCTAAAGCATGTAACTTTTTTTCTTCTCCAAGCCCACTGGCCACATTTTCAAAGTAGTCCCCCAGATGTTTGACAATCGTAAAAATTTCCACCTGAGAATCGTTTAAACCATACTGCTCTTTGAATCTTTTCCGTCGCTGTTCCGGCAATTCCGGCATTAACGCTTCAATTGATTCAATATACTCTTCGCTTAAATTCAAAACCGGCAAATCCGGCTCCGAAAAATAACGATAGTCTTGGGCGGTTTCTTTCAGGCGCTGGCTGAAAGTGGTCTGCCTGGCCTCATCCCATCCCCTAGTTTCCTGCGCTACCCGATGGCCGTCTTCCAGCATGGAAACTTGTCTTTCAATTTCATAGTCTACGGCTAGGGCAGCCGAACGGATCGAATTGAGATTTTTTATTTCCACCTTCGTTCCCAACTTGTCGCTTGTCGCTTGTTTCTTGTCTCTTACACTAATATTCACCTCTACCCGCATTTGTCCCTTTTCCATATCCGCATCGGATACTCCCAAGTAACGCAAAAGCAAGCGAAACTTTTCCGCAAACGTACTAACTTCCTCCCCGCTGGTTAAATCCGGTTCGGTCACCATCTCCATCAAAGGCACCCCCGCCCGATTAAAGTCCACTAGAGAAAAGGCATCACCTGCCCCGTAGCTCCCGCTCTTGCGGGATGGTTCGGGGTGCTGCAGGCGGCCAGTATCTTCCTCAAGATGAACACGGGTAATGCGAATTTTTCTCTTGGTTGCTTGCCCCTTGTCCCTTGTCTCTATTTCAAGATACCCTTCCGCGCAAAGCGGCCTTTGATACTGGGAGATCTGATAGCCCTTTGGCAAATCGGGATAAAAATAGTTTTTGCGGTCGAAATTGGTCTGCCTGGCAATTTCACAATTTAAAGCTAACCCGGTTAAAATCACCTTTTTCACCGCTTCTTCATTAATCACCGGAAGAGTACCCGGAAAACCCATGCAAATCGGACACACATTAAGATTGGGGTGTTTTTCATCCGGATCATTTAAAGAATCGCAAAACATTTTGGTCTTGGTCTTCAGTTCGGCATGAATTTCAAGACCAATGGTTGGTTCGTAATTCATAAGAAAAATCTAGCACAAAATTCACAATATAAAAACCCCACGTTGGCGGGGCATTTTTAAGACTATTCTTCTTTTTTATCTTTTTGATCTTTAGCAAAAACTGATCCAAGAGCATGGGGCCTCTCGCCTCTGGCAAAAACATAAGAAGGAATTAAATCCGCTCTGGAAATTTTTTCCCACCACGGCAAAAGACTCCGCAACTCTTTTTCCATCGACATAAAAACTTGCCTTACCTCATGGTTAACGCTCCATTTGGTCCTCTGCCAGTCACAAAATTCCATTTGACGCAGATTTCCGGCCATTTCAAACATGACCATGTTGCCCATTGCCAAAATATACTGTAAAAGCAAAGGTGAAACCTTCTGATTATTGATCAACTTTTGATACAGAAAGTAGTTATACCGATAAAGTTTATCAAAAGTGTTCCTCAATTCCGCTGGAGCCGGTTTGTCATAACGATAAAATCCCAGATTAGGAGTAACCAGACTGCGAAAGTGGGTGCAAAAACCCTGCCTCTGTAAATCGCGCCATCCTCTAAAACTCATCATTCCCTGAAATAAAACGGCAGCCACCTCAAATTCTCTCGGCAGTTTATCAAATTCGCCTCGCTTAGTTGAACCAGCTTGGCGCAAAAAACACTCCAAACCGGTTAGCCCGCCAAGTTCCCGGTCAGTATAACGACTTTCCATTTTTGTATTTAAGATCTCTTCGACAACGCCCCTTAATCCCTGACCCTTCCCCTGCATCCAGGCCGTAGAAACCGAATCGGTAGTTAAAATCTCGTCGGTCACCGGCAAATAACGCCAATTTTCTCTTTCCCATTCGCTCGGCTCAAAATGCCGCACAAACTGATAGCCGCCGACTTTTTTAGATTCTTCAATAATCGCTTCCACTAAAGCCAAATTTTCTGGCGTGTTGTCCAAAACCAGATGCGCCAGCAACTTTGGCAAAGCCTCTCCGCTGATGCTCATGCCCACTGAAGTTAACGTGGCGCAGGGCAAAAGGTTGCCAAGCACATCACAAGTTTCCCCAATCACTCCCGCTTTCAAACCTTCTGGATCATCGGCATATAAACCGCCAAATTGCTCCCGAAGAAAACAAGGAAACGATCCGTCAAAGTTCTCGCCCGCCAGTTCCCGATAAAGTGAAAATCCTTTTTCAATCACCGAGGTAATTTTTAGAGGATTGATTCCATACAGTTCTGCCAACTCTCTTTGGATAGGATAATAGTCCTTGCCGGACATATCCACATAGCGAGTGCTTAATTCTATAAATCCCGATCCGGGACGATTCCACTCAAAACTCTTGGCCGCCAAAATCGAAATCATTTCACAGCAAATCCAAAGGTTAGCCGTGCGGGCAATAGAGTTGTGGCCATACTTATCCAACCAGGTTTTGAGAAAAGCCAAGACCTTCCTGGAATTGGCAAACTTAGTCATATAGTCGGGATCAGCCATCGCCGTCAAAAACTCTTCGAATAATTCGGCAGTTTTCTCCGAAAAGTTCACAAAGTCATCTAAACGCTTGATTTTATTTTTCTTCAAAAACTCCGCCTCACTTCCGCCATACTCCTCTTCCACGACCATTAGCCTCGTAGCCAGAAATTGCGGCAGAAAGTTATCTACAAAAGCTCCCCTCAACCCCCGGGTATTTTTTATTCTGGAATACATCGCCAAAAGAGATGCTCCATCGTTAGGCGGCAAGCCAAACATAAAGAAAACCCGGTTGAAAAGGTTGGTAAAAAAGAGGCGCAAAACGCGGGCTTCATTAGAAGTCCAAAAATATTTCAGTTCAGAAAAAACAAACTGGCGGCCCAGGTCCAAAACCTTATCTGGATAATTCATCTTTTCCCCCACTTTCTTTTTTTCGTCCCGTCAGCGGGAAACTCTGGTACAATAGTTCTCTGGTAAACTGCGAAAAAACAACATCCCTCATCTTGAGAAGCATCTACCACTCGGCAAAAATCAGGGAATTTTTCGGCAAATTCCAGATAGGCCATTTTGGTCTGCAGTAGTTTGCCGGGCTGTTCAAAAAAATCCCTTCTGCTCTTTTTTTTCAAACGCTCCAAAGCTGTTTCCGGCTTAAGATCATAAATAATAATCCAGTCCGGCCTGATCAATGGGACACCCGCGGTTTGAAAGTAGTAATCTTGAATAGCCAGCAATCTTTCCAGATCACCGGTCTGATGAACATCCAAGCAAACCGAAGTATAACAACGGTCAGTCAGGACATTGATACCCTTGGCCAGAGCGGGTATCACTACTTCGGTCATGTGTATCATGCGATTCCAGAAATAATGAATCTGCCGCATGACAGAAGACATGTCCGAGAAACCGATCGGCCCTTCCTTAAAAAGCAAGCTGTAAATCAGTTTACCGCCAAAAACTTGTTTATTTGGTTCTTTGACTAGGATAGCTTTCTCTCCGTTGGCTTGCATATAGCGTAGTGCTTTCTCGCTTTGAGTGCTTTTGCCGCAGCCATCCATTCCTTCAAAAGCAATATATTTCCCCGAATAAGGATTTTTCTGCAAGATCTTTCTCCTTTTTTAAAGTGCGTTACAAAATTTTAGTTTAAAAGAAACATCAAAACAACAGCCAAAACTGTGGATAAATAAATGATTCACTAAACTACACGGCAGCCCTGTAACTACTGTAACTACAGGGCTGCCGTGTAGTTTAGGTAACTTGTGTGTAATTTATCCTACTTCACTTCAATCCCCATTTGACGAGCAGTATATTCGGCCTACTGACCTCAGTATTTCCTCGCTCTCGCTCGGTCATGCCTTATTTGATCTCGATACCCATTTGTCTAGCTGTACCCTCAATTATACGCATAGCGCCTTGAATATCATTAGCATTCAAGTCCTCCATTTTGATCTGGGCAATTTCTTCAATTTGTTTTTTAGTAACCTTGCCCAGTTTCTTTTTGTTCGGCTCTCCGGAACCTTTTTCTATCCCAGCGGCTTTTCGCAAAAGAAAAGAGGCGGGCGGAGTTTTAAGTTTGAAAGTAAAAGTGCGATCCTCGTAGATCGTAATTTCAGCCGGAATTACCTGGCCCATTTTATCCCGTGTCGCTTCGTTAAACTTGGTAACAAATTCCTGGATGTTAACAGCGTGCGGCCCAAGCATCGTGCCGACCGGCGGAGCCGGAGTGGCTTTCCCCGCTTCTAACTGCAACTTAAGAATTATTTTTATCTTCTTAGCCATGCGCTTCGCTATCTACTAATTACGAATCCGATACTAATTTACGAATAAAGATCTGATTTTCAGATTAGTATATTCGTAAGGGATTAGTAATTGGTAGATTAAATCTTTTTTATTTGGAGATAATCCAGCTCCACTGGGGTCTCTCTGCCGAACATGGTCACCAAAACCTTGATTCTCCCTCTTTCTTCATCCACTTCCGCCACTCGCCCATCAAAATCTTTAAACGGCCCGTCGGTAATTTTCACGTTGTCTCCCACCACCACTTCAAATTTATACTTCGGTTCATCCACCCCCATTCGTTTCATCAGAGTTTCCACCTCTTCTTTGGATAAAGGAGTAGGAATCACTCCCGCTCCAATAAATCCGGTCACATTCGGAGTGTTACGCACCACATACCAAGAATCATCAGTAACAACCATTTCCACCAGCACATAACCGGGATAAATCTTTTCTTCCACTGTTTCCCGCTTGCCACTGCGGATTTTAATCTTTTTTTCTTTGGGAACTAAAACATTAAAAATCTTGTCTTCGTATCCCAAAGACTCGATTCTTTGTTTCAAGCTGTGGGCGACATTATCTTCATACCCGGAATAGGTATGAATGGCGTACCAATTTTTCTCTCCAGTGGTAACTTGTTTTGCCAATTTTGTTAGCGAGCTTGGCGAGCTTTACAAAATTGAGCATCCCGCTTCAATTTCGCTCTCGTTAACTCGTTAATTAATTTATTAAAATTTATTTGATAAACACTCGCAAGGCCCGGCCCCGAATAGGAGTCTCGCAAGAGAGGGCCTTGCTTTGACTCTACTCACAAAATTGGGGCGGGAAGCCATTCATTTTTACAAAATAAACCTGTTCAAAATCCAGGTAAACACAAAATCCAACGCTCCCAAAAAGCCAGCTATCACTAAACTTAAAACCACCACCGCTCCGGTGTATTTAGTAGTTTGCTGTTTAGTCGGCCAGTTCACCCGACCTAATTCCAGTTTTACATCCTTTAAAAAGTTTGCGATAGAATTCATGCTTTTTATTGTATTTAAAAACCCCCGCGGGGGCAAATTTGATTGTAAAAACAGTATAGCACTACCATATCCCCAAAGTCAACAAAAACTATGTAAAACCACAATAAAAGCCGAGAAAAAAATACTTGACACTTTTACTCAACCCTTTCCTATTTTTTATTGACTTCTCTTGCTACATTCTTGAATGAAAGCGCAAAATATCACCAGCAATATTATAGGCCAGAACAAGGCCACCATCACAGCCACAACTGCCAAATTAGGATGCTCCTCTTTCTCATATCTCTTACTACAGTAATTAACAAAAACAGCCGCAACAAAACTTCCTACAACCATATACTGGAAAAAGAAATACATATTACCCCTTATTTTTTGAATAGAAATGTACTAATTACAATAATACAGCAAGTACTGTATTAGTCAACAAGTTGAACTGAATGAATGTATCTTTTGGAGGCGTTTAAAACTGTGGATTGCTTACACAGTTTTAATGAGCGAGTTTGCTCGCTGGAAGCAAACGAGCGTCCGGAAAAAGATATAATCATTCAATTCAACTGCACATCCAAATTTTTGACACATTCGCGAAGACGCTCAGCATGAAGACATTCTAATTACACATCTAGGTTCTTCACATTCTTGGCGTGCGTCTGGATAAATTTCTTGCGGGGCATGACTTCACTGCCCATGAGAGTATCAAAAATTTCATCCGCTTTTCCCGCGTCTGTCATGGTCACTTTAAGTAAAACCCTGTTCTCCGGATTCATGGTAGTTTCCCAAAGCTGTTCCGGGTTCATTTCTCCCAAACCCTTATAACGCTGGATGGAAACTCCTTTCAAGCTTGTTTCAGGAATTTCTTCTTCTGGTTGATTTCCAGTTTCTATCCCCCCTTCGTTAATTGGACTAACTTCCCACAAACCGTCTGTTTTTTTCTTGGAAGTTTTTTCTGAACTCGCTAAAGTTGCCCTTAAACCACCTAAAACTTTTTCCTTTTGCTGGTCATTGTAAGCATAGGAAATTTGCGAACCTTTTTGGATCCGGTAAAGCGGCGGCTGGGCAATATAAATATGGCCGGCCGTAATTAACTGCGGGAAGTAGCGATAAAACAAAGTTAAAAGCAAAGTCCGGATATGGGAACCGTCTACGTCGGCATCAGTCATGATCACAATTTTGTGGTAGCGCAGTTTAGACAAATCAAATTCTTCGGCAATAGCCGTACCGATGGCAATCACCAGCGATCGAATTTCTTCGTTGGTTAACATTCGATCTATTCTCGCTTTTTCCACATTCAAAGGCTTACCCCTTAACGGCAAAATAGCCTGCGTATGGCGATCTCTGCCTTGTTTTGAACTTCCGCCAGCGGAGTCGCCTTCCACTATGAATAATTCTGATTCAATCGGGTCGTGAGAAGAACAGTCGGCTAGTTTTCCTGGCAAAGTAAACCCTTCTAAAGCGCCCTTGCGGATAACAGTTTCCCTGGCCGCTTTAGCCGCAATGCGCGCTTTGGAAGCCAAGATTACTTTTTCCATAATCCCCCGCGCATCGGTCGGATTCCTTTCCAGCCAGTCGGGTATTTCGGCGTTCAAAACGCTTTCCACTGCAGTGCGAGCTTCTGGGTTTCCAAGTTTCCCCTTGGTCTGCCCCTCAAATTGCGGTTCGCGAAGTTTAACCGAAACGACTGCGGTTAAACCCTCTCTCACATCTTCTCCGGTCAGATTTTCTTCTTTTTCTTTAAGGTAGCCGTTCTTGCGGGCGAAATCATTTAAAGCTCTGGTAATGGCTGCGCGGAAACCGGTAATGTGCATCCCTCCTTCCAGCGTATGGATGTTGTTGGCAAAACCAAGTTCTTTACCCTGCAAATCGTCGGTATACTGAAAAGCCACTTCTATCTGCAACTCCTCCTGCTCTTTGGCCACATAAAAAATATTGGGATGCTTGGATTCCTCTTTGCGATTCAAGAAGTATTGGATAAAAGAAACAATCCCGCCTTCAAAGTAAAAAGTATAAGCGGGAAAAGAAGTAGTTTCTTTTTGGTTTTCCGGCCTAATTGATTTGATTGGGCTACGTTCATCAATAATGTGTACGCGAATACCCTTGATTAAATACGCTTGTTGGCGCAAGTGAGTAACCACTTTTTCCCATTCGTAATTTATTTCTTTGAAAATTTCCGGATCAGGTTCGAAAGTAATGATTGTACCGGTACGCTTAGTCGAGCCAATCTTTTTTACAGAAGCTTGCGGCTTGCCCCTCTTATATTCCTGCATGAAAACATCCGGCTTGCGATGCACTTCCGCTTTCATGTAAACCGAGAGAGCGTTGACTACCGACAAACCAACCCCATGCAAACCACCGGAAACTTTGTAGGCTTGATTATTGAATTTTCCACCGGCATGAAGCATGGTGGCCGCTGTTTCCAGAGCGGATTTTTTGGTCTTAGGATGAATTTCGGTGGGAATTCCTCGGCCATCATCTTCTACTTGCACTCTATTTCCCGGCAACAGAGTGAGGGTTATATTTTTGGCGTAACCGGCCAAAGCCTCGTCGTAGGCGTTGTCGAAAATTTCATAGAGCAAATGATGAACCCCGTCCGGCCCGGTGGAGCCAATATACATACCCGGTCTTTTTCTAACCGGTTCCAGACCTTCTAGGACATAGATATCCTCGGCTGTGTATGAAGTTTTGGGTGTATCTTTTTCTGCCATGGAATGGTTCAGGAGGCTTGGCGAGTGTTGCCCTTTTGGGACACTCTGAAGCTCATAACTACTCAATCTTATCAAATTTTCAAACAAAAAACAAGACAAATTTATCCCCATTTTCGCCTTGAAAAACTCATCCATTTGACTTTAATATGAGTCCTGCTATACTTAATTCATAACTTTGGCTCTGACAACAGAGCTCCGAGACTCCCCCGCAAGGGGGAGTCGTTATTTTTGGGCCAGTTTATGAAAGACATCTTTAATTCTAGTAAAATCCTCAACCGCCATTTTATTAATTCTCCTCAACAGTCTTTTACTACTAAAAGTTCTCACTTGGGATAAGTTAGCCCAATGGTTTTTAGAATTTAGCGAAGCGAAAATTGTTAGCGGATTTCCGCTCCGAATTGATCAACAGTCTCTTTGGTGATTTTTTCCTGGATTGGGTCAATTTCGGAGGTCTGCAATGTTCTCTCATTACTCCTGTAAATAATCCTATAAGTGTAGCTCTTTTTATCCGGTCCAAATTTTTCCGCATTATCGTATTTATCCAAAAGAGTCACTTCTTCCACTAAATCCCCTCCCAGGTCGCGAATGAGATCGAAATAGTTATTAGGTACGAAACTTTTATCAACCACAAAAGAAATGTCTCTGGTAATCGGCGGAAACTTGGAAACTTCTTTGAATTTGTTGCCAAGCTTGAGTTGTTTTTTGACTCTTTCATCTTGCGACCAAAGAAGTCTAATGTCAGGCAAAGCCATACTAATAATCGCCAAGCGCTCTAACCCAAAACCAAAAGCCCAACCACTGTATCTGGAGGAATCCACTCCGAGTTTATCCAAAACACCTCCCTTTACTACCCCCGCCCCCAGAACTTCCACCCAGTGCTCTCCTATTTTAATTTCCATTTCTAGACTTGGGTCCGTATAAGGAAAAGTGTCGGGGTTAAAACGATACTCTATATCTGAACCAAAAACCGCTTGAGCAATCTTGGTCAAAACATCTTGCAGATCTTGTACGGTAATTATTTTCTGATCCCGGGGGCACAAATACCAGCCATCCATCTGGTGAAAAACATTCATATGATTCCGGTCAATCTCATCTTTGCGATAAACCTTGCCGTAAGAAAACGAACCAATTGTTTCGTTGCCAGCAATCCGCTTTTTAATGTCCTCGTTCATTAAATAGTAATACCACATTACGGTTGTATGGGTACGAAGAATATTTTTATTGTCTACATAATAAGTATCGGACTTTGAACGAACAGGATGATCAGCTGGAAAATCGAATAAATCAAAACTAATGCCGACTGGAACAATCTCTGGTACTTCAATCACATCAAAACTTTTAAAATCGGGTAAGGCTACAATCCGCCCCACTATTTCGTTAATTGGATTTAGTTTGGTGCGCGACAAATCAGGCATGTTTAAATACCGCTTCATCCGCAAGCTTTCCACGTCGGTTTTGGATTCCAATTCTTTTTTTAATTTCTCCTCTTCGGGAGATTCAATTTTGATGTATTCCCTCATTTTCTTACCACAGATTGTCAAGGTTGAACCTTGACAATCCTGGACTTTAAAAAGGTCGAACCTTTAAAGATACCAGCCTAATTAAACCGCTCATACCCAGAAAAATACTAATAAAGAAAAGGGCTTTTGCCAAGATGCCGGCCTCGAAAGGGTCCACCTTAAACATGACAATTACCGCCGCGGTGAAAGAAAAAATGGTAGCCACGATTGTAACCATATCTTGATTTTAAAGAATTGGCAACCAAAAGAAAACCCCCCTTACGGAGAGGTTTCGGTCATTGGCAACTTGAAGAAGTAGAGAACAGTCAAAGAAAGAGCTAAAATAACCAGCTGCGGCAGAAGTCCTTGCCAAAAAGAGCCGGCGTGCCAAGAGGTATGGAAAAAAGAGTTAAGCCGGTCAGCCGTTTGCAAAATCCGCCAATCAACTTTCAAGGACTCCATTAAAACATGCGGCACATCCGGCAAAGCTCCACCGACCATACCGGCCAAAAGATACCCATTTTGATAAGGTAATGATTCGCTCACCCCGCACCAATAAATAGCCAAAAAAGAAAATAGCAGTTCCGCCGAAAGCATCAGAGGCAAAAAATTAGGCCCTCCGCTCGGCCGATAAAGTTCATCATCGCCGTGAGGAATCATGTCTAAAACCAGATGGGAAATGATCCCCAGAACTAAGGCCCCCGCCATGCCAGAAATTGAATTAGACTTAAACAGAAAACGATAGCTCAACACTCCCACCGCCGCCCCAACAGTCAAATGCGTGGAAGCAATCAAGACTGCCTCCTTACAATTAAATGAACTCAAAACAAAATACCACTTTCGTGGTATTTTGTTAAGTGCGCGGGCGACGGGATTCGAACCCGCGATCTCCTCCGTGACAGGGAGGCGCTTTGCCAGGCTAAGCTACACCCGCAAATTGTTTTCTAATTCTAACACATTTTTGGCAAAATTAAAGGCCCTAGTTGGGCCTATCTTTTATTGATTCAACAAACACTCTTTAGAGTAAGGGCAATGGAATTAAATATTGCAATGGATTATCGTTTAATTTCTTTCGGGTTTCTTCTAGATTTAGCGCTCCGGCATAACTGACCATACTTTGAATAGCATCCCTAGTATCCTTGGCAATATCCTTAACGCTTCCTTTATAAGGCACCTCTTCTTCTCGGCCTTCCACGTTTCTAACCTCTTTCATCGAACCGACGCTTTCTATTTTGGCTTGCGGAGAAGTCATGCCCCGATAGGACTTCTTTCTTTCTCGAGTAACCGGATTAGGGATAAATTCCCCCGGCGCCTCATCGGTCCCGGCTAGAAAATTGCCCAGCATCACACTAGAAGCGCCGACCGCCAAGGCCTTGTTAATATCGCCCTCTTCTCTTACTCCTCCATCAGAAATAATCGGTATATCACTTTGTTCGCTTTGAACCGCGTGCCAAACAGCCCGAATAGCATGCATTTGTGGAACTCCCACTCCGGTTTTCCGCCGCGTTAAACAGCGAGAGCCGGAGCCGAGACCGACCTTGATTCCATCCACGCCCTGTTCGATTAAAAACCTAGCCCCCTCAAAAGTGGCCACATTGCCGCCAACCAGTTCGTGGGAAAACTTTTTCTTGAAATTAAAAATTGCTTTCTCCATGACCACGCTGTGAGCATGAGCAATATCAATCACAATCACATCCGCTCCTGCTTCAATCAGGGCCGCCGCTCTTTCCAGATAATCACCCACCGCTCCAATCGCCGCCCCAACCCGCAACCGTCCTTTGGCATCCTTATTGGCCAAAGGCTTTCTAATCAACTCTCCGATATCTTTGCTGGTAATCAATCCCTTGATTCTGTAATGCTTGTCTATCAAAACCAGCTTGGTTTCTCCTTCATATCCCCTCATCTCATCAATAGCCATCTGCAGAGAAGTGACCTCTTTTCTGGAGAAGGCTAGTCCTCTCCCCATTCTTTTTTTCATCCAATCTTCCACTAAAGCATTGTCATTCTGGCAGATATCAATTCTTCTGGCGGTCAACATGCCGGCTAGTTCTCCTTTCTGATTTTCAACCAAAAGAGTGTGCACTTTTCTTTTGGCCATTTCCGCTCTCGCTTCGCCCACGGTTTGGGTTTCTAAAATGGTAAAAGGATGTTCAACCACCAAACTTTTGGCCCTTTTTACTTCCCGCACCCAGTTCGCTTCTTGCTCGATGGAAATTTTGTCGCTTCTGGGCAAAATTCCGATTCCGCCTTCTTGGGCGACAGCAATGCACATTTCCGGCCCGGTCACCGTATCCATGTTAGCCGAAACAATCGGCAGGTTTAAAGGAATACTTCGGGAAAACCGGCTAGCCAATGGGATACCGCCCCGATGCTCGGCTTCTCCTTTTTGAGGACAAATTAGAAAATGTTCAAACTCTTTGCCGACAAAAATTCTTTCGACATAAAAAGGCGGTCTTACTTTGGTCATGGTTCGCTCCTTTCCACTTCTTCGTAACAAAATTTCTGCACCAACATCACCTCTCGAGATTTTTTAATCTCAATAGCATGACCGCACCAAGGACAGAACTTGATTGACTCTCCGCACAAAAACAAACCGACTTTACTATCTTTCTTCAGCAAGTTCAGTCCGGATTTGGCGTCAAACATGTAACTATTGTTCCAATCAGTATTTTTTTCATTGCCCATACTCAAAAACATTCTTTCGAACATTTCGCAACATGTCTCCAACCGGTCAAATCTTTCCCCGCAACAAAAGCCAATCGACTTCCAGCCAACTTTGTAGTAAATTAGGCATTTCTTTTCTTCCGCCATTTTTTCCTCTATTAAATTATCAATAAGCTGAAGGGATCTTATGGTTTCTAAACCAAAAAGTCAAAATAAAAACAGCCATTTCTGACTGTTTTTAGTGAGTGCCAACCAAGTCTGGGACCCAGAAATCTGTTGCGGGGGTGGGATTCGAACCCACGACCTTCAGGTTCTGATGTTACTGGAATTACTTCCAGGTTCGGACTATCCCATCCCCCCACCACTTTTTCAAAAAGTAGTGGGGGGCTCCCATTATAGTCTCTGAACGTCTTCGTTGGCGACGAATTTCGCTGCTGATTGCCCCGCCCCAGTTTTACTACTGCAAACACGATTTACTTTGTTAAATAATTTTCGTGCTTACCCCAGCAATTTTAAGCTTAAAATTGCTAATACATTAATGGTAAAACTGGGGCGGGGTTTCCGGCAATTTAGAGAGTTTTTCCATACCACATTACTATGATAGGTCACAATTCAATTATGAGCCTGACGAGCTACCACTGCTCTACCCCGCGATATTACTTTTTCTCTAACTTGTAAAGTATACAAAATAAATGAAAAGTTATCAACTTTAGAAAAAGAAAACCCATGTTATAATGCTATATATAGCTTAATATCAAATGGCAAAATCGGATTTAAAAATTGCGGCAAGAAAGTTACGAAAAAATGGGGGGAGTATAAAATCTGTTGCTAAAAAACTGGGAATATCTCCAAGTACTTCCAGTCTTTGGTGCAGGGATATAAAACTTTCTGAAAATCAGATTGAAAGTTTACTATTACGAAAAGAAGGGGGGGTACGTCGAGGGCAACTTAATGGAGCCCTCGTTCAAAAAAATAAACGCCTGGCGACAATCAAACAATATCAAAAAGAGGGTAAGATTTTTTTTGAAAAATTTTCAGATAAAGAATTTTTCTCAAGTGGACTAGCTTTATATTTAGCAGAAGGCACTAAAAGCCGACAAGTGGAATTTACAAATTCTGATCCAAAAGTAATTAAGTTTATTATTGGTTGGTTTTTTAAATTCTTTGACATCTCTAAAGACAGAATTGCACCCATTGTTTTTATAAACGAATCGCACAGAAACCGAGAAAGTTTAGTAAAAAGTTTCTGGTCAAATTACTTAAATATCCCCGTTTCACAATTCAGAAAAACCATGTTTTTAAAGTCAGTTCGTAAAAAATTATATGAAAATCATAATCAGTATTTTGGAACATTAAAACTAAGAATATTGAAAAGTGCTAATTTATCATATAAAATATCAGGATTAATAGATGCTCTGTTAGACAGGGGCAAAATGCCGGCGTAGTTCAACGGTTAGAACAGGTCACTCATAACGATCAAACGAAAGTTCGACTCTTTCCGCCGGCACACACAGATTAAAAGCCCATCTAGATGGGCTTTTAATTACTATCTCTTAGCTCTGGCCCGGTCGTTTTTGGTGAGATGCTTTTTACGAAGGCGGATTGATTGCGTGGTCACTTCCAGCAATTCGTCGTCTTCAATAAAGTCCAATGCCTGTTCCAAGGTAAAAATTAAAGGCGGCGCCAAAACGATTGCTTCATCAGCGCCTTTGGAGCGCATATTAGTTAGCTCCTTTCCTTTGCAAACATTAATTTCAATATCTTCTTTGCGGCTGTTTAAACCGACAATCATTCCCTCGTAAACTTCCGTAGTGGGAGCAACAAAAACCGTTCCCCGGCCCTGGGCCGTCTGCAAACCAAAAGCCACGGCCTTGCCGGTTTCCGAGGCAATTAAAACTCCATTGCGAGAGCGCGGCAAAATATCTTCCGCTTCTTGATAACCAAGCAAAACACTATTTATGACCGCGGTTCCCTTTGTTTCCGTTACTAAAACGTTTCTTAAGCCCAAAAAGTTTCTGGTGCTGAGGTGATAAACCATCCGAGAATAGCCGTTTTGGTGGTTAATCAAATTAACCAAATTGGCTTTTCGTTTCCCAAATTCGGTGGTCACTACCCCTACAAACTCTTCGGGAATATCAACCGTCACTTCTTCAAACGGCTCCAACTTGGAAACCCCGTTTCCAAGTTGATCTTTTTCTTCACGGATAATTACTTCCGGCTTGGAAATTTCTAATTCAAAACCCTCTCTCCGGAGAGTCTCAATCAAAATTGACAAATGCAACTCCCCACGACCGGACACCAAAAAGTCCTTACTTCCCAGCTCCTCCAAACGCATCCCTACATTCGTTTCAATTTCCCGATGTAATCTTTCGGCAATCTGGCGGGAAGTGAGATGAGTCCCCTCTTTGCCCTTGAAAGGAGAGGTGTTTGGACCAATTCTAATCCGTAAAGTCGGTTCTTCAATTTTGATAGTCGGCAAAGTTTCGGGATTTTGAGCATCAGCTACCGTCGCACTGATTCCGGCGTCAGGAATGCCAGTTAAGGCCACAATTTCTCCTGCTCCGGCTTCTTCCACTTCCTTTCTTTGCAGGCCCTGATAAACAAAAATTTTGTCTACTCGCCCGGTTTGACTCTTGTTGTCGTGATCAATTACCACCACTGCCTGACCGCGCTTAATTTTCCCTCTGGCAATCCGCCCAATAGTATATTTACCCTGATAATTATCTCTGTCCAAGTTGGCAACCAGCATTTGAAGAGGAGCCTCCGGATCTGCTTCCGGCGCGGGAATACTTTCTATAATTTTTTTGAAAAGAGGTTCTAAGTTGGCTAAATCATTTTGTATTTCTTCGCTTGACGGCCAATGATCCCAAGCCTTTCCTTGGCGCCCAATAGCATAGACGGTTGAGTAGTCGAGATGGTGATCCGCTTGAGACAGGTTGAGAAAAAGATCCGCCACTTCATTGCCAGTTCGTTCTATGTCGGCTCCCGGTTTGTCGATTTTGTTGATGACGACAATAACTTTTAAATTTAATTCGATTGCTTTCTTTAAAACAAATTTCGTCTGCGGCATCGGTCCCTCTTGGGCATCCACCAAAAGCAAAGCCCCGTCGGCCATGTTCAAAGTTCTCTCCACCTCCCCCCCAAAGTCAGCATGGCCGGGAGTATCAATAATATTGATTTTTATGCCATTGTAATTGACAGCCGTGTTTTTAGCCAAGATAGTGATTCCCCTTTCCCGTTCCAGGTCATTGGAGTCCATAATCAAATCTTTGTTCAACTCTTCCGCTTTGGCGTGAAAAGTATTGGATTGTTTCAATAAAAAATCCACCAGCGTAGTTTTGCCGTGGTCCACGTGAGCGATGATCGCAATGTTTCTTAGGTTGGAAATGACTGATTTCATAGTTGATCTTAAAAAAATGTAGCCCCGCCGAACATCTTCATTCGGCGAGGCAAGTCCTAAAGAATCAGGGTCGCGGTCGTGGCGACGACAACGGCAGAACCGTTTCGCCGCCATCAGGAGCAATTTTTGCTTCCAATTCCTCGATTTCCAGGTCGAGGATTTTGTCTTTGCCTAACATCTTTTTTTTGGCGCTCCTTTCTTAAAAGTCGCGGCAGAGGACATTCCCGTAAACATCCCATCTGCTACGCCATATAGTTATAGCAGGTTAAATCATAATCGTCAATATCTGGCTGGTTTATTCTGAAAATTAGCGGCCACTTGGTCGGGGATAATTCTCCCTTTGCTGGTAACAGTAATCGGCAGCGGAGCATAATGATAACAATAGTAAATCATATTTTCCCAATAAGCCCTGGTCCGATAAATTTGCCTTCTGGAACCCATTCGATGTAAAAAAGTTTGTATTTTAACCGGAGCCCCTTTTCTGATCAAAAGAAACATCTTCAAGGGAGAAACTTCTTGGCGCTTAATCACACCCTTCTCCAAATTGACAACTTACTTGTTTTTATTATACATTTTAACAAATCTTTAACAAATAAAGAGGCAGACGTGTCTGATCAAAATTGGATCGAATCGATTTTTTCTAAGGAAAAAGAAGTAAACACTTCTTGGAATAACTGGGCCGAAGCCGACTTTCGATCCAGCCAGGAATTGGCGGAAATAGCCCATAACGGCACTTTTCAAGAAGAGTTCCAAAAAAGGACTTTGTTTACTTTGTTAACTCCTTGCCCAAAATTGGTTCCTTTTAACTGGCCCAATCCCAATATTTCTCATTATTTAAGCTATCAAGTTGACTTTAAACAGGTAAGCCCCGATCTGCGGGCCCGCGCCATTGACTGGTTGATTAAATTTATCGACTTCGCCAAAGAAGAACGCATCGAAGGACTTCAGATGGACCCGGAATTGCAAACCGAAGTACTAGACGCTTACAACAACTATATCATCCAGCTTTTGGGTGTACTCCCCGTCGAAGACAATCAGGCCGAAACGCTTTACTCTTATTTGTCTTTGAATGACCCGGCTACCTGGGCCTCTGACATAGAAGGCTCGGGTTACAATCCTCTACTCAAACTTTGGAGAAACGAGGCGGTAAACGAAAAATGGAAAAAATGGGCCGACGAACAAATGCGCGCCATTATCCGCAGCGAACTGCGAGGTGATAGCCCTCCTCGCCTGCCCCGTAAAGATGCCTTAAAATGTTACGTGAGACACCTGCAATCTTTGCTCAATCCAGAAGGACGCCTTTCTTACAGCCGCGAGCTGTTCGTCGATCAAGTTGATTTCTTAGTCTCTTTGGAAACCAGTAACCGAAAACTGATTGCTCCCCGCCAAGTGGTCGATATTTTGTCTTACTTGGACAAAGATAAAAACTTTCCTAATACAGAATATCGCGGACGCTGGTACCGTTTCGTCAGATTTTTGGTTTTGCGCGACAACAGTTTTATGATTTTTAACCAACAAACAGAAAAGGCCGCGGAGCTAATGCTAAAGTTTTGCGATTCTCAAATAAAAAACGAGATTGCGCCGCAGCTAAATTCATACCAAGCGGTTGTTCAAGAAAGAGAAAAACAAAAGCAAGAAAAAAGACAACGGGATGAACTTCTTTTGAAACCCATGCGAAAACAATCCAACCTGATGCCCGCCGAAAGCCAGTCTGAGCGGTAACCATTCCCCTACCCCAGCACTCCCAATTCCCGGAGTGTTTTTTCATATCTCTCAATCGCCTCCCGCACCTCGGCATATTTAACTTGATAATTTGGATCGTGAGCGATAATGTTCCGCAACTTATGCGCCCCCCACAGCTCATCAATCGAAACAAGCTGATCTTTGGAAATCAAGGTCATCCGCTCCCCGATGGTTTCTCCGGGAAAACCGGCTTCGGCCAAAGCTACTTCCGTAATCTTGTCCGCCTCAATCAGGGCAAATTTCCACTCCGCCTCGCGGAAAGAGGTTAGATGTTCCCGCACTTCTTTCCAGCGCGCATCATATTTGCCCTCGCCCGGTTTGGGCGGGTTGAGTTCAATTTTGGCCTCTTCGATTTTGTCGGCTATTTTTTCCTTTGAGCGCAGAGCCAGCCAGATCAGCAAAATGGCAAAAATCAGGGAAAGCAAAAAACCGATGCTTTTTAAAACTTCTAAAACTTTTTGAAAATTAAAACTGGTCAGTACAATCTGGGCCTTACCCCATAAAGTAAGCAAATCTACATTGTACGGATCGTTAAACATTATTTTGCTTGTTCAAAGTTATAAGCTACTCGCAAAATAGTTTCTTCGTCGAATTTTTTTCCGATTATCTGCAAACCAACCGGCAGTTTGGTTGTTGGTAATTGGTAATTAGTAGTTGGTAAGTTGTCTATAAAACCGCAAGGAACCGAAATGGCAGGCAGGCCGGCCAAATTGACCGGCACGGTGTAAATATCCGAAAGATACATCGAAACCGGACCTTTTTTTTCTCCGATCTTGAAAGCGGTGGTCGGCGTGGTCGGGCCGACAATCACATCGAATTTTTCAAATACTTTTTCAAAATCCTGCCGGATCAAAGTGCGCGCTTTTTGCGCCCGCAAATAGTAAGCATCGTAATACCCGGCCGACAAAGCATAAGTTCCCAAAATGATTCTTCTTCTGGTTTCATCCCCGAATCCTTCCGACCGGCTTTTCAAATAAGTATCCAGAATGTTTCCCCCCTGCTTCGAAAATCCGTAGCGGATGCCGTCAAACCGAGCCAGGTTGGCCGAAGCTTCGGACGGCATAATTAGATAATATGTTTCCAAAGCAAAAGGGCTGTGTGGCAAACTAACCTGATCAACATGCGCTCCTAAACTTTCTAGTCCGGCAATGGCCCGTTCGATCAAATTATTGACGGCGCCGTCTAAACCTTCCCCAAAATATTCTTTGGGCATGGCCACCTTGAGGCCTTTGATGGGCTTATCCAAGTGGGCGGTAAAGTCATGCTCTAACTGCCGGGCGGTAGTGGAGTCCATTTCGTCCCGTCCACTTAAAATGTTCAACAGCAAAGCGGCATCATAAACATTTTTAGTCAATGGCCCGATCTGATCCAAACTGGAAGCCAAGGCAATCAGCCCATAACGGGAAACTCGTCCATAAGTGGGCTTCAACCCCACCACTCCGCAAAAAGAAGCCGGCTGGCGGATTGAGCCGCCCGTATCCGAACCGAGGGCCGCCACGGCCAGACCGGCCGCTACGGCCGCCGCCGAGCCGCCGCTGGAACCCCCCGGCACCCGAGCGTGATCATGCGGATTTTTGGTCGGACCGAAAGCCGAATTTTCCGTGGAAGAACCCATAGCAAATTCATCTAAATTTGTTTTCCCCAAGAAAAACGCTCCCGCTTTTTTTAATTTTTTAATCACGGTGGCGTCATAAACCGCCCGATGATTTTTCAAAATTTTCGAACCGGCCGTGGCTGACAGACCCTCCACGCAAATATTGTCTTTGATGGCTAGAGGAATTCCATGCAATTCGCCGTCGGGCAAGTCACCGGGAGTATCCTCATTTAAACTCAAATAAGCATGCAACTTCTCATCTTGTTTTTTTATCAAATCTAAAAACTGTCCATGCAGTTCAGCTGGAGAAATTTCTTTCTTTGCGATTAAATCCTGGACATCTTTAATTGTGAGAGTCTTTAAATTCATACCCATTACACGGCTGCCCTGTATATACAGGGCAGCCGTGTAATTTCAATTCTTATTTAAAATGCTTTTTACTTTTACAAAATCATCTTTCCGGTCGGGCAACTGTTCTAACATTTTTTTTACCGTTTCCGAATCGTATTTTGAACGAGGTTCGTCTGCCCGCATCACATTAGCTGATTCCGCCCCGACTGTAGTCGGCTCTATCCCTTCCACATCCAGCCTTTTAAGTTTTTCCACAAACTCCAAAACAGATCCCAAATCTTTTTGGAATTTTTTCTTCTCTTCCGTGTTCAGTTCCAGCCGAGCCAACCCGGCCATATATTCCACATCCTTGATATCAATCATGCTCCAAGAGTACCAAAAAACATTTATTTTGCCAATTAAAAACCCGCTTTTAAAAGCGGGTCAGTCGCTATTTTTTTCAATCCACTCCGAGAGGTAATCTACCGAAGGCATGACATTTTGTGGTTTTACCGGATATTGTAAAATATGTTCCAGCCAGTAAGGGCCGGTCATCACCACCAATGTTTCAATGACCGACATACCGCAGAGGATGTCTTCCGGCGTATCGCCGACAAAAATACATTCTTCTCTGGCCACGCCAAATTCTCTTTTCAGACGATCCAGAGTGTAAGAAAAAACCTGCGGATCCGGTTTGCGAAATTGGCTGTCCTGGCGGGTCTGAATAACTGCGAACTCCTCCATTAAATCAAGCTTATCAAAAATATCTGATATGTTTTTTTGATTGCGGGAGGTCAATAAAGTATTTAGAATGTCATTCTTGCGATTCCAGCGCAAGGCCTCCCGCGCTCCCGGCACCAGCGGGATCGGGTCAACCAAATCCCACACTTCCCACTGTGAGTAAATTTTCTCCGCCAATTCACGCTCTATTTCCAGCCCTCCTTGCAAAAGTTCCACGCCGGGCTTGCCCCATAATTTAATCAGATTTTGCCTTTTATTTCGGTTAAACTCTACCTGATTCATTCCAGCCAGGACCTCGATTCTTCGCAGGCCTTCACGAAATGAATCGTTAATTGGCCCGTCAAAATCAAAGATCACTGCCTTTATTTTCAAAGTTCCTTCCTCACAAAATTAATATTTATATAAAATACAGTTTTAAACCCGCCCTGTCAACTATTTCGACTTCAATTAAGCAGGTAACATCTTATAACAAGTTAAGTGGGTGCATTATCTGCAGAAGTAAGGGGAGGGAGAGGATTAGGGAGGAGTGCGGCAGTATGGTTAGGAGAAATAACACGGCCTTTACACGGCAACCGTGTAGGGAGAGATTAAAAGTATCAAAAAATGCCCAACTTGCCAATTACAATGGGCATCTTTGCAAGTTCTTTGCAAGTTGCAAAGTGCAAGTTGCAAAGATGCCCATTGTAATATTAGTCGAGAAGTAAATGTTCTAAATCTTTTTTGTTTTTTATAATCTCAAAACTAGATTCAACAAAATTAACAAAATCGCTCCCATTCTTAAACTGATCAAGAATTATATTTTTCTCACAAAAACCGTAATTATCCCCTCTCACAAATTCCGGATAACTACTCCAAACATAACTGTCAAGATTTTTTGTCAGACCTGCGACTTTTGGATTTTGGTGGATATACGCAGAAAGCCATAATAAATACTCGTTGATATCTACCGCAACTTGCTTAAATTGATCCTGAAAAACCTGACCCACTTGATCATATTTCTTATTAAAATATTTAGAATAGCTTGTACAAATTTTTGATAGAAGTTTACTGGTTGGAATATCACTATTTTGTCTAATTAAAAAGTGAAAATGGTTTGGCATTAAACAGTAACTAATAAGAGAAAAGGAATTTACTGGCAACGGACGTAATCGCACCTTTTTATCTTCTTCAGGGAAAAGATTTTGTTTTAGACGCAATAGAAAGAATTGATAATCACTATTATCAATAAAAATATCCGCCTTTCGGTTGCCACGATTAAAAATGTGATAATACTGCTCTCTTCCAAAATTTTTATAATCTCTATTATTCATCAACTTATTAATAATACAATGGGCATCTTTGCAATTACTTTGCAAAGATGCCCATTGTATTATTTCAAATATTTGGCTCTGTTCCATTCGTGTTCGGCAGCGTTGCGACTGAAAATAGTCCGGCCGTCGGACTTGGCCGAAAGATAAAAAAGGTAATCGCTTTTCTCTGGATGCAAAGCGGCGCTGATCGCTTCCAGACCGGGATTACTGATCGGCCCCGCCGGCAAACCGGAACGCAGGTATAAATTGTATGGGGAGTCCTTATCCAAAAAGTTAGCCACCCCGATTTGAGAAACATCGCAGAACTGATAAACGCTCTGGTTTAGAGCTCGCTCCAAGCACGCTCCGTAAGTTACCGAAGCATCAATCTGCGGCAGCATTCCCAATTCCAGCCGTTTGTAAATAATGCCGGCTACCAGGGCCATGTCTTTCGGTTCCCGCACTTCTTTTTCCAGCATGGAGGCGACTACCAGTTGCTCCCGGTCCGGTTTCCTCTTAACTTTTTGTTCAAAGTTATCCCACATTTTTTTAATGATGCCCTCAACTGTTTCTGCTTTATCAAAACGGTAGGTGTCCGGAAACAGATATCCTTCCATTTTTTGCGCTTGCGCTTCGGCAAAAAAATCTCCCGGCTTGGTCAGTCCGCTGGCCGCCAGCTTTTGATCGATTTCAAAAATATTAAACCCTTCCGGGATGGTCACCGCCACATCATCCGATTCGGCTAAACCGGCTGAAAATATTCTAACGATTTGCGGAATATTCATGGAGGGAGAAAGACGGTAACGTCCGGCTTGAAAACTTTTTTCCTGGCCGGTGGCCAAAGTGTAAAAAATGAAAAGAAAACGGTTGTGTACCAAATCCCTATCTGCCAAAAGACGAGCTACTCTGGCCGAACTATCTCCTTTAGAAATGGTAAATTCAACCTGGTCGGTCGATCCGGTTTGCAACGGCCAATAAATGGATCTGGCCAACCAAAAAACCGCAATTGCCAGAGCAATTGCGATAAAAAATCTATATTTGTTTTTTAGAAAATATGACAAATTAACTTAATTTTTTATCTCGGATTTTTAACCGGTTCTTCCAGGGGCTTTTTATTGGTTACCTTTCCGGGCGGGAATTCTCTTTCACCCTCTTCCAAAGCGGCCAATTTGTCCAAAACAACTTGATTGTCTTTGTTGACATCAATTTTCAAAATTTCTTTTAACTGGCCAATGGCTAAATCAACCCTTCCCCGCTCCTCAAGAAACAAGGCCAGATACCAACGGGCATTGGCATAGTTGCTCGACAAAGATACCGCTCGGGCCATTTCGGCCAAAGCGTTGTCCTTTTGGCCATTTCGATAATACAACAAACCAAGTTCAAGGGCCAATCCGGGATTGTTCTGCTCCAAAAGCCGAGTTAATTCTAGCTGTTTGATGGCATTCTTCAGTTCAGCCCGTCTCTCATAAACCACTCCGAGATTGTACAAGGCCGAGGCCAAATCGCGTTTTAATTCTATCGCTTTTTTAAAGCTGTCTTCCGATTTCTCATAGTCACCCTTAATTATTTCTATAATCTTGGATTCATCCTGTATTTCTTGCTTCTGGCGGCGAGCATTGGTCAAAGCGGCGCTGTTGGTATCAGCCCTGCTCAAGTAAATAGTGCCGAGGCGAATGTAAATACTGGGGTCTTGAGGCGCTCTTTTTAGATACTCCTGGTAAGCCAAAACGGCCGCCTGATCCGCGCCTTGAGTGACCCCGATTAAATTCTCATAAACAAAGCCGGCATTGGCCCAGTTAGAAGAGTCTAGGGGTTGATTGACCGTCATTTGATTGGCCACTTGCACCACGGAACGCACCAAATTTTCCAATCGAGCTTTGGTCTCTTCCGGCTTATCTTTTTTATTATTAATTTCAAGATTGATTTTTCCTAAAAGCAGTTTGGCCAAGCCATTGAGATAACGACCGTCATTTTGGTTGGCTTGAAATGATTTTCCAATTAATCCAATCACCTTGTCTATTTCGGCCGGGGAAGTTAAATTAATCCGTGTCGCTTTGGCAAAATATAATTCCCCCTGATATTTTTGAAAAATCAGGTAACCTCCCACCAAACCAAAGACCAAGGCCAAAACAAAACCGAGAGAAGACAGAACAGAACGTAGCGAAATATCATCCATTTTCACCGTCATTCTTTTTTGACTGGCATCGGAAGATAAAGTTAAAGCCCACAAACCAATGGACAACCAGAAAACAAAATTTAAAACCAGGTTAAAAGGATACAAAAAGAATAACGCCAAAGAGGCCGCCAAAAGCGGCATTACTTCCAGCCAAGAATGCATTCCTTCTACATCGGACCGAGCTTTTTTAAGGGGAAAATATAAAACTGAAAAAATCAGGAAAACAAAGGCTCCCAAGCCAACCACTCCCGTTTGGATAACAAGATTCCACAACTCCGAAGCGGCATTGCCAAAACGGGTATTCCAAAAAGCGCTATTATTAACGCCAGAGGGCTTATATTTATCAAAAGCTAAAGAAAAGTTACCCGGCCCAACACCAAAAGGCAGTTTAGTGGAAAGCGACCCTTTGGCCACTTCAAACGAGCCTTTTTGGGTCAGACCCACTTCTAAGGGCAGGTTTTGCCTGCCTGGAAAGTTGAAAGGAAAGTATCGGCTTCCAAGTAACAAGAGCAAGGCCAAGACCAGAATAGTTAACGGCCCAAAAAGATTTACGGCCTTGGGTCTTAAATAAATTCCAAGATATTTTTTGGCCAAAACTGTTCCAAACAGTGTCCCGGCCATGCCCACCGCCACTACGGTATAAAAGACCCACCAGTTAAGAATTAAAAGTAAAATTACAGAAGAAACGGCGCCTCCTGTTTTTATAACCGGCATTAGCCATGGCCAAAACCGGCTGTTTTCATCTTTAGAATTATCCGATTTAGTAAAGGAGTTAAAAAATGAAGACGAAATTGCTACCAACAAAACAGACGCCAGAGCTCCCAGATTGTTAACGGTCCCCACCGTATTAAATTGCGAACTAAAAACCAGATTTTTATAAAACAAAAAAGAAAACAACTTGAAAACAGACAAACCGTATAAAGAGAGCAGTCCGAACAGAATCGCCAAAAAAGAACCGGCCATAAAGTAATCGACGACCAGTCCGGACTCTCGTTTCTCAAAAAAATTCAAAAGAAGAAAAGGCAGGATCACTAAGGCCGCCAAAACCACGAAACCGCCGCTGGACAAAAAGCTTTGATAAACTCGATCGGAAAAAATAGCGGAAAGTAAAACTGCCACCAAAAAGATCAGCATTCCCAGTTCCAATCCGCTGATTTTAAAACGGACTCCTCCTTGCCGCACAATCATCACCAGCCACAAAATCACACTGATTAAGACTAGCCCGTAAATCAACGCCTGCTTGTTCAGCACCAGCACATCTCCGGGAGCGGTAACCGGGATCATGAAAATAGGCACCAAAAATACCAAGGCCAAAAGGATCCCCCGGATTATTCGCCGCAGTCTGACGGAAAGACCTTCGCTTTCCAGCTGTTCTAAAGAAACCACCGGTTCTTCCGGCGCTACTGATTCTTCTGGCCAGTCAGAAACGGGCAAAATTTCCTCCGGTTGAGTTTCTAAAGAAAAGTTCATGCTCTTCACTAATTCCCCCTCTTCAAACTGGTACTCTTTCGATTTTTTAAAAGGATTCCACATATTATTCTGTTTCTATTTGTAATTTGCGAAATTTTGGTTTTTCCGGAATAACCGGAGCGGAAACTTTGACCGCCACCGCCCGATTTGGAAAACTTTTCCCCTTGCTTTGCTCAATATCTTTTAATAACTTCTCCACATCTTCCGTTTTATAAAGTCGATAGTTGTTGAGAGGATTACGGTAAGCCAATAATCGCCCCTTTTGATCCCAATTCCGAATCGTCAGAGAGCTAACTCCTAGAATCTTGGCCACTTCGTTGACAGTTAAATACTGTTTCGGCATGCTACTAACGCTAGTTTTTAAAGTCTGTAAAGGGCTTCATAACTTTACGAACTTTATAACTTTACGAACTATAAAAGTATATCAATCTTTATTATATTTCTCTTTTCAACAAAAACAATCGGACAAGCTGTTGATAACCCAAAAAAATATGAGGTAAACTGGACCAAATTCTATTAAAACTTATGGAAAGAAACCATGAAAAATAATATAAAACCGCCCTGAACTTGTCAAAGGACGGTTTTTTTTGATACTAGACTTCCAGATATCTCGTCAGGTTGTCGATCATGTCTTCAATGTAAGGAGACATCTTGCCATGTTCGTACTCTTTGGTGCCTCGCAACGGACGGACAAAGAGATCATCCTTCCCTTTGTAAGCCGGCGATTTAAATTTGTAGTGATTAGCCAGAAACTCCCACGGCACAAATTCAACGGTCAAACCCTCCCGATTGGAAAATTCCACCAGTGTGTACATCACCGTGGAGAAAAGACCGAAGTGAATGTCATAGCCGCTTTCACTGGCGCCGGCACCCGACTGGATAATAATTTTATCCGCCAGTTCGGCCATCCAAATGCAGTGGAGATGTCCGCCAAGCAGAATATCAATACCACGGGCCGCTCTGGCCATATTTTTCAGCCAACGCTTAAAGTCATTGGTCGGATTTTTGGTGTGAAACGGCTGCCACATATGCTGAATTGCCACCTTGAATCCGCAAATTTCATCCGCATAGAACGGCCAATTAATGATATCCCCCTGCGGATTATGGGTATCCATCCAGCGAATCCGGCTGATAGTCATGGCTCTTTGGAGCGTATTTTTCACTCCGAGTCTTTCCCGCTCCATGAGCACCCCTTGAAGGCCGGTTTCCAAGAAGGTCAATGGACTGTCACCCTGATATTTGGCGCTTAAGTTGTTCCATTCGTGGTTGCCCAGCCAAGCGGACAAATCTTTAAGATTGGGGGCACTAAGAATAAGAGGCATCAACAGCTCGAAGCCGAATTTTTGCTGAGAATGCAGAGTGGTCAATCGGACAGGCCTGTTTTCGGAAGTAAATTGAGGATAAATGTTACCATGAATAATATCGCCATTCATCCAAAAATAATCGGCTTGGCGTTCATAGAGCCCGTAATCAATAAATTTGGCCGTGAATTCAGGATACATCGTAATAGAACCGAATTGAATGTCAGTAGCTAGAATGCCAACCGACTTTTTCTCTGGTTCGTTTTTTTGCTCTTCAAGCACTTTTCGAACGGCATTATTTAAAATTCTGATGCGCACCCGCCCGTCTTTGCAAAAAGTGATTTCGGTGGCCGACGGTGAAGCGGGTTCCATACGCACCCGGCTCTGACGGCGTTCTTTGGCTTCCAGAATCTTGGTGTGCCATTCCTGCATGGTGTAAGAAGAGGCCGGAAGAGTGTTTTGCATACCCGGCAGATTCATCACCCACATACCCTGAATATACTGCAAAGCCAAACTTTCTTGATGAAAATCGGCCAACACCCAAGGAAGTTCTTCCCTGGCCAAGCCCAAATGCCTGGCAATGGCATCAAGATGCGGCATGGTTTCTTTATATTGAGTAATATCCGAGAAACCGGCGTTATGTACCACGCGAATTTCCTTTCTCGGAGCCACCAACAGTCTCAAAGGATCAGGAGTGACGACCCGCTTGCCAATATTGCCGTAAAGAGCCGACACATTGACCACTTTTTCGTATTCTTTCGGATAGTCAAAGTTGTTGTCTTTGGCCACCATGATTTCAATGATCAGCCGATACTCACTTTTAACCACGCCGATTTTGGCTTTGACCTCTTCTCTATTCAAAAGAGAACGGCCGATGCGATACATATAAGATTGAATGACTTCCCACTGTTTTCTAATTTTACGCCTCAACTCTCTATTATCCAGGCGACGCTGCATCTCGCTGGAAAAACTGGACCAGTCCACACCCCACTTCCAGGGATTTTTGCCTTCAGCCAGAAAGGCCAAGGCACCATAATCTTCCGCTAAGCGAAAATCGTCATCTCCCTGAATCACACAAACTCGACTGGCGGTGATTCGTTCAAGCCAGTCCAGAAGCATTCCAGCTGAATGGTACTGATTTTCGATCTTGTGCATGCCGCTTTCTTCGGATAACATTCTAGTTTTGGCTTTGTTTCTTACTTCAAACCTTCCTTGCACCAAACCGCTGGTAATAGTCAAAGTTGGATTGTTTGAAGTGCCTAACACCCAGTTAAGTAACTTTTGATCAGTATACTGGCTTCCATATAAAACTTCGCCAAGAAAAAGAATTCTCAAGTCGCCTTCTTTTAACTCTTCCGTTAGGTCGGTAACCGGAACGGTTTTATTGGCAATGTCTCTTTCCAACGCCTCGCCGACTTCGTCCAACGATTTCGGTAATTCTCCGCTTTCTTCTTGTTTGACAAAAAGAGCGTTTTCCAAAGCCGCCGTCTCCAGGGTCTTGATAGATTGAGCATCAACGCCAAACTCTATACCACGGGGAGTTAGGCAATAAGTATCGTTATTTTTGCTGTACTGGACAAGATTGAGACTTTGGTAATAAGAAAGGATGGTTTTAAGAAAAGCAGTTCCACGCTCTTCGTCGCCATAAAGCAGTTTGGCAATATTGGAAATTTCGCTCGGTTCTTTAGTAATGTGAGCCGCAATTCTTTGCTGTTCGGATTCGGAAACCAACTTGTATGCTTCCTCCGGCGAATAAAATTCCGGCAGATTGCACAAATAGAAAGTGTGCCGGTCACCCTTGCTCTTGTCACCTTGCAAAGAAAGCAAAACTTGCCACTCGTTAAATTTACGCAAAATGCCACCAATAAAATTCAACCGATGTTTTTCGTCTTCCTGTTTGGCATTGAGCTTCTTGGCGAAAGGCAAAAGATCTTTCACGCGAAGAGATCTCTGTTTTTCAATAACCCCGCCGATGACCTCCCAATACACAGCAAATTCGCTTTTGATTTCTTCCAAACCTTTTAGAAAATCGGTTATAGAAATCTTACCCGCTTCTCTTTGTTCGATTAATTGCTGCTCAGTCGTTGGCTGATCGCCTTTGGCGGCCGTTTGGGCCGTTCTTGACTTATTGACCGTTAGTTTGCGTTTTTTGGCATACCCTCTTAACTGATCGCTAGTATACTCATATCTTTCTTGAATATCTGCCCAAAGAATCTTGGGATCGGCCAAATCTTTTATGATGGCCGCCACCTTTTCAGGATTTTCTTTTTCCAGTTTCTCCATAGCCATTATAGAAGCCGGAGTATTTTTCTCTTTATAAAAGCCAAGAGCCTTCGCCCGACAATCACAGGTATTCCAACAATCTTGATCTTCAGCACCGCGCTTACTTAAAAAAGGATCAGCCAAACATAGCTCTTTAAACTTCCTCCTATCTTTTCCGGATTTTTCCCAAAGTTTTCTTAGTCTTTTCTTTTCTTTATCTGTCCACTTAGACATCTATTTTCTCCTCATCATTTTTAAACGAGCAGATTTGTTTTGATCATAACAAACGAGAAAAGGATGACAATATTGACAGCGGATATTTTTGTGGGAAAAAAGAAAATCCCGCAAATTGGCCACGATGACCTTGCCTTCCCCCCTTTTTTTTCGGGGTTTTTATTTTGAACGCAATCAAAAATCGCGAAAATTTCGCGATTTTTGATTAACTAGCGGGAGTGTCCCGACTCGAACGGGAATTAGTGCTTTTGGAGAGCACGGTCCTGCCATTGAACGACACTCCCAATACAAGATCGGATCTTGTATTGGCTTACTTCTTGCTTTCTTTGTGTTCGGTATGCGCGCGGCACCATTTACAAAACTTCTTCAGCGTAATCGAACGCTCCACCTTTTTCTTGTTCTTGGTGGTGAAATAATTGATCCGCTTGCACTTACCGCACCTCATTTTTATTAAATTTTCTTGGGGCATCTCTGCTGGTTTATAGTTGATAGTCTTTAGTTGATAGTTAAGAATTTTAAAACTATAGACTACTTACTATGGACTATAAACTTTTAACTTTGAGCCGGAGGAGAGAATCGGACTCTCGGCCTCAATCTTACCAAGATTGCGTTCTACCACTGAACTACTCCGGCAGTTACTACTTTTTCTTTTTTATTTGAATCAATATTTTAATCATAGAATGGGTTTGCCGAATTGATGTCTCTCAAGTCTTTTTTCAACATCTTTCGTAATCCCAGTATATATGCCCCCCATTCTTGCAAAGTAAAAGATGAACATAATACATAAACTTAGCCCTTCGATAAACTCAGGGCACTTCTCCGCTCAGTTTACACTGAGCTTGTCAAAGTGGGCGGTGAGGGACTCGAACCCCCGGAGGCCAAAGGCCGCTTGGTCTACAGCCAAGTGTAATTGCCGCTATACGAACCGCCCAATGTTGAACTTAGGTTTTAAATACTTGACAAGCTAGAGCCGATGTGGTGAATTGAACACCAGTATGCAGTTTACAAAACTGCTGCTTTGCCACTAAGCTACATCGGCAACCTCTCCTAGCTAAGTGTCTTTACGACTTCGCTCGAACCTACTTTATCAAAAATTCGTGGTAAACGAAAGCTCCGCCACCGCCTCGCTTCACTCGGTGGCGGGGCTTCAATGCGGACTCGGTTTTGCCAAACTATTTTCTGGGGATTTGGATTTGGCAAAACCTCGGCTGATTTCCCGCCCGCAGGGTCTGGGGAGGAATGCGCGCGGGCTTCCTGTGATTTCTTTGGCGAATGGCACAACCTAAAATGAAAAAACTATTCTGGCTCTGGATAAAACTCATCCAATAATTCTTCAGTGTATTGTGCAAAAATTTCTCTTTCTCTTTGCATTGCATCATGCACACCCTTGTTACTACTGAAAATATTTTCTGAAAACATATTTTTTAAATCTATTTCTTTGTGTTGACTATCAGATATACCAGCGTGTTGTTTAAATACGTCCAAAGCTTCATTTGGTGTTGTTTGGTCGTAAAATACGATTTTTGAAGGTTGCTTACCAACACGCTGAAAATATTGCTCCCAATATTGCCTAGAACTAACAGTCTTTTCTGAATCAGCTAATTGAAAAGATAAACTGGCTGAAGCAATTTTTTCATCAATTTCCCAATCATTAATACCGGCAAATGGATTTTCTCTTTCACAAAGTGAAAGTAAATAATATAAGCTATCAAATTCTTGTCCGATGGGATTATTTAACGTTTCGTAAAACCTTTTATCTACAATACCGAAATCTTGAGCCTTTTGTAATAATTCTGAAATTACTTTTTTTGTTTCTTGCATTTGATTTTGCAATACAGAAAGTTTTGTAGTTAATTTTTCTTGTTCGTAATCTGATTTTATAATCTTTAGCGACTTTTGAATTTGGGCAATTTCCCAAAAAACATTCTGATAATCCCGTAATGTTTTTGAAACACGAGGCCATAAATCTTTGAGTTCTACTGATTCAATAAAAGCTTTCACCTTTTCAATTTGTTTTGTGTTTGGAACTGGTTCACCTTCTTCAATTTTATATCTTGACCCTGTGTTTGGATCAACATCTGCATTTTCTGGCACAAACACAATAGCCGCATCAATAGGCATTGTTCCTGCATTATTAGATTTTGCCTTTAACCACAAATCATTAAATTGACCACTCATGGTTGAATCCTTCATGTTAAAACCAGGTGGGATATCCCATTGAGCGGCTACTCTGTATTGAGAAGCGACGTAAGCAGTCGGATAGAGAAAGAAAATTTCATTAGTTGGCTCTCCGCCATAATCATCATCAGCTACATAGTCCATTGATGTATGCAAGGCAGAAGTATCAGCTATTTCTGAAGAAGCCAAATTTGTACCCCCGTGTCTAGTTAAAAAGTCATTGATACGCGCGGCGGCTTCTCTGCGAGTCGGATAATTTTGTGGAATTTCAAGATAATTTGATAAAACACTATGAACCGAATCTTTGGCTATAACGCCGCCTAAATATCTCTCTAAAACAGATTTAATTTCACCATTTTCCAAAATTTGTTCAAATCCGTGTGATACTTCTCCTCGCCCAGAATGAAATGACGCACGATCTCTGATCCCTTGTCTTGTAATATGTAGTATAAATCTTGGCGGAACTTTTTTAAGTAATTCTACATATTCCTCAAGATTTAGTTGAGATAAATTTTCCGATGAAAACTTATCTTCAATTTCTTCTTTACTAAATGGTGAATCTTTGTAAACCTCTGCGACTTCATCATAAAATCTTTTCAATAATTCTTTTGGGGGAAGATATTGTTTTGCTTCTTCGGGATTTGTTTTTTGTATATTTCGCAATTCTTTAATCCAATTAGAAAACTCTTTGCGTTTTTCTGCAAGGTTGACCTGCGAGTATTCTCGCAATTCTTCTTTTGAAGGTGGTCTGTAAAATTCAGGAATTCCCATAAAAATTTGTTATTATTCTTAAATAATAACATGGATTAAGAATTTAAACGAGTAATGTTTTTGTGCGCCATTCGCCAAAGAAATCACAGGAACTCCGCCCGGATTCCTCCCCAGACCCTGCGGGCGGGAAATCAGCCGAGGTTTTGCCAAATCCAAATCCCCAGAAAACAATTTTGGCAAAACCGAGTCCGCAGAATTGGCACTAAGAATTCCGTGACGGAATTCGTATCGGAGCGCACGATTACATTTCACATCACCATATACTCTGCGCGTCCCACATTTGGGCTTCTAAAAAACCTTTGAGTTCTGTCTTGGAGCCCGTGGGAGGAATCGAACCCCCGTATACGGTTTACGATACCGTTGCTTTGCCACTAAGCTACACGGGCAATTCTTTTATTTTAAAAACTATTTAGTTGCTTGGCAAAGCTTTTTGCACCGCCCTTAATTTAGCGGCGGTTTTTTTGTCTTCCGGATTTAATTTCATGGCCGTTTCTAAAGCCTCAACAGCATCAGAAAAGTTTTCTTCCAAAATGTAGAGATCGGCTAATTTTTTATAAAGCTCCGGACTTTTGGGGTTTTTGGCAATTTCGATGATGAGTACATGCTCTTCTTTTTTCTGTTTTTCTTCAGGCGACAACTTCGCCATAATAGCCACTTCAGTTTCTTGATGGTCTTCTTGTTTCGGAGTCAAATGTTCAATTCGGTCTTTTTGACCGTTGGTTCTAATTTTATCGATCAGATGTTTGGTAAAGCTGTCAATCTTTAAAGAAACCACCCGCAGACGCCGCAAAAACTTTTCCAATTCTTTAAAAAACAAATCCTTATAAAAACTAAGGTCTATTTTTTTAAAAAAATGAAAAACTTCCGGCAAAAAACCTCCCACTATCCCGCTTTCCGGAACGGCCGCATCAACCGGCAGTTTTTTAAGATAAGGAAACTTGCGCCCGACAATCACGACCATGACAGCCGTAGAGATAACAATAACTACTAATGGCAGAATGATGTACATACAATTTCAAGATTCGACTAGGCACTTTTTGCAAAAAGTGCCTAGTCGAACCTTTTTAGATTTCTAATCTGACAAATTGGCCGATTTTGATATTTTCTCCCAGACGAGCAATCTGCTGATGGAGAAGATCGGCAATGGTTAGAGAGGGATCTTTAATGTAAGGCTGGGATAAGAGTTCTTCCACATTTTGGGGGTTCATGGAGGCAATCTGCATCGCTAACTCTTTGGCTAATTTTCTAAAGTCTTCATTTCTGGCCACAAAGTCTGTTTCCGAACCCAGTTCGACGATTGCTCCCAATTTCCTGGTGCTGTGTATATAGCACTCCACCACCCCTTCTTTAATCTCCCGAGCAGATTTTTTGGCCGCAATTTCCACTCCTCTAGCTCTCAAAATTCCCAAAGCACGCGTTTCGTCGCCGTTGGCCTCCGCCAAGGCTTTGGAAATCTCCCCCACCGAAAGATTGGTGGCTTCGCGAATTTTTTTGATTGTGTCGATTTGCGACATTATTCTTTCTTCAGATAACTTTTTAGAGTAGTAATAATAAGTTCGATAGACCGGCGGGCATTGTCGTTGGCCGGAATGGGATAATTCAAGACCATCGGGTCACTTTCGGTGTTTACCATTCCCACTGTTTTGACTTTGGTATTTTTAGCTTCCTTCAAAACCAAGTCGCTTTCTCTGGATGAGGCCACAAAAAGCACATCCGGCACTCTGGTTAGTTTTCTTAAGCCGTCAAACTTTTTTCTAAGTTTAGCCATTTCTTTTTCTTTCATTAAGCGCTCCTTCTTGGTGTATTTTTCAAAGCCGCCCAAGGACATCTCCTTTTCCATCGATTCAAGGTGATTGACCCGAGAAATGATGGTTTTAAAATTGGTCAAAGTACCCCCCAGCCAACGACTGATAACATAGGGCATGTTTAAACTCTCGGCCAAGTCCTTGACCAAATCGGCCGATTGGGCGGACAGGCCGACAAACAAGATGAGTTTTCCTTCATCCAAAGATTTTTTAAGAAACTCCATGGCCGAACCCAAACTTTCTCTGGTTTTGACCAAGTCAATAAGATAAATATTGTCTCTGGCCGTGTAGACAAAGGGTTTCATTTTGGGATTAAAAACGGATTTTTTTCGCCCAAAATGCATACCGGACTTAACCATGTCCTCGTAAGAAGGAATATCTGCCTCGGTCATTTGATTTTTTACTGGAATTATCTCCATAAATCTATCTGCCTAGTATATCAGGTTCGGCCCGAAAAGCAAGCCTATTCACAGGGCTCCGGTGAACAAACCCAGCTCTTTCTAAAGTATCCGCAAAAGTTAATTCGTGGATATTTTGGAAAGGACTGGGTGTTTCCCTCCGCCCTAATCATCTGTTTTCTAATCAATAGCTTCTGACCACTTCTATCGGTGTTTTCATCTCAAGACCCATGTGGGGTCTTTTTGTATTGTAGTAATTTAAAAATTCGGGAATCTCTTTTTGCCAGACTTTAATATCTCTCGGAATCCTGTGCAGGCACTCATCTTGCAGGGTTCTGATAAATCTTTCCACATGGCCATTGTCGGTGGGAGTCCTGACTCGGCTATGCCGATGGCTGATGCCAGCATGCTCAATGACTTTAGTCAGTTGTTTAGAGAATTCCGAGCCATGATCCGTCTGAGTGGTTTTAAAAACAAAAGGAGCTATCTTCTTGGCTTGCTCCACGAACTTAATGGTTGACCAGGTATTAATCCTTAAACTTGGCTCCGCATAGGCCCACCTGGAATGCACATCAATCAAGGCATAGGCGCTGACTCTGTTCTGCGGCGGTCCTTCATGCACGGCGTCAACTTCGACTAGTAATCCTGGTTTTTCCGGCCTGGGCCGAGGCGGATACTGATGCCACTTCTTCCACTTGGAATATTTGCTGATACCCAGCCGCTTCAAAGTTCTTTTAACGCTGGAGACGCTAATGAAGATTCCCTCCTGTCCTAATCGCCAATGGATGATTTCAGCGCATTGGTCTTTCTCCGCCCTAATGGCCAGAATCCGGCTGATCATCTCTCGGCTTAATTCTTTGGGATGGTGGTGCGGCCTGGATGATCTGGTAGGAATCTCTAACCTTCCATGCCAACCATACTCCGGTTTCTGCTTTAACCAGTTAAGGATGGTATTATGGGCATAGCCGAAGTGCCTAGCCACCTCTCTGACGCTTAGCCCGCTTCTTACCAGTTCTATCGCCTGCATTCTGACCCGAGGCAGATTGGGGTTGGTTGTATATGCCATATACATAGCAAGTTACACCTCTAGGTGGTCAGAAGCTATTGAACCACAACATCATATTGACTTAATGGCAAAAAAAACCTAGAATACCATAAATTATGAAAACAGCGATTCATCCACAATATCATACAGACGCCAAAGTAAAGTGCGCTTGCGGCCATACTTGGACCACCGGCTCCACCCAGCCGGAACTTAATGTGGAAATTTGCTCTCAATGCCATCCTTTTTACTCCGGCAAAGAGAAGATTTTGGATACTCGCGGACGAGTCGACAAGTTTAAAAAGAGATTGGAGAAGTCTCAAGTTAAAATTATTAAAAAGAAAAAGCCAAGAAAAAAATAGATGACTTTAGAAGAAGAGCTCAAAGACATTGAGAATCAGCTCACTGATCCCAAGATATCAGTTGATTATAAAAAAGTCGCGGAACTTTCCAAAAGATACGCCGAAATTAAAAGACAAATGTCCGCCGAAGGCGGATCCGCCTCTGGTGGAGAAGTAATCGGAGAAGCGATTGTAGAAATCCGCGCCGGAACAGGCGGAGACGAGGCCGCTCTTTTTGCGGCTGATCTTTTCTTGATGTACTCAAAATATGCCGCTCTAAAAAACTGGGGAGCTAAGGTTATCGACTCAAATCAAAACACTCTGGGCGGATACAAACATATTACCTTCGAGATCAGGGGTTCGAAAGTTTACCAGTTAATGAAATACGAGAGCGGCACGCATCGAGTCCAGCGAGTTCCCAAAACTGAAAAAAGCGGTCGGGTCCATACCTCCACCGCTACGGTCGCCGTCTTGCCCAAAGTTGAAGAAGGCGAAGTCGCCATAAAACCGGAAGATTTAGAAATAGCTTTTACCAGAGCGGGCGGGCCGGGAGGACAAAACGTCAACAAAGTAGAAACGGCTGTTAGAATCTTGCACAAACCAACCGGTCTAGTTGTTTTCTCCCGAGAAGAAAGGTCTCAAGCCCAAAACAGAGAAAAAGCGATGGAAATTTTACGAGCTAAGTTGTCCGCCCAGCAAAAAGAAGAACAGGAAAAGAAAATTGGCGGAGAGCGCCGAGCACAAATCGGTACCGGAGACCGTTCTGAAAAAATCCGCACTTACAACTTTCCGCAAGACCGCATCACCGATCATCGTCTCAAAAAAAACTGGGGCAATATTGATAACATTTTAAACGGCCATTTAGATTCGATTTTAGAAGAACTGCAAAAGGTTCGACCTTGAATCTTTAAAAAGGTCGAACCTTGGTAAAAAATTATGAATAACTTTTATACGTCCCCTGGCCCGATCTTTGAACCAGGACCTGGATGGGGCAAAAGACTAAAAAAGTGGAGTAGAAAATATATTCTGGGAGGAGACTGCACGCTTTGCCGAGCGACCCGCTATGTTTTAGTTTTTGCTATCATTGTTTTACTGGCCGGCTGGCCAAAGTTCAATCTGCCCCAACCAAAGCCGCAGGAAAATAACATTACAGAGACAGTCCAACCAAAAGACGGGCAAACTCATTTAGCCAGAAGAGTTTTGGCCAAATATCTAAATCAAAACCAAATCTTTGAACTCACTAACGGACAAAAGATTTTTATTGAGACAGTCTTAAGAGAAAAAATCCCAAACGAAATACTTGAACAAACCGGCAGCCAGGTAGAAATAGAGTCGGAAGAGGTTGAAAAGTTAGTTGGTCGGGCTAAACAACTCTCCCCCCTTCAACTAAAGAAATGGGAAGTTTATGCGGAAGGAATTGCCTTATAAAAAAAGACCCCGCCAGGCGGGGTCTTTTTTTATTTCTTTTCTTCAGGAGCACTGGCCGGTTTTTCTTCCACCGCTTCTTCCACGCCTTCTTCCGCCGCCTCCTCTTCTTTCTTAATCACTTCTACCTCTTCCACCGCACCGGCAGTAACTTCTAATTGTTTCTGCAGTTCTTCTTCAGAAATAGGTTCTTGAATCAGAGCCACAATTTCTTCCAGCTTTTCTTTATCTTTAATTCCTACTCCTGAAGGAAGTTTTAACTCTTTAAGCAAAATTTGATCTTTTAAGTATTTAAGATTGGCAATGTCAACTTGGATTTCATGGGGCAAATCCTGGGGCAAAGCTTCTACTTCTATGGAATTGATATTTTTTACTAAAATTCCGCCTTGCTCTTTAACCGCAATCGATTCCCCAATAAAAACAAGCTGCACCTCGGCCGAGATTTTTTCTTTGAGGTTTACCTTATAAAAGTCGGCATGGATAAACTTATCGGTTATCGCATCCCGCACCGCTTCGTGAATAATAGCCGGGACTGTCTGGTCACCGAGGTTGACATAAACCAAAGATGATTCTCCTGCCTGATGGTACACTTTTTCAAAGTCGCGGGAACTTACTTGAATGGGCATTGTTTCAAAATCATGGCCGTAAATCACCGCCGGCAAAACACCTTTTTCTCGAAGGCCCCACAGTGACTTCCCCACCACTCCTCTTTTTTCCGCTTTAATCTCCACTTTAGTCATGACGCTTATACTATCTGATTTTTTAAGATCTGTCTAGATTTTACCTTCAGAACCAAACAAAATTAACTTCTTTTTGACTAATTCCTTCATCGCCTCCACTGATGGGGCTAAGAATTTGTAAGGCGTGGTTTGGTCCGGTTCTTTTTGCAGTTCTGCCTCCAAAGCATCGTGGTAAGCCACGCGCAGTTCGGTATTGATGTGCACATTAGTAATCCCGTTTTGAATGGCTTCTTTAATTTGCTCATCCGGCAAACCGGAGGCCCCATGGAGAACTAAAAAGGTATCCGGCACTGCTGCCACCACAGCTTGTAAAACTGTTATGTCTAATTTTTCTTCTTGTTTAGTCACAATTCCATGTATATTTCCAAAAACAATGGCCAGCCTATCTACTCCGGTCCGTTCTACAAATTCTTTGGCCTCCTCTGGCTTGGTATAATCCGCCGGACTGATTTCCACAGACTCTTGGACTTGAGACTCTCCTTTTAGATAACCAAGCTCCCCTTCTACCATCATGTTGTGCAACCGAGCATATTCAACCACCTTTTTAGTGGTGGAAACATTTTCTTCGTAAGGCATTTTGGAAGCGTCAATTAAAACCGTATCATAGCCGACATCGATAGCAGATTGGGCGCTCTCAAAACTTTTATGATGATCAGCGTTCAGAAAAACGGCCAAACCTTCCGCTTGATAAGATTTAACTAAAGCCACCGCCTGCTCCCGGCCAACAAAACCGGCCTCTCCTTCGGAAGTGGCTACCATCACCGGTGAATTTAATTCTTTGGCCGCTTCGACAATGGCTTTAAGCTGATCGGCCGTCGAAAAATTAAAATGCCCGATGGCCCATTTTTCTTCTTTGGCCTTTTCAAAATATTCTTTAAGAGTTTTCATAATTTAATAAACCCCGAACGAAATCGTAAAACCAAGTCATAAGTTTAGACATGTGAATGATATCTAAATTATTAATACATTACTTATCAACACTAGCCCGGTAGGGCGATTTCATACGGGATAAATCCTTCGATTATATTTTTTTCTACCAACTCCTCGACTTTTTCCCGTCCTAAATATTCCACAAAAATCTTATTCCACAAAGCTTCTTGCTGGTGGTAAAGATATTTTGTCTCTCCTTTTTCCACCAAAGACATGACCAGATCAATTAAATCAAAACTGACTAGTTTTACTTGCCCTAAGTCGGTCGAAGGGAAAAAGTCTCCCACAAAATCCAGACCCTGCCAATAACCAAAAATATGCCCCTTAAGTTCCGGAAAAGAAGAAAGTTTTCCCAAGTCCCCTTCGGCTTTGTACCAGTGTTCCGCTTCCGGATTAATATGCGGTTCAACCAGACGAAAATCATTGGGGTCGTCTTTGGCTAAATATCTCTGCACAATCCGAATTGATCCTTCCGGCTTGGCCCCCTCCGGCACATCCCCCCGCAATAATGACCTGACCTTACTTGGAAACCCCGTTTCCAAGTGGAATTTTTTGAAGAGTTTGGAGTAAAAAGGAACTTCGTTTAAATAATGAAGGATCAAAGTAAAAAGACGAAGAGTTTCACCAAGAGTATCGATTTGCAGAGGAATAACAAAAATTATCCCCAGTTCCTTGAGGTGGCTGACATTATGATACTTTTTCTCCAGAAACTTTTCCGCCACCTTCAGCCATTCCGGTTCTAAAACTTTCAGCTCCACTTCTCTTTCTTCAAAGTCGTCAGCAGTTAAATCATTATAGGCTTCCTCAAAGAAGCGATGCATCCAGGCGGTGTCTTGGGCAAAACGCAAAGCGCTAAACACGGAAGAAAATCCCTGCTTCTCTACCAACTCGGCCACGGTGCTGTAACCAAAAAAATCCAGCAGGTTTTGGGGAGGAAATTTTTCCAGCATTTGGACAGCTTTTTCTTTTTTAATAAAAAAGCCCGGCTTTGGCTGATTTAATTGAAGAGCCACCGCGCAAAGCTTACCGCAAACATTGGCCATTTTAGAAAGATCGGGGTGTTCCAAAAAGTTATTTAAGTGCTCATCGGTGTGTTTAAGCCGGTCAACCAGAACTTGGTAAACTTTGTCCGCAGAAGACTCTCTGGACAACCCCAGTTCTTCCAAAGTTCTGACCGCTAAAATTTGGTTTTCTCCCGTTACTTTTTCCAACACTCCTGTTTTTCCAGTCAGACCTTCCATTTCTTTTTCCAAATTCAAAAGGACCTGCGGATCGGTTCTCAAAATTTTAGCTAGTTTTTCATGGACTTGATTCAAAGAAATCTAGTTATTTTTTACTTCCACTAATGGCCATGGTCCCCAATCGCCTTTTTTGAGAATTCCCGCTTTGGCGCCATATTGAGTAACCACCGAAGAAGCGTTGGCCGTACCAAACTGAATCGCTTTGACGATATTCTGACTGCGCATATATTCGGAAACAAATCCGGAACTAAAAGCATCCCCTGCTCCGGTCCGTTCCACTACCGGAGAATCCGGCACACCGGCCTGATAAATTTTTCTATGAGCATCTGGGTCGGCAATGTTTTTATAGACCCGCCCTTCCATATTTTTAACCACTACTCCTTTTGGACCATCACTAACCACAATAACGCCAGGACAAAAATATCCCAGATTATCAACTAAATCATAAGCAGTAAAATCGACAGTCAAAGCATTTTTAAATAATCCGACAACTTCTTCCTTATTCATAATTAGGATATCTGTTTTTCCTAAAAATGGCCGCATTTTTTCTAGGCCATGATTTAACTCTTTTCCTCCTGGGTTCATGGCAATTTTAATTTTATTTTTTCCGGCATAATTGAAAATAGCTTCAAGCATATCATAATGTCCGCCCAAAGAATCCAGAAAAAACCAATCGGTTTTAATTTTTTCAAAAGGAATTTTTTTGGCATCAAAATGCTGACCTTCGCCTTTATAGCTCAAGATGGTTCTTTCACCCGATTCGTGGACAAAAATAATGGAGTAGGCGGTAAAATCGTCATCATGAATTTGGAAAAACTTTGTATCCACTCCCTCCTTTTTTAATTCTTCCAAAATGGCCCGCCCGTTAAAATCTCGGCCCACTACGCCAATATCAGCCGTTTTTAAACCTTGTCTGGCAAAAGTAACAGCGGCATTAGTTCCTCCCCCGCCGGTAGTAAAAACCATTTTATTAATTTCGATTTTTGAGCCCAAGGGAAAGCATTGTTCCGTACCGGTGGGAGAGTCGGCGTGTCGGCGCGATTCAAAATTAGCCGAATTTAAAAAGACATCGCGAGTGGCAGAACCAACGGAAACAACGTCGTATTTTGAGTTGAACATAAAATATACTAATTACTTAAACTCTTTCTTAACTCCTCAAGTGCTTTTCCTGGATTATTATTTTCAAAAATATAACTGCCGACTACTAACACATTCGCGCCAGCTTGGACTAATTTCGGGGCGATTTCCGGAGTAACTCCTCCGTCCACAACAATCATTTTATCAGGATAAAAGTAGTGAAAATCAGACATCTTATCCAAAACTTCTTCCAAAAACTGTCCTCCATAAAAACCGGGTTCGACGGTCATAAAGTGAATAAAATCAATTTCGTTAATAAACGGCTCAATGGCGGTTAAAGGAGTTTGCGGATTTAAAGCCAAACCAACTTCTTTTTCCACTTCACGCACTTTTTCAATAACGCTTAAGGCTTGATTGGTCGCTTCAATGTGAAAAGTAAAACTGTCAGTCGGAGTACTCAACCAGCGAACAATGTGATTTTCCGGCTTGGAAACCATTAGGTGAACCTTGAATTTTAAAGTCGTTTCGATATTTCCAATCTCACTAAATCCGGAAATGGTCATATTGGGAACAAAAATTCCGTCAGCGATATCTAAATGAACTCGATCAGCCAATTGTTCCACAGCCGAAATTTTTTCCAACAGTTCCTCTTTGGTTTTTACCAGAATTGAGGGAATTATCTCTATCATTTTATTGAAGGTGGTCTAGAGCGTAAGCCATCGTGCCACCGACCTTTTTACGAGGGTTGAAAATGCCCTGGGGATCAAAAATTTCTTTGGTTTTTTGAAATAAGATGTTGATCTCCGGGCCATACATCTTTTTCAAAAACGGAGTGCGAATCAAGCCGTCGTTGTGTTCGGCCGTAATTGAACCGTCGAATTCCACAACTAAATTATAGACTTTTTCAGAGAGTTCTTGAATAGTTTGCGCCCGAGTCGGGTCGGACGGTTTCATCAAGGGAATAATATGGAAATTTCCGTCACCGGCATGGCCAGCGATAGTATAAATCAAATTTTGATAAGGCATGAGAATATTTTCCAAACGAGGCAGAAAATCGGCTAATTTTTCAGGCCGAACAATAATATCGTCAATAAAAGGAGTGGTTTTTTTGCCCCGCACATACTGACGCAACAGATTAAAACTTTCCCGCCGCATCGTCCAATATTTGCGGACGTCGGCTTGATCTTTGGCTATTCTGCTCTTTACTTTAAATTGAAGTGATAACTCTGATTGCAGTTTATTAACAACTTCTGTCAAAACTGATTGGTTATCGCCCGTAAATTCGGCTAAAAGCACCAACTTTGGCAGCCCGCCGGTCAAGAGCATTCGAACTTCCGGCCAAAATTTAAAAAGGAACCCCCAAAAGCTTCCTTTCATAATTTTAATAAAGTTTGGCAGAAAACGCAGGGCCAATTTAAGCGTATGGTCGTCATAGGATTCAAAACTTTCTGGCTGATATTTCATTACTTCCACAATCAGGTCACCCAAAATCTTAAGCGATGGCAAAAAAATCACCAGCAATTTGGAATGTTTTTTGGGAGTAATCAACCGGAATTTGATTTTAGTAATTAAACCAAGAGTACCCTGCGAGCCTGTCAAAAGTTTGGTTAAATCGAAAACGCGCCGATCCCACACATTCCATAGCGCATAGCCAGCCGAATTTTTGGAAACTTTGGGGCGAGCGTTCTGGATCGCATCGTAATGCATTTCAATCAGATCATGCATTTCACGATAAATCCGCCCCTCCCAGCCGTCTAGTGTTTTTTTGCTCTCTAACTGCTCAACCGTCAACGGTTTAATAACATATTCACGGCCATCGGCTAAAACAATCGTTAGTTCTTCTACAAAATTCTCCGTTTTGCCATACACCAAAGATTTTTCGCCTCCAGCGTTATTAGCCACCATACCGCCAACCGTGCAAATCTCACGAGAAGCCGGATAGGATGGCAAAAAAAGATTTTTCGCCAAGGTTAACTTTTCAAAGTCACGATAATACATTCCCGGTTCAACTACCGCCCAAGTATCCCCCAACTCGACCATTTTATTCAAATGAGCCGTAAAATCTAAAATAATAGAATCATTCAACGGACCACCGGTCATATCCGTACCGCCAGCACGAGCCGTTATAGAAAGACCCGGCTGATCAGATTTACGCTGAATCACAAACTTAACAACCTGTTTAATGTCTCCTGTGTCTTCCGGCTTCACCACCAAACTAGGTTTAACTTCAAAAATACTGGCATCTCGGCTATATGGAGCAAGCTCATTGACATCGGAAAGAACCTCGCCTTTGATGATTTTTTTTAATTCTTCTGTAAGCATTTACTCTTCGAGAATTTTTATTTTCTCAATTCTTCGGATATGCCTTTCTTCTCCGGAAAATTTAGTTTCCAAAAATGCTTTGACAATCTCTTGGGCTTGTTCCGACAAATAGTCGGCGGAGATTCCCAAGATGTTAGTATTTTCATCGCTAACAGAATCTTTCATCTGTGGGGCGCTGATAGCTGTACCGGCCCGGATACCCTTTATCTTATTGGCAGCGATAACCACGCCCACTCCCGAACCGCACACAAGGATGCCCCTTGTATCGGATTCTGCGGCAACTTTTTCTGCTACCGCTTTGGCAAAGTCGGGATAGTCATCTTCTTTA
>Ga0209542_10001423_pt1 | contig 56207 bp, 72 predicted proteins | sample RifCSPhighO2_01_FD_184028 | JGI IMG/M metagenome (GOLD analysis project Ga0209542, IMG submission 184028) | Soil microbial communities from Rifle, Colorado - Rifle CSP2_plank highO2_0.1 (SPAdes) (version 2) | ecosystem: Environmental > Terrestrial > Deep subsurface > Rock core/Sediment ... | reverse complement strand
AAGTTGTGGAATGTGCGTATCAACGCGGCAATCCGTCCGCTTGAGCTTTCTTACAGCAAATTCATCCACCTGCTCAAAGTGAAAGAAATCGGACTCGACCGCAAAGTGCTTTCGGCAATCGCGCAAACGCGTCCCGAGGCCTTCAAGAGAATCGTCGAAAAGGCCCGCTAATCTAAAGGGAGAAGGAGGCCAAGATAAACCGGCACCCTCGTGTGGTGCCGGTTTATCTTGTTAAGTAACGCAGGTTCGATAGGAGAATTCTGCGCTTGTACCCACACACTTATTTTAAGCTATAGCTTAAAATAAGTGTGTGGGTAGCTGTAGATGATTAGTGCTGGTTGTTATTGATTATCGATGACTGAGAAAATATCCTTTTGTGTATCTATCGCTCTATCTAGTCTTGCTTATATTTCTATCTCGTATGACTCTCCTTTCTCCGGACTTATGGCGTGTACGCCGAGGTAATCGCGCAGGCGTTGAACTAGAAACAGTGATGCTTTTGGCTCGCCCATAACGACGAAGACGCGCTCAAGAGACTCTGCAGTCTGTTCAACAAACGCCACGAGACCAACAGAATCTCTGTGTCCAGAAAAGCCGCGAATAGTCCGTACTTCCGCGCGAATGGGGACTCGTTCATTAAAAATCACTACTTCTTTGGCACCATCCTGAATCTTTCTCCCCAACGACCCAGCTACTTGGTAGCCAACCAGCAACAGCATATTCTTTGCGTCAGAGAGGTGCTCTTTTTCGTGCTGTACAATACGTCCCCCGCCCGACATCCCCGCCCCCGCAATGATAATCTTCGGCGAAGGCGCATCCACTATCTCTCTCGATTCATAAGACGATGCGGTAAGTGAGAGTGAGGGAAAATCGAACACATCATCTCCGCTGTGCACTCCTTCCTGGACTTTGTCATTGAGAAGTTTCGTATAGCGCCGATAGATGTCGGTTACCTTAATTGCGAGCGGAGAATCGAGAAAGACGGGTACTGAAGGAATGATGTTCTGCTCAAAAAGCTTGTTGAGTTCATAGAGAATCGTTTGCGTCCGCTCGATTGAAAATGACGGAATGACGAGCGTCCCGCCTCGTTTCACTGTGTCCTCTACTGCCTTTTGCAACATGAGCGAGCGGTCATCTTTCGCTTCGTGAGTACGATTTCCATACACGCTCTCCATGACCAGATACGTTGCGTCCTCTACCTTTTCGGTATCCGGCATGAGGATGGAAGGAGAATTGCCCAAATCGCCTGTAAAGACGATTCTTCTCCCTTCTCGAGAGAGTTCGACCATTGCGGAGCCGAGGATGTGCCCCGCGTCTTTCAAGATTGCACTGAAACCTTCCCCAAGAGGGATGGTCTCGTGATACGACACAGTCTTCCAAAGATTGAGAGCTTTTCGAACATCCGCGCTATCGTAGAGTGGCCGACGCCCCAGTCGGAGCGCCTCTCTCTTCAGAATCCCTACCGCATCTTCGAGCATGACTTCCGCAAGGTCGCGCGTGGCGGCTGTTGAATATATAACATTAGTAAATCCTTCTTTGACCAGCTTTGGAATCCGGCCGATGTGGTCCGCATGTGCGTGTGTCGCAAAAAGAATTCCGATCTCTTTCGGATTGTACGGGAACGGGTCGTAATTGCACTGATCGCAAAATTCACTTCCTTGGATAAGACCGCAGTCAACGAGGAGGCGCAATGACCCCGATTCAAAGAGAAAGTTTGCTCCAGTGACTGTCCCCGCACCGCCCCAAAATGTGAGCGTGCTCTTACGCGTCATGGGTTACAGAAAGATAGAGTTTTTTGAATGCGAGATACCCGAGCATTGCCCCCAAGACATCCATAGATAAGTCGGTGATAGTGTCGGCGACAAAATTATCTTCGATAGGAATGCCGGCGACAAGTTCAAATATCTCCCATCCTATGCCGACTACAATAATCGCACCGAGAGTAACCAAGAATGCCCGCAGAGCGGATCGTTTCAGCGCAATGTATCTTGATTCAAAGAAAAGCCAGAGCGCGGAGAGCCCGATAAAGAGGCCGCCGAGAAAATGCACCAAAGTATCGAACCACGGATACAGCCAGTACAAAAAGAGCTCGGTTGCCGCAGTGTGGAGGAGTGCGATGAGCGACATGAGCGCGAATATGAAAATAAATAACGGATGGCGGTACATAAATATCCCCTAGTATACCAACGAAAATCACCAAAAACCAAAACGCCCGCGCAAAGCGGGGCGTCATGGATAGGGAATGAAAGCACTTGCCCTAGGGTTACCCAGGTGGGTGTCCTCAGCGATACGTGGAGCGCGCTTGCGGCATCTCTCGCGATCCCGAAAGTGCGCTCCGCGCATTCTTAATGCGATATTGAACTCCCTGAACAAGTATTTAAGTGGACAATACTTTCAATTCCCTGCATACAGTATATCAAATAGCACTATCCACATATCTTGCCAAACAATAAAAAGCGTATCCTGTTCGCGCACCCGTACGGCTCTACCAGTAGGTAGCGTACTCCATGAAGAATCTGAAGGAGTGATTCACCTGCCATTCACTAAAATAAATCGAATCAGCCAAAAAACAGGCTGAAATAGGACTTACCACAAAATGCACCATGGTGCATTTTGTGGTAAGTGTTGAGCAGTGATAAAAGTAGTTACTCTAAAATACCGTCGAGGTTGACGTCGTAGAGGATCTGCTCCTGCACAAGTCGATAATTCATCAATTCCTCGTCTTTAAACCAATGTTTGATTTCATTATCCGCTTCAGGAACCGATCCGGATGCGTGGAGAATGTTGCGCACCGCACGCTTGTCAGTGTCCGCCATACGATAGGAATCAAGAACGAAGTCGCCACGGATTGTTCCAACATCAGAGGACAGTGGCTCTGTTCCGCCGGTGATTTTCCGCACCAATTCAACAGCATGTGCGCCCTGCCACACCATTGCTACCACCGGGCCCGAAGTCATGTATTTCTTGAGATTCTCTAGAATCTTTCCCGTTACCTCAAACGGATCTTCTGAAGGAGGTGTAAGTCCGCGCTTTTTATAGGATTCGATTGCCTTTTCTCCAGTTACAGTGCGCCACTTAGGGTCGAGCGTGTAGTGCTCCTCAATCTTCTGTGCATCGGGGACAACCATCTTCAGTCCGACAATCTTTAGTCCCACGCGTTCAAAGCGCTGAACCACTTCACCGATAAGCGACCGCTGGACGCCATCCGGTTTGATGATGACGAGTGTTCTCTCTTTGCTGAATTCAGACATGCTACTTTTGTTATGGATACGTTAGTACGAGCCAGTGTACTCTATACCCCGCCTTTCTTCAAGCTCACACAGGGCCGCCGAGAGCTTCTGCGCGTTGCCATGAGAAAGCAAGCCGAGATACGACTGTATGCTTTCTTCTTTCGGGTTATGTCGTACGCGCTTCAACACCCTTCGCTTGGTCGTCGTCCGCAGGACACGATGGTTTGGAAAGTGAACCCAACCGAGAAAATCAACGCCGGATGCAAGCGTGGTAATAGAGACTTTGTCCGGATGCAACTCCAGCTTCAATCGATCACGAAGAATTATTACGATATATCGTAATAATTCTTCCAGGCGATTTTTGTCCTCCGACAATATGACAAAATCATCAGCATAACGGATATAGTATTTCGCTTTGAGTCGGTGCTTCACAAACTGATCAAACTCGTTCATGTAAATGTTTACCAAAAGTTGCGAGGTGAGGTTCCCGAGCGGCAGCCCTTTCGGACATTCCAACATTCTTGAGAATGTTGGAATGTTGTGAGGCGGCTTGGGTGGGAAACTGGAGATGACTTGTTCTAGAAGCCAGAGGATGTTCGGATCGGGAATGTACCGGCGGAGAATATCGCCAAGAACTCGATGGTCGATTGATGCGAAGAACTTACGGATATCGCACTTTAAGACCCACACGGTGCGTGTATGGTTCCTGCTCTCGCGATACGCGCAAGCGCGGAAACGATTCATTGCCCGATGTGTCCCTTTGCGGAGACGGCATGAGTATGAGTCGGCGATGAATGTGCGGCCAAAAAATGGATAAAGTTGACGGTACAGCGCATGGTGGAGCAGGCGGTCGCGGACGGATGCTTTGTGGATATCGCGCGGCTTCGGGTCGGCGATCTTGAAATGCTTGTAGCCGCCGTGACAGTACGTCTTGTTCCGCAAATCGCGATGAAGCGCGAGAATATTGTCCATGAGACGAAGCTGGAACTCCTGCACGTCGCGCTTATGCCGCTTTCCTTTCAGGAATTCACACCATGCGCTAAGCAGATTCTCGACAGAAATGATATCCTCGTAGGTATGAGCGAATTGAATTCTTCTTTTCCAAAAAGCTCCCCCCCCCCGCAAGAACCTGCTCCCGATTTTGGAGCGAATCAAAGAGTCCTATCTGCTCTGGCATGAATATCATTCTACACTTCCGAAACTGCATCGGTACACCCTCGGCGGGAGAATCGATACACTTTTTATTGAAATACTAGAAGCGATTTCGGCGGCTATATTTCTCTCCCGCGAAGAAAAACTCCCCTATGTACGGCTCGCCGTCCGCAAAATGGACGCGCTGAAGATGCTGGTGATGATCCTGTGGGAAACAAAATCTCTCGATAATAAAAAATACGTGGCTCTTTCAATAAAACTAGATGAGGTGGGCAAAATGCTCGGCGGATGGAACGGACAGTTGCAGAAGCAAAACTCAACCCCGCCGAAGCGGGGTGAGAAATGAAGAGAGTTGCGGCGCCCGGCGAACCACCAGTAGTCGTTCCAGTCATTGTCGTTGCGGTTGACGTTCACGTTGCGCTCGTCATTGGAGCGGTTGAAGGCGGAGTGTGCGGCGCGCCATCTATGCCACTGCCTCCCGAATGCTCGAGATGGCTGTATCGTATCCTGCATCTATAATGCCTTAGCGCGTCACACCAAGTATCTTCAATTTTTTGAATATACGACAATCGCGCTCTCGCAAACTAATGGTCTGCAAAATTCCGGACTGAAGGATACTGAAATTCGGCCGCCATGGCCGTGGCCAGAGGCAGATTCGCCTACTATTCGACATTAGTATATATAAAAAACGAATCGCCGTCCCGCGAAAAGCGGGACGGCGAAAAACAAAGGGCATACGCCCAAGTACAAGAGTCGAGAGTCCGAGAGCTAAGCGCTACTTGCGGCGCCCGGCGAACCACCAGTAGCCGAGCCAGCCATAGCCGTCGCGGCGGACGCTCACGCTGCGCCCGCCATCGGAGCGGCGGAAGGCGGCATAACACCACTTGCCATTCGCGTCTTTCCAATGGGTGCAGTTGGGGTGCTCGTCGGCGAAGGTCGGGTCGGCCTTGTTCACATCGGCCAGGTTGTCCGGATGCTCGGGCAGGAGCCCACGCGATTCGAACTCCTTTTCGAGATCGTCGTCGTTGATCCAGCCGCCGCGCTTTGAGAGGTCGAGCTTGAAGAAGACGGTCTCCCCTTCCTCGCCCTCGCCGCGCGGCATGGCGGAAACGACGGCGTCGTCCACGTAGCGCTTACGGCCGGTGGCCTTCAGCACCTCTTGGGGCGACTGCGTGCGGTTTGCCTTCCAGTGGAGGATGATCATGTTGCTCAACGCCTCCACGCGCGTACGGACGGCCGCGACCATCTCGTCGGCGACAGCGTCGCCTTCGGTCGCAAGCACTTGCTGAACCAGATCGCTCGGGAGACTACTCTTACGCAAACGCGCGCTGAACAGCTCGTACAACTTGCCGATCTGGCCGTCGGTGGTGGTTTTCGGTTCTGACGATGGGGTCATGACTTGGGTCATGGCGTCATCCTTTCTGTGCGCCAGCGGGCTCTTGCGGAACGCAAGTTTGCCATAGCAGAAAAAGTCCTGAAAAACCTACAGAGGCCCTTTCTGCTATGGCAAATGCAATGAAAATCAAAGAACTCTGTATTATTTAATTATACCAAACAAACACACTACTTGTCAAGTATCATGATTTCTGGCTGTAAAATACCACTATAGCTTAGTAAGAATCTCCGGGCCGTCTTTGGTGATGATGATGGTGTGCTCAAAGTGTGCGCTGGTACTGCCGTCTCTGGTGCGCACTGTGTAGCCATCGTCGTCAAAGATAACGTCTTCAGAACCGAGGTTGAGCATCGGCTCGATTGCAATCACCATGTTTTCTTTAAGCTCCGCCCCCTCGCCCGCTTTGCCGAAATTCGGGACCTGCGGCTCCTCGTGGAGTTTTTTGCCGACACCGTGACCGCACAATTCCCGCACAATGCCATAGCCAAATGGACGCACGTATTCCTCTATTGCGTGACCGATATCGCCCACCGTGTTCCCTACCCGCGATGCTTCAATGCCGACATAGAGCGCTTCACGCGTTACTTCCATAAGTTTTTTGGTCTTTGCATCAATCTCCCCGACCGGAATAGTGCGCGCGCTGTCGACAATCAACCCCCTGTGCACCAAACCGCAGTCAATTCCGACGATATCGCCTTGCTGAAGGACAAGGTTGTGTTCTGTAGGAATCCCGTGGACAACCACGTCATTGACCGAGACGCAGAGCGAAGCCGGATAGGGGCGTCCTGCGCCAAAGGCTGTGTAGCCCAGAAAGGCCGGCGTGTCACCCCCCTCTCGAATGAGCGCGTCGGCTTTATCATTGAGTGTTGCAATTGAAACGCCTGGACGAATGTCCTTGGCGACTTCTTCAAGCACGCGGGCAAGCCGCCGTCCTCCTTCTTTGAGTATTTCTTTGTCTTTTTCAGACGCAATCATAAAAATAGCCGTTAGGTGGTAGGTAGAAAGTTGAGTGCCCTAAGAATGTCTTGGTGGACTTCTTCGATTGTCTGTTCTCCATTGATGTCGTGGATGATTGAGCGCCCGTTCTCACGAAAGAAATTAATGGCGGGTACGACTTCACTTTGGTACCATGCCAGACGCTCATCAACGTCTTTTTCTTCAACATCGTCGCTTCGGCCGCGTTCTCTAAGACGCGTCACCGACCAGTCGCGCGAAACGTTCAGTACCACGACATGTAGCTGATCGCGCTTGTAGAACTGAAGTGCATCATCAAGGATGACCGCTTCGTGGTAACGCCGTGCGAGCCCATCCCAGATAAGATGCTCCTCTCCGGAGAAATGACGAATGAGAAAATCGGTCCACGCCCAAATCGGCACAAACGATGGCAAGAGACCACCTTCCTCCAGAGTCTTTTTTACAATTTCGCTGGTGCGGTTTGCCTCTTTAACGAACTCCCGCAGGCGCGCGCCGGTTTCAAGGTAGAGTACAGGCCGCTTGGGGTCATTCGCTTCAAGGTACTCTTTGACGAGCTTCGCCTGGGTTCCCTTGCCGGCCCCCGATGCGCCGTAAAAAATAATCGTCTGCGGTGACATGAATAGAGTGTAAAGTAAAAAGGTAAAAGTTGAAAGAAACACTTTCCTTGCATTGCGTAGGTTTTCAGATTGGGGAGAATGGCCTGTTCAGAACACGCAAAATCGAGTGCAAGACGAGGAGCGAAGGAGAAAACCTTCGAGGCATAGACGGGCTATGGTGAGAAGGTTTTCGACGCACGCGACGAAGTATTGCGCCGATTTTGCGTGTTCTAATACTCGCGCATGGAGACCTGCGCATCTATTTTTTTCACCAAATCCAGCACCACCGACACCGCAATCAAAAGCGCAGTACCGCCAATCGCAAGCGCGGTGATACCGGTCAGCGCCTGCATGCCAAGCGGCAGAATAGCAATTGCACCCAAGAAGAGAGCGCCTACCAATGTAAGCCGAGTAAGAATTTTTGCAATGTGCTCCGACGTCATGACACCCGGACGAACGCCGGGGATAAACGCGCCGCTTTTTTGAAGATTTTTCGAAATGGTATCTGGGTCAAACGTGACGGCGGTATAGAAGTAGGTGAAGAGAAAGACCAAGAAGAAGTAGAGACTTCCGTAGATGAGCTGATTCGAGAGTGCAGAGACGATCATTGAGGAGACAGCACTCACGATTGCCACATTGACGTTTGCAAGAAAGTTGAAGATCATCTGCGGGAAAAGGAGGATTGAAAGGGCAAAGATAATCGGGATGACGCCCGCCTGGTTGACGCGAAGCGGCAGGTACGTCGAGATGCCGCCGTATACTTTCATGCCCCGCACGCGGCGCGCGTAGGTAATGGGAATTGGCCGTTCGGCTTCGGTGACCACCACAACCCCTGCAGTGATCAAAATGCCGACCAAGACAAAACCAAGGTAGAGCGGAATCTGCGAGATGTCGAACGAGAAGAGGAGCTGACTTACCGTCGTTGGTAAGGATGCGACAATGCCAGCAAAGATGATTAATGAAACACCGTTACCGATGCCGAATTCCGTAATGAGTTCGCCAATCCACATCAGGAGGATTGATCCGGCCGCGATAATGATGACGTTGGTGATCGTTGTGAAGAGGCCGCTATCAATGATGATGCCCTGTCGGCCAAGCAATATGTAAAACGAAAGCGCCTGCACAATCGCGAGCGGAATGGTCAAAAGTCGCGAGTACTGCTGGAAGCGCCTGCGGCCCGCTTCACCCTCTTCCTGGTAGAGCATTTTCAACTTCGGCGACATGATGGTCAGAAGCTGCATGATGATGGACGCGGTAATGTAGGGACCAACACCCAACATCACAATAGAGAGGTTTGAGAGTCCCCCGCCAGAGAAAATGTTGAGAAGGCCCAAGAATTGGTTATTGGCGAAAAAGTTCTCAAGGGCGAGAAGGTTGATGCCGGGGATCGGGATCGCCGCAAGTAGGCGAAATAGGACAAGCGCGCCGATTACGAAGAGTACGCGCGTACGAAGCGTGCTGTCGCTAAAGATAAGTTTGAGCTTCGTAACAAATGTGTCGAACATGTTTATTCGATAGTGCCCCCCACTTTCTCAATTGCCGCTCGGGCAGTTCCTGAAACTGTGCACCCAGAAATGGTTACGCGTTTTGAAAACTCGCCATCTCCGAGGATCTTGATATGCGGCAATCTGCCAGCAGATCGCGAGACCAATCCCTTCTCAAAAAGTGTTTGTGGTGTGACCTTCTCACCCGCGCCGTAGGCGCCCTCAATCGCTTTAAGATTGACTGCGCGCGGCTTTACTGTGGAAGAATCAACAGTGCGAGCGCGATTTTTACCATATCCGCGGCGCTTCGGGAGTTTCTTCAGCATGTCCCGAATTTCCGGTCGGACGCGGTGCCCTGCGCGGGCATTCTGCCCCTTCGTACCTCGCCCCGAGGTCTTCCCACGCTTGCTGCCACGGCCGACTCGTTTCGAGTATTTGCGCGGTGTTTCTGATTGTACCTGATTGAGCTGCATAGTATTTTCGTTCGAGTTAGATGCTTTAGGATTTCAATTGCTGTAATGCCTTGATAGTCGCCTGCGCGTTATTCAGCTTGTTCTTGCTTCGCGAGAACAATTTTGAGGTCACGCCGGTAATACCCGCAAGCTCAAGCACAACTCGTACTGAACTTCCTGCGACAAGTCCGCGCCCCGGAGACGGAAGAATCTGTACCACGGAAGCGGAGTATTTTGCCGACACGTCGTGCGGGATGCTCATGTCTTTGGTAAGGATTGGTTTAATCATCGCCTTTTTTGCAGAGCGGATCGCCTTTTCGATGGCAAGCGCCGTATCCGACGCTTTTCCCGTGCCCACCCCTACTCGCCCGCGCTTGTCACCAAGTACCATCGCAACGCTAAACGCGAAACGGCGACCGCCAGCAACGACACGAGTCACGCGCCGGATGCTGATGATCTTTTGTACAAATTCAGAACGCGCGCGATCTTCTCGGCGGACGATCCGCCGCTGATTCTTGCGGGGCATACGCTTGTCTCCTCCTGCAGTTGCAGGGGAAGCGGTCTTTTTTTCTGTAGTAGTTTCCATAGTATTTAAAATGCCAGTCCACTCTTGCGGAGAGTGTCCGCAAACAGTTTGATATTCCCTGCGTATATGAATCCGCCACGGTCAAACACAACTGACGTGATCTTTTTCGCCTGTGCGGAGGCGGCAAGGAGCGCCGCAACTTCTTCGATGCGTTCCTTCATGGATGCTTTTTTCGAGGATGCGGTGGAGACTGCCGCGATCGTGACGTTCTTTTCATCATCAATGATCTGGGCTGTCATGCGCGTGTTTGATTTAAAGACCGCAAGCCGAGGCCTCTCTGCCGTACCAATGATGCGCGCTCGAATACGGCGATGACGCCGCACCCGTCGCTCTTCTTTTGTAGGGGACCCTTTCATATTTATGCGACTGATTTCTTTCCTTGCTTCTGCTTAATGACTTCTCCTTGGTAGCGGATTCCCTTGCCCTTGTACGGCTCGGGCTTCTTGACCGCGCGCACGTTTGCGGCAAACTGTCCGACCAACTCCTTGTCGGGGCCGGAGATGGTGATGATGCTCTTCTCGACAGAGACCGTGAGCCCTTTGGGGATTTCAACTTTCACCGGATGTGAGAAGCCGACCATGAAGTCGAGTGAATTGCCGGAGAGCGCAACGCGATATCCGATTCCTTGGAGCTCCAACTTCTTAACAAAAGGCTTGTTGACGCCTTCGATCATGTTCGTGACGTGGGATGCATACGTACCCCAGAGCGCCTTCCCAAGTCCGGTATTATTTTTTGGTGAGACCGACACGATGCCTTGAGCAGATGAAATCTCAATCGAAGGATGAATTGCGCGCGAAAGCTCGCCCAGAGGGCCGGTAACTTTTACCACCCTTCCCTCAACCGATACCGAGGTCTTGTCGGGGATTGTTATAGGTTTTTTCCCAGTGCGCGACATGGTTAATTTTTCTTAACGAGTGTAAGCGAGTTTAGAAATAATTTCCACCCGCCCAAATTTTTGCACACAACCTGCCCTGCCACAAAAATATGGCCTGGGTAACTCTGCGTTGCTGTGGTACTTTTGTTCATGGTCAAAAATTGAGGCGGGTAAACAATCTCTAATTCACTCTTGTTCATAAGATCTTGTTTACCAGATTTTAAACAATGCTTCGCCACCAACATTTTCTTTTCTTGCCTCTTCTCCTCCCAGTATGCCCCGAGGAGTTGAGAGCACGAGAAGTCCCTTGCCGTACTTGACCGGACGGATGTCCTTGGCGCCTTGATAAATTCGGCGGCCGGGCTTAGAAACACGCTTCACGCCCACAATGGTCGGCGTTTTGTCTTTGTTGTACTTCAATTCGACTTCAATCGTGCGCCCCGTTTTCTTTCCCTTCTTGTTGATGGATTTGATGTAACCCTTCTTTTCAAGGATTTCAGCAACTGCCAGTCGAAGCTTCGAATGAGGAACAGCCACGGTATCTTTCCCGACTTGTGAGGCATTTTTCAGCCGTACAATGAAATCTCCGATTGGATCACTTACCATGATGATTTTTTGATGCCAGGAATAAGGCCCTCGTTTGCAAGCTCCCGGAAGCACACTCGGCAGAGGTCAAAATCGCGCATGTAGCCGCGCTTGCGGCCGCACTTGAAACAACGCCGAACAACCCGCGACTTGAATTTCGGGGGCTTCTTTGACCGTGCGATAACTGATTTCTTTGCCATGTCTTAGGTTTTCTCGGCGTTTTTGAGGCCTGCCGAGAAAAGGCCTTAGAAAATGTTAGACCCCGCACCAATTTTGCAAAACACCAAATTTTGCGAAGAGCGAGTGGCGAATAGCCACTTCCCTCCTTCGGCGCAGCGCTTCGCCCACAAGGGAGGCACCTATTCGGTGCACGCACTGCGCGCGGTTATGCTAAACGCAAAATTGGTGCGGGGTTAATTCGGCATTGTCGTCCGCCCCCGCAAACCAGCGGGGGCGGACTCTGTGCCTCATTAAAAAAACGCTTCGGAAAGCTCGAGGTATCTTAGCAATTAAGCCCCTATAAGTCAAACGGTGAAATTGCCCCTCAAAAAATCAACCGAGACGTGCGTCTCGGTTGTTTTTATGGAAGTTCGCGCCGTGAGGTTTTCCTTTTTGTTTCAATTAGAGCGACAAGATTGTATAAGCGCGCTGTTTTACCACCCCGTAAGAGCGAGGATGTTCAATATGAAAGACCTTACGGAGGCGTTCGCAGCCTGGTGCCTGCCGCTTGTGTGTTGCCGCAGCAACTGCGGCAGGACCGAACGCCGAGTAGAGCAAAAGCCGGCGCAGGCCGGCTTTATGTGTGTCTTTCATATTGAATACCCGAGCGACTATTTTTGAATCGGAAAGCCGATTGCTTCAAGGAAGGCGGCCGCCTCTTCGCGATTCTTTGCGGAGGTGACGATGGTGATAGCAAGCCCAAAGACATCTTTGAGATCTTCGTCGGACGTTTCAGGGAAAATTGTGTGTTCGCGAATGCCTACCGTGATGTTACCCATCTCATCAATTGCCGTGCGAGAGATGCCGCGGAAGTCGCGAGTTCGCGGGAATGCAATGTGGATCAGCTTCTCCAGAAAATCGTGCATGCGCTTCCCGCGCAAGGTCACCTGGTAGCCGACAATGTCGCCCTCGCGCAGTTTAAACGTCGCAATTGATTTCTTTGCGGGGCGAGGCGACGGCTTTTGTCCGGTAATACGAGTGAGCCGATCGATGATAACCGCTGTTTTGTTCTTGTCCTTCACCTTTCCAACTCCGACAGAAACAACAATTTTCTCGACTTTCGGCGCTTGAAAGACATTGTGCCAGCCGAACCTGTCCTTGAGGTTTTGGAATATATTCTTTTGTAAATCTTTGATGTTCGCCATATTAGTCAAGAGTGGTGTTGCTCTTCTTGGTAATGCGGGTGTATTTTCCTGAAATTCTCTTTGCAGAAATGCGCGTTCGCTTTCCGGTCTTCGGGTCAACAATCATGATGTTTGAAACATGAACTGGCATCGCCTTGTCGATAATCTGTCCGTGTTGTTTTGAGGAAGTTGGGCGCTGGTGCCGCTTGTGCATATTAACGCCTTCAACAACCACCTTTTCATCCTGCGGAAGCGCACGGAGCACCTTGCCGGTCTTTCCCCGATCTTTGCCCGCAATAATTATGACTTTATCTCCTTTCTTGATTTTCATGCTGATTGACTACTGTATTACTTTGCCTGCCCCGTAGTCAAACGGAGCGAAGCGGAGTTTGTACTTCTGGGGTCGCCTTTTTTAATCTTCATATGAATGGTGTTACACGACTTCCGGCGCTAGTGAAAGTATTTTCTGGTAGCCACGCTCACCAATCTCACGTGGAATCGGTCCAAAGATACGTCCGGCTTTTGGTTCCTTCTTCTCTTTCTCTACAATAACGACCGCATTCTCGTCGAAGCGAATGTAGGAGCCGTCTTTGCGGCGGAATGGCTTGGTCTGGCGCACGACAATGCCGCGAACCACATCCTTTTTCTTCACCTGCTTGCGCGGCTCGGCAATTTTCACTGAGAGCACAACGAGGTCACCAATTTGGGCATAGCGGCGCTTGGATCCGCCGAGTATCTTAAACACGACGCCTACTTTTGCGCCTGAGTTGTCTGTTATTTGTACTGTGGTTTGCGGTTGAATCATGATTATGAAATGACGACAAATGATTTGCGCTTTGACAGCGGGCGCGTTTCGCGGATCGAGACTTTCTCGCCGATCTGTTTCGTATTGCCTTCGTCGTGCGCAAGGTACTTTTTGGTGCGGCGGAAGTACTTCTTATACTTCGGGTGCTGTCGGTATTCTGCGACCTCAATAACAATCGTGTCCTTCATCTTGTTTGAGACGACGACGCCATGGAGCACTTTGCCTTTTTGCTGTGATTCTTTTTCCATATTATTTTTCCTTGCGCGATTGGAGCTCGGTTAAAATCTGGGCGATTTCTTTTCGCGCGTTCCTTCCCTCCTTCACATCACGTGTCTTGCTTCCCGAAATGCTAAAACGGAATTTCCGCAACGCCTCGCGTTTGTCATTGAGGGCCTTTACCAGGTCCGCATCTGTTTTTCCTTTCAGGTCTGCCATATTATTCTCCTCGCACTACTATCTTGGTTTTAAGCGGCAATTTCGTCCCCGCCTTACGCAGAGCTTCGCGAGCGACTGCATCAGTCACGCCATCTACTTCAAAAAGGATGCGGCCCGGAAGGACTTCAAAGACATACCCCTGTGAATCTCCCTTACCCTTTCCCATCCCGACTTCCGCCGGCTTTCCTGTGTACGGTCGGTCAGGGAAGATGCGGATCCACGCCTTTCCCGTTTTACCCAGTGTCCGCGAGATAACGCGTCGTGCCGCTTCAATCTGATTTGATTTCACGCGGTACATACTTATTGCCCGAAGTCCGTGGGAGCCAAAGGACACCTTTGTCCCGCGAGTTGAAACGCGCACCTTCTTCTTGTTGGTGCGGTCGGTCTGCCACTTCCGGTATTTTACTTTTTTCGGGAACAACATACGTTTTGTTTAATCCTTCTTTTCGAATATGTCGCCACGGTAAATCCAGACCTTGACCCCAATGACACCGTAGGGAAGATACGCTTTTTCTCGCGCAAAATCAATGTCGGCGCGGAATGTCTGGAGCGGAATGCGCCCTTTCTTGTGCTCTTCTCGGCGAGACATTTCAGCTCCACCAAGGCGTCCGGAAATTGCGATACGCACACCCAAGACGTCCCGGTTTGCCATCACCTTCTCGATTGTCTGCTTCAGTACGCGGCGAAACGGCATGCGCTTTTCGAGTCCTTCGGCAACCATCTGTCCGACAATCGCCGCGTTTGATTCAGGCGAGCGCACTTCTTCAATATCAATCTTAATGGTCGGCACTTCCCCAAGTTTCAGCGCAGCGACTTTTGCTTCCAATTCTTTTTTGATCTTCATACTGCCCTCGCCGCTTCGCCCGATAATCATGCCTGGTCGCGACGTCTTAATAATGACGCGCAGCATGTTCTGGTTGCGCTCGATTTCAACGGTGCTCACATACATGCCGCGAAGACGTTTTGTCAAAAAATCCCGAATTGTCGTGTCGGTCTTAACGAATTCCCGGTACTTGCGGGGCGACAGCGTAAACCACCGCGATTTCCAATCGCGCAGAATACCTAGTCGGTGTGCATATGGGTGGACTGTGTGTGTCATGAAATAGCTTTCAGCTTTTAGGTTTTAGTTTTTAGACGTTGATGGCCCGAGCTCTAAAAGGACGTGGCTTGTTCGCTTTGCAATCGGTGCCGCCCGGCCACGCGCTCGTGCGCGATGTCGCATGAAGGTAAGGCCAGCATCAACGCGAATCTCTTTAATGATCAGAGAGTCTCTCTGTGCGCCGCTTACTTCAGCATTGTGTGCCGCAGACTCAATGAGTTTCTGTATCGGGCCGGATGCTTTTTTATTCAAAAATGAAAGCGCGGTCAGAGCGCGCGAAACGCTTTTGCCGCGAACGAGGTTTGCGACAAGGCGAACTTTGCGTGGGGACTGGCGGTAATTTCTAAGAATTGCTTTCATCCCGATAGTGGGTCGGGCTTCCTCTTTTTTCTGTTGTGTTTTACCTTTTGCCATAATCTTCGTTCCCACTATCGGGATTCATAGGTTCTATTTACTCTCAGTAGATGCTTTCGCCGCTTTCGCTGAAGCGGTCTCGGCTTCTTTCTGGCGCTGTTCGAGCTCCTTCTGCATCTTACCGCCGTGACGGTGGAATTTCTTCGTCGGTGAAAATTCGCCAAGCCGGTGTCCGACCATTTCATCGGTCACGAACACTTTCAGGTGCTCACGGCCATTGTGAACAGCGAAGGTGAACCCGACCATTTCTGGCGAGATCTGACTTCGGCGAGCCCACGTCTTAATAAGCCCCGCCTCACTCGGTTTCTTGCCCTCAATCTTCTGTTGAAGTTTCGGGTCGACGTATGGGCCTTTTTTGATTGATCGTGCCATCTTAGATTTACTTACCGAGCCGTGCGAGGCTAGGAAATCTTAGACCCCGCCCAGAAAGCCAGGGCGGCTCTGCGATTCACTAAAATAAGCTCGTGCGAGCTTTCAAACATAGTATAGAAAAACGAAGCCGGTGTCAAATTCTAGAGAATTGACACCGGTTACGAGGGCTTGAGCTCCACAACACGATGTATTGTGGCTTGACAATACTGTCCTCCGTTTCTCCAGACAACCAGGAACGAGAGTCTTGGATTGTCTTTGGGGAACAGACACGCAATGTGATCACCGCGCTGTGGCACGAGCTTCTCTCTTTCGAGAAATCCGATAACGCGGACTTTTTTTCTGCACGCTCTTCCGTCCATCCTAGAAAGCGCGACGACGATATTGAGCGGGAAGCCGTTTTCGACGGCCTTGACCACTCCCGTACACAAGAACGGATTCATAGTGACGCCCTTTCCTTGTGAGTACCCTTTCTACAAGTACCAGATTACCCTCTAAAAGTCCATTGAAAGGAAAATTTTGACAGGAATGTACTATCACCTATAGTGTTCTATGGATGAAGCACGGTGGGGGATTGCTATGAACATGATCCGGCGCAATGCGCCCGACATTCCTACGACAGGGAGACTTTCTCCTGGCGAACGAGATGTGTTACAACATCTTGTGGATGGCGGAAGCGTCAATCGGTACCCGAAGTTTAACGACAAGATGTTGATCGGGAGAATCTCGTGTGGGGGTGTCGTCTATGCCGCACAAGTTCTAGGTTATCTGCAGTACCGCGGCCTCCTTGATGAGGACTTTCACCCCACAGAATTGGGGCGGCGTATCAAGTGCTCAAAAAGAAAAGTATTTGTCCCCAAAGGACACAAATGAAAAGGACTCTCGATCTTCGGACCAAGAGTCTTTTCGTTTGTGTAGTAGTATTAGCGTTTCCCGACCTTGCGGCGGCGTACCACGAGCGTATTGGAATACTTCTTTGGTCGCCTGGTCTTCTGGCCCTTACCGGTTGGCTTGCCCCACATGCTCTTGGCACGACGCAGTCCCCTGCCTTGGCGTCCTTCACCGCCGCCATGGGGATGGTCTACCGGGTTCATCGCAGTACCGCGCACCGTCGGCCGCACCCCGAGCCACCTCGAACGTCCGGCTTTCCCAAGGTTTGCAAGCCGATGTTCTTCGTTAGAAACTTCTCCGATTGAGCCCCATGCTTTTTCAGAAATCTTACGCACTTCCGAAGACGGCATCTTGAGGAGAGCGTACCCTGCGTCATGGCCAATAACTTCAGCATAATTCCCTGCAGAGCGCGCCAATTTTGCGCCGCCATTTGGCTTTAATTCAATATTGTAGATGAATGTTCCAACCGGAACATTCTTGAGGAGCATGCGATTGCCCACTTTGCGTGGCGCTTCTTCGGCAACAATAAATGTGTCGCCTACCTTGACCGACTGAGGCATGAGTACGTAGCGGCGTTCGCCGTCATTGTAGAGCGCGAGCGCAATGAAGCCGGAGCGGTTCGGGTCGTACTCAATGGTCTCAATCCGCGCAGGAATGTTGCGCTTGTTGTATGTAAAATCAATATCGCGGAAAAGGCGCTTGTGACCGCCCCCTTTGTGGCGCACAGTAATTCTTCCTGCGCTATTGCGGCCCACGTGGCGCTGTCGCCCCTTGGTCAATTTCTTGAACGGCTCTGATGCCGTGAGTTTGCCATAGCGCACATTCGTCATGCCGCGGCGTCCTGGGGATGTCGGTTTGTGATTTTTCATAAAATTTAAACGATTTCAATCGCGTCTCCTTTCTTGAGGTACACGTACGCTTTCTTACCGCCGGCCTTTACTCCAGTCCTGTTGCTACTGCGGGATCGGACCTTCTTGTGCGGGATAGCGGCCACGCGCACTTTGCGAGGCACCACTTTATAAATTTTCTCCACAGCATCTAGAACGTCACGCTTCGTTGCTCGAGTGGCAATGTCAAACACGTAGACTCCCGACTCGCTCTCAATCGTCGCCTTCTCGGTGACGCGGGGATTAAGGAGAACGGACTCAAGATCTCGCCAATACTCCATACCCGACGCTTTCTTTTTCGGCGCTTTTGCAGGTGCAGGAGACTTCTGCGTGCGAGGCGCTACAGCCGCTTGCTCGCTCTTTTTCTCCTCCTCGGTATTCTTTTTTAATCGAAATAATGCCATAGGTCGTTATTATTTCTGTTCGCGCTTCTTGTTTTGTCGGCCCTCGAGAGTAGCAATTGCTAGAGCGGGCTTTGAAATGATCAAGTACTTGTAGCGAAGCACTTCGACTGGATTGAGGTTGCGTACTTCATCAATGCTGATGTTGCCGAAGTTGTTGAAGCTCTTTTGAAGCGCACTGTCCATCTGCGGAGTCGCAATGAGCGCGCAGTTGTTTTTCTTTGACACCACTCCTTCAAACCCTTTGATGCCTCCCCACAGGGTGAGCGCCTTCTTCGCATCCGAGGTCTTGGGACCTCCAAATGAGAGCGAGTCAATAAAGAGAATTTCGCCGTCTTTAAATTTGCGCGAAAGGACAATAGAGAGCGCCTTGGTCTTCATCTTCTTGTTGATTTTCTGCGAGTAGTCCTTGTCGTTTCGTGGGCCGAACGTGACGCCGCCGCCTCGCCAGATTGGAGAGCGGATTGATCCGTGTCGTGCGCGGCCGGTTCCTTTTTGTTTCCATGGCTTCTTGCCGCCACCACGAACTTCGCCGCGGTTCTTCGTGTGGGCAACCGGCGTGCGTGCATTTGCCTGCATGGCAATCGTCACCTGATGTACCAAATCGCCATTCCACCGTACGCCAAACACTGAAGCAGGGAGCGTGACATCCGCGGCCTTCTTGCCAGCCATTGTATACACAGGCGTAATAAGAGCTACTGCATCAGCTTTCGGCGCTGCGGATTTTTGCGGAGCGGTCGTGGACTTTCGCGGAGCTTTTTCTGTTGTATTTTTTGTCGCCATACTATGTTTATTTTTGCGTCACCGCACGAACTTCAACCAAGGCGCCGCGGCGTCCTGGAATTGCCCCATTCACTACCAAAATATTCTTCTGCGGGTCAACCTGGAGCACCGTGAGATTTTTCACCGTCACACGATCCCCTCCCATGCGACCCGCCATGCGCATACCTTTGACAACGCGGCCACCCGCGCGCCCGCCGCCGCCGATTGATCCTGGCTCGCGTTCAGAGTGCTTCTGTCCGTGAGTTCGTGGGCCGCCATGGAAGCCGTGGCGCTTCACGACACCCTGGAATCCTTTTCCTTTTGAGGTTGCGGATACTTCCACGATGTCGCCGGGTGCAAACGAGGATACATTGATGGTATCACCCCGATTAAATTCGCCGTCCGCCTTAAATTCGCGCAAGTAGCGGAAGAGCCCGAGGTCTTTGAATGCGCCTAATTGCGGCTTGTTAATGTTCTTTTCGCGGCGGGATCCGTAGCCGACTTGGATTGCAAGGTAGCCGTCCTTCTCGTTGGTTTTCACCTGGGTCACAGTCAAAGGACCTGCAGAAAGCACCGTCGCCGGATGTGCATTGCCTTCCCCATCAAAGATCTGGGTCATGTATTCCTTTGTGCCGAGAATAAATTTCATTATGTAAACTCTAGGGTAAACAAAAACGCGCTCCAATGGCGCGGTTCTTAAAACCCCGATGCCATTGGTCCCTTGGCTGCGCAGGCAGACTTCGAGGGGACGTAGCTACCCAAAACTTAGGTACAGGAGGAGTATACAGGAGCCCTCAAAAAATGCAAACCCCGGGAACAGGCCGGGGTTTCAGTTGAAGGAGGGAGCGGTGGAGGCGTCTCGTCCAAGAGCTTGAGGAGGACCTCAATGAAACCTTCGTCCGTTTCTCCTTTGTCGTACGCAAGGATCCTCCGATACGCATCAATCATCTCGAAAACGAGAGACCGAGCGTAGCGACTTTGGCCAGCATACAGAAACGGACGGGCCCTTTGCCAACCTTCGAAGTGATTGTGGGCGACACAGAAATCCGTGTATGCTCGCAATTTTTCTTTTTCCATTTTGCGATACCACACAACAAAGCAGAGAGCGAGAGTAGAGGCGCAGACGAAAAGAAGAACCATCTCCATATTCCACACTCCAGTCTAATGAAGTAAGGGAAGCGTATGCTGTCCACTGTATATCACAAGGAAATTGGGAAATCAAAAAATCAAACAAAATTCTACTTCATATCAAATTCTACATATCTATAACTCTGCTATAGCAAAGTTATGGATATCAGAGGAAACTGCGGTTAATTATGTAATTAAGATAGTTTGGTAATACTGAAGAGTTTCCGGAGAGAATTATCATTCTCAATACTATCAGCAATGATGTACACCAAAGAATTCCCAAGATGTAAATCGATTTTGAGTACAGTGATAAGATCCTCGCAGTCGTACGGATAGACCCAAACGCTATCTTGAAGACGCCTAAAGCCAAGCCCAAGCAGCATATTCCTCACACTCTCTCTCGATTTCTTTCGCCGTTCAGGAATATCAAAAATGAGAATGCGCCATTTGCCGTCCCAACGTTTTGTTTTGCGAGGCGCCAATCGCCCCTCTCCGAGGAGTGCCGCGAGTGTTTCTCCTTTTTGTGTCAAGTGAACCGCGCCTTTTTCTATACGCACATATCCGCACTCAATCAGTCTGGTGAGTGATTTTTTGACGGACTGCTTTTGGCGGGCAAGATTGAACAGACCCATTTTTCCAAGGGCGCCAATGACATTTGGCGCAAGAAGGCCAACAGCGAGCACACCACTTATCGCCAAAGTGCTAATGATTGCCTTGTTGATACGTGTTTTGCGGATGCTCTTCTGTACTTTCTGCTCAAGTTTTCCCATTACATCCAGCATACAATATATCCATAATCCTGCTATAGCAGAGTTGTGGATATTATAAAATCTAACAAAAATACGTGCCTGTGTAGATGGATTCCCAAAAGTACAAGAAAGACGAACCCCGCGGCCTTCTCCAGGTCGCGGGGGTGAAATAAAATGGGAACTACAATGGCGGCACTCCTAAGGAGGGAGAGAGGGCGACGGCGAGGACCAGGAAGACGACGACAAGGACAAGGGTTGTGACTGTGTCAGCCACCTTGGAGGCAGAGAGAAGGCTGATAATGATTGCGAGAGTGGTGGCGAGGAGGGCGACGCCGAAGACAGTGGCGATATCACGACTAGCGAGGTACGTGATTGCGGCTATGGTAGCAATCATTACCATACACATGGTGAACTTCTTGCTTGTGCTCACGTTCTTTTCCTTTCCCGTCTCTAGAAAATCATGAATCATTCCATGACCCTAAAGGTCTTAAGCTAAAGATGGTATATAACATCGATTAGTATCTGTCAATATCCTTGTGATGAGTTCAATAGCTTAGACGCAGTGTCTTCGTATCTTATGACAATACACAAAACCGCCCTCGGGCGGTTTTGTGTTCTTGCAACTTTTTACTTTCTACTTTTGACTCCTTGTTTTACATCATCTTCACGTCAATGTTGACGCCGGATGGCAACGACAGATTCGTCAGCGACTCAATCACTTTCGGAGTCGGACTTAGAATATCGATCATGCGCTTGTGCACCCTCATTTCGAATTGTTCTCGCGCATCTTTGTGCACAAATGTTGACCGGTTGACCGTGTAGCGCTTGCGCTCGGTTGGGAGTGGAATTGGCCCGAGGATCTCCGCATCGAACCGCAGTGCGGTGTCGATGATTTGCTTCACTGACGCATCGAGAAGCTTGTGCTCGTAGGCACGCACCCTGATGCGCAGGCGCTGGATTGCTTCCTCGGCTTTCTTTGCTGTCTTCTTCGCAGCAGTCTTTCGTTTTGGCGTGTTTTTAGTTGTCATTGATCTCTTTATTCCCTCTTCTGTACCCGTGTCGCTTAAGCGTCACCCTCGATACTTACGCGACAATCTTGGTGGTGACTCCCGCACCGACAGTCTTGCCTCCTTCACGGATAGCGAAGCGCTGTTGCTCTTCAAGTGCGATAGGGCCAACCAACTTTACCTTAAAGGTAACTGTGTCGCCTGGCATAACCATCTCGACACCTTCTGCGAGTGTTACCTCGCCCGTGACGTCGGTCGTGCGCATGTAGAACTGCGGCTTGTAGCCCGAGAAGAACGGCGTGTGTCGTCCGCCTTCATCCTTGTTGAGGATGTAGACCTCGGCTTCAAACTCGGTGTGCGGGGTAACCGATCCCGGCTTTGCAATAACCTGTCCGCGATGGATTTCTTCTTTCTTAGTACCTCGCAAAAGCACTCCGGCGTTGTCTCCTGCCTGCGCTTCTTTGAGCTGTTTGTTGAACATTTCGATTCCGGTGATGGTCGTCTTCACGGTCGGCTTGATACCGACGATCTCGACTTCCTCTCCGACTTTTGCCATACCGCGTTCAACACGGCCGGTGACCACTGTACCGCGCCCTTCGATTGAGAAGATGTCTTCAATCGGCATGAGGAATGGCTTGGTGACATCGCGCTCCGGTACTGGGATGTACTCGTCAAGCGCGTTGGTGAGGTCAATGATTTTCTTTGCCCACTCGTCTTCAATCGAGGTTGCTTCGAGCGCTTTGAGGCCTGAACCGCGGATAACCGGTGCGTTTGCGCCGTCGTATCCGTTCTTGGTAAGGAGTTCGCGGATTTCTTCTTCGACGAGGTCGACGAGGTCTTTGTCGTCAACCATGTCGACTTTGTTGACGAAGACGATCATCTTAGGAACGCCAACTTGGCGAGCGAGGAGCACGTGTTCACGCGTCTGCGGCATCATACCGTCGGTTGCGGCAACCACGAGGATTGCGCCGTCCATCTGTGCGGCTCCTGTGATCATGTTCTTAATGTAGTCTGCGTGTCCCGGTGCGTCGATGTGCGCATAGTGTCTTGCATCCGTCTCGTACTCGTTGTGCGAGAGCGCAATCGTAATACCGCGCGCCTTCTCTTCTGGCGCGTTGTCGATTTCGTCGACTTTCTTTTCCTTGACGTTCTTTCCCGCAAGATGGAGAACGTGGAGGATCGCCGCCGTGAGCGTGGTCTTTCCGTGGTCAACGTGACCGATGGTTCCCACGTTTACGTGCGGCTTTGAGCGATCAAATTCTGTTGCCATAGTGTGGTGTCGTAGCATTCGGATATAAGCGCGCGAGTAGTGGCTTATGCCCGATAACTACGAGGACTAAAAAACTAATAAATAATAGTGTGCAGATACTCTCCGCACAAAAAAACACGCGTGATGCGATACCAGCAATCCTAAGCAAACGCGCTTTAAAAGTCAAGCCCGTCGTGCACCTAAAGTGGTGCACGACGGGCAAATGTAGGTTTGCGCTCCTGCGAGCGATTATTGTTCCTCGCAGCGCGCCGCGAGGAACCCCGTCACGACCTCCATCGGCGGCGTATCCGGCGGAAGCCATGGGAGTGGGTAAAGCGGTTCGCGATGACTCGGACGGAGGCCCGCTTTGTACTGGTCGGAAATCCACCCTGTGCAAAACACGGGCGGTAATTCGGTCTCGGGCATGATGTTCTCCTTTCATGCGTTGCCGGCATGTTGTGCCAGAATGTTGCAGTACTTGCACGCCTGTTCGTAAGTGAGCTTCCCAATCACCACCAACTCGATAATCGGAAAGTGGTTTGCAATTTCCTCTCCAAGGAAAGAAAGCGCGGTCTCGAGAAGCGAGTCGTAATCAGTGACGCCGGCCAAGAGCTGTGTGTATTCGTACGTGATGCCGTGAGAGATTGGGTTCGTCCGCTTAACAGTGTAGAATCTGCCCTCCGTTGATCCTGTAGAAAGGAAATCCAGAAAATACAGTACGTCCTCGACATATTGTTTCTTCTGCCAGCGAAGTTCCACCCAAAAGCTGACGAACTCACGCCCGACACGGTCGGTTTTCTTGTGAACATACACCGAATGAGTAGTGTCCCCAATGTCCAACAAAACACTGGCACCTTCATCATCGGCCTCGACTTCGTACCCACGCCTTTCGCCAAACTCCGCAATGAGGTCAGGAAATTCCAAGCGTGCTGACATAACGGGACCCCCTTGTGTTGCCCTTTAATCTAGTTTCACTCTAGCATTGAATCGCTCACTAAAACAACCGACACCCCCTCTTAGGGTGTCGGTTGTTTTTTATGGCGTATATACAGGATTACGCGCGCGACTCAATAATGTCCTTCGCCACATTTTGAGGAACGACGTCGTAGTGATCGAATTCCAATGTTGAGGTGCCGCGTCCCTCCGTCATAGAACGCAGTGCCGTCGTGTAGCCGAACATCTCGGCAAGCGGCACTTTGGCAGTGATGGCCTTGTTGCCGCCGCGATCTTCGATACTCTCGACTTGGCCGCGCTTGGAGTTGAGGTTGCCGTTGATGTCGCCCATGAATTTCTCCGGCACGACGACTTCTACTTTCATGATGGGCTCAAGCAACACCGGCCGTGCGCGCTTCGACGCGTCTTGGAATGCTTGAGAAGCCGCAATCTTGAAAGCAATTTCAGAGGAGTCGACGTCGTGGTACGAGCCGTCGAAAAGTTCTGCGGAAATATCAACCGCCTTAAAGCCGGCGAGAATGCCGCGCTCCATTGCTTCTTTGATTCCCTTTTCAACCGCGGGAATGTACTCATTCGGAATAACGCCTCCTTTAATGTTGTTGACGAATTCAAAGTGTTCGTCGCGCTTGATGTTGTTTTTGACTTTGGCGCCCTCAACAAGCGGCTGAAGCGGTTTGATGCGAATCTTGACGTGGCCGTACTGGCCACGGCCGCCGGACTGCTTGATGTATTTGTGCTCGGCTTCCGCTTCGCCCTGAATAGTTTCTTTGTATGCAACCTGTGGTCTTCCGACGTTTGCTTCAACACTGAACTCGCGCTTCATGCGGTCGACGAGAATTTCAAGATGGAGCTCGCCCATGCCGGAAATGACGGTTTCCATGGTCTCCTGGTCGGACGACACGCGGAATGTCGGGTCTTCGTCAGAGAGCTTATTGAGCGCAATACCCATTTTTTCCTGGTCGGCTTTGGTCTTTGGCTCGATACGGAGCGATACCACCGGCTCGGGAAAGACAATTTCTTCAAGCACGATGGGGTTGTTGATATCGCAAAGTGTGTGCGATGTCTTCGTGCCTTTGAGTCCCACTGCCGCGGCAATCTCCCCCGTGAAGACCTTCTTCACTTCTTCGCGCTTATCCGCCTGCAGTCGGACAATTCGTCCCAGTCGCTCTTTTTCCCCGATTGAGGCGTTATAAATGTACGAGCCGGCTTCAACCACCCCCGAGTAGACGCGGAAGAATGTGAGCTGTCCCACAAATGGATCGGTCTGGAGTTTGAATGCCAGCGCCGCGAAAGGCTCTGAGTCAGAAGGTTTGCGTTCGATTTCTTCTCCAGTCTTCGGATCTTTTCCTTTGACCGGCAGAAGGTCAGTCGGCGAGGGTAGGAGGTCGACAACGCCGTCGAGTACAAGCTGGACGCCCTTATTCTTGAGCGCAGAGCCAGTGTAGACCGGAAAGATTTCATTTGCGATCACCGCTTTGCGGAGCATCTTCTTGAGGTCCTCAATTGAAATCTCTTTCCCTTCAAGGTACTGGTGCATCAGCGCATCGTCGCGCTCGACGATTTTTTCAATCAATTCTCCGCGGTATTTTTGTGCATCTGCTTTAAGGTTCTCCGGAATTTCAACTTCAATCACCTGCTCCCCCATCTGCCCGCCGAATTCGAAACCCTTCATCTTTAAGAGGTCAACGACGCCCTTGTGTTCTCCTTCTTCGCCGATAGGAATCTGCATGCGAATTGCATTCTTGGAAAGCCGGTCGAGGATGCTTGCGTAGGAGCGCTCAAATGACGCTCCGGTGCGGTCGAGCTTGTTGATGAAGCACAGGCGCGGCACTTTGGCTTCTTCAGCGTAACGCCAGTTGGTCTCACTTTGCGGCTCAACGCCAGAGACGCCGTCAAACACGACGATTGCGCCGTCTAGGACACGCATGGAGCGCTTCACCTCTGCGGTGAAATCAATGTGTCCTGGCGTGTCGATAATATTGAAACGAAACTTTTTCTCCTTGCTCGTCTTGTCTTGCTCGTCGGTCTTTGTCCAGAAACAGGTAATAGCGGCCGCGGTAATCGTAATGCCGCGCTCGCGCTCCTGCTCCATCCAGTCGGTCACGGTCTCGCCCTCATGGACTTCCCCGATCTTGTGCGTCATGCCGGTGTAGAAAAGCACGCGCTCGGAAGTCGTGGTCTTCCCCGCGTCAATGTGGGCAATGATGCCAAAGTTTCTGATTTTCTCTAATGGGTACTCTCTCTCCATAATGGATACAAATTTCCTTGAATATAAAAAGCGGCAGAAATGCCACGGTTGCAGCACAGGATAACGCATACAATCGCTTTGTGCAACTTAGGAAAGCAGATCCGCCGGCATCCCCAAGGGGATGCCGGCGGTAAAGTCACCGAAGAACTGTTTCCACTTCCGGAGCGATGATGCCGCTCCTCATGGCGCGAAACCGCTCCACGATGAGCGCTTTCGAAAGCGGGTACTCCTGAACCCACAGAACGAGTCGGTAGTTGCTCCTGCCCTCGGAGAAATCAATGATAGAAAGCGCGGCGATACGCTGAGGCAAAGAGATTCGCGTCTCGACGTACACATAGTAGGTTGGGAATACGCCGAGTAATCCAGGGAAAGCGTAGGTCGCCCGGACCACCTTGAGCTTGGCGTTGTTTCCTTGATAAGAATACCGCTCTGGGAGATCTGCCACCGTCAAGAATGATGAGAGTGGTGTAAGACGATCCATGATTGCATACCCGTACGCATTCCGCAGTACGTTGTTTTTGATGGAAACCTTCATGCCGTAGATGCGAATTGGGCCACCAACGTAGTACTCGCACGCGAACACGTCCGACACAAGATTTCTGATGAACGCAACGGGCGGCGGGACCTCATCCTCCGGAAGAGCCCGCACGTGCCGCATGCATCCCTCCGACACAAAACTCTCTTCGGGAGGCTGCGGTGCCGCTGAAGATGTTGGTGTCGATGTAAGACTTTGTTGAGGCGCACACGCGACGAGGAATGCAAGTAAGGCAGAAAACAGAATGGGTGCTACCAAACCGCGAGCTACCCGGTCGCATTTCTTTAAAAACGGCGTTGATGCGGTCACGGAGATTCTCCTTTGCGAAGATCCTACGCTTTAATCTGGGGTTGTTTGTAACACACTTACTGAAAAAACGCGACCAAGTACAATTTTGTACGAACGACGAGAAATTATACCGTTTCTTATTCAAAATGGTTGTATTCCTCTTTTATAGAAAAGTCAAAAGCGAAACGCCCGACGTAAGGTCGGGCGCGAGTTAGCAAGCGAGCAATCAGCGAATGCGGACGGGCACTGGCTGTGGAACGAGGACGGGCGGTTCGAACGACCGCACCTTCTCGAGCAACTGCTCAATGATCTCTTTTCCCTTCTTGAGGCGACGCTTCCATTTGTCGCCACCGCCCAGAAAGAAATAGACCGTTATGAGAATAGCAATACCGTGAATCGCCCACTTCATAAGGTCGAAATCGAGGATGAGTCCATCACCAAGTGTCACACGAGAACCCTCTCCAAATAACAGCCCAGTTAGGTATGCATCCGGGAATCTCGAGACCATCATAATTGATGCACCGACGAGGATGGGCTGAAGTCCAAATACAACGAGAAGATTGAACCTTAACAAGGTGAAGGCCGCCAGGACACCTTCGCCAACCACAAGTGCGAAGATCAACAGCACCAACCAAAAGGGGTCCATGAGGCCCTCCAAATTTTGGGAAACAAACTATAAAAATTATACTCTGAATTTAAGAAAAAGTCAATATTTTACATCCGTCACTAGTTGAAGCGAGGAGTCGTCGCAGGAAGGGCTTCGCAGGCCTCGCGGGCATGGTGTCACAAAAATACTCCAGTACACTGGAGTATTTTTGTGACGAGCGAGGCCGAGACTTGAGAGCGAGTCCCCGCTGGAGGGACTCGACTCGTACCTTCCTGCGACGACTCCGAGCGGCTTTTACCAAGCGAAATGGGCAAATGCCTTGTTGGCCTCCGCCATCTTGTGCGTATTTTCTTTCTTTTTGTATGCCTCGCCTTCTTTGTTATTGGCAAGCAGGAGTTCATCGGCAAGCCGACGGTGCATCGGCATACCCTTGCGTCCGCGCGCCGCAAGAATAATCCAGCGCATCGAAAGCGCTAATCGGCGCTCTGCGCGAATCTCGCGCGGCACCTGATAGTTAGCTCCACCGACGCGACGAGAGCGTACTTCCATTGACGGCTCGACGTTGCGAATTGCATTTTCAAAAATCTCCAGCGGATCTCCCTTCTCCTTTAAAAGGGCGAGAGTGTCGTACACAACTTTGCGCGCAATATTTTTCTTGCCGCGCTCCATGACACAGTTAATGAATTTTGAAACCCTCACCGAGTTGTACGTGAAGTCTGGTTGGAGTGCTGGTTTCTTTTTAAGAGGTCGTCGCATGTTAGTTACTTGCCTTTCTTAGCGCCATAACGGCTGCGCGCTTGCTTGCGGGTCTGCACACCTTCAGCGTCGAGTTTACCGCGCACGACTTGGTAGCGAACGTTGATGTCCTTCACACGGCCTGCGCGAACAAGCACCACAGAGTGTTCCTGCAAATTGTGTCCCATGCCGGGAATGTAAGCGGTAATTTCCATGCCGTTGGTGAGGCGCACACGGGCGATCTTACGGATAGCAGAGTTTGGCTTGCGGGGAGTTTTGGTTGTCACTTTGGTGCAGACTCCGCGCTTAAACGGAGAAGGGTACCATGTTGGGCGGTTTTTGAGCGTATTGAAACCACGAGTAAGGGCCACCGCCTTTGATTTAGTGACGGGCTTTGTTCGTTTTCGCCGGACCAACTGGCTGATTGTGGACATCTCTTAGGTTTAGTTAGCAAGCGCAGCGCGCTTACTAAAGCTTAGACCGAGCACCATTTCTGTAATAGAGAAAGGTGTTATAAGTTTTCTCACCATTCCGACTTTTGTAACAGCCGTAAGCTAATGGGATGGTGCTCGGTTAATTCAGCATCGTCGTCCTTCGACAAGTTCAGGACTCTCTTGCCTCATTAAAAAATACGCACATCACGTACGGCACTACTCTACTCTTTTATCATTGCCAATGCAAGGGTACTGGGTCCTCTATGCTTAAAACCCCAAGATGAGTGAGGAGAGGAAGAAAATAAAGCGCGCGAATGTGCTGCCAAAGAAGAAGACGAGGAGAATGACAAGGCCAAAGGCGAGAAACATATTCCCCTCAAGCATCATTCGCAGGCGACCGTAGGATTGGGCAAGGCCGAAGGGCAACAGCGAAGCGAGCACCTTCGAACCGTCTAAGGGCGGCAACGGAATCATATTGATGACCGCAAGGAGGAGGTTGATGAACACAACAGCACTCGCAATCTCAACGAACGCGGGAGTTACAAAAGCAAAACCGGTACCCAAGCGCACAATGAGGCCGAAAAAGAGTGCGATCAAAACATTCGTGAAAGGCCCTGCGCCAGCAACAATCGCTTCGCCCCATCGCTGATTGCGTAAGTTGTACGGATTGTACGGAACCGGCTTTGCATAGCCAAAGAGAAACGGGGAGCTCGAGAGAACGAGAAGTCCGGGGATGATAAGAGAGCCCAGAAGGTCAATATGCTTGATTGGGTTCAGTGTGAGCCGGCCGGCAAGTCGCGCAGTCGGGTCGCCTTGCATATTTGCGGCATAGCCGTGGGCCACTTCGTGAATGACGACGGAGAGAATGAGTATGAGAATAATGAAAAGAGTTTCAATTTGCATGGACGTATCTCCCATGATAGCATAGCGAACACTATGGCAAAGATGTGTCCTATTACGAATAAGAGCTCGAAGGTTGCTGGCGGCTACAGCAATCGTACTCGTGCTACCAAATTCACCCCGACCGGAAAGAACCGCCGCAAGGCAAATCTCCAGAAAAAGACGATCTTCGTCCCTGAACTCAATAAAAAAATGACGCTTACTATTTCTACCAAAGCGATCAAGACAATCAACAAAAACGGCGCATATAAGACGCTCAAAGCTGCCGGACTTTTGTAAGAAATCTCTTTGCTTGCAAGATCGGCGTGCTTGCCGTATACCTACTGTGGTTTTAGGATTTTTATGAGGTGTGCGATGAAGGTACTTGCATCCATCTACAGGATCCCGAAAGACATCCCGTGGGCTACAGGGGATACATTCGTCCTCGTTGGCTCAACCATAACCCTCATGGTTTCGACGATTGAATCTGGCAAGCTGCCGGACCCCCAAAAAGTAGAGGTCGCGCTTGATTCACTGACCCCCCACGATGAGGAGGGCGCGGTCTCAATATTTGAAGGGGTGATACTGAAATCCCCCGCCCATCCCGAATGGGAAGAAAAGGTCTGCCACGGGTGGTTCGAGTCCGTCACAGACTTTGGGGTCATCGGAATCGGCTCCAATGAAGAGGAAGAACAAAGAAAAGAGGATGTGAGGCGTGTCGCATGAGCGGCACGCCTCTAAACTTTATATACCCATCTTGATAATATGCGTGTGCCGCTATCTGACAATTTCGTCGTACGACGAAATTGTCAGATAGGCGCTGTTAACGAAGGGTAGCTCCATCTGAACGAAAGACAATAGTCCCCTCTTCGGCAGTACTACGGATTTCAATACCAAATTTTTTAAACGTGTCGAGCACTTCCTTGTGCGGGTGCCCGTACGAATTATCTTTTCCAGCAGAAATAATCGCAGTGTGCGGATTCACGAAGCCGACAAAATCTTCTGCGCTCGACGTCTTAGACCCATGATGTCCCGCTTTCAGCACATCGCTTCGAAGTCCTTCTACGTCTTGAGCCACGAGATATTTTTCAATTGCCTGTGGTGCATCACCCGTAAGCAGGAATTCAGTCTCGCCATACACGACTTTCATGATAATTGAGCCGAGGTTGGTTTCAACCGTGGACACATCTCGATCCGGAAACAAGATATCGGCGTACACTCCTTCATCAAGTGCGATTCGCATCCCGCGCCGCGCAAGCGTCCGCTCTATTCCCTCTTCTTCAACCGCATTTTGAAGTGCAAGGTAGACCCCAGAGTCATGTTCTACAGCAGGATCTAGGTAACGGCCGACTTCATAGCGTTCAAAGACGTCAACGAGTCCGGCGATATGGTCTTTGTCTGGATGAGTCGCAACCACGATATCAATGGATCGGTCGTGAAATGGCATCATACGAGAAAGCTCTCGCACGACGGCGCTATTGGGGCCTCCGTCAACGAGCATTTGGCTGCCGTTTGGCGCCTCGATAAAAATTGCGTCTCCTTGCCCGACATCAAGAAATGCAACGACGAGCACTCCGCTTCGCTCTTCGGCAAAGACCGCGGACCAGATAAAAATGTTTGCAAAAAGAAACGCGCCGACAATCAGCACTCCTGCGTAATGTCGAAAAATAGTTGTCCAGTACGAAATAGGGCGCGCGTTCATAGAAAAAGTATATCCTGAAAAAACGAGTGGCGGGTCCCAGTGGAACCCGCCTAGTAGCCACACTACTGCGACGTTGTGGCTATGCAATTCTGCTCGACTTCGTCGCGCGCGCGTCTTATTGCGGCACCATTTCTCTGGGCGATTTCCCTACAGCGCCGCTGACGGCGTCTCGATTCGTCCACAATACGACGAAGCGCATCTTTTGGTCCCCGCATTTCAAATTCACTGGGGAGGAAACTGCCGACTATTGCGGACGCCCGGATGAGCAGATCGAGTAATCTGTCATCCGGTGTACGCCGCAATTTCTTGCTCGAAGAGGCCGCCAAAAGGACGTGTAGCGGAATCGGCTCTGGAAGGTTGTATCCCGTCCACGCCGAAGCTACCTCTGAACTATCAACCATGACTACCCCCGTTGGTTGTGCTGTCTGGGATTAAGAATAGCAAGTGCACTACCTTTTGCAATTTTGAAGAACATTCAATGGGGAGTGGTGTTTTGCTATACTGGAAGGAAAGCTAACATTCTAAAAATATGGAATACCAAGCACAACAATTTAATCTTCCCGAATTGAAGGGGCTTTCGGCAAAACAAACAGAGGTACACCTCGGACTCTACCTTGGTTATGTGAAGCATGTGAATCTGATTCGCGAGAAGATTCACGAATTGGAAACTGATAAAGAAAAAAATGCATTTATCATTGCGGAGTTGCGCCGTCGCTTTTCATTTGAATTTGACGGCATGCGCATGCACGAGTACTACTTCTCACAATTTGAAGGCGGTTCGACTGCGCCGACCGCAAGTGGCACGCTCGAGACAGCACTTAAAAAGAAGTACACCAGTTTGGAAGGATGGATTGAGCACTTCAAGGCGGTCGGTATGAGCCGCGGTATCGGCTGGACCGTTCTGTACTTCGATCCGAAAGGACAAACGCCTCATGTCACATGGGTCGGCGACCACGAACTCGGTGTTTTAGTGGGGCTTCCCATCATCCTTGCGATGGACATGTGGGAGCACGCATTCATGGTGGATTACCTGCCGGCCGAGAAAGCAAAGTATATTGACGCCTTTCTTTCGAACGTTAACTGGAGCATCGCTGAAAAGCGATTTGCGGAAGCGCGATAATACTGGATAAAAATATGAAAAAACTTTTTGCCTTTTCATTCTTTTTTGTTCTGTTCCTTGCGACCCCACTGCTATCTTCGGCGGCGCCAATCTACGCGCCGTTTGAGGTGTCTGGGTGGATCCCGTACTGGCGTACTGAACTTGGTACTACTGACACAGCAAAACATTTTGGTTCTGTTATCGAAGTAAATCCATTTGTCTATACGCTTAGGAGCGACGGTACACTTCTTGATAACGGCAAAATAAACGAGGAACCGTGGACGTCATTTGTCAAATCGGCAAAAGAAAATCGCGTACGCATTATTCCGACTGTAATGACCTCGAACTCCGCGCTTGTTGATTCAATCCTCCGGAGCCCGGAGCGGCGGACGGCGCACATCAAAGTTCTTGTAGACACTGTCTACAAGAACGGTTTCGACGGTATCGATATTGATTACGAAGGTAAGTACGCTTCAACGAGGCCATACTTTTCGTTGTTTCTCAAAGAATTGTACGCGGCAATCGGAAATCGCTGGGTCATGTGCACGATTGAGTCGCGCACGCCGGACAAAGACCGATTTAATGTGATTCCCCCCAACATCGAGTTTGCAAATGACCTCAAAGAGATTAACAAGTACTGCGATCGTGTGCGGGTCATGGCATACGACCAACAGTCAATTGATTTGCGCCTCAATGACAGCACGCCAGGGCCGTATAGCCCAGTAGCCGATACGCGTTGGGTTGAGAAAGTCATCAATCTGATGGCGAAAGATATCAGCAAGAAGAAACTGGTGATCGGAGTCCCCACATACGGTTATGAGTATGAGGTGACAGCGTATTCAAACGCCTTTACCTACGATCTCTTGTGGTCATTCAACCCCGGCTATGCAATCCCTATCGCCGAATCATTAGGCATTGCGCCAACACGAAATGCCGCAGGCGAAATCTCATTTGCCTATGTACCGACAACCACACCCTCTGCAATCCCCAATAGTCCGCATGTTCCACTGATTGCCCAGGCGCTTGCCGCAGGGTTCAATTCCAATTACACATTCCGCATGATGTGGTGGAGCGACGCGCAGGCGATTGCAGATAAGATAAAACTTGCAAAAAAACTCGGGGTACGCGGGGTCGCTATTTTCAAGCTCGACGGCGGTCAAGACCCAAACATCTGGGGCATCCTGCCGAAGCGATAATGTTCAATCTCTTCTAAAATGCAAAACACCCCTTCGCAAATTGGCGTTGGGGTGTTTGTGCTTTGTGCTATGGACTAAATTCCTCCTCCGGATGGTGGAGGAGTGCCGCCCCCATCCCCGGGGACATCAGCGGCGGCACAGCCGTTTGCGGGAACCGGGTACTTATCCCCGTGCGCTTGATGCGCCGTCCACGCCTTCTCACTTATGGTTATCACCTGCCACGGGTTCTCGCTTGAACCTGTCGCATGACAGATTTCGATCCGATTCTGCGCCACATACACGCCGGCACTGGCAAGCGCAACTGCAACCACCCCGCCAATAGCCAATGTTTGTTTCGTCATAAAAAGTTTCTTGATACTGATAGTAATTCGACTATATATGTAGTATACGCGTCACTTCACAAACCAGCACTCTGGATAACTCGTTGATGAAAAACTACATGGTGACGATATACTAGAGACAAGAGAATCCTACGCCATGGACATATACATACCACAAACAAATCCCCCCATCCCTCGCATGACACCACCGTGGTGGAAAGAAACAGGAACTATGTACGCAATCATGGGCGGTCTATTAATACTTGCTGGTGTTATTGCCACATTAATTCTCTACGGCACGCGTGACAGGAAAGATGTGCCTCTGTATGTGAACGAAGCCGAGCGGCGAGTACACATTCTTGAGGAGTTACAGCCGGCGGCAAGCGCCGACACCACGCTCATAGAGCGACACGACACGCTTGATACGCTGACCGCTGTGAAGCCGCAGGAATCTGGAGTTAACATGACCGAGTCAGAAAAACTCGATAAACTTCGCAAGTTGAGACGCTAATATGACAGTGATAACAAACCACAAACGCATACTTCTCACTCTCGGCATCCTGGGCTTCTTACTCCTGGCACTCATTGCTATTGAAGAAATTGCTTCTCCCAACCTCAAAGCGAGCGCGAGTTCATCGCACAATCTTTCCGGATACGCATGGTCGGACACGATCGGCTGGATCTCATTCAACTGTACGAACACGAGCTCGTGTACAACAGCAGACTATGGCGTTCACATCAACGAATCTACCGGCGTTATGTCTGGATACGCGTGGTCATCCAACATTGGCTGGATTTCATTTAACCAAAGCGATCTTTCCCTTTGCCCCTCTGCCCCCTGCAGTGCAACTGCATCAGAGGGAGCGCTCGCTGGCTGGGCAAAAGCACTTTCTGCAAACGACGCTGAATCCGGCGGATGGGACGGCTGGATCAGCTTACGCGGCGCCGACTATGGCGTTGAAATAAATGGTACGAGTGTCGAAGGGTACGCATGGGGATCCGATGTAATCGGCTGGGTTCGCTTCAACGGGGTCTTTGAGGGTGTCACGATTACCCCATCATCAATCTCTGCTTCCCTTTCGGCCGCGCCGGAGCAAGTGATTGCAGGCGGATCATCAACACTCTCATGGACGAGTACGAACGCAACCTCCTGCAGTGGTACTGGGTTTGCAACTGGCGGCGCAACGAACGGTTCTGTGGTCGTCTCGCCGACTGTTCGGACGACGTACACGCTCTCGTGCCAAAACCAGTTTGGGTCTGCGTCAAATCAAGCTGAAGTGCTTGTGTCCAATATCGAATGCTCGGACGGAGCAGACAATGATGCCGACGGAGAAACAGATCTTGATGATCTGGGGTGTACAGCAGGAAGCGACAATAATGAGGATAGTGCGGCGTTGGCAGATATTTCCATTACCGCTTCCCAAGCATTCGTTTTCCCGGGAGGGACCGTCACGATTTCATGGAGCGCAAGTAACGTCACCAGCTGCAGCGTCTCCAGCACCAACGGAGATTCGTGGAGTGGCGCGACAGGATCGCAGGTCTCAAGTGCAATCACGGAGAGCACCACCTACACACTGTCGTGTACTGATGTAGAGGAAGATGCCCTGCCCGCCGAAAGCGTGACGGTAAGTCTTACCCCTATTTTCGAAGAATTCTAATTGTATGTCAGCGTACCTCAACATCAATTACATCACCAGAGTTGCTTTACTGGCCATTGTCTTCTCCTTTGGGATGACGCAGGTGTACGCGGCATGGAGCGGACCATCTGCAGTGCCGCCCGGAAGTAACATTTCCACACCAATAAATAATGGTACGACTGACCAAATAAAGAGCGGCGGGCTGGGCGCCGAAGTTGTTTCGGTCTTTGGCCAGGGTTCTTTTGATGGCGAAGTCATTGTTGGCAATAGCCAAGCTGAGTGCGATGCCGATCTCGAAGGCGCTCTGCGACACGTCGCCTCTTCCGGTTTGGAGTTATGCAATGGAGAGGAGTGGCAAGCAATTTAATTTTATACATAATTAAACATCATGAGCAGAGATATACAAAAACAAATAGTTGATGCCCTCAAGGTAATTTTCCCCGCGCTCATCCTCGCGTTCGGCATCTCCTACGTCTCGGCGGCATGGGTTGGACCGACCGCAACTGCGCCGGATAATAATGTCGCGGCACCGATCAATATTGGCAGTGTGGATCAAATCAAGAGTGCAGGACTTGGCGTTGATACATTGGCTGTGTTTGGGCAAGGATCGTTTGATGGTGAAGTGATACTCGGTTCAACCGGAGCTGCCTGCGATGCAGACCTCGAGGGCGCTCTTCAGTATGATTCGGGAACTCAATGTCTGCAGTTGTGCGTCAGCGAGACTTGGAGCGAGTTGTATTGTGCAGTGAGCGCCCCTAGTGGTCTTGTCATCTCTGCTGATACTTACAACTATGATGTGTTCGAGGCCGCCGGATCTCCTGCGACTGCAGCCGACTTTACAGTAACAATTGCGTCAGGCGTTAAAGTGGGAAGCGAGAGCACAGCCAATCCAGCATTTACTACCGGCAACCTTCCTGCTGGATCAACGGTTACGATCGTCAACCACGGACGCATTCAAGGTAAAGGCGGCAACGGCGCAGCTGCAAACACCTTTGGAGAAATCGGTTTGCCCGGCGGAGACGCTCTTCTACTCACTGTTTCAACAACTATAGATAACACTGATGGACAGATTTGGTCCGGCAGTGGCGGTGGCGGTGGCGGTGTCAGTTACTTCCTTGGCGGAGAGTGGTATAACGCCTGCGGCGGAGGAGGTGGAGGAGGTGGCGCAGGGTTTGATCCTGGTTCCGGAGTGTTCTATCACCCCGGTCAGCCGCAGTGGAACTACCTCATGAGTGCCGGCGCAAATGGAACGACAGAAGCGGGTGGGTTGGGCAGTGGAGACCCACGAGGTCCTTCGTGTAGCAATCAGCGCGGCGGAGATGGCGGCAATCCGGGAGAAGCGGGCGATCCTTCAGATAACAGCTTTGCCGGCGGCTCTGCTGGAGTGGCAGTGGTCAAAGGAGGCAATACACTTACCTGGATTAGCCAGGGGAGCGTGCTTGGAAGTGTGACTGACTAGCCCCGGTAATATCTCCTTTATTATAGCCATATTATATAACCGACACCCCTCTAGGGGTGTCGGTTATGTTAACGCAACCGCGGTATCTGTGTGTTCGGCTCGCACATGCGAGCCGACAGTTCTTCGCACAAGCAAATATATGTAGAGGAGGTATACCACTACCGTAAGCCAGAGCGGAAAGTAAGCGATGTGTACGGAGGCGAATGGAAGTTTTGCAAACCATCCGACAATGAGAAGCTGGTACGACAGCACGAGGTATGAAATAAACGCAAACGGCAGAGCGAGTGTAGTACTTAAGAATCCAACGATGCCTGTCAGAAACCCACTGAGCATTGCCGCGGGCACTGTGATGAGGACGAGCAGATTAACTGGAAGCGCAACAAGCGAAAGTTGTCCGACTTTGTACAACAGGAGCGGCAGGACGAAGATTTGCGTAGCAATTGTTGCCGTCGCAAATTCGCGCAATTGAAATCGTTTCGGCACAAACGAAAAATATCTTTCCAGAAGTGGCGCAAGTGTAATCAATCCCAAAGTTGCAAGGAACGAAAGCTGGAATGACGCATCGTGGAGCAGGATTTTTGGATTGTGAAGCACCATAAAAAATCCGGCAATAAAAAGCGCGCGGGTTATATCGTACGTGCGGCCCGTAGCTTTCGCCACAATGACCAGAAGCGCCATGATACTTGCGCGAACAATTGTTGCGGAGGCGCCGGTCATAAGTGCAAAGAGCACGATGGAGAGAGCACCGAGAGAAACTCCTAGGGCATGTGGCAGAAAGGGCACGAGCAAGAAAAGGCGGGTGATGAAGTCTGCCACAATTGTTACGTTGTAGCCGGAGAGCACCACGATATGGACGATGCCAGTCGCACGAAAATCGTCCTGGAGTTTTTCTCCGAGCGATTGCTTCGCGCCAACCACCAGTCCGCCCAGGAGCGCTGCGTGCGGATCGGGAATGAGCGCCTGCACACGCAAGAGGAATGCATTTTTAAACGCAAAAAGATACTGCTTGATAACATTCCCTTCCCCGCCCGAGACAAACTCGAGTTGCGGATAGATCATTTGGTAAAAGATGTCGTCCTTTGAAAGGAATGTGGCGTAATCAAAGTAACGATCATCATCAGTCTGAAATCCTTTTGGCTTCTGGAGCTCGCCACTGATGTGAATCCTATCGCCATACGAAAACGCCGGATATGACTCGGCAACGACACGCACCTTTTCAGACACGGGCTCTTTGGAAACATGCTCGAGCAAAACAGTGTAATTCGTGTTTGTTTCTCTTTTGTCCGGCTCATCAATAACAATCCCCTCTGCACGGATACTGGTCCCGACTTTTTGATCGAGCATGTCGCTCCCACGATGCAGGTCGGAGAGATCGAAGCGCGCCATTCCTAATCCTCCTGAAATAAGAAGCACACCAACAAGTACGACTACTATCCGCTCACGCGAAAGAAGCGCCATCAGAAGTACGACGAAGCCAAGAAAAACAATGAAAAATGAAAACGCAAATCCAAAGTCAACAATCGAGCGCCACAAGACGCCACTCAGAAATCCTCCAATCACCGCATAGAGAAAACGATCCATAGAGAAAGTATATATCGACAATTGAGAGTGATTGATTACTTTTCCCTATTTGTTAACATAGAGATAAGCGTGGTGGGCGCCTGTGCTCATACGTCAGGTCTGGGTGTTTCGGAATCCATCCGAAACAACCTGTGAGATTGTGGGATGATGCATCGTTTCGGCGGTGCGGATTACCTCACGTACAGTACCTTTATTTTGAAATCGGTTCGGTCAGTTCCAAATTTTGGAAAAGAGACCGTTCCTGCCGTGTGCACTTGCAGAATGCAAGCGCGATGGCCGGCTGGCGAGCCGGATCGCAGTCCGCACGCGGACTCAGAATACTCACAGGTCCCAGGCCGCTCTGGGAGGTCCTCGACATGTCATGCCGAGGGCTTTTTCTTTTTGTTTGCACTCTACGAGTCGGGCGCGTACAATGCGGCCAGATTTGTTTTCTGACAATTTGCCAAGAGGTGTTGCAATGATTGCACTGAAGTCTTTGGTGCCGCTGCCGCTTTTTGGTGGCGCACCCACATTCAATCCCCAGAACATCTTCGACGGAAAGAAATGGCGTACCGTACAAGCCCCGAATAATGTCATGAGGAAACTCCATAAGGAACTCATCGAGGTTCTTCTGGAACTTCCAATTGACTTTACGAGTGCTACCGGATCGCTTCCCGGAAAATCAAACATCTTGAATGCGAATGTGCACGCCGGAAACCAGTTCTTCTATATTTTCGATATGAAGGATGCGTTTCCGAGCGTGCCAATTGACCGCCTCGCCGACACTCTACACGTGTGCTCGCACGGCCATCTTGGAACACGTGCGCGCATTCGCTCATTCCTAGAAGACTATTGTGCAGGTCCACGAGGGCTTGCTGTAGGAGCCCCCGCTTCTCCGCTTCTCTTCAATATCTATTGCGCTGTAGGGGTAGACCCGGGAATCCGGAAACTTCTGCGAAGCGATACGATCTACACAAGATATGTGGACGATCTCGTTATTTCGTCCTCAAGACCCATACCGAGAATTTTGCGGAAACGAATAAGAAAAGTGGTTACTGACGCAGGATTCGCGATCAAGGATCCAAAGTCGAAAGTACTCGACAAAGAAAAGGGCCCAGTGACGATCACGGGAGTAGTCATCGACAAAAAAGGCCGGATCGCACCGACAAAAGAATGTTTGGCGGAAGTCGAAGATCTTCTGTGGATCCCGCCCCAAGAGCTCACGCCGGAACAGCAGAAACGGATCGCCGGCTTTGCAAGCTACCTTCAGTCGTTCCGTGAATTTGGGCGTCAAAAACTCGCAGAGGGAAACGGAACCGTTTCTACCGCTCCACTCTCGCCAGTTCTTGATACCCTTGCAAAGCGGTGCAGAATTCGTCTGCGGGAAAACAAAAAGCCGCGAACTCAAAAACAGCAGATGCATCTCGTGTTCCCGGAAGTCTTCATCGATGAAATCAGAGCAACCGCATCGCTTAGGGATGTGATTGAGCCATACTTGCGGCCCGGCAAACGCGGCCTACGGCTGAAGAAAGTTGGAGGCGAGTGGGCCGGACTTTGTCCGTTCCACAACGAGAAGACCCCGTCTTTCACAATCGCTGAAGAAAAAGGGTTCTTCCACTGCTTCGGGTGTGGCAATCATGGCTCGGTTATTGACTTCATCATGCGGGTGGAGAGACTCGAGTTTCCAGATGCGGTGAGATTCTTGGCAAAAAAATACGACCTTCCCCTTCCCGAGCGAAAGCTCGAAAGGACGAAGAACTGACACGGGCTCGCCGAACTAATGGCGAGCCCGATTTACTTTCCCCGATCCATTGCCTCGTTTGCGAGGCGGTCCGCTTCTTTGTTTTTCTCACGCCGAATGTGCTCGAATGTCACATGGGGAAAATCTTTGACCTGAAAATTGTGAATTTTAATGAATTGCTCAAAAAGCGTCGGCTCTTTTATTTGGTAGCTTCCCGAAAGTTGGCGCGTCACGAGTTCACTATCGAGCTTGAATGTTATTGGTTTGCCTTTTAGTCCCAATTTTTTCGCCTCTTCAAATCCTACAATAACCGCTTCATACTCCGCCCAATTGTTTGTGCGAGTTCCTAGATAGCGCGATGCTTCTTTCAGCACCTCCCCGTTTCGTTCGATAACGACACCGGCTCCAGCAGGACCGGGGTTCCCCCGCGCCCCTCCGTCCGTATAGATAATGATTTCTTCCATTACTGGCATTATATCATGAGTAAAAAATGGAATTGAAAATAGTTCGATATATCGAACTATTTTTTATAGAGTTTGTTGAGCCATTCCCATCGATTGCGTCCTCTGCTTGGCATGCCAAGCCGCACCAGAGCCTCGAGTTCGTGCCATAGTATCTCCCGACGCTTCTTCTGACGACAGAATCGCGCAATATGCCAATATCCTCCACGATCAATGGTGCGTGCCGTCTTAAGAACTGTTGATGGACTCATTTGAAGTAGGTGTCTGATGCGGTACTGCGACACACCTTCGGCAAGCATAAATATCATCATTAATCGCTTTGCGAGCATGATCTGCTCGGTTTCCGTAAGTAGTTCTGAAATAAACTGGGCACTGCTGGCAGTAGACCGAAGGGAGGTAACGGTGTGTACTAATTGCCGACTGAGGCGCGTACGAACATGCTGCTTTAGCGGTTTTTGTGAAACATGAGCCATACGAGTAGTATATCACTTTAGTTCGATATATCGAACTAAATACATACATGCATTGGTAATGTGCATTGGGGATGGATATCTAAAGAATAGGCGGCGCGCAAACATGCTGCGAGCCGCCGAAGCGTGAATCGACGCGGATTCCACCGCCCGATCTTTTTAAGTTCTACGTGGGCATCCCACAAAGTGCCATTACCCCAGCAGACGACTTTGAATTTTGGCTTCCCACGCACAAAGAGACCTATCCGGTGAGGGAAGCTACCCCGAACGACACAGATCTCGACGTATGTGTCGCCACTAAAGATAAGCTTTTTCAGGTTGGGGTCCTGAACAACGGGATTTCGATATCGAACTTCTCCTTCGAAGAATCTAGCTCGAAAAGACTTTTGTCCGCTGGACGCTTTCACAACGAGCATACGGCATTCGTCGCGAAAAATCTTCTTGAGCCAATTTCTTAGAACGCTGGGTTTCAGTAGTGCCAGCATTTTCTCTACTCCCCTACAGTAATGAGCTCCTAATTGCGGATAATACCTGCCAGTGAGAGCGTTGTCAAATTTTAAACATTCCTAGGTGACGGAGATGATGCGCAGGCGTAACTGTGGTACGCGTCCAAATGTCGAGCGCTCAATGTTGGCGATAAGATGTATCCTCTTGCCCTCCTGAAGTCCTCCAAAACTTTCAGGCGAGGTAAAGAAAGCGATCGCAGGAACGCTCTTGCCGCCATGGGTTACTTGAATCTCTAGATGATTTTTTTCTTTACCGAACTGCCGGACTCTAGAGACCGTCACATTCTCAAAGAGAAACGTCGGCTTTGGATTCCCCATGCCAAAAGGAGCGAGCTTCTCAAGAGTACGATATGTTTCCCACGTAACATCATCAACATGCAATTTTTTATCAACGCAAACTTCTTCTGCCACCCCGTCTACCTTTACAGACGTATGGGCTTCGACAAATGCCTGCGGGAGTAAGTGCACCTGCTCCCGCGTGACTGAAAATCCTCCTGAAAACTTATGCCCGCCGTACTCGATCAAAACTTCTTTTGAGTACGTCATCATCTCGACAACGTTGACTTCGCCGTTTGAACGACACGACCCTTTGAGTATATTTCCCCCTTCTTCTCCCCACAGACACACGGTCTTCCCGTACTCTTCAACAAGCGTATTTGCTACAAGCCCCAAAAGAGCCGGTTTCCATTTTGGGTTTCCCATAACAATAATCCCGTCAGTTGTCGCGCGTGCAGATATCTCTTTTTTGATTTCCTTCACCATCGAAGCAACGACACCTTTGCGCTCATTGTTGATCTTGTGCAAATGTTCAGCGTACACGCCGCCCTCCACTTCACTGTCCGTTGCGAGAAGGTGGAATGCTTCGTCGGGACGATCCATGCGCGAAGCCGCGTTGATGCGCGGCGCGATCATAAAACCGATATCATCCTCCGTGATGTCACGCTGTGTAACGTTCATCTTCCGACATAGCTGCTGCAATCCGGGCCGTCGCGACTTCCGTAACACCTGCAGCCCAAAGTACGCAAGTATGCGATTTTCTCCGACAAGCGGCACCATGTCTGCTATCGTTGCAATCCCCGCAACATCGAGGAGCCATTTCTCCCACCCTTCCTTGAGGCCAAAATTCCCTCTTTTAATAAGCGCTTGTACTAATTTAAACGCGACTCCTGAACCGCACAGCTCCTTAAAAGGGTAGGCGTCGTCCGCTCGCTTTGAATTAACAACCGCATAGGCCGGAGGAAGAATACTGCCAGGCAAATGGTGGTCAGTCACAATCACATCCATCTCAAGAGAATTTGCGTGCGCTACTTTTTCTATATCCATAATGCCAACATCAACCGTAATGATGAGCGAGACCCCATCATATTTCAGCTTTTCGATTCCACCAATATTGAGCCCGTATCCTTCTTCGTGGCGGTGCGGGATGTAATTTTGAAAATGCGGATACGCAATCTTTTTAAAAAAATCATGCAGCAGGACGCCACCGGGTATGCCGTCGCAATCGTAATCGCTCCAGATTGCAATCCGCTCATTGCCTTGAAGTGCCCGCAAAATGCGATCGACAGCACGATCCATATCTTTGATAAGAAAAGGATCAAAAAGATCCTCGTAGCGCGGATTGAGAAAAATTTCTGCCTCTGCCTTTGTGGTGATGCCACGGTTTTGGAGCAACTCCCGCAACAATTCGGGATATTGAGTGAGCTCATCTTGCATGCGCGCTGTCGATTCAGTAGCGGGGGCGTCTTTGATCATTACATATCATTCTAACACGGCTCTATGCTATGATATTTTTCATGGAACAGTGCATTTTTTGCAAAATCGTCAAAGGAGAAGTCCCCTCGTACAAAGTGTACGAAGACAACGCCTACCTCGCCTTTCTCGATATTCATCCACAATCACCTGGGCACACATTGGTGATTCCTAAAGAGCACTATCGATGGGTGTGGGACCTGCCGAACGCAGGAGAATATTTCGAGGTCGCGCAAAAAATCGCGAAAGCACAGCAGAAAGCATTCGGGACAGACTGGATTCTTTCAAAAATAATTGGTGACGAGGTGCCACATGCGCACATTTGGCTGTTCCCCGACCCCAAAATTCCCGGTGATAAGACCGCCTTTGAAGACAACGCCCGCAAAATCCTCGACGCGCTGTAACCTACACAACTACTATAATTAACTATAGTAATATAGTGTTCAACATTAAGAGCGAAGGGCTTCAATACCAGGAAGTGTTCCTTCCAAAAGATAATCGAGCATAGCACCGCCGCCAGTGGAGAGGAAGGTGAATTTTTCTTCAAGCCCCAAAGATGCAATCGAAGCCGCAGTGTCTCCACCGCCAACCGTCGTTCGTGCCGTACTTTCTGCAAGCGCGCGAGCAAGCGCGTCAGTCGCCTCTCCAAATCCGTTCTCATATTCTCCAAGCGGGCCATTCCACAAAATAGTTCTGCTGTGCGCAATCTTTTCTTTAAGCAAGGCAAGAGTCTGCGGCCCGGCATCAGCAATCCTTTCATGCAGTTGCAACGCATCCGGCGTCTTTATGTCCCGCACTCCCTCGTGCGCCACCACAACATCAATGGGGACGAGTATGTTTTCCTGCACAAGCAAGTCAGAAATGTTGTTTTCTTCTCCAGAGAGTGTAGATGTTCCGATTTCAAAGCCGCGCGCCTTGAAAAAGTTATTGGCAAGCGCGCCGCCGATAAACACCGAGTCGTAGAGGCGACTAAATGCCGTAATGAGGGGCAGTTTTGTTTCAAATTTTGCGCCGCCGAGAATAAAAAGGGACGGACTTTCCGGCATTCGCGCCTTTGAAAGCATCTCGATTTCTTTTTGAAACTGGATGCCCGAAAACGACGGGAGGAATTGCGGGACGCCGACAATGGATGCGTGTTTGCGATGAGAGACGGCAAACGCTTCATTCACATACACATCTGCAAGCGAGGCGAGTTCGCGGGCAAAACCCTCATCATTTGCCACCTCCCGCTTATCGCGTCGCACATTTTCGAGAAACACCACCTCGCCGTCGTGCATGTGCACAACGGCGTCCTGCGCAACATCTCCTGTAATATCAGGAACAAATCGAACATTTATTTCTTTGTTTAAAACTTCGCTGAGCGGCAGTGCGGATGACTCCCCGTCTCTTCCCACATGAGCAAGGAGGATAATCCGTGCGCCCTGCTCGCGCAAGAAAGAAATTGTCGGCACAATCGCACGCACAGGAAACGGGGTTTCAAGTGCGTCGTCAATGTCAATTCGCACGAGCACTCGCTTCCCTTTCAATTGCGTTTCTGTACGGATGTCCCTCATCCCGATAGTGTGAGGACACCGGTTTTGATAACCGACTCCTTGAAATTAAAACTCGTGGTAATTGTCGACATTATATGTGTGCTTGCTAAACGTGGTGTCCGACGGCCGTCTTGCGAGACGGCCTAACACTATCGGGACTCAGGCCGTATTCACCGCGCACAAGATATCTGAAAACTCCTCTGCGGAAATGCTCGCGTGCCCGACAAGGAATCCCTGAACGCCGGAGTGCTTTACAAGCTCCTGTGCATTTTCTCCCTCAACAGAACCTCCATAGAGAATCGGCATTTTGAATGCGGCCCCTTTGCCGTAGAGACGCATCAGAATTTTCCGTATAAACAAAACGGTCTCCTCTAACTCCTGCGATTTCATTGCCTGTTTTGCGCTCTTGCCAATCGCCCAGAGTGGTTCGTACGCGATCATAATCCGCGACAGGTCTTTTACAGAGATATTCTTGAACGCCAACTCAATCTGACGTGTTAAGAATTCAAGATGCGTTCCTTCTTTGTGGTTCCGATCTGATTCCCCGATTGCAACAGTAACCCGAAGCCCCGCGTCCCGCGCTGTGCGGATTTTTTTGTTTACCATCTCATCGGTCTCTCCCACATGTCTGCGCTCCGAGTGCCCGACAATAACATGCGTGGCTCCTACGCTTTTGAGCATAGCGGCGCTTGTTTCGCCAGTAAAGGCGCCTCTCTCTTCAAAGGACATGTCTTGTCCGCAAAATGCAATTTTCTTCCCGCGATACATCTTTGAAAGTTCACCAAGGAACACAAAGGGCGGAGCAATGATTGTTTCTGTGTGAGAAAGCGTACTTGCAACTTTTTTAACCTGAAGAAACAGCTTCTTCGCTTCTGCAAGATTCGTTGGATTCATCTTCCAATTGGCGATAACGATGCGCTTCTGCATATGAACGATTGTACCACGGCCCCGTTACTCCTCTCTCCATTCAACAAACCGATAGTCACTGCTGACATAGGGCGTTAAAGGAGGTGGATTGACGGCCTGTGTTCGGTCATACGAGTAACTTCGAGTTCTGAAGCCGGAACAAGGGTTTGCAGATCCACACCACGTTGCAATAGCGCCATAGTTGGTAACAATGGTGCCGTAGACTAACAGTGAGTCGCGCAAATAGTATGTGGAGTCCGTCGAGACGTCGTAATAACGCCTACCGAACATGCCACTTTTCGCCAAGAAGATCCCGCGCAATAGCATGTTAGTGGGCACATAGAGCGGTATCAAAATTTCATCTTCAGCAACTGCGGTTAATCCGTCGGTCCCCAAGAGCGTTGAGTAATCGATAGAATTATTCAGGATGATGTCTGTCGTTGCGTTCGCATTGATAAGGTCGGCAGAGGCCACGGTAATCTTGCCATTGACCACACCGTCTAGCCACACATCGTCTTCCGCGAAAACGAGCTTGCAATCCGACGGCAGACTATAGTTCTGAAGAAATGTTTCCGACGTAATCGTGTGGTAATCCTGCACATAGGCGCCGACCTGTGAACTGTATCCCAACACCGAGCTCGCCGAATCGACTCGATACGCATCAATCGTGCCGTTATTTTTAAAGACAAGATGATAGCCAAACCCTGTTGACGGAGCGAGGTACAATCCCGAAGACTCTGCTTTCGTTTTCATGTCCGAGAGATCCGTGGAGATACCCGAAAAATCAATTTGCGGCACCGGGTATTGCCAAAGTTGCGGGTTAGTACCAGTTCCATATATTCCTGACTTGACCGCTGACGGGTCACAGCCTTGGGAGGATGTGCATGTCCATGTCGAGACCCCGCTTTCTACGAGCGACTGATTATTCCCATCCATGCGAATGCCACCGTTTGAGTGCATGCGCCCGAGCACTGCGCTTGCCGAGCCCGACCAGACGTTACTGTTTAAGATAAATGAATACTCGGCAACAGACGGGCGGGCGTATTTCCCGAACACGGTGCGCGTGATGTTGGGATCTGCTGACGTGGAGCCGGTTGAAAGGATATCAATGGAGCGCGTCACGCCGCACTGCTCGTTGCCGGAGATATCGAGCGAAAACGTCCCGACCTCACCACCTTCAGGATCCGCGTATTGATGCTCGTACGGTCCCGCAATCCCTGTTCCGTCTTGGAGGTCATTAGGGTAGTGCGAAAGACGCCACTTGTAGTAATCAAGCCCCGCTTCTGCGATCTGGAGCGCTTTCTCTCGGTTCTCTTTTACAAGCTGCAGTTTGTTCTGTGCAAAGATAAATCCGGCAAGCGCGGAGACAATGATGAAAAATACTCCCGCAAAGACCAGCACGAGCATGGAAATGTATCCGTGAGTGTGTATTCTTCTCATAATCATTGATTGTCCCGCACATTGCGCGGCGTAACACTTGAACGCAGGTGAAACTCCTTCGCCCCCAAAGAGGGACTCACATCAACTATCAGTTCCATCGCGATGTAGGCAATGTCGGTAATATCTTCGGCGTTTACGACCGGCGTACCCGAGGCGTTGTAGTAGGAAAATACCGCCACCGACTGCGCAGAGTTTCGTACATTGTCGGAAATAATTGAAATGTCTTCTGCGGCAGTATAGGAGAGTGGGTCACCGGAGGAATTAATAATGCCTCGTTTAAAATTTGTCCCATCGAGAAAGTAACGGACTTTTTCTACGAAGATGTCCTCATCAATGTCGCTGTAGAAACTGAATGCGTCATCACTAAATGAAATGAGCGGGTAGGAGCCCTCGTCGGAGAACGCCGCTTCTCGCGCTTGTTTCACTAATTGCTCAACTCCCTTGCGTGCGCTCTGGATTGCAAACGACTGCTCAAGCGCGACCGCATTCGACTTATAGAAATACCGTAGAGATCCGACAATGGCGCCAATAATGATAACGGAAATCGCCATGACAATGAGCATTTCTATAAGGGTAAAACCAGCACTAGCTTTCAGCTTTGAGCTTTCAGCTTTGAGCTTCTTCAAGTATTGCGTGTTGTGGGTTGTTTTCGTCATGTTCCTGAAACCTAAAAGCTGACAGCTATAAGCTACAAACTGCCGAGCACTACGCTCAACCGCGAAACACCGTCTACCTCGACATTAGAAAGGGTTTGTATCTGATAGCCAGAAAGAGACACGTCGGCAGAATATGGGTTGCCAATCGCAACCGTTCCTTGCGAGAGGCCGTCTCCGAAGAACGATTGCCCGCACGAACTTGAAGTGCTCGAAGTGTCGTACGCTCCACGATAGAGTCGCACAGATGCGCCGGAGAGAACATCACCTGCCGTGTTCTTAACATCTACCAAAAGCGAGTGCGCAACATTCTCTGTAAGAGAAATGTCGACTGTTTCGGTTTCTCCTGCGAGAAGCGAGAGGGGTTGCGGGACGCAGATGCCGGCAATATCGTAGCTGGTAGCCGTATCATCAATGGTAATCGTGTAGTTGTCCCACTCGAGTGAAGAGAGTGTGCGCTCCCCCGACGCTCCGGTCGTACTATTCTCCGTATACTTGTACACTGGGTCTTCTTCAGCGTCGGTGCCGATTGTTTTGTCTCCTCGAATTGAAAACGCAACGTTTCCAATCGGCGTCGTCGTTCCCACCTCGTGTGTGGTGATCGCAATACTGCCAAGGACATCAATAGAGAGACTTGAAGATGTGGTTTGCCCTTCGCCAACAGTGAGGTGTCCCGGGCTTGGATTCGGATTCCCCCCTCCAACACTGTACGTTTGCGCAGAACTATATCCGGTCTTTGAAACCGTGATTTGGTAGCCGCTTGCGGCAGGAGCGCCGGAAAAAGTGACCTCCCCCGCAGTATTGGTAAACGTCGAAAGAGAAATGGCGGGGGTTGTCGCATTATTTACCACGGATACCTGCGCGCTTGGTACCGCCACTCCTTGAGCATTTTGTACAGTGACGCGAAGGGTGCCGCCTCCGACAATTGATTCGATGCCGGTAGGAATAATGTTGGTAATGAGAGAGAGCGAGCGGGTGCTTTCGCGAAACGGCCACGACACCGTCACTTTTGCCACCTTATAATCGGTACTGACCCCGTTCTCATCAGAGCCGCCCGATCCGTCTTCAGCGTCGTCGACATACTGGATAAATGTGCGGCGCGTATACGACACGTCGTTTAGAGAAACCGTCTCCTCCTGCTCGAGCGTGCCGGACGGAATGCCGCCCACCGTCCCCACCTCGTCGTAGTTGAGAGAGCGTAGGTACTCTACGCGCTCGCTTGCAAGCGCGAGCCCTCCGGTCTTCAGCTTTGCGCTCTCAACCAGCGCGAAGGAAAGGCGCAAGGCGCCAAAAATACCTAAAAATACAATCAAAAAGAGTGCGGTACCGAATATAACGTCGAGCAGACTCGAACCGCGCGAAGGGATAAGGGGTAAGGAATAAGGGGTAAGGGGTTTTGAAAAACGAAATTGCATACTACTTATTGCTTATCCCTTTCTACTTTCCACTAATCAGATGTTCTCCGAGAGCGAGTAGATCGGTGCGATCATCGAAAGCGCGAAGAAGCCAACACCAATTCCGATGATAATCATGAGGAACGGCTCGATAATCGTCGACATGTCTTTTGTTTTCTGTTCCACTTCATCTTCATAAAATGTGGCGACACGTTGAAGCATGTCAGGGAGCTTTCCTGTTTCCTCTCCAACGGCAATCATTTCTCCAACGAGGAGCGGGTAGAGATGCTCGTTGGTAGAAAACGCTTCCGAAAGCTGTCCGCCACTCTGCACGCTTTTTTCTGCGCGTAGAAGCACGTCCTTGTAGTGCGGATTCTGCAGAACGTCCGCGGTGATTGAGATTGCATACACAATGTCCACACCCGAGGAGAGGAGTGACGAGAGCGTGCGCGTGGTCCGTGCCGCCTGCACCTCCTTGACTAGTTCTCCGATAATCGGAATGTGAAGCACCACATACCCCCACACCTTTTTTCCTTGCGGTGAGCGCCACGCCAGGTACACGCCCCCTCCAAACAGAAGTGGGATAAGGAGCGCCAACAGGGTGTTGCCAGTTAGAAATTGGCTTGCTGCAATAATCGCTTTTGTACTATTGGGGAGTTCGGCGCCAAGCTCATTAAATGTCTGCGTCAGTGTCGGCACCACGTAGATCAACATCAAGATAGCAATGATAATCATGGCGATGACAATAATGGAGGGGTAGATGAGCGCACCGCGGATCTTTTTCTTCAGGGTGTAGGCACGATCGAGCTGATCGCCGATGCGCATGAGCGATTCAGAGAGCTTACCGCTTTCTTCACCGGCCTTCACCATTGAGACGAAGAGCGGCGAGAAGACCTTCGGGAACTTCGCCAGCGCTGAATTGAAATTATCGCCCTTGTTAATACTGTCGGAAATTCCCCGAAGCACAGAGCGCAGTTTTGGATTCTTCGTCTGTCGCTCCATGACGGAGAGCGCCCGTGAGAGGGAGAGTCCCGCGTCCGTCATGGCGCTTAGGTTGCGAGTGAAAATAATTTTCTCGTGCTCTTTGACGGCGCCAAACATCTCACTCAGACGACTAAAAGAGAGTTGCGATCGGTGCGCCGCGCGCACCTCAATCACTTCGCCGCCCTCTTTACGAATCTGCGAGTAGAGCGCGAATTGGTCCGGAGCGTCCGTTGTTGCCTCGTACGTCTCACCCTCTTTGTTCTTCGCTTTGTAGGAATACGTTGTCATTATTCGGAAACAACTCGTAATACTTCTTCTATAGTCGTAATGCCGGAGGCCGCCTTAAAGATGCCGTCTTCAATCATGGTGAGCATACCTTCTTTTTTTGCCTGCTGTTCTATTGCATCCCCCGTCGCACCCTCCATCACAAGCGCTTTAATCGCGCTCGACATGTAGAGGACTTCGTGGATACCGAGGCGTCCGGAGAATCCGTCTTGGCATTCGGCTGTTGATTTCTCGCGATAAAAAGGAACCTTTTCCCACGTTGCATCTTGCCCGACAATTTTTTCTTCTTTGAGCGCCTTCAGCACCGCCTCGAGGTCAACCACTTCCCTCAGTTTTTTCAATTCCTCCGCCGAAAGAAGGTGCTCTTCTTTTTCCTCGCACAATTTTCTGACTAGTCGCTGGCCGATGATGACGTTGATCGTTGATACCAAAAGAAACGGCTCCGCGTCCATGTCTAAGAGTCGTGGAATTGCGCCCGCCGCCGAGTTGGTATGCAAGGTTGAGAGCACCAAATGTCCGGTTAAGGATGCGTTGATGGCAAGCGATGCGGTTTCCGCGTCGCGAATCTCGCCCACCATAATAATGTCGGGGTCCTGCCGCACCAAAGCGCGCAGGCCGTTTGCAAACGTAAAGCCGATGTCCGGTTTGACCTGCGTTTGGTTGATGCGCGCCATCTGATACTCAATCGGGTCTTCAATAGTCGAGATATTCACGTCCGGCGTATTTAAAATATCCAAAACGGTGTAGAGCGTCGTCGTCTTGCCGCTTCCTGTTGGCCCCGTCGTGAGAATCATGCCGGTGGTGTGCCGTGTTGCCTCATGGATTCGCTCAAGTGAGATGCCGTGGAATCCCAATCCTTCGAGCGTAAAGCCGGAGATATCTTCGCGCAAAAGACGCATGACGGTCTTTTCCCCAAAGTACGTCGGGAGCACCGACACGCGAAACGATACCCGCTCACTGCCGCTTTGCATCTTGAAACGGCCGTCTTGCGGCAGGCGCTTCTCGTCAAGTTTCAAACTGGAGAGCACTTTAATGCGCGCTGTGAGAGAAGAAGCGGCGCTTTTAGGAAGCGTCATCGCATCGTGCAAGATGCCGTCAATGCGGTACCGCACCAAGACCTGGTCTTCCATGGGTTCGATGTGAATGTCAGAGGCGTTCTGGTTGATAGCGTGCTGTAAGAGCGAGTCAACCACACGAACCACCGGCAAATCTTCAGCGAGTTTCTTGAGGTCCTTCTCCGCTAAATCTCCTTCTGCAGGAAGCCCCTTAAACGCCGCCGTCTCACGCTGGATAATTTCTCCGAATTCATCTTTCAAGCTCTTCTGGTACTGCTTGAGCGCGGATTTTATGGAGGTGACGTCGGTCAGGCGCGGAACGATTTTCAACCGCACCTTCTTCTTTATGAAATCAATTGCCGCAAGGTCTTCTGTATTGAGCATGGCGACCTCAAGTTCCCCCTCGCTCTTGCGGTAGGCAATAATGTTGTGCGTGCGCGCAATCGGCTCCGGGATGAGCGAGAGCACCGCCGGCTCTATTTTCTTTCCCTCAAGAGAGACGAACGGAATACCCAGGATGTACGCCTGACTTCTGCGAAGATCATCCTCGGTCATCGCTCCCTCGGAAACAAGCACCTCGCCGACGTTCATGCGCGACTGTGCCGCTTTCTCCTCCGCCGCCTCATATGCCGCTCGCGACACCAATCCCGAATCAAGTATAAATTCCTTAAGTTGTTTTTCGTTAATGAACATGAGAAACGCTTTGAATATAAAAAGTATAGCAGAGAAAGAGGGCCTCTGGAGGGCATTGGCGCTCTAATCTGTGTATTGCGAAACGGCTTGTTGACAATAAAAGTGGGGTATGATAGGATACTAGTACTGATGTCCGTCTTGAAACGGGCGCTTTTTTTTAGAAATTATTGTGAATGAAATGAACTAGAATTTCTTAACCCCTCACCCAGCACTCGGATGTTCCGCTGCGTAAATACGTCTGGAAGACTCGAATATATGACTGGGTGAGGGGTGAAAGATTTCTTAAGTTCGCTTCCGCTCACTAACGAAAACTAACCATGTTCGATCTAAAAGTAATCAATTCGGTTCTCGACCAGCTCGAGGAAGAGCGCGGCATTCCGCGCGAAAAAATTATTGAGGCGATTGGAAGCGCCTTGGCAACCGCATACAAGCGTGAGTATGGAAAACGCGGCCAAATTATCCGCGCCACCTTTGACATTGCAAGCGGCGCCGTTGAGTTCTTCCAAGTAAAAATCGTCGTTGACGAGAGTTTGGTGCGCCAGGAAGAGGAGGAACCAAAAGACGAGCAAGACGATCGCGCGCGGTTTAACCCCGAGCACCACATCATGATCGAGGATGCGCGACGCATTAAAAAGGATGCAGAGTTGGACACCGAAATCACCTTCCCCCTTGAGCCGAAAGAGGATTTCGGCCGCATTGCCGCACAGACCGCAAAGCAAGTCATCGTGCAGAAAATCCGCGAAGCGGAAAAAGTCTCTATTCTTGAAGAGTACGGGCAGCGCGAAGGAGAAATCGTCTCGGGCACCGTCCAGCGCATTGAGCGCGGCAATCTCTTCATTGATTTAGGACGGGCAACCGGCATTCTCCCCTACGACGAACAGATTCCAGGAGAGCGCTACCGGCAGGGCGAGCGCATCCGCGCGTACCTCTACTCCGTTGAGGAGAGCCCTCGCGGCACATACCTGCGCCTTTCTCGCTCGCACGCTGAATTCTTGCGAAAACTCTTTGAAATGGAAGTGCCGGAGCTTGCCTCCGGCGCCATTGAAATCAAGATTATTGCACGCGAGGCGGGTTCACGCACGAAAGTTGCCGTCGTCTCTCACGACGAACACATTGACCCCGTTGGCTCGCTTGTCGGACAGCGCGGCGTGCGTGTCTCCGTGGTTATGAGCGAACTTTCTGGAGAAAAAATTGATATTATAGAGTGGTCTGAAGACCCAAAGCAGTTTGTCGAGGAAGCGCTCTCGCCCGCCAAAGTCCTTCATGTGGAGATTAATGAAGCCGAACAGCGCGCCGTCGTCGAAGTCGCCGAAGACCAGCAATCGCTCGCCATCGGCAAAGGTGGCCAGAACGTGCGGCTTGCGGCAAAACTGACCGGCTGGAGAATAGACATCCGCTCGGCAAAGGGTGCAAACGTCCCTGAAGCAGATGTGCCTGCCGACTTGTCCATTGAAGCCCCAGCAGAAGCAGAAGCTTCCGCGCAGACAGAGGAAACCGTGGCTTCAGTAAAGGAGGAAACGCCAGTGACTGAAGGAGAAGTGGCTGATGAATCTGCTGTTGTGACGGCCCTAGAAGAAGTTGCAGCAGAGGAAGAGAAGCAGGCGTAATACAATTTAACAGTCGATAATACTACAGAATCAGGTATGGATTTATGGCGCGAGACTCCGCTTGGAGAAAAAGTTCCGGAGGAATTTAACACAATTATTGAAATCCCAAAGGGATCGTTTAATAAGTACGAAATTGATAAGGAGACGGGGCTCATTAAGCTCGACCGCGCCAACTATTCAGCGACCCCGTACCCGTTCGATTACGGATTTGCGCCACAGACCTACTGGGAAGATAACGACCCGCTTGATGTCGTCGTGCTTACCACGTTTCCGCTGTATCCCAGCATCGTTGTTTTGGTGCGGCCTGTTGCAGTGATGGAAATGATTGATTCCGGCAAGTCGGACTACAAAATCATTGCGGTCCCCGCAGACGATAGGCGGTGGGACAATGTCAAAGACCTTGAAGACGTCAATGAGCACAACCTTAAGGAGTTCAAGCATTTCTTCGAAACCTACAAACAACTAAATGGCAAAAGTGACGTCGTTGAGGTGAAAGGGTACAAAGGACGAGCAGAAGCAATTGAAACCATTAAGAAATCAATCAAGATGTACCAGGAGAAATTCCCCGCAGCATAGGCGTTATTAGCGACGTAGAGCGAGGGGAATGCCAAGGTGAATCCTTGAGCATTTCCGAGCCGAGGAGCTACTATAGTCCAATACAGGGACTATATTTTAGTATCAGCAACAAAACAGGGCTTCCGTACTAGGAAGCCCTTTTTGTATACCCACACACTAACTTTGTGCTCACGTTAGTGTATGGGTATACTTGAGAACAAGAGAAATTAATTACCACCACCAATGAAAGAAATAACACGTCTATCACGCCTCGCGATTCTCCCCACACTACTCGTCGCTATCGCTTTTTTCGCATTCGGATTTTTGGATGTGCGGGCAGAAGAGTCGGGCGCAGTGCGCGCTGCGGAAAAGACGGGGCCTTCGCAATCCGATCCTCGCACTCTGATCGAGAAAACAAAAAAACTTCTTCGTATGAAAGCGGAGGAAAAGAAGCGGCTCCTTGAGAGTGTGGATGTCCAAAAGACAAGCCGCGAAGTGCGCGAAGCGGCAACTGAAGCTCTCGACGCCGCACAAACCGCAAAAGAGCGCATCAAAGAGCGAGTTGAAAAGAACACGCCTCGCGCGGAGGATCTAAAGAAGAAATTTGAGGAGAAAAAGGAGCGCCTTGCAGATGCTGTGCAGAATCGCATTGAAAAGTACCTCTCCAATGTGCGAAGAAAGATGGATGCGGCGCTTGAGCGTCTCGACGAGCTTGCGGTGCGCATCGACTCGCGCATCGTGAAATTGGAAGCACGTGGTCTTGATATGACTGAAGCGAAGAGTGGCACAGCGGCGGCCCGGGAGGAAATTGGCCAAGCGAGAAAGGACCTCGAGGAAGCATTCGAAGCGGCGCGCGAGACACTTCAATCAGACACCCCGCAAGAGTCGTTCGGAAAAGCCGTTTCCGCGCTGGCTCACGCAAAAGAAAACTTGCGGGATGCTCACAATGCCCTAATCGAGGTCGTACAAACAATGAAGAAAAGCGCCGAAGAAACGGAAGATACTGAAGCGGCGCAGTGACACGAGAACCAATATAACTATTTCTACAATCATGAACGACGAAACACGAAATGAATCCTCAGTCGAAGAATCGGCACTCTCTCATGCAGAGGGCACCATGCCCGCAGAGAGAAAGTCGTCAGGGCCGCTCATTGGCATTATCATCATCGTCTTGGTGCTTGCGGTTGGCGGCGTGTACTTTTGGAAGACCACCATATCTGAAAAACAAGAGCGAAGTGCACTTCAGGCAAGTGAAGAAGATACCAATGCGACGGTCGCCGGACTCCAGTCCCAAAGCCAATCCGATGAGATTGCCGACATTGAAGCCGATCTCCAGGCGACTGACTTTGAAAACCTTGATGCCGAGGCAGGCCTAATCAATCAAGAGCTCCAGTAAGAATCGACTAAAAAAACAACCCCGCACTGCCCTAGGCAGTGCGGGGTTGTTTTGTTGGAAACATTTTTGACACCGACATCATCAAACGCTAGACTGGTCAAATTATGTCAGACAAAAAGTACGAGAATATCGCGATTGAGCGCAAAGAGCATTCTGAAGTGGAGATTGTTGGAGAAATCCCTGCAGGCCTCATTCCCGCGTACAAAGACCGCGCGATCAAAGAACTAGGGCAAGACATTACGCTCCCCGGCTTTCGCAAGG
>Ga0209542_10001422_pt1 | contig 56209 bp, 68 predicted proteins | sample RifCSPhighO2_01_FD_184028 | JGI IMG/M metagenome (GOLD analysis project Ga0209542, IMG submission 184028) | Soil microbial communities from Rifle, Colorado - Rifle CSP2_plank highO2_0.1 (SPAdes) (version 2) | ecosystem: Environmental > Terrestrial > Deep subsurface > Rock core/Sediment ... | reverse complement strand
ATTTTAATGCAGAAAGATGAGCTTACCTGGCAGACTTTGATTCAGGATTTGGTAAAATCAGAGCAGATGAACCCTTGGGACATTGACCTTTCATTATTGTCCAAAAAATATCTGGAAGCTGTTAAAAAACTTAAAGATCACAATTTCTTTATCTCTGGAAAGGTAATATTGGCTTCTTCCATATTATTGAGGATGAAGGCAAATAAATTACTTTTAGAAGACATTGCCAATTTGGATTCACAGTTATTTCAGCAGGATGTTGAATCTTTGGATGATTTTGAAGACATTAAATTATCAGACATAAATCCGGATGAAGTTACAATTATTCCAAGACTGCCTCAGCCTAGAAAGAAAAAAGTTTCAATGCAGGATTTGATTAACGCATTAAACAAGGCTTTGGAAGTTAAGAATAGAAGAGTCATAAGACATCAAAGATACAATGAAGTTCCTTACATGGAGATACCGGAAAAAAAATTTGATATAACTAAAAGAATCAAGGATATTTATGACCAAGTTTTGAATTTCTTCAAAAAAACAATGGGCAAAGAAAATTTAACTTTCACAAAATTAGTTCCAAGTGAAAAAAAAGAAGACAAAATATACACTTTTATCCCATTGTTGCATTTGGACAATCAGGAAAAAGTTAACTTAATGCAGAAAGAGCATTTTGGGGAAATTGAAATAGAGATATTAGATAATAAAAAACTTTAAATAGAAGAAAAAGTGAATTTTATATAATGACTAAGCATAAAAGACCAACTCAAGGCATTGCTATTGCAGCATTATTGCTTAATATTTTAGTTTTTCCTGGTTTAGGGACAATAATTGGCGGCAGAACTACAGAAGGGATTTACCAAATAGTTCTTTTCATTGCAGGAATCGCATTATCTTTCATCTTGGTAGGAATTCCGATTGTAATTGGTGTATGGATATGGGCTTTGGTTTCTGGCATTCAATTAATTAAAGAGGCAGAAGCATAATGGCTAATAACAAAAGTTATGTAGTTGCTATATTGCTTAGTCTATTTCTAGGTGGTCTGGGAATTGACAGATTCTACTTAGGTTATATTGGAACCGGAGTTTTAAAATTACTAACACTTGGGGGTTTAGGTATCTGGGCGCTAATAGATTTGATATTGATAATAACAAAGACTTTAAAGCCAAAGAGCGGTAAGTATATTTGATGGCAAAAAAAGACCACACAAAAACCCCTTACATACTTCTAGTTGTAGGAGGTATTATTTCTGCTTTATTTAATATGTTTGGCTTAGCAAGCTCAATAGTGACAAGGCAATTATTAATCAAAATTGCTGGATCAACATCATCTGAATTAAATTCATTAGCTCAGGAATCAGGCTTGACTCAAGACATGCTGATTCAATTAACAATAATCCCTAATAGTTTTTTTACAAGGATTATGATACTATCAATTGTTGGGATAGCACTAAGCGGAGTATTGATTTTTTTAGGTGTTAAATTAAAGGAAAAACTGCAAAAAAATTATTCTAACTGGGCTTTTGGAATATCAATTTTATTGTTATTTGGATATGGTTTTATAGGGGCAGTTTTAGGATTAATTGGCTCTATACTAGCTTTAGTAAAAACCAAATCATAAATTTTCAACAACCTTGTCTAATTTAACTTTCTTTTCCTCTCCAGATTCCATGTTTCTGATAGTAACTTCATTATTGGCAAGATCTTTATTGCCTATGATTATAACTTTTTTTATGCCCAAAGCGTTGCAATATCTTAGATTACTGCTGATTCCCCTGCCATTGTAATCAACATCAACCTTAAAATTATTTTTCCTTAATTCACCAACGATTTTTAAACTTTCTTCTATAGTTTTAATAGGGATTATATAAATATCTGCCAAACTTTTCTTTTTCTTTTCTTCTTTTAACTTTAAAACATCAGTTATAACATCCAATCCAAAACTTACTCCCAAAGCAGGATAATCTCCTTTTCCCAGAAATTTTCCGATTATTTCATCATATCTTCCTCCGGCAGCCAAAGAACTTTTAATCTCTCTTTTTTTAAGATAAACTTCAAAAATTGTTCCAGTATAATAGCTTAAACCTCTGGCCATGCTAGGGCTTAAAATAATATTGTTATCATCTATGTATTTGAAAATCTCTTCAATTTCTCTTAATCCTTCATTATCTTTTAATTTTTCTTTTAATTCACCAATAATTTCTTTATTTTTAAAAGCGCTGACATAAACTTCTTTCAGCAATTTCTTAATCTTCAGATCATCAATGCCTTTTTCCTTTAATTCATCGATAATCTTTTTATTCTCTAACTTTTCAACCTTGTCTAAAGTTAACATTACTGTATCTCTTTTGTCTTTTTGAATCCCAACATAATCTAATATTCCATCCAAAATCTTTCTGTTATTAATTTTGATTACAACCTCTAATTTTAATTCTCTAAAAGCTTCCTGTATTAGCTTGATCATCTCAACCTCAAACAAAACAGATTTTGCACCGACAACATCAACATCACACTGCCAAAATTCCCTATACCTTCCTAATTTTATTGGGCCATCTCTAAACACTATGCCCATCCTATAAGCTTTAAAAGGCATATTTAAAGTAGGATTCATTCCAACATATCTGGAGAAAGGAATGGTCAAATCATATCTCAATCCCAAATCTCTGTTACCCTGATCTTTTAACTTAAAAATCTCTTTAACTATTTCCTCTCCGCCGCCATATTTCATAGTCAAAGTATCCAGCCTTTCTAATACTGGAGTTTCAATAGGATTAAAGCCATATTTCTCAAACACCTTCCTCAAAATATCTGAAATTTCCTGCCTAATAATTTTATCTTCAACATTAAAATCTCTTGTGCCTTTAGCTCTTTCTAATTTCATTTTAAACTCCTAAAAAATAAAGGGCGACTAGGGAGAATTGAACTCCCTTCTCCCGCTCCACAGGCGGAGGTAATAACCAGTATACTATAGTCGCCATTCTGACATTTAAAACTTAAAGAGCTGCAACTATTAAAATCTTTAGAATCCGTAATGAATAAAATCATCTCTTGACATTGTAATAAAAAGAAAAATCCGATGTTTATAAAGCTATTCCTTTCCGCTGTTAATCCATTCCCTCATAAATTCAACAAATTCATTAGTCTTGGAATAAAAGCTTTTTAGCATTTCAACATTTATCTCAGTATAATTGTCCTTATCATCAACAAGAAGCATAGCAACATTTTTCCTGTATTCATCCTTCTTCCCATAGCTTGAATTTTTTATTCTTCTGAGTAAATGGAAAAAATCCAGATAAGCCTTAATGTTTTTCTTTTTCTTGAATACTTTGTACAATAAATCAGCCCTTTCCTTTGGAGTCTTAGGCACTTCTCTAATCTTTTTCTTGCTTTTCTTATATTCCAATCCTTCTGCTATTAGAATATCGCAAGCTTCAAGCAGCCTCAAAATTGTATTCCTGATTACATCAACTGTTTTTGTATACTTCAAGCTTACATTTATCAGATGATCAGCTCTTTTCAAAGATTCCAAAACAACGTCTTCATTCTCATTCATTTTTTTCCAATAATCCTGTTTGTCTGCTCAATAAATGGCTTTGACTTATGGATAAAATCTTTTACCTTTGCCAGATTCAAAGTTTTTAGCCTGTAATTATCAGAGCATATGACAAAGCTGTCCCTTCTTCTGAATTCTACAGCGCTTTTATTATGCTCATCAAGTATTTCCTTTAAGTCCTTCAAGACCAAAAAGCCATTCCTGTCAAGCCTGTATTTTTCCAGGCAATTTTCCCTAAAAACATGCATTTTGTCTTCAAATGTGTTTCTGAAATTTGGAATTCTTTTGTACATAACCTCATAATAAAGTATAGAATCAACTGCCTTAATCAAAGCATTATACAAATTCTGGCTTATTGTAATCAATAGCTTAGGGTCATTTAGCATTGGATATGTCATGTAAGCCAGGTGATCCGCAGTATTTAATAATTGTAAAGCTTCTTTAGCTAAAACCTTGTGTTCATCCATAGATTATTAAAGAAGAGATTGTTAATAAACTTTTTTATTATAAAGTAGTACTCAAAAGGAATGTCATTCTTTTAAATGTAATATAGTTTTAGCAATATCCCCATCATTTTCTTCCAGAGCCTTCAAAGCATTTTCCCTAGAAACTCCAGTTTGCTCTACAACAGATTCTATATCTTCATCCTTAATGCTGCTTAAAAGCCTTTCTTCTATTTCTCCTGTAATTTGCAGGCTTTCCTGACCCATAACATTCACTTTCATGACTTGGGGATTATGGACAACTAGTTCCTTATCGGTGCATTTTATAACAACTTCAGAAGCCTCTATCTCTTCCTGCTTCATTCCAAGCCTTTTCATGGCTTTCTGCAAGTCTCTAGGATTCATTCCAGGTATCATTTTATGCAAAAAACATATGCAATCCAATCTCTAAGATTATAACTAAAGCTATTAAAAACACGACAAACTTTGGGCTCATTACAATCTTGCTTTGGTATTCATCAAAATATCTTACTAAACCACCCATTCCAGAAGGCATTTGTATCTTGTCTGCCATAAAAAGAAAAACCGCTAATAATTTAAAAACCTTTCTCTTTACAAAAACCATGATAAATGAGACAATTAAGGATATAAAAAGTAAAAAAGAACTAAAAAACTTGGATAATAAATTTGTAGAAGAAAAATTAAATTTTTACTTAAAAAAGCATCCTTTAGAAAACAAGCCATTCAAACAATTAAAAAGATCTAAAAAATACAGATTAATGCTCAAATCAATAAGAAAAGACTTAAGGGAAATCTATGGCGCATTCATAAAAGAAAAACCATCTTTAAACAATTTAAAAGAAGTGTTAAAAACAAAAAAATTAAATCAAACTTTGGAAGAGCATAATCAAATACTAAAAACCCATCAGTCTACAAGCGAAAGATTAAACAACTACAAAGAAATTTATAAGAATATTTTTAAGGAAATAAAACCAGAATCAATTTTAGACCTTGCATGCGGCTTAAATCCCTTGTCCTTCCCTTATATGGGCTTAGAAGATGTTTATTATATTGCATCTGAACTAAACAAGGAAGATTGTAATTTTATAAAAGATTATTTAGACTTAATAAAAGTAAAAAATAAAGTCATTCCTCTAAATCTAACAAAAGATTATGAAAAATTAAATAAGATAAAAGTAGATATAGCTTTTTTATTTAAAACTCTGGACTCGTTGGAAAAAATAAAAAGAAACATTTCAAAAGATTTGTTAAAAAATATCAACTCAAGATATATTGCAGTATCATTTGCAATAAAATCCCTATCAGGCAGAAAACCGATTAAAGAAAGAGGATGGTTTTACAGGATTTTAAGAGAATTAGATTTAAATTTTAAAACTTTTGAAACAGAAAATGAAATATTTTTTATAATAAAAAAAAATTAATTTATTGCTGAAAATTTTTAAGAGACTAACTTGAAAACTTTTAAATTTTAGAAGAGAGTATAAATTGGCGCAAGTTAATAAAAAACCAAGGTTGTATCTATGGGCTAGCACTATAACATAAGAAATTTCTTTCTAAAAAATGATTTATCAGCAATAAAATACCATCTTAAATAATAAATAAAATGTAAGAGACAAATAAGCCGCCTTTTGTTAAGCTTCCTTTAAGGAAAAGCTATGTTAACATTCTACTTAGCGTTTTTTTAAAAACTTGCACCAGCCAGGCCTATTTTTTCATCCTTTCCTGCTAAAATATCAGGTTGTTATCTAATTTTTCTCGCGAAAAACCTCGTGACCATCCTCTTGTTAGCAGGCGGTTTTATTTCTATATAGCAACCTTCCTTCTCAGGAACTATAAAGTGGCTATCAGCCATTAAGCTGATAAAGGTTTTACCCTTATGGTGGGCGGACTTTCCTCAGTATAAACTTTAGGTTTACACCGTTAGTTAACTTTGTCTCTTACATATTAAGCAGAGCAAGATTGATTTATAAGCTTAACTAAGCAAAATTTTATAAAGAAATTAAACTAAGGCTGAATATGATATTAGAGTACATAAAAAGAGGGAATAAAAAAAGCTTTAACATCGATAAGTTAAAAGGCTCGATAGCGGAGAAAATAATTGAATCCATTCTAATAGAAGCTGGTTATGAAGTTTATCCTTTTGGCTATGAGACATTTTATAGAAGTTTATTAGATACTTTAAGCAAAAATATAAAAGATACAGAAGCTCAGAAATTAAGATCATTTCCGGATTTATTTGTATTTGATAGAAAGAATAACAAGTCTTATATTTTAGAGGTAAAGTTTACTAATACAACAGATGAAAAAGAATACTGGCTGCAAAAGCACAGTTTTGATAAATATGTAAAGTTCTGGTCTGAGTCTATACTGGTTGTTTTTTCTGCTAAAACTAAAAGAGTTTATTGTAAAAGAGTTAATGAAATTGATATTCAAAATATTCCTGTTAAGACTAGTAATAGATATGGTAAAAATTATTCATTTGATTTAACTAAAGATTTTCATTCTATTTCTAAATACTTTCTCAATATAGATGAAAAAAAATCTAATGAATATTTTAAAAAGATAAAAGAAATTCTTAGACTATTTAATTAAAAAAAGAGTTATGCATAAAAAGATCTTTGATGAGTTATTAGTAATCACAGGCTGAACATTTCGTTACCTCAATGCTTACACCTTGATTCTATCAATCCCCTGTTTTGGGGGTACTCAATATGTGTCTCTTTTCGAGAATGGCTTCGTCCTTAGATGCTTTCAGGACTTATCCATGTAGTGCGTGGCTGCTCTGCGTACCTTATCAGATAACAGATAGACTAGAGGCACCGAACGCCAGTTCCTCTCGTACTATGACGTCCTTTCCCTCAGACACAAACATCTCCAGTAGATATCATACAAACTGTCTCACAACGTTCTTAACCCAGCTCACGATCCCTTTTAATCGGTGAACACCCGCACCCTTGGGCGCTTCTGCACGCCCAGGATAGGAAGAACCGACATCGAAGCAGCAAGCAGCGCCGTCGATACGAGCTCTCAGGCGCTACGACCCAATTATCCCCGAGATAGCTTTTCTGTCATACCCAGCCCCCATTAAGGAGGACATGAGGGTTCGCTAGACCAACATTTCTGTGCTGCATCCCTTGCTTATGAGAATACAGTCAGGCTAGCTTTTGCTCTTGCACTCCACGGAAGATTTCTAAACTTCCTGAGCTAACCTTTGGGCCCTGCTGATACATTTTCAGCAGGGTGCCGCCCCAGCCAAACTACCCACCTGCTGGTGTCCTTACTTTCATAAGTAAGCAACGCGAGTCCTAAAGAGTGGTGTTTCATCTTTTGTCTACACTTAATCTGGCGACTAAGCCTCAACAACTACCACCTAGCCTACACAGTAGAACCCACATCGCAACAACAAGCTATAGTAAAGTTCTACGGGGTCTTCGCTTCCCACTGGAGATCTCTGGCCTTTGCACCAGAATGGTGTGGTTCAGGGGTTTCCAGTTGGGGACAGCGGACATCTCGTTACACCCTTCATGCAGGCCGTCATTCAAACGGCAAGGCATTTCGCTCACTTCTGTTACTTTCAAAACCTTCATTACGAAGGCGAGTGCATATTTCTACACACTTCCAATATTCGCATATTGGGTCGGACTATATCTTACTCTTTACGAGTTTTGGCGTATAGTCTCTGAGGATTCTAGACTTCTAGTAACCTTTCTATTCATCTTCGAGGCAAGTTTGGCAATCTTATGTAATCCTTTTCTATCCAAATGCTCATTTTTGTTCATCAAATAGATTATTTTAGAAAAGATTTCAAAGTTTTTTTGCTTTGAAGTTTGAAGAGGATTTTTATCAAAAAACTTAATCAATCTATTTAAGTTTTCTAATCCCCTAACACGAAATTCTTTTCTATCTCCATGATTCGTTGTTACATTTCCAAAACCAAAAAATAATTTTAGTTTTTGAAGCACAACTTCATCACGTTGATGCTGAACAACTCTGAACTCTGGAAGAACTTGCCAACCTAATGTCATTTTTGGTAGCCTATTTATTGCTACATGAAAACAACCCTCTCCGTCGATAAATCCAACAATCCAACTAGAATCTAGCCTTTCCTGCTGATTATCCGCACTCATCACATTTTCACCATATAAAGGTATAATTATACCTTAATAAAATTTATGGTAGTGTGAGATACCCGGACTTTCCAGCATATAGCCAAATTATTATCCCAATCTTTTTAGTTATTCTGTTTAACTTTGGGTCTTAAAGCTACGAATTAACCTTAAGAGAATTACAGTTATTCCCGCCGTTTGCTAGTCCTTAGCTTCCTTGAAAAGAAGTTTGAGATACTAGTACTGGGCAGATGTCACTTATTATATAAATCTTTACAGATTAGCAATAAGTTACGTTTTTGTTAAACAGTCGGACGTCCCTTGTCATTGCACCCTGAAATTGCAATCATACGATTACAATCCCAGGGACTCTTTAAACCGAAGTCACAGAGCCAACTTGCCGAATTCCCTCAACTAGATTAAACCCTAATACTTTAGGCTTCTCACCTAGGGGCACCAGTGTTGGTTCTAGGTACGATTATTTAGGATCCGTTTAATCTCCTTTTTATCAATCCCAGGTATCAATCAAATCAGCCATAAGGCCAACCATTCTTAGATTTAATCAATTTCTCACCATTACAGTACTCTATTGATTTATTCTAATTAGCATTTACGATAGTAAATGTCAATCTAACCCAAAATGTCAGAGATCAAACTTATGTTACCATAAGTACCTAAATAGTAAAGGAATCTTAACCTTTTGCCCTTTCCCCAGTTTCTGTTAGGAACTGAGTTAGGATCGACTTACTCTTAGCTAAACTTTATTGCTAAGAAACCCTGGCCCTTTCAGTAATATGGATTCTCACCATATATAGATCCTACTACCACTAGGATTCTCTTCTCTATTAGGTCCATTTTCTTTTACAAAAAAACTTCTGCCCTAATAGAATGCCTGCTTACCCCTTCTTTATAAGAAGTCCATAGTATCGGTAGTTAGTTTAGTCCCGTCCATTTTCAGGGCACATAACCTTGAAGGGTGAGCTGTTACGCTTTCTTTAAAGGATTGCTGCTTCTAAGCAAACCTCCCCTCTGTCTATGGTTATGAACACCTTTCACCCGTTCACACTTAACTAACATTTAGGGACCTTAACTATGGTCTGGGATGTTCCCCTCTTGGAATACGAGCTTACCCCGCATCCCCGTTTATTAGATTCTACGATACTAAAACATTTGGAGTTGGACAGAAAGCCGAAGGATTTCTCCTCCTAAACTCTCTATCCGTAGCTCTACAATCTTAGTTATCTCTTCTAACACTAGACTACGGCCTATTTCAGCAGGAACCAGCTATCACCAGGCTCGATTGGCTTTTCACCCCTATCCTAAAGTCAGAAGAACACATGCACGTAGTATCTCTTCTGGCCTCCATAAGATTTTAAATCTCACTTCACCATGCTCTAGGATAGATCGCCTGGTTTCGGGTCGTACTCAAGTGACTCAAAGGCATTTTCATACCTTTTCCCTCATAAATTGCGGAAAATTGGTTTCCCTTTAGATACTCTAATATTAAGATTATCTTCGCCACTCAAATACACTTCCTAGTCCGTTATTCGAAACGTACATTACAACTCCTAAGAGCCGTAATATTCTATTACCATTAGGTTTCAAGTCTTTTAACTCCTGATTAAAAGTTCTTTTCAACTTTCCTTCACAGTACTTATGTGCTATCGGACTTAGTTTATATTTAAAGTTAGGAGTTAATGCCTCCCAAATTCATGCTTAGTATCCAGTAAGCACTACTCTAGTACTAACTCAATCTTTCCAAATTTCCCCTACGGGACTATCACCCTTTAAAGTGTTTCTTTCCAGAAAACTTCAGGTCTTTTGGTTAAGATTAAATATTAGCCTAAAACACCACATCTCTGTTATTTTTCAATAACAGATTCAGTTTGCCTTTTGCTGATTTCGGTCGCCCTTACTTTCAGCATATCTATTGATATCTTTTCCTGCAGGTACTAAGACGCTTCAATTCCCTGCGTTCCCTGTTGTTTCCAACATATCTCCGAAGAGATTCAGAAGTCTGATTCAGAAATTCTTGGTTCAAAGGCTGCATGCGCCTAGCCAAGACTTTTCGCAGCTTGCCACGTCCTTCATCAGTAAACTAAACCTAGTTATCCACCTAATGGTGTTTTCCAAAGATCTCATTTATGCATAACACATTAAAATAAATGTGTCCTTCACTCAAAAATATTCATTTATTGAGTTGCACTAAAACTTTATTGAATGGACCTGTCGGGACTTTCAAAATTGTTCTCAATGAAACAATTATTTGAACCCGAGGCCCCCTCCTTGCAAGGGAGGTGCTCTACCAGGCTGAGCTACAGGCCCAGGTAAAGATCATAAGTAAAATATTAATAAAAAGGAGGTGATCCAGCCGCAGGTTCCCCTACGGCTACCTTGTGACGACTTAGCCCTTCTTACTGAATCTAGATTCGATTTAATCAAAAAATTAAATCTCACCTGGACCCTGCTCGAATGGCTTGACGGGCGGTGTGTGCAAGAAGCATTGACTTATTCACCAGACTCTGTTGAAGTCTGATTACTACGAATTCCAGTTTCATGAGGACGAGTTACAGTCCTCAATTCAAACTAAGATGGAGTTTCAGGGATTGACTTCTCTTTTCAGAGTTGTAACCTATTGTCTCCACCATTGCAGTGCGCGTGTAGCCCAGGAGATTCGGGCCATACAGACATATCGTTGCCTACACCTTCCTCATTCTTACGAATGCAGTCCCTATAGTGTGCTTGCTCCTCAAAATGATGCGTAGCAACTATAGGTATAGGTCTTGCTCGTTGTACGACTTAACGTAACACCTTACGGCACGAGCTGACGACCGCCATGCAACTCCTCTCGGCTTGTCAGGTAAAACCTTCAATCTGACCTTCATACTGCCGTCGCCCCTGGTGAGATTCCTCGTGTTGAGTCGAATTGAACCGCACACTTCACTCGTTGTTGTGCTCCCCCGCCAATTCCTTTAAGTTTCGGCCTTGCGACTATACTTCCCAGGCGGTGAGCTTAACGTCTTCACTACGGCATCGCATTTTCACTAAAAAAATGCAACACATAGCTCACAGCGTTTACAGCTAGGACTACTCGGGTATCTAATCCGTTTTGCTCCCCTAGCTTTCGTTCCTCACTGTCGGACCCGTACTGGATAGGTGCCTTCGCCATAGATAGTCTTTCAAGGATTATAGCATTTTACCGCTTCCCAAGAAATACTCCTATCCCCTTCCGGTCCCTAGCTTAGTAGTTTCTCTTGCACGCCGTGAAGTTAAGCCCCACGATTTCACAAAAGACTTGCTAAACTGGCTACGAACGCTTTAGGCCAAATAAATGTGATCACCACTTGTGACGCCGGTGTTACCGCGGCTGCTGGCACCGGTCTTGCCCATCACTTATTCGCCGAGCTATTTACACTCGGCAAAAGCCTGCTTAAAGCAAGCACTTGGGTTCCCCTTATCACACTTTCGTGCATTGTAAAGGTTTCCTAGCTGCTGCACCCCTTAGGGCTAGGACCAGTATCTCAGTGTCCTTCTCAGGGCTAGAACTCTCATTCCCCTTACGGATTTTAGGTTTGGTGGGCCTTTACCCCGCCAACAGCCTAATCCGCCGCCGACTCACCCTTAGACGCCAAAGCTTTTTAAAAAAGTGCATTCCAGCATCAATTTTTTATCAGGTATTAGCCTCAGTTTCCCAAGATTATCCCTGATCTAAGGACAGATTATCGACGTGTTACTGAGCCTTTCGCCAAGCTCTTGCGAGCTTAGACTTGCATGCCTTAGTGGAATCCCAATAGCAGTAATCTCCCGCAGGATCAACGGGAACTAAAATTAGCACACACATTTAATCTTACTTATGACTCATGCTTAAAAGTCCTTCAAGCAATCATTCAAAAAAGTTGAATATGATTTTGTAAAAATTTAGAAAAGATATCACTTATTTTCTATCTTCTCAATCAAAAATTGAATTTAACTAATATTTAAATCTTTTCTTTATGCATTCCTCTTTCTTTTCTCTTTTTTCATTCTTTTTCTTTGCCACTTCCATCTCATCTGACCTTTTTTTTTCCATCTTCTTGAACTCCTTTTCATGATTATTAAAATAAAAATCCTATTTATAAACTTTTCTTAATTCTTTGTTAGGAATATTTATATAGAAGAAAATAAAATTAAAATTATGAATTTTAACAAAAAAATCTTGTTTGTAATCACATTAATTTCATTGTTGATATTAACAGGATGTTCTAAAGATACGGACTTAATGCCTTCTTCTGATTCAAGTTTATAAGGCATTTCATCTTCTTTAACACTGCATCCGCTGATTATTAAAATACCAATTAAAAATCCTAAAATTAAAAATCTTAACCTCATTTTACTGGTAGAAATATAATTTGAATGTTTTTAAAGGCTTTGTTTAATTATTGAATATTTATTTTAATCCTTCCTTCTCTTTTTTTTTCAAACTTTAAACTATCAGACAGAATGCAGTATCTCTTTCCCGCTTCCGGATGCTTATCACCCAATAATTTTCCGTCATTAAAGATATGTCCAAGATGTTCTCCACATTTCTTGCACAAAACCTCTGTCCTTATCATCATATGGAATAATCAGGTTTTTTCCTTATTCCATTTTTCATTGATTTTCTAAAGCTCGGCCACATTGTTCGCGAATTAAATTTAGCTTCTGAAGAAAATAATTTATTCCCGCATTTATTGCATTTGTACATTCCTTTTTCCCAAAAATCTTTGTATTTTTCCATTATCCAAACACTCTAAAAACTAATATTAAATAATATAAAGGGATAACCAATAAGATTATACCAACGAGCAAATTTATTATTCTTTTATATTTGATTAAAAAGTTAATTATTGAAAGCATTCATAACGGTTTGGCGTTAATGAATTGTTTGATAAATAAACTAAGTTATGAGCTAAAGAACTGAAAGACACTGCTTTAGCCCAATGCTTGTTTTCTGCTGCCATTATTTGCTAATTTTTAGGATGTTCCTGTTTTTATAATTTGCTGTTAAAGGAGCTTAACCTTTAAATTATCAAAGCCTTCGACCAAATCTTCATCTAAAATATAGCCTAAATTTTTTAGTTTTTTCTTAGCTTCTTCCTTATCATTTGCTTTTATTTCTACTTCTTTAAATAAACTGCTTTTTTCCTCATCTTGAACAACTTCAATTTCCAAATTTTCTGATTTTATTAAAATATTATCCCCATAATCCTCTTCTAAAGTAAATCCCAAGCCTTCTAGAAAAAATTTCTTTGCTTTCTGTATATCTGATACATAAACTGTTTCTGCCATAAAAATCCTTAAAACTTCCTCCTCAAAACTACTATGCTTTGATCCCTAACTTCTTCAAAATGCCTTTCTTTCGGTAGAAAATCTTTCCAGTCTCCAACAAAAACTTTAAGATTGTATTTTGCTGCTAAATTTTCTATTTTATAAGGAGAATGGTAATATTTTGTTGTTTCAGCGCCCTCTAAATATCCTGCTTCTGGATTTCCGGATTCTTTAAAGAATTTTACTGTATAAGTATCTCCTTCTGTTAAAGTTCTAGTTTCATCTTCTGGAAATTCCTTGCCATGATATAAAAATCTGGCATTTGTTGAGATACTTTTTAATTTCGGAGATAAGGAGTCAATTGTGGATATTAAACTGCCTTTTAATTTTTTTGACATTATCTTAATTAATTGGTCTAAATCTTGGATATGGTTTATAACATACTTCATGATTGCAATGACTAATTTATTATCTGGAAGCCCTTCAAGATAGTCTATGCTATGATATCACTTTGAACAAAACTAATAACTTTTTTCCTATCTTCATATTTTTCGTTAGAAATATATTTCTCTGCTAACTTTAACATTATTGGAGAGGTATCGACCCAATCAATGTGTCATTGAGTTTTTAGCAAATGCCTAAATAATGCATGATACCTATCCTGATGTGCTCCTCCTCCAAGCTCAGCTGCATAAATAGGATCTTTTAATCTTTCAGCTTCATACATAATTGTCCTGTCTAATAGCATAGCAACACGGAAATTTTTTTCATTTTGCTCAAGTTCTGCAAAAGAGGCAGCTATTTCTTCATTAAAGTACATTTTTAGATCTTTAGTTTCTGCCATTTTAAGATTAAAAGATGCTCCGACCGGGATTCGAACCCGGGTTTGCGGATCGAAAATCCGCAGTGAATAGTCTCAATCTTATTTCTAAGACTGATTTGACCGGACTACACTATCGGAGCATCAAAGAAAGTAACATTATATATATTTTTAAAGTTAACTAAAATAAAATGAGCCCGCCGAGATTTGAACTCAGGACCTCCGGCTAACTTAGCTTCATTGGTTTAGTTCATTATCCCAATGATGGTCATATAAGACCGGCGCTCCACCAGACTAAGCTACGGGCTCATAGAAGAATTTCAATCAAAACCTTATTTAAACATTTCTAATATAACAGTAGTTCCGAAGGTGCTTGATTCTGGCAACCAAAAATATTTAAATTAAACAGATCCACTCTTAAAATATGGAGCTTTGGTTTTTAAATCTATTGCGGAAAATAGGGCTAACTTTGATAGTTCCACTTATAGGGCCAATATCATTAATGGTAGCTGGATGGTTAGTTGAAAAACATTATACATCAAGAATTGCTGTATTTACAAATTCTATGGCTCTTGTAGAAGTTTATAGAAATCTGAATAATGTCCCAGAGTTATTGGCTTTATTTGTTAATATAGCTCCTTTTGTTGGTATCATATTTGCATGGTCATACTATACAAGAAAAAAGTTTTCTGAGAATACTTACAAGTTAGCAAGAGTATATTCAACAGTAATAACTGCTTTAGTGATATTGTATGGTCTAATCTATTTAACATAGCTCTCGCTAGGTCAGGTAATTCCTTCTGTTTTCAATGAATAAAGTAAAGTTCCAAATAACTTAGCTGTTATCAAAGGCTTCTCAGGAATACTACCAAAAATAAGTCCTATGATGATATTAGCTAAAATCCATAAGTTGTATAAGCATACAGAAAACATAAAGTAAAATAATCTAATTATGTAATTCTTACTAGTAGTTCTTGCTTTAAAATCTCCTTTTACTCTGTAAGATGTTTCAACACCCCAACGATTACTATACCATCTAAATAAGTAAGCTGCTAATTGCTCAGGAATATTTATATTAGTGGCAAACAAGCATTTCTTTCCTTCTCTGCTATCAACTATTATTAAATTAAAAGTAGCTATGTCTCTTGTATCGTGATGTTCCATCTTATATTTAATAACTTTAGAGAAAACTCCAGAGTATTTGTCTAAATATGTTTTGATATTCTTTCTTTTTATAGCTGGCATTAACCATTTTATTTTAAGGCTGTTAAGCAATTTTATTAAAGAAGCGCTAAAAAATCCTCTGTCTAAGTAAACACGATTAATTCCTATTTTGCTTTTGGCACAATTAATAAGCTTTTCAACCACTTCTTCTTTTGTTGTGAATTTATGCATTGGTAAAGCTAATAGAGTAAATCTTTGTCCTGCTACAACAATGTTGATAGTAGCAAATCTAAAGCAATGAGTAGTTCCTTTTTGTGGTTTGGTTTCTACAACCATAAAATCATTTTTATCACCATAATAAAGCTGATCTGTTAAGTCTGTAGCAACATCAAATTTCCTTCTTTTTAGTAATTTATTCTCTTTTTTAGCAATTTCAAATATCTTTTCAAATACATTATAGAATATTTTTTCTATTTCTTCTATATCTTCAAATTTATTTAAGTGGTATAATATAGTATCTGCTGAAGGAGCTTTAGAATTTTGTAATTTATAAGTTTTAAATCCATTTTCTGTAAAGTCTTTAGTCATAGCTACGTGAGTTAACATATCTAATAACTCTATAGTTGAATATTTAGCATTATAATTTATTTTTAATTTTAAGAAAGGATATATTGTTTTCTTAACATATCTGCATAATCCTATTAATTTTTTATTTCGTATAAATTCAAATGAATTTTCTTGTTTTTTAATTTCTGTAATATTAAATTTATTTTGTAGTTCGCTAATTATAGTATTTAATTTGCCTTCTATTTCTTGGTTTATTCTTGTTTTTATCCAATGATTAAAAGTTCTTCTTTTTGGAGATTTAAGATTAAATTTATTTAGAATTTCTATGATTTTAGTCTGCGATTTAATTTTTATTATTTTCATTAAAATAAATGTATTAAGCATTAATTTTGGAGAATTTCTTGAATGCCAATCATCTTTATATCTTTTAGAAATTAAATTTTCTATTTCTTTTAAATCATAAAAATCTATAATTTTAACTAGTTTAAAGACGAGCTTTTCTTGCTCTAAATTCGATAGTTTTTTATAGCTCCAAGAATTCTTACTCTTGGAACTAGACTTGCTTAGCGGCATATTTGGTTCCTGGGTAGGGGCTCTGCCCCTATCTACTTATTATTATTCTTTACTTATTGGCTCTAACGTAACTTTATAGTGTTCATTCTTCCTTATCTTGAATAATTTGACTAATTTTTTAGGAATATTAAATACATAGGCTCCACTAATCTCCCAAACTCTAGCTATAAATTCAATCTTCATTTTACTTATGTAATACATATGTAATACTTATATATAAATATTTGTATTGTAAAGAATATAGATTATTAAAAAATACTTTTACTATTTACATAACATCTTTTTAATGCTCCTTCAGAAGGTTTTATTTCTACATCTCTACTATCGATTAAACATACTGGAACTATTTTTGTATTGGTTTGTTGTACAGCTGGACCTGCCATAAAATTTATTTTTTGTATTGATCCAGTAAGATCTGCTTTGTTAATCTTAGAATAATTTGTTTCATAATAGTGTAAGTTTTCATTAAATGGACTTTCCTTTACTAATTCATGATTAGTAGATACTAAGTTATCAGTATAAATTCTAATTTTACATTCCATTTCATTAAATATAGATTCTTCTAATTTTAGTTTAATTTCTTCGATATAAAATCCACCATTATTGCATTGATAACCTAAATTTTCAACATAAACTTTTGGATATCTTACTTCTATTGATGTCGAAGAAGAATATTGCCCTCCAATAATTTCCCATAAAAAATGTTTTATTTTTAGAAGAAATTTACCTGCATCTTCTAAATTAGAATTAACTGTTATAGTATATGGTCCTTCATTAATAGATAAACTCATTGGTATCTCTAATCTAGTTTCATTCCCAACAATTATTTTTTCATTTGGTGTTGTTTCAAATAACTTTGATTCTATTGTTACATACTTTTCTTTTCCTGCTAAAGTTGTATCACTAGGATTCAATTTAATATTTAATTTTAATATTTCCCCAACAAAACATATTGTTCCTCCAATACAAGGTTGTAAACTAACACTTAAATCAACTGGTTCTTGCCGTGTTATTGGAACTATTATTACAATTGCTAAAATAATTAATAACAACCTTTTATTCATCTCAAACTCTCCTCAATTATCTTTCTCTCTTCTTTGGTTATATTGTATAAATCATAGACCATATCATCAATCTCCTTATCTGTCTTTTCTATGTCTTCTTCAATTTCAGTTAAATTATTATAAGTTTTACCATCAATTTTCCATAAGTCGTTAGTTTCATGTTCAAACTCTTTCATAACCTGTTTTATTCTATCCAAATTCATTTTTATATTAACAACATAAACTGGAATTGGTATTTTCCTTATAACTTCTAGAATAATTCCAGAACCAAAACTTCCTCTTTTCTCATTAACATATTTTTTAAAAGAATAGAATAAGAATTTTCTTAAAGTTTCATTTTTAATTGTTAATTCAATTGTTTTAATATTTTTAAACTCTTTATTTTGTACTGAACTTATATTTGTTGTATAAATTATTAATTTATCCTTCTCTTCTTTTACATCCATATCTACTATTTTGGCTTCTGTTTTATTTGCAAAAGCTAATGTTTCTTTAGAAAAATCGTATAAATCGCTATTTCTCCAGTAATGTTCAAATTTACAGGCTTTTTCATCTGAGATTGTTTGGTTATTTATAGCGTCATTAAACTCTTTTAATATTTGGAAATGATTTTTCTTAAGATCTAATATGTTGTTTACTTCCTTTATTATTTTATCATAATATTTATTATCCTTCTTTTTGATAGGTAGTTGGATGATATTCTTAATAGGAATTTTTGGAAATAACCGTTTAACAGATATAAATTTTGTATTTAAGTAAAATGATAGTAGTTTTGAATTCATTATACCTAATAAATATTTTAAATCGTAAGACTTATCTTTTAACCATAAATCATATACATCACATACATTGTAGAATTTATCTTCATCATATGTCGCCATTAGTCTATGACCTATTCTTCTTAAAATTATTTTCTCAACTTCATAAATTGATTTATCCTTGTATATCTTTGTGTTATTATCATCGAAAATCACATATTTATTTTCAAAGTTCAGCCAATATCTCCCAAAACATCTTCCAGCAACAATTTTCTTATAATTTTCATTTATTTTGGAGTCTTTAATTTTTTTGCTTTCATATCCAAATTCAATTCCTCTTGCAATATCAATAATATTATCTAAATCGGTAACTTCACTCCCCTCTATTTTTTTAATAACATTTATTTTGTCTTTCGTTAAATAAATATTAAACAATTTCTGGGGATTCTGTTCAAAATATTTTTGTTTAAATATTTTTGATGAAGAGTCGTCAATCTTTTCTGGTGCTTTGTTAAGTATTAAACAATGAATAGTATTTTTCTCTTTCTCTTCTCTATTCAAAGTTTTTTTAAGTATTATTATACAGGAATCAACTGCAGCATCTTCAAATACATTAGATTTTAAATCAACTATGGATAGGACACAAGTATTACTCAAAATGTATTTTCTTATAGCTTCATATCTAACATTTGTTAATATATTACTAGGAATGATAAATCCAAAATAACAATTTTCTTTAAGTAAATTTAATGCTTTTTCTATGAATAATATATAACTCTCGATTTCTATATCTCCTGCCGTAAACTCATGTTTGAGAAATTGTTTTTCTTTTTCATTAAATTTGGCACCGTAAGGAGGATTTCCAATTACTACATCAAATCCTTGTTCTTCTTTAGAAGTATCAGGATCAAAAACTTCTGTAAATTCTACTTCCCAATTAAATGGATAAACTAAATCTAAATTTTCAAAATATTTTTTTAGATTTTCATTTATAGGAATATTAGTTTTTTCTTTAAATTCTTTTAATTTAGATTCCATCTCTTCAAGTTCGTCTTTTTCTCTTTTACCTAATTCTTTACCATAATATTCTTTTATCCTATCCCTTAATTTAGTAATTTCTTTCAATTCATTTTTATATTTAGCTAATTCTTCTTTACTTTCAATACCGCTAATTAAAGAATTGCCGTGCAAAATATTCTTGCTTAATTTTTCTAATTTTTTATCTTTCTCTAAAGCTCTTAACCATAAATTAATTGAACAAACTTGTGTAGACAAATAATTTAAATCAACACCATGTAAATTTTCTTTTAATATCTTATGATTATAATCTATAATTTTTCCATTTTCTATATAATTATTTATATTATTTACGCCATTTTTCCTTACCTTTTCCATTTGTTGATCATTATATCTTACATAATAATCTTTTAAATAATCAAAAGCTCTAATCAAAAAAGAACCACTACCGCATGCAGGATCTAAAATTTTAATCTTAGAAACTTCTTCAGGAGTTTTGCCTTCTAATAACTTACCTAAAGTATTTTTAACAATGTAATCCACTATAAATTTAGGAGTATAATATTGCCCCAATTTTTTTCTTTCGGTAAAATCAGAACTTAATTTGGTCCTTTTTTTACCCCTTATTTCCTCTTCAACAGATAATAAGGTTCCTAAGTAAATTTCATAGATTCTACCAATAACATCTGCATCAATTTCTTCAAAATTAAAATCTCCTAGAAGACCCATTATATTTTCTATAGTATTATTATCATAAGGTAAAGTATCATAAGGATTAAGTTCAAAAAGACCGCCATTATAAAGACCTTCTGCCTGTTCACAAGCATCTTTAAAAAGCTTCATAATATTTTGAAGTTTGTCTGTACTCCAAGTCTCTTTCCATTCTCTAACAAATTGTTTTGTTAATTTTGGTCTAACAAACCCCTTATCTTCAATAATTCTGATAAATAATATTTTATTAATAATATTAGAAGATGCTTCTAAAATAAACTTGCTTAATCTTTCTTCTTCAGGCATTTCGTAAAACTTGGGAAAAGTTTCTGGAGCATCAGAAATAGATTTGTTTATTAATTTATCAACTACATATTTCATATCTCTCTTATTTTCATTATAATCTTTTACCATAGAATCAACTAGAATTTTTTTACAATAAAGCAATGAGTTTACAGCCTTTTTATCAATCTTTAATCTTTCATCATCTTTTAGAAATTGATCTAAATCTCCCTTTTGAAAATTGCCTTTTTCTAAACTCCAAAATTTAAGGAATTTATCCAAGAATTCTTCTATTTTAAGGACAAATACTAATTTTCTATCAAAAGAAACACCTTGATAATGAACATAATAAACTCTCCATTCTTTACCATTAGTTAAAATACAATAATCAATCTTAGTATTCATATGTTTATTTAAATCAAAAGCGTAGTTGATTAACTGTTCAACATAAGTTCTACGCATTCCATGAACTATATCAAAGCCAGTTTCTAAGTCTTTATCAAAAGATTTAGCTTCTAAAAGAATTTTAACTTCACCATTTATTTTTAGAGCATAATCTGCACTTCCAGAACTTCTTTTATTTTTAATATAAAATTCAGCATCTACTTCGTCTTTATTTTCTGTATCCCAATTAAGAACATTTAATATTGGTTCTATAAAATTCATTTTAGTATTCGGTTCATTATAATCTTTTTCTCTTGGTTTTATCTCTTTTTCATACTTTTCTTGTAACTCTCTTAATCTCTTTTTTACAAGTTCCATATTATAGCCCGGTAATTCTTGTTGCATTATATAATCCTCGCTAAAGCTGCACTGACTAAGCTTATTTTAGTATTAAGTTTAAATTGATTGTCTATCTCAGATAATCTTCTTTCTTTTAAATTAAAATAATTTGTAAGCTCTTCATACTGTTTATCTTGTAGTTCCAACAATTTTTCTCTATATTTATCTCTTTCTTTTCTGTGCTCTTCTATCATTTCAACATATTTAGCATTTTTAGCTTTCTCCATCTTTTCTTGGTATAATCTCCTTTTATCTTCTTGCTTTTTCTTTAAATCAGCTATAATCCCGTCATAGAACTTCTCAATTATATGCTTTTCCTTATCCAAAACAGCTTTGAGTTTCTCATTAATTTTATTAACATCACTTTCAATATCTTTTTTTAACTGTTCTAGGCATTTACTATAGCATTCTTGGACAATTTCAGGATCTAATTCGATATCTTCTGCTTCTTCAAAATCTTTATTCTCTAATTCCTTAAGCAATTTATCATCAAATTTTTTATTTTTTAAATCAATTAAATAATTAATAAGTTTCTCTTTTTTATCTACAGATTCAAAAGTAACCCTAAAATTAAACTCCAAACCTTCAAACTTATTCCTGCCTTTATATTGTTTTATTATAGTTAATCCTCTTTTTTCACAACTTTCTAATATTTTATTTAACAAGGCAGAACCAACAGCAATAAAATCAATGTCTGGATTTTTCTCGGCTATTTCTCTATCAAAAGTTATATTTAATATGGTTTCACAATTTAATTTTTCAGAAAGCCTTTTAGGAACTTGAATAGTTATTTGTTTCTTGCTTTCTAATACTTTAGCATTATTTGCTTCAAAATAATCCATTACAAAACCTTTAAGCTGATTCATTTTTCTCTCCATATTTATAAATTGGTGTTAAATCAAAATTCTCAAAAACCTTACCATCAAACTTCTTTACTTTTTCATATACATTCTTTCCTTTATCCACATCTATTGCTAATTTTCCGAACATATCTTTCATTTCAGTTTTATCTTTAGATTTTACAATAATTTCCATAATAGTTTTTTCAAAACTTGCAGGTGTTCCAACAACATTACTCAATATAGTATCTAACTCACCAATAACAACCTCAAATAATTTTATTTTTTTATAAAGCAATTCTAAAATATACTCTTCTATTGTTCCTTTAGATGAAAAATTAATGATTAAAACATCATGCTCCTGCTTTAATCTGTGAATTCTTCCTATTCTTTGCTCTATTTTCATAGGATTCCAAGGCAAATCATAATTCACCATTATATGACTAAATTGCAGATTTCTACCTTCTCCACCAGCCTCAGTGGATATCATAATTTGGGCATTACCCCTAAAATCTTCAACAGCTTTATCTTTTTCAGCCCAGTTCATAGAACCATTAAAAATAGTACATTTATAACCGGCTTTTGTCAATAAATTAAATATATAATCTTGTGTTTTTCTAAAACTAGTAAATATCAATATTTTTTCATTTTTTAAATATTTATCAACATATTTTAAAAGCTCATTCCCCTTTGTATTTTCTTTTATAGAATCTGCTTGTTTATATAATCTTTTCAGCCAATCAACATCAAATTTAACTTTTTTAAGTTCTTTTTCTAATTCAATTACCCCTTCTTCATATTCTCCTTCTTCAAGTTTATACTCTTTTTTTTCAGTTTGACTTTCAATCATTTTCTTTAGAGTATGAGAAATAGCAAATGTACTGCTAGTAGCAACTCTTTGTAAAATCATCAGAATTAAAGCAACACCAGCAGAATAATGAGCTCTAATAAATCTCTCTAATTCATTATACAAATCCATTTCTTCTTTAGAAAGCTCAAAAGCAATTGGATCTGGAACTATTCTTTCTGGAAATTTAATATTAACATCTTTTCTTCTATTCCTAATCATTACTTCTTTCAGTAAGTTCTGTAATTCTCCTTGATTTTTGGCAGTTCTTAAATCTACCATAAATTTGTTATTAAATTGATTCATTGTCCCAAGTAATCCAGGTTTTAGCAAAGAAAACATATTGTATAATTCTTTCAAGTTATTCTGCATCGGAGTAGCAGTAAGCATAAAGAAATATTTTTTTGGTATTTTCTCTACAAATTGGTAATTTATAGTTTCATCATTCTTTAGCTTGTGCGCTTCATCAATAATTATTAAATCCCAGTTAATTTCTTTTATTATAGAAGCATTTTTCGGCTGTTTTGCAGTATCAATAGATGCAATTATTTTATCTTCTCTAGACCAGAAATCATTAGTCCTGAACTCATCACTTCTAACAAAATTTTCATTAAATTTAACTTTTAGCTCTTCTTGCCATTGTGTTGTTAAAGAAGCTGGAACCAATATTAAAATTTTTTTAATTAAGCCTCTACAGGTTAACTCTTTTAAAATAATCCCCACTTCTATAGTCTTTCCCAGACCAACTTCATCAGCCAACAATGCACTTAATTTTAATTTGTTAATAATAGTATAAGCTGTATCAATTTGGTGCGGAAATAAAGTAACTTTTACATTATCCAATGCAATTAATTTCTCAAAATTGTCAATTAAAGATATTTCAGTTGCCCTTTTGTGTAAATCGTAAAAGATTTTATTATCAAATATTCCGTTTTGTAAATTATAAAGAACAAATTTACTTCTTGAGTCAATTTTTATTCCATCGAAATCGGAATAAATATGGATTTCACTTTCTGGAGTTGTTACTATAACTGGTTTTTCAATCTTCTCAATTTTTTCAGGAGCTTTAGTTAATGTAGCTAAAAAATCCTTAACTTCTTTTGTAGCTAATAAATCATCTTCATTATATTCACAACTCCATTTCAAATATTTTGGATCTTTTTCTTTTAGCCATAAATCATACCAATACATGCTTTGAGCAGCATCAGCTTTCTCTCCTCTCCATTTAAATCCAAGATATTTAGCCAATGGTTTTAGAGAATAAGAATAAATTGGCAAAACAACAGATTTGGTTACTGTAGGATAAAGATCTATTATATTATTGAAAATTTTTTCATATTGCTCAGGCTTTATTCCATATTTCTTAGATAGTTTATTTAACGCTCTCCTTTCATAATTAGCATAATGGTAAATTACAAAATCTTCTTTGGAGTCTAAGAATTTAAGAAATTGTTTCCATATCTTTTTTTCATCTTCTGGTTTTTTGGCAACAAATTGTTTTACTTTCTGTTCATTATTCTCAACTATTAATAAACCAATTAAATATTCTACATCAATTTCATCTCCACTTTCTAAATCCAAATAAATTTCAGTTTTCTTTTCTGGAAATATCGGCTCTTCTAGGATTATTTCTTCTTTTTCTTTTAATGATTTAGCTTGTAACTTCCATTTTTCAGCTGTTTTTGTTCCAATTCCTTTAACCTTTGTTAATTTTTCATTAGTGGCTTGTAGAACATCATTAACTGTTTTAATCCCTTCTTTTACTAACTTAAACTTTGCAGACTTTCCTAAACCGGCAATCAAAGATACTTCATCATTTTTCTCGCATAATTCTAAACAATGATTCTTCCAAGGGCACATAGGACAGAAGGGTATTAAAGTCGGGCTAGGCTCTTTTCCTGCTAAGGTTTCTCGCATTGAATTTAACCCCTTTTCTAATAATGGTAGATATTCAGAAACCTTATATTTTTCTTTTCTTTTATCACCAAGTATCAAATATGCATATTTTGGAATGTAACCTTGTATCTTTCCAAGTAAATAAGAATAAAATATAATCTGCATAACGTGTTCGGGTCTTGGATTTATTGCTAACTTAATATCAGAAACAACATAGTGATAATTTCCAAATATACTTTTATGAGTGTTATCCTTTTCCAGTAAATCTGGTATTCCCAATAAATCTTCTTTGAGATAGAATAAAATTGGGTTATGGATTAACTTACTGCCTTCAGACATAATTTTAAGGCTCTCTTCAAAACCTTGTTCTAGAGTTTCAAAAACAACTGGTTGTAGATCATATTGAGAGCACACATCATCTTCGTGAATTTTACCATCTTCTATTTTCTTTAACAAGAATTCATGAGTTGGAAGCTTTTTTTCTTGTGGACCATGATAATCAAGATAAAGCTTTGTTGGGCATAAAGTAAATGTTCCTAATCTAGTTCCAACTATTGTATACTCTGTTCTTTCTTTTCCAGCCATGCATTTATCATATACTTGTTTGATTTCCATTATTTTTTCTTATGTGTTTTTTATTAATCCCTATTTTGCCCGCCCGGGATAGTTTCTTCGTATGGTTAATCAAGTGTTCACTACTTTATCAAACATCTTAAAATCATAAATTTCTTCTAATATTTTTTGGTATAAAGTCTGTCTCTCTCCAATATCTTTTTTCCTGAAATGCTCGTGTGGTTTGAATTGTAAACCCGATTCTCCCTTATATTTCAAGAAGTCTGGAGATCTTTCATAGCACTGCGGACTTAATGTTTTTGCTAATAGATTCTGACCAAAATAATGTGGAAGTTTTTGTTCATATGGCAAAGCTCCATAGCTCTGATTGAATCCTTCTGGCAAGAGAATTAATGCGCCTATCTTATTTCGGTATTCTTCAAATTCGTCTCTTTGTTCAAACTCCTCTTTATGGTCTTCAAATTTATCAGACCATATATGTTCCACTTGGAACGGTTTACCTATGTCTCTGCTTATATAATCTGCAAATTTGCTTTGGGTCTTACTTCTTTCCTCAATATGTGCTGTTATTCTTGCAAGCAAAAATTGAATAAATCTCTTGTTTTGTCCATGCATTCCAAGGTTTTTGACACCGTTTAAATTCTCATCAATCTGCGCTGCTTTCTGTTTTAAGATTTGCGCTAGTTCATTTATATTTTTATCTCTGATTTCCTTAACAAGAGAATACATTGTATAGCGTATAGAACTATGCGAATAATTCCTATAATTCACTGACCTGAATACTACAAAAATCTCCAAGTATTTTGAGACCAAGGCAAGTTTTTTTCTTATTGTTTCTGAATCATCTTGTAATGTTATTGGCGCCATGAGTAGTGGATAAAATATAGATGATGCCAATCCTCTTTCATAGATATAGAAAATACTTTCCAGCTCTTTACTGAATTTAAGTGATGCTTCGCTAATCTTCATATAAACATTTGCATAAAATCCCATCTTTTTCATTACAAAATTAAAGAAATCCTGGCCATTTGTTAAGGTAACCTTTTCTTTATTGTCTCTAACCCATTGATGAAACCTTGTTCCGATTTTTTCAAAATCTTCATTAGCAGCACCCTTTCTTCCTGGCCTAATAGTTTCTGCATACTTTGCCCTTAACCAAGCTTTGAAAAATTCCAAATCCTCTTCATTTGAGATCTTCTTAAGATCAAGTATTTTCGTCTTCCAAAATTCATTTAATTTTTGTTTTTGATTATAATCTATTAAATTTGAAAGAATATACCCCTTTAGCATTTCGGTAGAAGTCAAATTCAAACCTCTGTCATTCATTGTTTCAAAAATCGTGTAACCGTCCTCATCAGAATAGGTTATTATCTCAACAAAAATTACATTATCCATAAGCCAGTCAATGAAATAAGGCAAAGCCTTACCGCTTAACTCTTCTGGGAATAATTCTTCAATATCCTTATACCTTTCCAATGTATTTTGGACTGATTCTCCTTTACCGAAAGCATCGTATTCTTCTCCATTGTATAAAGCATCAATACATTCTTTTCTGTCAGGTACTTGTAAGTTAAATGATTTTTCAGCATATTTTTCAGAAAAAATGAGATCCTTTACAGAAATCTTATCCTCTCTATTTTTCTGTAGATTATTTAAGTAAATAAGCAGGAGTGTTATTGAAGTTAATCGCTGCTGACCGTCAATTATTGACCGTCCATCTTTCTTTAAACTCAAGACTATTGGTCCAAGATAATACCGCTCGTAGTTTTGGACATCTTTTCTTTCATGAGATTCTTTGAAGTTTGTAAAGAATTTAGTTGTGAGGTCATCTATTAACTGCTCTATTTGTTTCTTCTGCCATCTATACTCTCTTTGGAAGAAATCAACAACATACTTGACCTTATCTAAAACTTCTCTTACAGTTTTATCATCAGCATGGATTTCATTCATTTTAATTCTTTTGAACCCTCCTATGTCTTATCTTTGGAAGTTTATCCCAATTATAGCTCTTACAGTTTGGGCATACCTTTGGTTTTATTTCTAATCTAGAAGGCCATACATATCTGCAATGCAGACACTTCAGTATCAAAAGTTTTCTCATATAGACTCCCTTAACTACAACGGAATAAGTAGCAGTCATATTTAAATATATATGCTTTTTATAAGAAATAGAACTGATTGCCTATTTAGACACTTTCGGAACTACTGTATAATAAAAAAAATAATCTACACCCATATAAAGCAAAAATGGGCTTGCAATTAAAGCCAGTAATATTTCATAATCATTAACTATTATAAAAATCCCCATCAAAGCCAAAATTACTATAACATTTATCCTGGCAGATAGTCTATGCTTGTGGTATAAATAAAATTTCTTTCTTTTTATGCTCATCAATATGCCTATGATGACCTCCCCAATAGCATAAAGAACAATTATTGTTAATGCAAATAAACTTAAACCTCTGATTATTAAGGCTATTAAAATTAAAAATATTAAGACTCTGTCAGCAAAGCCGTCCCAAAAATAGCTGAATTCGATATTGTGCTTATGCTCTTTGACCAATAAGCCATCAACAAAATCAGTTGAAGCTGCTATTAAGAATAATATGCCTGCCAGTAAATTATTTCCAATTAATATTAGATAAAATATCAATGGAGTTAACAAGATTCTTATCAATCCTAATATTCCATGGAATGTCAGAATCTCTTTCATTACACTAACCCAAAAGCTTTTATTTAATAACCTTTTGCTTTAAAAAATGATAATAGGACTAGTAGGCAAGCCAAGTAGTGGAAAATCAACTTTCTTCAAAGCATCAACTTTAGCAGAAGTTGAAATAGCTCCTTATCCATTCACAACAATAGAGAAGAATGAGGGTGTTGGGTTTGTTAAGATAGATTGTGTTGAAAAGGAATTTAACGTTAAATGCAACCCAAGATTTGGTTATTGCTTAAATTCCAAAAGATTTGTTCCTGTTAAATTGATTGATGTAGCTGGACTAGTTCCAGGAGCTCATGAAGGCAAAGGATTAGGATCTAAATTTTTAAATGATTTAAATGAAGCAGATGCCTTAATCCATGTTATAGACATTTCAGGATCAACAAATGAAAGAGGAGAACAGGTTCCTGCCTTGTCTTATTATCCTGGAAATGACATTAAATTTCTGGAAAATGAATTAGACCAGTGGTACTTATCAATAATAAAAAAAGTATGGGAAAAAGACGCTAAAAAAATACAGCAGGCTAAAGTAAAGGTCTCTGAAGCTTTGTTTAAGCAGTTGTCTGGATTAAAAGTTACGGAAGAAATGACTGAAAATGCAGTAAAAGAGCTTCCTGCTGAAATAATCAAATGGAATGAAGATGACTTATTGAAATTATCTTCTATATTAAGGATAAAGTCAAAACCTATGATAATAGCTGCTAACAAGATAGATGTTCCTGGAAGCAGTGGTAATTTAGAAAAAATAAAAAAAGAATTTCCAGATTATTTGATCATCCCATGCTCAGCAGAGTCTGAATTGGCTTTAAAAGAAGCAGCAAAAAAAAATCTAATTGAATATATCCCTGGAGAAAATAATTTTAAGATTACCGGAAATCTGGATGAAAGGCAGAAGAAGGCTCTGGATTTTATAAAGGAAAATGTTTTGGACAAGTTTAACTCTGCTGGAATCCAGGACTGCTTGAATAATGCAGTATTTAATATCTTAAAGTATATTGCAATTTTTCCAGGAGGACTCTCTAAGCTTTCTGATTCTGAAGGAAGGGTATTGCCTGATGTTTTTTTACTTCCTAATGATTCAACTGCATTGGACTTTGCCTATAAAATTCATTCTGACATTGGAGATAAGTTTGTAAAGGCCATTGATGTTAAGAAGAGATTAGCAATTGGAAAAGACCATAAACTTAAAAACAGGGATGTTATCGAAATAAAGACAAGCTAAAATGGCAATCACTGAAGTTGTAAGAAAAGAATGGAGAAATAAAGCTATAAGAAGGAATGAGTTAGCTGAAACTTATTTTATAAAAGAGGATTATTTTCATGGTCTGAAAATTTTTGTTGATGCTTTAAATTATGCTGTTTCAAGCGAAGATTCTGATTTACCTATAAGAATAGAAAAAAACTTTCGATATCATTTATTTAGATTATGTGAAATTGAATGGGACAAATTAAAAAGGAGAGGCCAGAAAATAACAGATGAGAATAAGGTGGTTTTGCTTTCAGAGTACACTCCTTGGTTTGTAGGTTTTAGTATTTTCTTAGAAGAGATAATATCTTAAAGAAAAGGTTAATAAACCTCTAAATCCTTAAATTTTCTAATGGAACTTCATTTAATTAAGAAGCCAGAAAATGTTACTATAATAACTGGTTTTCCAAGTACAAGTCTTGTTGGAACAATAGCAACTAAGTTTTTATTAGATAAATTAGATACAGAAACTATCGGCCATATTGATTCTGAAGAGTTAATTCCTGTTATAGCTATCCATAAAGGGCAGGTTATAAGGCCTTTAGGAATTTTTTACAGCAAGCAGTATAATCTGGTTATTGTCCAGGCTTTAAGCGGAGTTATGGGTTTGGAATGGCAGGTTGCTAAAATTATTGAGAAGCTGTCCAGTGAGTTAAAAGCCAAGGAAATAATTAATATTGAGAGCACAGCAGGATTTGATGGTGAAATCTCTGCTTATTATTATACCAGAAACAAGGAAAGAAGAAAGCAGTTTGAAAAAATTAAATTAGAAGAGATGAAAGAAGGGATTATTATGGGTCCTACTGGAGCATTGTTATTAAGCGAAAATAAAATTCCTATGTCTACAATATTTGCAAAGACTCACTCTAATCTTCCTGATTATGAAGCAGCTGCTAAAATCGTAGAAGTTCTTGACAGGCTATTGGGAATGAAAATAGACTATAAGCCATTGATTGAGAAAGCCAAGAAGTTTGAGTCAGAATTAAAAAACCTGATTGAGCAGGCAAGCAAAAAACAAAAGCAAAGACCTTCTGAATTAAGTTATTTAGGTTAGTAAAGTAACTTTGCATATTCTGGAAAATCTTTTCCTAATTCATAATGGACCAAGTTTTCTGACATTATCGCTTCTTCTTCTGAGTTCACCATAATCCTGTTCCAGATATGGTATAATTCATGCAATGCTAGGGCAATTATAAAATCATCTTTTTCATTAAAATGCCTGATTATTTCCGGGCAAAAGCAGACTTCAACATTATCTCCCTTAAAGCAGCTTAATGCAGGGCTAAAATCAATGTCTTCTTTATGGTGTTTGATTATCGGGGATTTTAACAATAAGTCCTCAAACTCATCTCTCTCTAAAACCTTAAACTTTGGCTCATCTATCTTATGGGGAAATAAATGAAAGGCTTTTCTTGCTAAAGCAATAATCCTCTTTTCCATAAAACAAAAATATTTTTAAAGGAATAAAAAGGTTTCTGTTTAAAATGACAGTATGTTTAGGCATTGAAAGCACTGCTCATACGTTTGCAGCAGCTATTGTAACATCTAAAAACAAGATATTATCAGATGTAAGAGCTAATTACACAACTGACAAAGGGGGAATAATCCCTCATGAAGCAGCAAAGCATCATAAAAATGTTTACAAAAAAATAATAAGCAAAGCAATAGAAGATGCCAAAATAAAGTCTTCTGATATAAATCTAATAGCATATTCAAGAGGTCCTGGGCTGTCTCCATCATTGCATGTTGGCTTAAATGCTGTAAAAGAACTGGCAGATGACTTAAGTATTCCAATAACTGGCGTTAACCATTCAATATCTCATTTAACAGTTGCAAAATTATTCTTTGATGTTAAAAATCCAATCTATGTTTATGTTTCAGGACCAAATACCCAGATACTTTCATTAGAAGGTAATAGATTCAGAGTTTTGGGAGAATGTTTAAGCATTGGGCTTGGAAATGCGCTGGATAAATTTGCAAGAGCAATTGAATTAGGTTTTCCAGGAGGGCCAAAAATAGAGCAATTAGCTTTAAACGGGAAATACGTAGAACTTCCCTATGTTGTTAAAGGAATGGATTTGGAATTATCAGGAATAATAACAAAAGCAACTGACTTGTACAAAAAAGGGATTTCAAAAGAGGACTTATGCTATTCTCTTCAGGAAACAATGTTTGCCATGCTTACAGAAGTTTCAGAAAGAGCACTTGCCCATACACAGAAAAATGAATTGGTTTTAGTTGGAGGAGTTGCTGCAAACAAAAGACTATGCAGTATGCTGGATATAATGTGCAGAGAAAGAGACTCTAAGTTTTATGCTGTTCCATTAAAATACTCTGGAGATCAGGCTGTGCAGATTGCTTTTCAGGGATTGCTTCAGTTTAAGGCAGGAAATACAATTGCAAAGGAAAAACTAGACATAGACCCGATGTGGAGGACAGATCAGGTAGAAATTGATTTTCTTTAATTACCTTTTATCATTATTATGAGAATTATACTCTTCTTTAAAATGAGCATAAAGTAAAGCAGCTATATCCAATTTATATTCCAGGTTTTTTTCTGAAGTATTAAACAAATTTATTTCCTCATAAACAAAAGATACACATAAACTTCTATCAAATTCCATTTTACGTGATATCTCTGCCTCAACTTGCTCTAAAAATTTGTACTCTTCTACATTACCTAAAATATCAAATCTTGGTGGAGTAAAAAACCTCCTTCGTCTTATATTCTTATTTTTTAAGTCTTCAACTAAAACTTTGTAAAGATAAAATTTATTTTTAGATGGGATGATAAAAATAACTTTTCCTGTTTTTGGCTCATTCATATAACACAATTCAATATATCCTAGATCATCCTTATCTATTTTGCCTTTCATTTTTAACTTGTTTTAACATACAAATTACCTGCATAATCCTCGATTAAGGAATTTATTTCATCGCTATGCTTGCCAATAGCATCTAATAACCTAGAAGAGCCTTTTAATAAACCGCTTAATTGCTTTTTTGCTTCTTCAAAATCTGAGCTTAAATAAATGTTGCTGGTCTTTTTTTCTTTTTCTTCATTGCCTGTTGTTATCTGAAAAACAGGAAATTCTACTTTGACCAAAGGAGTTTTAATTATGTAATTCATTTCAAAGTCTTCATTTTCTTCATTTTCTATTTTCCTAAAATATTCAAGAACTCTGCTTCTATTTAAGAAATAATACTTTGGTTTATCGCCGTCAAGATAGTATCCTATTAAAATATTTTCCTTATCAGGAAAAAAAAGAGAAATCTCTTGCCTATCTTTGTAAATTTTATCAATCCATCTATATAATTGATCTCTTTCTGTAATTTCGTTATCATTTAAATAGCTTAGAACAGATGAATTATCTTCAGTTAAAATTAATCCGTTATTTTTCCAAGATGATGTATTAAAGGGAGGTTCTTCTTCAACACCAGTAAGTTTAGCCCTAAAAATCTCTATTCTAGACTCAATATTATCAACTTTTCTGATTAAGTTTAAAGAATTTACTCTGCCAGATTCTTTTTCCAAATACTCTTCTGTAACTTTTCCTAAAGAATCCAGTACATTTTCTAAGATAACAATTCCTGACTTCAAGTAATTACCCCTTTAAAAAATATAAAATCAAAACTTATATAGTTTTCCCTACTCTAACCATTATTTTCACTAACACTTACAAGCTTTGTTACTGGCTTCGGAGGAGGAGGCAGTAATCTTGGCTTAGCTATCTCTTTTTGAACAACATGTATTTTCTCCTTGAAAATTTCTTTATGAGCATCTAATTCTGAAGCTTTTATGCATGCAAACCAAAGTCTTCTCATAAAAACAGCATTCTTGTCTTCTTTCTTGTCTAATATTTTTTTAGCTTCCTCTAAGTCTTCCCTTGCTTGCCTTAATCTTTCATCCAGGATAAACTCAATACCCATCTTAGTACCCTGGCGGAGGGCCCATAGATTGCTGAGGCTGCTGTATCTGAGGCATTGAAGGCTGCGTCCTTTCCTTGACATACTTTTCTAAAAGAATTAATCCCCTTGCTATAGTCCTGTTTTGGTTCAACAAATCATCCAGTCTTTTTATTAAAGGCCTTAAATTTTCATCTTTGACTTCTACATCATTGATATGCTTTGCAGCTTCTTTAAAAGTATTTAATAAATCTCCCTGCTGCCTTGCCAGATCATGCATAGCTACAGTAGCATCAACTAGTTTTTTCTGCAATTCAACGCTAATCTCAATCAGAACATCTATTTTGTCTTTCTTAGCCTCTTTTTTTGGCTTAATCACCTTATTTTTTGCAGCCATTTTATAAGAATACTCTGTATTATATTATTTATAAAGGTTTCTAACCTTTGAGGATTTTATTCAGATAAATCTTGCTTCCTTTAATTTCTATTATGTCTCTTCTTTTTAAATTGCTCAAAACAGAAGCCATCTGTGATTTAGTAAAATCCAATTTATTTATTATTTTATTTTCTGTCAATCCGTCTTTTTCAAGCAGAGCATTTATCACCATGTTTTCCTCTGTTGTTGATAATCTCATTATGCTTACTAAAACATCTGAAAGATTGCTGGTTTTGTTTCCTATTAAAGAGATGTTTTGAAATGCCTTGTCTACCAGGCTTTTTGGCCATCCTGTATTGTATAATTTATCTTTGATATGGCTTACAGGCTGGTCTTTGCTTAAATAATTTGCAATATAATTCCTTAATTGGTTTATATCAGGAACATCATAAACCTCTGTAAATAATAATCTCTTTAATACAGGATGCGTATTTAAAAAGACTAAAATGAATGTTTTCTTCATTTTATAGGAATAGTAAACAAAACTTAATGCCAGGACATAAAGCAATGGCAATACAAAAATTAGAGGGACAGCATTTGTCCCTTCAAATCTAGTGTTCAGATAAAGCAGCAGTCCTATAATTATCATGATAGTAAAAAATAATGTTAAAAAAACAGTCGGCTTGCTTTTTCCTTTCAAAAATACAACCAATATTATTAAGGTTAAGACTAAAAAAATCAAAATCAGGTTTTGATTATATTTTGGCTCTAATTTTAACGTTTTAATTCCTGGCCTATTATCTATGACACTCTTAAATACTGTCTGCTCAGTTTCTTTTTCTTCTACCTTAGCTTCTTTTGCAATTTCCTTTTCATCTGTCTTTGTTTCTTCAGGAGTTGTATAATCACATTCCTGAGTTATATTTGGCCTATTGTTAGTTGTTCCGCATTTATTTTTATCATTACATGTCTTTGTCTGTATTCCATGTATAGGGCATTCGCTCCATTCAGAGCAATCCCAGTCTTCTTCACAAAAACATTTTCCATTTATACAATCTCCAATGCAGTCATTGTTATCAATGCAGGTCTTTCCAGAAATGCAGGTGCTTCCGCATATTCCTCCGCAGTCAATGTCACTTTCCCCTTGATCTTTAATTTTATTGTCACAAGTATCAATATAAGCGCACTCCTGAGTTAACTGAGGAACATTGTCGTATGTTTTTCTGCCTTGTATTTTACAATCATTCTTGTCTATGCATGTCCTTGACCTGATTCCTGTATTAGGGCAGGATATTGTTTCCCAGTCAGGGCAAACCCAGTCTTCTACACAATCATATTCACTGCATGCAATGCTGCAGCAGGTTTTATCAGAGCTTATTAATAAATTTCCCTCGCAAATTTGATTACTAACACATTTAAATCCCCTCAACTCACTGCATGATTTGCTGCATATTTCTGTTAAAGGCGGTTTTTTCAAAACAGTTCCGCAATTGTTTATATCCTTGCATATTCTTGTTCTTTCTCCACCAGAGCATTCTGAAAACTCTTCACAAATCCATGCTTCCCTGCATTCTCCACCGCAAGACTGAGATGTTAATGGCTTATTTAATTGAGTTCCGCATTGGTTATTGTCTATGCATTCTCTTGTCTGTTTTCCGTCTTTGCAGATACTCCATGCAGAACATTTCCAGTCTTCATTGCAGCTTTGGCACCTCTCACCGCAGCAGACATTAATATCAGAAGATGCTATTACTTTGCTGCATGATTCTCCTTTATCGCATAAAAATCCAGATTGCTTATCACAGCTGCAGTCAGGGTCTCCATTAACACAATTAGTTTTGCATAATCCGTCAAATCCGCATGTAGATTCCTTAATGCAGACAGAACTGCAGCATAATCCTGCTTCCTTAGCTAAAATTGGGTTTTCACATTCCTCACTCTTTCCACATAAAAATCCGTTTTGCTCCCTGCACAAACAGTCAGGGTCTCCATAAATGCAGTTAGGCTTGCATAATCCATCTTCTGAGCATTGTGCTTGTTCTATTACTAAGGATTTACATGCAGAGTCTGCTCCATCTATTAATCCGTTGCAGTCATTGTCTTTTCCATCATCGCAGAATGAGGATTCATCTCTGTTGTAATCTCCGCATGAGCATCCGCAGCTGCTGCAGTCTAATTTATCTGTAACAAGGCAGAATCCAAAGAAAGATATTCTTTTAACTAAAACATCTTCATCGCATATATTCTTGCAGCTCTGGGCAGAAACATTGGTTATGGTAAATAAAAGTATTACTAATAAAAACAGCAAAAACCACCTCTTTTTCATAATTTAGTTTAATCTAAGTTTGTATTTAAAGGTTTTTAAACAAAAGATTTAAAAGTTTATTTATATTACTATTAATATGTCAATTAGAAAGATTTTAGCTGCAAGCCTATTAGGGCTAACTTTAACTGGATGTGATTCTGATAAAGAGGAAAATCTTAATTACCAAATTATAGAGCCCAAGAATAAAGATCAAAAACATTCGGAAGAGGAGCTCAAAGAAATTTATACTTTCGCAAGGAATAAACTAAATGTCTGGGATCTTGATGCAAAAAATATAATAAATTTTAACAGGCACTTCCAATTAAGAGAGAACCATGATTGGGATATCGCATGGAATGGTGGTGATGAAATAATAGCAAATCATGTTTATGGAAAAATAGAAAGTGAGGTTGGAACGCTGCAATTATCTGGAGGAGGGTATATATTTGATTTAGGCAAAGGGGATTTATCCACAATTTCCTATATAAGCAAAGTAGGGAGGGCAGATAAGTTTAGATCAGTTAAAGTTGAAGTTGGACATGTTTATGGCATTAAAAGCGGTGCTCAAGGCATACTACATGAAAAAGAAAGGTATTTCCTGCTAAAAGTAATTGATAAGCCTTTAGATGAAACTATCCTTATGAGATTTAAATTCCAAGAAGTATTAGCCAGTGAAGAAATGATTGATTATTTTTCCAAAATAATTAATGATAAATGGATACCTCAAGGCATACCAAAAAACTGGAGAACTGACAAAAACCTAGAGCTTAAATTTGAAGTTTTTAGAGGTTATGGAATTATTAAGTATAAGGAAGCAACTATACTTCTAGGCACTTACAAGCCTTGATAATATAAAATGGATAACTATCTAGCATTTAGAGTTGATTATACATAGGCTTGTGTAGGCGCAGGCTGTAAGATTTAACTTGTTAGAAAATGAATAAATACCTTTCTCATCTTTTGTCTCAGAAGCCAGTAGGGCTCTGGTGCAATCCTAAGTTTTAAGTAGAATAGAGGCATAGCCTCCTTTATGCTGCAAAGCTAAAAGGAGTGTGATGCTACGCCCCAAAAGAATGAGTATGAGAACTATATAAAATTTGTTTCTGAAGCATTATTATTAGCTAAGAGGATACCAAGATACTTCAGCAAATATTCTAAGCGCATATATTGTAATCATCAGAAGATTGTAATCTACGTGCTTATGCAAGACATGAAGGCATTGATAATAAAATTGAACAGCATTTATTTACATTTGAAGATAAATATATTGTAGAGATACATCCTCCTGGAACAAGATTAGATGATTTTGGAGTTTTCCAGTCTAAAGGAAGATTGGCTGTTGCCTATACAATATGCAAGGATGAATGTGAAACATTAAAAGATTTCTACTATAATAAAATGAAAAGACCAGAAGAATTTCCTCAGGAGTATCTAGTTAAAATTCTCTTTACAGAAGAAGAACAAAGTAAAGAATGGTTATTAATCAGCTTCAAGCATCATAACAAAGACAGATTAAATTCTAAAAGAGAGGGTTATTTTAATAGATTAAAGAAAGCAAGTAATGAATAGATTTTAATCCCTAACAGCCTTTTGCAATCTTTTATAAACATTCTTTCTGTGATCTACCATTACTATTTGCAACATTTCTCTAGAAGTGTCAATCCTGATAATCACTCTGTAATCTCCGCACCGCAGTTTATACAAGGTATGGCCAGCCAATCTTTCAATAAATCTTATAGGATCCTTTTTAATTTTTTTAAGTTTTTTAAGTATTCTCTCACAGTCTTTCTTTTCTAAAGAATCCAGGTCTTTCTCAGCTGTAGAGGAGATTTCTATATTGAAATTATTCAAATTTTATTCCTCTTTTTTTAGCATAGCTCTCCAGGCTTATTATTCTACCGGTCTTAATATCTCTTAAACCCGCTTCTATTTTCTTAATTGCAGTTTCTGTTAGCTCCCCTTCTTCTAAATTATCTATAAGCTTATTTAGAATTTCATCATAACTTTCCTTTGAGAAAGCTTTGAAATACTTTAATCTGTTTAAGGTTTTTTCTTTTAATTGGATTGTTGTTGTTTCCATAGTTATATACTTGTTATAACAATTATATAAATCTTTTTATTTGTTTGTCTCAGAATCAAGGTAAAAAAACCAGAAGGTTTATAAGTAAGGATATTCTTACTATTCCGATAAGTAAACAAAATGATAAAAACAATAAGAGTATCTGAAAAAGGGCAGATAGCAATTCCTCTGCAAATGAGAGAAACTTTAGGAATTGAACGAGGAGATGATTTAGTACTTATACAAATAAAAGATAAAATTTTATTAGAGAAATCTCAAAAGATGGAAGAGAAAATAAAAGATGATTTTAAAGATGTTCTGAAGTTTAGCGAAAGATCCTTAAAAGAGGTTTGGGATAATAAATCAGATGATGTTTGGAATCAATATTTAAAGAAGTAAAATGCAAATAAATCAAAAAGAGGTAGTTTTGTTGCCATATCCTTTCTCTAATTTTGAAGGGATGAAAGTTAGACCTGCTTTAGTTGTGTCTAATGAATCTTTTAATAAAAAATCTGCTGATTGTATTATGGTGCCTTTGACAACAGTAGTTAAAGATGAGCCTTACTCTATTATTCTTAATGATGAGGATATGGATTCTGGAAAACTTGTGAAGCAAAGCAGAATAAGGGCTGATAAGATTTTTTCTGTTGAGAAAAGTTTAGTAACCATGAAAATTGGAGTAATTAAAGATAAAAAATTTGAGAAAGTTAAAACAGAGATTTTCAAGATGTTTTGAATGCTTGTCCATTTACCCTTTTTAACTTATAAAATGTATAAATACCTTTCCTCAAATTTGTCTCAGGATTAAGTAGTAACATTTATATACTCTAGTATATAGTTAATTATAGGTGTTAGTATGGGGATTAGAAATTTACTATATTCAGGAGGATTAGCACTAGCTTTAGCTATACCTGCTTATGCACAAGATAATGAAACTAAACAAGAAACTCCTCAAACTGAGGTTAAAATAAACGACGAATTAGCAAAATTAGTTGATTCTTTAATTCCTGAAGAGGCTTATAAAGAAATTTATGATCTTAGATTTGATAAAGATGAAAAATCTATTCAAAAATATCAGAAAATAGCAGAGGATTTGGACGCAAAATTGGATAAAATAGAAAATTACAAAGATGATTTCAATAATTTAACAAAAGAACAAAAAAGAAAATTATCTGATTTTTATCTTGTAGAAGGCAGAGCTTATAGCAATATAGCTATTAGACTAAGAAACCAAGAAGAAAAAAAGATACCATTTTATGATTTAGCACAAGAGTCTGCTGAAACGGCAATTAAAGTTGATGAAAGTAATCATATCGCACATAATTTTTTAGGGACAATTTATTCAGGAAAAGGTATGGAAAATGAGGCAATCCAAAAATATAAGGATGCAATTAAAATAAAAGAAGATTATGCAATAGCTCGTCAAAATTTAGGTTATTTACTTTATAAAAAAAAGGAATATAAAGATGCTATTAAACATCTTGATATAGCTATAGAATTAGACCCTCCATCAGACCCAAAGTATCTTACTATAGCTCAAATCTATAAGAATAGGTGTTTAAAGGCTATTGAAGATAAAGATAAGTAAAGTTTATATAATGTATTCTTAAACATATTTAATAAAAAGGTGATAATTTGCAAATTAAGTATTTAGTAAAAACAATTTTTATAAATTTATTGATATTATTAATAATTAATGCTATTTCTGCGGAAGATATTGATCCCAACACCATACCCAATCTATCACCAGATGAGTTATGTAAATTAGATCCTAACATTATAGTAAAAAATTTTAATTTACTGACCCCTGAACAAAAAGAATGTCTGGTATCCAATCAAATAGGTGCTGTTGCAGAAGCTAATCCAACATCTTTAGGAGACTTAAGACAGTACAATCCTGATTCAATTAATAATATGATGAGAATAAAGAGAGGAGGAATATGGGACCATGTTTCTTATCAAGGAGCAACTTTAAATAAAGATGGTACCATAAGTGGAGGAGAAATAAAAGACAAACAAGGTAATATTATAAAAAATTCTCAAAATTTAGATAAAGAAGGAGATTTTATATTAGGGTCTTTTGAATTTCTGGCAAAAGCAGCAACAGAATTAATAACATACAGTAATGTAGATGGAACTAAAATAAAGTTCAACATTCCTCAAGGTGCTTCATTAACAATGATTAACAATGACAACTCTTTTGAAACAACATCATCTCCAGGTGTTGAATCTGAAATAATCTCAAAATGCCCGGGTCCATTAATTTACTCTGCTTTAGAGCAGGACTCAAGGCTGTCAATAACAAAAAACCTAAACTCAATATATGAATTCTCTTATGGCGCTTTAGAGTTTGATGCAAACGGGAAAAAGCAATTGCTAAGGACAGAAAGGACTTCAAAAGCAGAGATTGATCCATGTCAAGGTTTTGTATGTATAACATTAGCTCCAGAAGCAAAGTTTGACAATGAAGAACAATTAGACTCTTTCTATTTGGAAAACCCTGAAACTGGAAAAGATTACACTTTCTGCTTAGAAAAAAAAGAAGGTGATGGCTATAAAACCTTAAACCAATTCACTCTAAACGGAATTATAAACTTCATGAATTATGAAAAATCAAAGCTATACACAGGAACTGACCCTGATACAACAGCAACCTTCACAATTCAGGATGGAGTAGCAAGAAATTTCAAAGTTGAAAACAAAAAAGATTCTTTAGTTTCATACACATTCCCATCAGAGTCATTCACAATTCAGGAAGAAAAAGAAAGGTATGTAATACATGAGCCTCTTTTAACAATAGACTACACTTTAGATTCCTATTCATCAATAACATTTTTCAACACTCCAGACATGTGGGTAGATAAAAAAATCCTTTACCAAACCGCGCAAAAAAATTCAAAAGTAATATTTTTGCCTTTTGCACATCCTGAAATATTCATTTACTTATCAAAAAGAAACTCAGAACAGTATAAAACATATCTAAAATGAAAAAAGGACAAATCACAATATTCATAACGATTGGCATAGTTTTATTCATAACATTTTTAATAGTTTTCTTTGTAAGGTCTGATTTAATCAAAAAAGGAATTAATATAGGAGAGAAGGTAGACCCAAATTTAGTTCCATTAAAAAAGCAGGTTGATGAATGCTTAAGGTTAACTTCTGAAGATGGAGCTAATCTTTTAGGAGCGCAAGGAGGCCATATTTTTCTTAGGCCAGGAACTTATCTAGATACAGAGTATTCTGACATTTCCATATTATATACTGCTAACAAGCCTATAAAATTAGATAAGATAAGATTGGAGCAAGAATTTAATGATTATATGAAGGATGCTTTGTTAATCTGCCTGGATGATTTCAAAAATTTAAAAAATTCAGGAATGGACATAAAGTATGGAACTCCAAAATTCAATACAAAAATAAATGAGAAGAATGTAGAAGTAAATCTTAACTTTAATGTTGTCTTAACAAAGCAGGGGAAAGCCTACAAATTAAACACTTTCCTTTACACACTTCCAATAAAATTAGGATTTTTAATAGATGCTGTTAATAATATACTAGAAGGACAGGTTGGAAAAAGATCAAGAGCTTCAATCTTGTCGCAGTATGATATAAATACAACAACATTTTATTATGAAGACCACTTGATTTATGCCTTGGATGACAATGATTATGACTTCATATTTGCAGTAAGATAAATTCTAATAACCCTTTCAAAGGATTTTCCTTGCTTCTTCTGGCTTTATTATTTTTATTCCTTGATAGTCTTTGATTCTTAATAAATGTTTGTCATATGTGATAACATAATTTGACTTTGATTCCAGAGCACATTCAATAACGATGTTGTCATCAGGGTCTTCTTTTACAACATCAGCTTTTATTTTCGATTCAATCAGGATTATGAAGCTTAGAATTTTTTTAATAATTTTATCAGCTTCTTCTTTACTATATTTAAAATCTCTCTGAAGCACTTCGCTGAATTCACCAAGAATTTCTTTAGTTGTAAAAACTTCAGCATTTATCTCTATCAATTTTATCAATAATTTATGAGCAACGCTGTTGTTCCATTGGGTAGCTGAAACCAAGAAATTCGTGTCTGCTGTGATTTTCATTTTTTTCTTGATTGTCTGGATTTATGGACTAATTCAGGAACATCACTTTCTTTTATACCCAGTTTCTCTGCTCTTTTTCTTCCTTCTCTTGCTATTCTTTCTAAATCCTTGATAAGCTCTTCCTTGCTTGGAGTAATAATTTTTTTAAGGATTATTGTGTCCTTGCTTCCTACAACAGCAAAAACTGTCCCTTCAGCTGCATGAGCTTCTTCTCTGATTTCCTGAGGGATTACTATCTGGCCTTTTGATGACATTTTTACAGTTTCAAGAGTCATTTTTTCTTACCTCCATTTTTCTTATTTTCTTACTATAAGAAAAACTTATTTAAATACTTTTCTGTTCCTGATTTTTATCAAAAGAAATTTTGGGTTGTTAAAAATAAGAAAGTATATTTTGATTATGACTTCATATTTGCAGTAAGATAGAAAAATTTATATATTCTATAGCTATAGCTATATCTATGGTAACAACAATTCAAGTGCAGGAAACCACTAAACAGGTCTTGGATAATTTAAAAAATAAAGAAAGAGCAAAATCCTATGATGTAATTATTCGGCACTTACTAAAGGAGCATGTAGAAGTTTCCGATATGTTTGGTTTTACAAAGAAAAAACCATTAAAATTTAGCAGAAAGGACGAGCTGAAGTTCAATGAAATATGACTATGTTTTAGACAGTTATGCTTGGGCAGAATTATTTGATGGCACTGAAAAAGGGAAAAAAGTTAAAGGAATAACTGATAAAGGAAGTATTGGCACATCAGTTATTACACTAGCTGAATTCTCCGACAAGTGTGCAAGAGATGGAAGAGATTTAGAGCCATTTTTAAGATTTATTCAGGCAAAAGCCTCTATTTTACCATTGGACTTAGAGATAGCAATAAAGGCTGGAAAACTAAAAAAGGAATTAAGAAAAGTATCAAATAATATTAGCCTTGCAGATGCCATTCATTTCCAAACAGCAAAGTTAAACAAAGCTGTATTTGTCACAGGAGATAGGGACTTTAAAAATGTTAAAGATATTTTATTTTTGGAATAAATCTATAAGTTAATTGCAACAATGGACCAGACAAAACTAAACACAGTAAAAGTAATAATATCTTATGTTACAATGCAGTAAGATAGAAAAATTTATATATCAATAGATACTTATATTATATCAGATGATACAAAGATGATTAACAAATTAAAGATTTCAAAAACAGAATTGATTGAAAAAGAAGATCATAATACTAAGAGATATCCTAATCTAAACACTGTATTGATGGTAGAAGATTTTCTTAAAAAAAACAGAGATATGCCTATGAAAATAAGCGATATAAGGAAAGGGCTGCCAAAGCAGGTCATGCATCAAACATTAAAGCTTATTTTAGAGTATCTGTGGAGAAGCGGAAAAATAATCTATGGCTCTAAAGGAATTCAGTGGATTTATGAAGAACCAGAGCATATAAAAAAGTTTGCAAAAGACACTTTGGAAGTGTAATAATGTTTCTCGAAAAATCAGTTATTATAAAGCTAAAAGGCAAGGCTAAAGAAAGTTATGAAAAACTTAAAGAAAGAAATGACAAAGAAGCTAAGTCTATATTAAATTCATTCGAAAGAGTAAAAGAAATTCTAAAAAAAGATCCTCAATATGGAGATCCAATTAAAAAGAATCTAATTCCTTTAACATTTGAAAGAGAGGGAGTTAAAAACCTTTATAGGGTGGAATTATCTAATTACTGGAGAATGCTCTACACCTTAAAAGGTAGTGAAGTTGAGATATTATTGTTTATATTAAGCATATCAGACCATAAAGATTATGATAAACTTTTTGGTTACAGGAAAAGATAATGGACCAGACAAAATTAAACACAGTAAAAGTCTTGATTGCCTATATAGTCTTAATAGCATTTTATTCTTTTATTATAAAAATTACAAGACCTTGGTTTGAGAATATTTCTCCGTTGGTTTATATTTCAATAGCAATCTTGCTTGGACTGGCTATCTTTCTCTTAGTTCCTTTTCTAATCTTTCAATTTCGAGGGAAGGAATAATACTTGAATCGTTGAACATATGTGAAAAAAACTGGGCTCTTTCCTCTCCCATCTTAAGCCATCTTGAAGGTGTATCAAACAATCTCTCGGCAAATTTTGTGCATAGATCTTTCATGTATTCATTTCCGGATATCTCAAAAAATCCTCTTGCTAAAGACAGGCTTCTGATGAACATTAAATAATCATTATTTCTAAGATATCCAAAACTTCTTCCATAAACATCAGAAGCTAAAGCATTTAACTCTAAATCCATCTTACATTTCAGGCATTCCGCCCATTCCTGGATGTGGCATAGGCATATTTCCTTTGTCAAGATTTCCAGCTGCTATAACATCATCTATCCTTAGAATTAAATTTGCAACTTCAGAAGCTGACTTAACAGCCTGAGTTTTGATCTTTAATGGCTCTATAACTCCGGTTTCCCAGCAGTCAACAACATTTCCTGAAAAAACATCTAAGCCAGCCCATTTGTTTCCTTTATCATGCGCTGCTTTTAAATTTGTTATCATATCAATTGGATCTAATCCTGCATTTTCTGCCAATGTCCTTGGTATAATTTCAATAGAATCTGCAAAAGCAAGTACTGCTAACTGCTCTCTTCCGCTTAAGCTGTTGGAATATTCTCTTAATTCCTTTGCTAATTGAATTTCAGTAGAGCCGCCGCCAGCAACAACTTTTCCATTTCTCAGGACAGCAGCTACATCTCCAAGAGCGTCTTTAACTGCCCTTTCAACTTCATCAACAACGTGTGATGTTCCTCCCCTTACAAATAAGGTTACAGCTTTTGGATTATTGCAGTCTCTTACATAAGTATATTCATCATCGCCAATCTTTATTTCTTCTACTAATCCAGCCTGCCCTAAATCTTCCTTGCCAACGTCATCTAAATTGCTGATTGATCTTGCATTAGTCGCCCTTGCCAGTTTATCCATATCAGATTTTTTTACTCTTCTTGCTGCGTAAATCTTGTTTTTAGCTAAAAAATGCTGCGCTAGATCATCAATGCCTTTTTGGCAGAAAATTACATTAGCTCCTGACTTAACAACCTTATCAACCATATTTCTTATCATCTTCTCTTCCTGGTCAACAAAGCTCTGCAATTGGTCAGGATTAGTTATCTGTATTTTAGCGTCTGTTTCTGTATCTTTTATTTCCAAAGCGCCGTCAAACAATAAGATTTTGGCATTCTTGACTTCCCTTGGCATTCCGCTGTGGACTTTTTCCTTGTCCAAAACAACGCCTTCTATAAGTTCAGAATCTGAAACTCCTCCGCCGACTTTTTTCTCTACCTTGACATTATCCAGATCAATGACCAATTTACCGTCAAATTTATCTCCAACAGAGGAGACTGCCTTAACAATTAAATCAGCTAGGACTTCTTTATGGGCTTCTGCCCCTTTTCCAGTCATTGCTGTCATTGAAACTTTTCTTAAGCTGTCTAAATCATTATCCTTTAAATCTTCAGCCATAGCATTTAGAATTTCCTGGGACTTTTCAGCAGCTAACCTGTAGCCTTTTGCAATAACAGTAGGATGAACGTCCTGATCTAATAATCTTTCTGCATTCTTTAATAATTCTCCTGCAAATATAACAGCTGTAGTTGTTCCATCTCCGACTTCAGCTTCCTGTGTTTTTGCAACTTCCACTATCATTTTAGCAGCAGGATGCTCTATCTGCATTTCCTCAAGAATTGTAACTCCATCATTTGTAACTGTAATGTCACCCATAGAATCAACTAACATCTTGTCCATTCCTTTTGGGCCTAATGTAGTTCTTACTGTCTCTGCCACTAATTTAGCAGCCATAATATTGTTTCTTTGCGCATCTCTTCCTAAAGTCCTTTGATATCCTTCAGGTAAGATAAATATAGGTTGCTGATTTGCCATTTTATTTTATTAACACCAAATATCCCCAGAATGATTAAAAATACTGGTTTTTGGTTTATAAGTCTTTCTATTTAAAATTTTTAAGTAGTAATTATTTTATGAAATTATTAAAGCACCCTCCAATAGCAGAAGGCATATTTAAAAACAAAAGTGTTTTATATTCAATAAAAGAGGTTTAATTAATGGCAAAAGAGGTTCCTTTAGAAAAAAAAATTATAACTCAAGAAGCTGTTTTTGACTTCTCCAAACTTTACAAAGACATGAAAGAATGGTTTGACAAGAGGCAGTATGTTTTCCATGAAACAGCGCATGAGCAGAAAGAAGAGGCTGCAGGGACAAAATTAGAAATTCAATGGGGAGCAGAGAGGGAAATTACTAATTACTTTAAGTTTAAAATAAAAATAATGATTTTTGGCATTGAAATGGAAAAGCTCCAAACAGAAGAAGGGAATATTGTCTATCAGGGAAATATAAAAATCATCATTGATGGAACTTTAATAATGGATTATAAAGACAAGTTCAAAGACAGCAAATTTCTGGAATTAATACAAAAAGTCTATAATGACACTTTAATAAAAAAGAAAATAGAATTGTATATAATAAAGTTAAGCAAAGAAACAGAGGAAATAAGAGAGCTGATAAAAGAGCATCTTCAGCTTTACTAAAATGAAAGAGTTTGACATAGTTCCGACATTAAAAATAAAGAGAAAGGGAGTTTTTGATTTAGAAGGGCTTTACTTAATGGTTAGAGGATGGCTGGACATAAACGGCCTTTTCAACAACTTAAAAGAGACAGAGTATACAGAAAGGACTATGCCCTTCGGAAAAGAATTGGAAGTAAACTGGGATACATATTATGATGTCAGCTCTTATGTAAAATTCAAAATAAAAATCTCTTTTATGGCGGTCGGCTTGTCAAAAGTTGAGATACAAAAAGGCCACAAAAAAATTCCAAGGGATAAGGGAAGCATAGAAGTAAAATTAGAGGGAAAAGTAATTTATGATCCAGATGACAAGTATAAGAAAAACATATTCACATTTCCATTCATACTGCCTTATGAAATAAAAATGAAAAAGAGATTGGATGCTTACAAGCTTGAATTGTACAAAAGGATTTATGCTTTGCACAAAGAAATTAAATTATACTTAGACATGCATGAGTTCTAATTATTCTTCCCAGACATATAATTTCAGTATTCTAAACTTGTTCTCTTCTCCAACATATAATGTGTCTATATAAATGGTCTTTGAAGGCAATGAAGGAAGGGGGCAGTCAGCAGACCTGCAAAATTGAATTATATATTCATATCCTTGAGGCAGATTATTTGAGACAACAGGCTGTAATATTCCGCTATCCTCATTCAAAACTCCCTGCCTTAAAGTGTCATTGTTTGATATTGTCTTAAAAATAAATTTTTGGGAATTCTTGACAATTTTTGGAGTGATTTCCCCAAAGCCTATATTTGCGATTCCAAAAGAAAAAATAAATATCAAGACTATTACAATAGCAATTACAGCTTCCAAAGTTTTTATGTATCCTTTTTTTACCATACTCTATAGCTGATTGTTACTTCTGTCAGATCTCCTTTTTTGCTTACAATAAATTCTTTGCTTTGTTCGGCAAATACATTGGCTCTTTGATCAGGGTCTTTTCCAATTAATTTTGCCTCATCAATAAATATTGCGAAATCCCTTCCAGGAGGTATTTTCCAAGATCCCCTTAAAGCTTCATAATCGCTGTTTTTCAGCAAAGTTAAAAGTTCCTTTGAGATTCCAATTTTGTTTTCAGGAACACCAAACTTTGCTATGTTGCCACATTCAGCAGGGCTTATGCTTAAACTGCTTGCAAGTTCTTTTTTTCTATCTAGATTATGCAGATAAATAATATGATTTCTTGTTTCTGATGTAATATAAGATGAAGTATCATTCATAGTTTTCCATCCATTTCCAAAAGAAGCAGTTACAGTAAAAGGTTTTGTACAGCTATTAACAAATAAAGGAAGCTTTTTAACTGTCCAAAATGTTGCATCTTCAAAATTTTCCTGCATAACATCAGCTAACTCTTCACCAGTATACAAATTTATTGAAAATGGCTTGAGAAAAGCAAAAATAGACAATACTGCAAGTAAAAAAATTCCCATGCTTATTGCCCAGTCAAGATGATTCGCTCCTTTTTTCATATCCCACCTTTAACAGTTGTGATTATAAGCAGGGCTACAACAACCAAGGCCAGTGAATGCTTAACGCCATATTTTATTGAGCCTTCTGAAAACTTTCCTATCATCAATCCTGAAAAAAATCCTTGTATAAGTATCATAGCCAGAAATATCCTATCCAGATTAAGGTCTCCTCCTTTCTGCAGGCTTATCCCTCCAAATCCACCTCCAACTAAGCCTCCTGAAAATTCAAGCAAGGTGGGAAATAGCTTCAGCTGCATTACAAGCATAATTCCTATAAAAACAAAGAATATTATATAACCTTGTACTATTTGGGAGAATGTAGATGATTTTCTTTCCTCGCTTACTCTTTTAACCTGGACAACAGAATCTGAAACAGCGACCAAAACATCCTCAACATCTCCTCCGCTTTCCTCTGCCTCTATTATTATAGCAATAGACCTTTTAATAACTTTATTTTGGGTGTCATTTGCAAATATCAGCAATGCTTCATGTATTGGTATTCCCAGTCTTATCTGGCTGCTTAATTTCTCTACATAAGGAGATAAAGGTCCGTAATCCTTGTCAGAAATATTAAGTATAGCAGAAGGTATTGAAATTCCTCCTTTTACAGTCTCAACTAAGCTTCTTATAAACTCAAGAAAATACTCCTCTATCTGCTTCTGCCTTTTATTTTCCCTGAAAAAATCAAACCAGAACTGGCTTGTTATGATGAATAAGCTTAAAACTAGAATAGAAAAAAACCACCTTGTTTTTAAAAAAAGAGACAAATCTATGATTAAAAGAAGCAGTCCTAAAGTGATTCCAATCAGATATTCTAATTTAAATTTTATTTTCATTTAGCCCTCTGGCTGCATTAGGTTGACAAAAAACAAAAATGCAATATTAAGCAATGGCAGCAATGCATAAGTTCCTATATTTGCTATTGTGCTTATTTTTACTCCAAACAAAGTTCCTCCTAAAACATTGATTATTGCCAAAGCTACTAAAAAGAGCAATGGCGCTGCTATCAGCAATCCAGTATAAAGATCTGAATAAATAGCCAGGCCCTGCACATATTTTTTCCTTTCCAGCCTGTAAGTATTCATAGTATCATCAGCTTTGCCTTTTAAATAGTCTTTAAGATCACCGCCGCTTTCAACAGTGGCGACCATTCCATTAAGCATTTCCTTAAAGCTCTCGCTTGGAGTTGTAAGAGCAACTGCTTTCAATGCAGTTGTAAGGTCGTAGCCGAATAAGTTTACATAATTCATTATCTTCTTTATTTCAGTTCCTATCTCTTTATATTCTCCAGTCTCCAGTATTAATTTAAAAACACTTATTGGATTTGCTCCGCTTCCGGCAACAGCGCTCATTGTCAAAACAACAAAAGGAAGCTCATTTTTTATTTTTCTTGACCTGCCGCTGATTAGCATTGAAGGATAATAGTATGCTCCAAAAGATGCAAGAATCATTATGAATATTCCAAAAAGCAACGCTCTTATTATTCCGCCAAATATTCCGTAATTAAGGAAAAAAATTATTCCAAGCAAAGTTCCAAAAATAAATCCAAGGCATGTTAATAATAGTATTATGCTTACATAAGTTCTTGAAAATGTCTTTATTCCGCTTAATCTTAGATTATTAAATAATTTCTTAAACCATTCAGGATGTTTTTTTATTAATGAATATGAAATGTTTTTAAAAAAATAGTTTGCTGTCTTGCCAACATAGCTTATTTTATAGGTTGTATACCCTTTTTTTATTACTTCCTCAATGTCCTCTGCTTTCTTCTTTCTTTTTTTTATAAACCTTTTAATATCTTCATCTTTTATATTTAATTTCTCCAAATATTTTTTTCTTTCTTTCTTACTTAAAGAATCCATTTTAGAGTATTCCGAATCTTGTTAGTGCTTTTTCAGGATTTCTGTAATATTGGTTTATAATTTCCTGGACTGATGCATAATCAAATATCTTTTGCTCATACATTTTTTTCAGCAATAAAAGTTTGTTTCTATATTCTTGGTTTAATTTTTCATTTGTCAGTCCATGATATGCAATTATCTTGTTGAAAACATTGCTTCTTGCAACAAATTTTATATTGTCCTGCAGAGGATCCCATCTGAATGGAGTGTTTAATCTTGAAATTCCTCCTTGTCCTACCCCCAAAACTTCGCTAACTTCCCTTACTCTTCTTACAGTCTTTCCTTTTATTTTTGTCTGTGTTATAATTACAACTGCATCTAAGGATTCTATTAAAGATGGGCTTAAATTTATTGGAGGGGTTTCTAATCTTCTTATCATAGTATTTACATCTTCCGCATGCATAGTTGACATTGTTGGGTGTCCTGAAGCAGCTCCCTGGAATAAAACATTTGCCTCTTCTCCTCTGACCTCTCCGACAATAACATAATCTGGCCTTTGCCTAAAGCTTTCTTTCAGCAGAGTAAACAAGGAAACTTCACCATGTCTTTCCCCAGTTATTGCGGCAATTCCAAATCCTGCCCTTGCAACGCTTGGCAGCCAGTTTTCATGAACCAGATTCAATTCCGAAGTATTATGGACAATTATATTATTGCAGATAAATTTCTCATATCCAAGTATGCTCAAATCATATACATCAACTTTTTTTAATTTTAATTTTTTAATCTTCTTAACCTTATCCCAAAGAATGTCTGAATGCGATAGATCATTAAATTCTGACCCTTTTGGGGCGATTCTTTGTAAGAAATCCCTCCCAATGTTAAAATACCCTTTTAAATAGTTCTGCTGCAGTCTTACCAATTTGTTTAATTCATATATTTTATTTAGGCTAAGAGGGATAACATCAGAACTTGCATGGTGTGCTTTTTTAGTTAATTTTGATAGCTTAAAATTTTTTCTTTTTTGCAAAAACCCTATACTTTTAAACAAATCAATATTTTTACTATCAGATATTCTTAAACAAATACATTTATCTTTTTTATTTCTTAAAGAAGCTCTGCTGATTATACCCAGCCTCAAAAAAATGGTTTGTATGTCTTCTATCAGAGAGCTACTTTGGGAAGAGCAGGATATCTCATATTTTGCAACACTTCCATCAGCACTAAAATATCCTCTTAAAAGATGTTTTAACTGATCATTGGATAAGTTAAATAGGCTATCAGGAATTTTTTTTGTTTTTGAATAGCCCGTTAGACCAACAAAATAACGCATGAATTTGTATAAAATAGTGCTGTGAATTCTTATTGAACATCCTTTATCACTCATTAAAGAATAATTAAGATTGTATCTATTGGCAATTTTTTTTATTATTTCCCTGCATTCTTCATCTAAATTTGATATTATAACAACATTTTTATTTTTGTAATCATAACAGCCATCACCCAACCACAAACCGAAAAACTCCAGCAATCCCTTGTCTAATGATAGCAACACAGGAAGCGAAGACCTATTTTTGCTTTTTATGCTCAATTTTTTAAGTTCTTCCTGACTAAACTTAATATTTACTTTGTTTAATTGATTTATTTTAATAATCTTGTGTTCTTTCCACCATTGATATGTTGATTTAGAAACTCCAAAATGTTTGTATTTATATGTGTTGAATATCTTACTAAGAGGTTCCCCAGTTAAATAGTCTTTATTAAAAACAGAAAGATTATCCATAAGATTAATTTTTAGTATAAAATTTCCATCTATAGGAAGTTTTCTAGGCACAGCTATAAAAGACTTTTTTTCTTCTAAATTTTTTGGTTTTACTTCTTTTAATCCATTATCGGATAAAGTAAACAAAGAATGGTCTTCTGTAACTTTTATTTTACGCCCTGTTGAAGTTGCAATCTCATAGATTGGTTTTTTAACTCTATGTTTGATATATGAGCTTGGTATAATAAATTTTAAGATTCCATTTTCATCAACAGTTAGAACTTCAGCTTCCGAATCTTTATATTTGCTATAGAATTCTTTTATAGGGATATTTTTCATTTCATTTTTTAACTTCATAATTATTCGAGAGTCTCCAGCAACACTGTCTTCAATAGATACAATCCTTGCCTGGGGAGGAATAAAGAAAGCTAATGCGTTTAATAAACTCGTCTTTCCTGTCCCCGTTCCTCCAATAACCATAACATTACTTTCATATTCTATTAAAGTCCAAAGATATGCCATTAATTCAGGAGAGCATGTTCCAAATGAAATTAAATGTATTGGTGTCCATGGCTCTTGAGTAAACTTTCTCACTGTAAAAGTAGGCCCTTTTGTAGATATCTCCTGAGTATAAGTTGCATTAACTCTGCTTTTATCAGGTAATCTTCCATCTAAAACAGGATTTGCATAGCTGATGTATTTTCCGCATTTTTGGGCTAACTTTTCAACAAAGCTTGCTAAAACTTTATTGTCAGGATAGATGATGTTTGTCCTTAAATTTCTGTATTTTCTATGGACAATATACAAAGGGCTTTGGCTTCCGTTGCATTCAATGTCTTCAATATAATAATCATGCATCAAAGGCTCTATTTCATTCAGCCCGACAAAATCCCTATAAATATAATACATTAATTTAACTAAAATTTCATCGCTAATTTTAATGTCCAATTCATTTAAAAGAACTCTAACATTTCTTTCCAGATATTCTATAATCTGCTCTTCCTGTTTAACACCAATAAAGCTTATGTTAATAAGTTCTTTAATTCCATCTTCCAAAACTTTCAGGACTTTTTTTTCATTTTCATTCAAGACAGGCTCTTCCAGTTCATAGACAACTTCATCATGATTTTTATCCCAGTAAACATGCACATAAGCATAAGGCTCTAACAAAGGATATCTTACATCAAGCTGTGTAAAATCAGTTACACTAGGTATCTGAGGGATTTTCTGCTTTAAGTCTATTGTAAAAATAGGCTTATAAGTCTCTTCAACTACAACTTTTTTAACAGAAATCTTTTTAGTCTCTTTTTTTTCTTCCAGAGCCAAGTTTACACCTCTATAAAACAAATAAAACTAGTTTTATCCTTATAAACCTTTCTTATCTAGAACTAATGTATAAGACCATGACATATGTTAACACTGCGGATGATCCTAAGAAGAAGTAAGGTTTTTTATTCTGAATCTTTAAGGCTCTTATCCGAATCTGCTTAGAATGGTATCATTATTGCAGTTTCTTTTCTATATCACTGCCTGGATCTTTTTTAGCTTGTTCTATTATCTGTTTCAGACTGCTTATTCTTGTTTCAATTTCAGGTGTCTTTGAAATCTTTGCAATCTCGTAGAAATTAGCAACAAAGTATTCTAACTGCTCGCTTTCGCTTTTATCCATTGCAATTGCTTTAGTCCTCTGCTCCAAAGCACTAAAGATTCTTCCATAATCAATATCAGGATTAAATGCCCAAAACTTTGTCCAGCTTGAGGCATCCTGGAAATCATAAATCCTTTCGATCAGCTTGCTTACAGGATTTCTCCTTTGCTGGTTCTCAACAGCAGCATATACTCCGTTTTCATCAAGCCTGCTTGTTTCAACAAAATGAAGAACTGCAGTACCTGCCAAAAGCACGTTTCCAAAACCAAGCGCGATTCCTTTCCAAAACTTTGTCTTTTTCTCGCTTGCAGCTGTTTGTTCATAAAGTTCATCCAGCTTTTTAGGAGAAGGCATTTGCGGCCCTCCTTTTGCTTTGCCTATCCCGCTGTAGGATTTTAATATGTCGTCTACCATTCTAAATTATAAAATGTACCTAATATATAAATATTCCTACAAAGTATAGTCAACTTAAGTGCCAAAGCTTAAATCTCTTCGTTCTTTAAAAAGTCTCGAACGGCAGCTAAGGTTTCACCATGATTTTGCTAGTTTATTCTAGCTAGGGACATATATCCTGGCCCAGCACACCTATCTTGAAGTAATCACTATTTTAGGCAGTTTTCCAGGCACACTTTCATTATTTAATATGATCAAATCCCTTCTTCCAACTATGGTTGCTTCTTTGCTGAAAATATCAGCTATATTTCCATATTCCAATTTTAAAGAGACATCATAAGTTTCTTTTCCTATTTCCTTTTGAAGCAACTGTAAATTCCCTATATTTATTGTTACGCCTGGCTCTGAGACTAAAGCTTTAGTTTCTATGTTCCATATTATACTGTCATTTATTTCATTAATTGCCATTCTTCCTCTTCCAATTTCCATAGAAAAAACCCTCTGGCTTCCTGCACCTTCTCCAATGATAGTTCTTATTACTTTGTCCAATTCCAGCATAACTTGCCTTGTCTGGGTGATTGTGTTTTCATCCTTAGCTTTATTTATCAAAGGAGTGCTTGCTGCCAATATTATTCCAAGTACAACAATGCTTATTCCGATGTACAAGACAGCAGATATCCAAATTTCTCCTTTTTTCATATTAAAAAATAAAAATTAGGGTGCTGGCGCACACTCCTTAAGTTCAATTTCTTCACTAATATCGCCACATATAACTTCCTGCCCTTCATCTGAAAATGTCGGCCTTAATAATTCCAGTTTAGTTGCTACACTCCCTACACTTTGAGAATCAAATTCCTGTGTGTAGGATTTTATTCCTAAAGCAACCAAACCCAATTCTAATTCTCTGACATCAATCTGATCATCTTCCAATCCTGTAAATCTCAAACTTACCTTATTTATTGTTGCTTCACCTTTATTTTCTAATGTGAAAGTAACGCTGTTTCCCTGATAACATGCTTTTTTTACTTCAAAAGATATTAAATTAGTCTGCAGGCATGCTAACTGGCTTTGCGCTTTTTCCCCAGTCTCTTCTGTCAGGCTTTGGGTAAATGCCTTCCCCCATGTAAAGATTACTAAAGCCAATGCAATAGTAAATCCAATAACTAATACTGTTGCAATCAACGGGCTTATTCCTTTTTTCATTTTATCCTCCTTAACAGCCTTGAGTTATAAAAACCTCAACAGCTTTTTCCTGGCACAAGCTTATCTTGCCATTAATGCTTAATTTTGGAACTATAAATGCGCTTACTGGAACAGCCAATGTCTGTGTCTGCACATCAACACTTCCAACTTCAAGTCCTTTTATTAACTGATTAACATCTGTAACTTCTGACTGGTCTCCTGCATCATTCTCCAGTCTTATTACAAATCCTCTGACATCATTGCCTTTTCTGTTTTCTATAATGAAATGCACTCCAGAGCTGTCAACGCATGCTTTTTCAATTCCAAGCTCTACTGCAGTAGAGCATACAACTTCTGCTTCCACAATCTCTCCTGTTTTCCCTACCCTCTCTTCTGTGAAAGTCTGAACCCAGACAAAAATTATAACAGCTAATGCAATAGTAAACCCAATTAAAAGAACAGTAGCAATCAACGGGCTTATACCTCTTTTTTTCATCAACATCCTCCGACAAACCATTGAGTTTCTTCCTGGCTCAACTCTGCTTTTTTATCAGCACATCCAGTTTCTTCCCTTATAGGAACCGCCTGAAGTTTTATTATTGCTTTGTTCTCTATAGGAACAACAGCTTCTATACTATTATCAGGCAAGAGATTATTATTAAAACTTACTATTTCATTTCCTAAAGTATTATCGCTGTAAAATATTCTTACTTGAATTTTATTTATTGCCAAAAATCCTCTATTGTTTATTTTTAATTTTATATTCCTGCTTGCCTTATTGCATTCTAATGGCTCTGCATTAATAATAATCTTATCGCAGGTAGATCCTCCTTCTACATACTCAATTAAGCTTTCTTTAGTTGTTTCTGCACTTTCTTTTAAAAAATTTCCAACAATCAAAGCCAAGCTGACTGTTAGGCCTATAATAAGAATCCATGCTATTAATGGAGAAACACCTTTCTTCATGCTGCACCATCTTTCTTATCTCTTGTCTGGAATACTTGAATTTGATCTCCTTCTGTCCTTCTTGCAACAGCATTCAGTTCAACTGTATCTCCGACAATGAAATAATATTGGGCGCCATCTACATCTAGAATAATTTGGTCTCCTTGCTTAGCATTAACCTCTCCCTTAAATTTCTCTTTAAGAACTTGGTCGAACAAATCAGGAAATTCAGTCTGTATCTGCCTGTAAGTGTAACCCTGCCCTATCTTAGCTCCTCCTAATTCTATAGTCCCTAATTCATATTCTGCTTCTGGGCTTGTCA
>Ga0209542_10001419_pt1 | contig 56268 bp, 69 predicted proteins | sample RifCSPhighO2_01_FD_184028 | JGI IMG/M metagenome (GOLD analysis project Ga0209542, IMG submission 184028) | Soil microbial communities from Rifle, Colorado - Rifle CSP2_plank highO2_0.1 (SPAdes) (version 2) | ecosystem: Environmental > Terrestrial > Deep subsurface > Rock core/Sediment ... | reverse complement strand
GTCAATACATCATAATATTTACGGTTCTAATTTTGTTAATTTACCTGCTGAATTAGGCGGAGAAATTCCTGGCGATCGAGGTAGGTTTGCTGGTACTCCAAATCAATAATTATAAACAAATCAATAATTATAAATAATAGTTCTTGTTTGTATATTTATGAGCGAGAGACAAGGGCTTGAGTTTTTAGAAGGCAAATATACAGATTATCCTAAATTATATTTAAGCACCGATGATTGATTGCTGTATCTAGTTGGGAATAATGAAAAGTTATTGTTAAGAAAACGTTCTGTGGAAGGATATTAAATTCGTGATAACCCTGTTAATGGAACGATGCAGTATGATATTTATGTGAAATATCGAGTTGATAATAATAATCATTAAAAACTCTTTTAATGTCATTTTTTATGGAACTTGAGAAAGATTATGTTCTTAAAAGATCAGATGAATGGTATGAACAAAATTTTAAGCTTAAATTTACTCCTGGATTATATTATCAATTTCAACAAAGAATACAAAATCATTTATTAGGGAGTAAAACATTGGAAACTGCTGTAAAAAGAGATTTTTTTAGTGATTTACAGAAACAATTATTTGAGGACTCACAGAATTTTCTCGAGAAATTTACGCCATTTAGAAAGAAGTACTCATTTTTCAGATTTAACTCATTATTATATTAATTTAGTCGAAAATATCAGAAGAAAAAGTGATGAAATTTTTCCAGAGGATATTAGTAACTCAGATATTACTACAATTTATTATGAAACCTTCGGGGAAAACGAAAATTTTTAAGATGATTCAAGAGTCCCTTTCTCAGACTAAGCAGATATATGAACAAAGAAAATTGAAAGGAAATTTATCCCAGGATGAGTTAGTATATCGTTGTGAAATGACAGATGCTATAGTTCAAGAAATCCCTTTTCTTTTCGAAATAATTTTACCCACATAAAATATAAAAATAGAGATTACCATAAGAACCAGGTGATGAACATTCAAAAAAATTTCTGGAATAGTCGATTTGCCTTTGCACACTGGAAACTGTCCTCGATGGCTGTTTCCGTTAATGAAAAATTTATCTAAAGAAATTTCTGAATTAATTATTAATGAATATGGTGAAGATGAATTACTGAAAAAACTTTCTGATCCTTATTGGTTTCAGTCTTTTGGCTGTGTGCTTGGATTTGATTGGCATTCCTCTGGATTGACTACGACGACAACCGGCGCTTTGAAAGAAGCATTAAAAGAAAATCCTGCGATTGGTATTGCCGGCGGGAAAAAACTGGCGCGAAAAGCTCCGGAAGAAATTAAATCGTTAGGAGAAAGGTTTAATTTTTCAGAACAAAAAATCAATGAACTTATTAGAATTTCTAGATTATCTGCAAAAGTTGACAATGCTTTAGTTCAGGATAGTTTTAATTTATATCATCATACAATATTTTTTACTCAGCACTCGTGGGCGGTTGTTCAGCAAGGAATGAAGGATAGATATGCTCGACGATATCATTGGATCAATAATGAAAATTTAAATTTTGTTAACGAGCCTCATGCTGGCATTATATCAGATTTATTAACTAATACGTTAAATTTAACTGCATACGAAAGTAAGGAAACAAGAAAATGTTCCTTGGATTTAATTAAGGATAATCCTACTCGTTTGAAAAAATATATTCAACCATTAAAAATACATAATCAAAGGACTCTATTTGATTTTAATAAAACTGCAGCTTTTTCTATGCCATCACAACATTTCCCGTCAATAAACGCTGATTTGAAAACTTTGCTGAAAGTTTATGAAATGCAGCCGGAAAATTATGAGGAAATGATTTTAATAAAAGGCATGGGGCAGAAAAATATTCGGGCATTGGCCATGATATCGCATTTAATTCATGGAACTGAATTATCATGGAAGGATCCGGTTAAATTTTCTTTTGCTCATGGTGGGAAAGACGGTTGGCCATATCCAGTAGATAAGAAGGTTATGACAGAAAATACTGAATTCTTGCAGCAAGCGATAGTAGACGCAAAGATAAATAGCGTGGATAAAGTCCGTTGTTTAAAGCGTTTAGACCGATTTTATGCCCCCTTAGTAAGAATTTAATCGTATACTTCACCGCAAAAATATTTTTAAAATCAGCGAAGATATAGTATTATGAAAAAAGGTGATAATAATTCGGAAACATTTGATCTGCGCAGAAAATATGCAAAAAAACTGTTATTTCTTATTGGTACGTTAGTCATTATAAATTTTATATCACTTTTTGTCTATGCGAGTCAAAAAAATATGATCGACCTTAATTTTAATTATGATTTTAAATTTAAATTACCCACTCCAAAATCAGAAACGGAAACTCCCGGTTTTGTCGAAGGGAAGACATGTGAAGATGGAACAGCATTAAATGAATGTTCGGAAAAAAAGCCTCTGTTTTGTTATAATGGACAATTATTAGAGAAGGCGCATACTTGCGGTTGTCCTGAAGGATTAAAGATTAATTTTCAGAGTTGTGAGAAGTAGTTATCTTTTGCTGTAAATTCGACCAATTCGCATATTTTGCATTTATTAATTAGATTATTCTTGTCGTCCCTCACTGAATTTTCAAGTTTTTTTCTCAAAAAATTTTTTTCGACTGTTTTTTTAAATACTCTATAATAAATATATGCTTGAATTATATCTTTTGAATGGAGATTATCAAGTAGAGTTGGTTTTTCTATGAGTAGGCGATGCATACTATCTAAAAGCGGAGGCTGATTATATAATGAGTCCAAAAACTCTTGGGTATAATTTCTTTCCATGAATGATATTGGTTAGTTTTTTTCGTTAAAGCTATAAACCTTCATATTTTATAAATTATATGCCCTTATAGTTCAGCCTGGATAGAACGCGAGCTTGCGGAGCTTGAAACCGGGGTTCAAATCCTCGTGGGGGCGTGCCGACCTTATCGACGATAAAGCTGTTTTAACGCTCCCCGCATGATTTTTAATTGACGATAAAATAAATTGAGATTTTTATAGAGGATTTTGGTAATTTTTTAGGTTTATGGGGTTGGGGAGCGTGTAACCACGAGATATTATTATTAACTTCATAGTAGTGATAATACAAAGGTTTAAAAATATAATTTTGTAGTAAATTATATGTTAAATGAAGAAACAGAAAGGGCAATGAAAGAAGCTGAGGGCTTATTAAAGAAGTTAGATAGAATGCAAAAGTTCGCAGATAAGTATCATTTAACTCCTTCAAGAGAAGCTCAAAGACTAGTTGAATCTATGCAAAATCTTGCCAATGCTATACCAGAAACTACAAATCCTCAAACTCAAGAACAATTAATACAATCAGAACTAAAAAGAAGGTTACATGGAGAGGCAGCTTATTTAGACCAAAGATTAAGCGGAAGACTTTATGATTTTGATACTGTTGTAAACATATTAGGAATTCCCAAAGAGGACATTAGCTCTTTAAGACCTTGGTTAGAATCTAACAAAGAAAAAACGCAAGAAGCTGTTGAGAGACTATTTCATTCAAGAGAAATTGAAGGATATGAACTTCCATTAGCATCAGATATTCCTAGCGTAAGAAGACAGGTTGAGGAATTTGCAGGAGCACATATACAAAGATACCATAAAACTTTAGGTAAATTTTTACAAGGATTAACTAAAGTAGGAGCGTTTATAAGAGACATTGATGCAGTCCCTACGACACAAGATAGGTCTTACTTTCATCCATTAACAAATAATCTTGCAGTAAGTATTCCTGCGATTTGTTTTTCAAAAGAAGAGGGAACATTACATATTAGAGATAAAGAATTGATTAGATTATATGGACATGAAGGAATGGGTCACGCGCTAAATTTTGTGATTACAAGGTTAAATGGATTACCTTATTTTTTAACACAGGATTCAGCTTTAACGGTATCAACAGCGGAGTCGGTTGCACAATTTTATGAAAATGTTCTACTCGAAGATTTAAAGAAATCTCGTGAAACTCAAAAAGCCTTAGGAATAGAACACAAATTTGCTGAAATCTATCAAGAAGCAAAAGACGCGGAACAATTAGAAGAATATAAGAAAAGAATTTTCCAATATGGAATTTCTGTGTTGGGAGATAAAAATCTAGGAGAACCAAGCGACCCATCAGTATTAAAAAGAAAAGCTGATATGATGTATGAAGTAGCAATTGATAAAAGGGGAGTTCAAAGCTTGATACAACAAAATAGATATAATTTTGATTCTGAAGGAAACTTGAATCCTCAATTGGTTGGAGAATTAAGATATTGTGCTAGACCCGTTTATAGAGCATTGGAAGAATTTGCTAGAAAGGGTGTTAATTATGATGAGCAAGGTAGAAATACAATCGATGCAACATTCTTAAGAGGATTATGGACTCCTATTGGATTTGTAGATAATGCAAGATTAAGAGCAGAATCAAAATAAAAATCCTTTTTAAACCAACCTCACAATGCGGGAGCGTGTAACTAAACGCTTTTTGACAAAGTTTAACCTCAAACCAAAATTCTAACAAACTTATTTTGTGAAAAACTATCAGCATCGACAAATTCTTAAAATGTATCGTGAGATTCTTAACTTAAGGTTAAACATCTCGTGGGGGCGTTATTCCTTAGGATTAAGTTATTAAAGGGGCACTTACCTAAATTTCGGTTTATGGTTCTACGACCAACTAGCGAAAAGTTTAAATATAACTTATTATAATAGATTATAAGGCAATATAAGATGAAGACAACAATACAAATATCAAATAATGTAAAATCAGTTTTAGATAAAATGAAAATGATGGAAAGAGAAACATATAATGAGGTTATAGAAAGAATGATAGAAGACGATTTAGAATTAAATGAAAAAACAAAGCAGGAAATAGAAGAAGCTAGAAAGAGGGTAAAGTCTGGAAAGTTTATAACTCAAGAGGAAGCTAAGAAAAGGCTTGGATTATAATGTCCTTTAAGATAGTTTGGGACGAAAAAGCATACGACTCTTTAAATAAACTTGAGCCCCCTATAACTAGAAGAATTTTTAAGAAAGTTGAAGAATTATCTGAAAATCCTTTTTCTAAAGATATCAAAAGATTAAAAGGGAGCAATGATTTTAGATTAAGGATTGGAGATTACAGAGTTATTTTTGCTATCGAACAAAACACTTTGCAAGTCCTGAAAGTTGGTCATCGCAAGAATATTTATGATAGATAACATAAAATAATTATCACAACTCACCTATTTCTTTATATCTCTAGGAAAAAGTTGGAGATTTAATCCTCAGGATTAAGTAATCGTGGGGGCGTTTTTTGACAGAGATAAATGACAGAATTTTGGTGCTTTATTAGGCTAAATAATTAGAAATTATTCAACTAAACAAACATTTTTATATCTTCATTTATATGTTTGATTATGGAAGAAGAAAACCAAAACTCCGAAGAAGTTTCTGAAGAAACTTCAGAGGAACAGACAGAGGAAGAAGTAGAAAACCAAAAAGATGATTCCTCTGAACAACAAAATTAAACTGATGCATTTTGTTGAGATTTAATTTATTTATCAGGGCGAATGGCGGGTGGGATTTTTTATAGAGTGGGGGTTAATCAATTTATACTTAAATTTTTAAACAAAATTTCATTGATTAATTAAATGTCCGAAGAATATATTGTAAAAAAATCAGGCGAATTAACCCATACGGAAAAATAAGAGATGTTTAATTTACTTGTAAAAGGATATCCTGATTTTGCTGATTATTATATCAAGAACAGGTATTATTCTACTATAAGACCTTAGAAAGTTTTTATGATTAAAAAAGATGGGAAGCTAATTGGACAAGGAAAATTTCTTTGGAGAAATCTTGCATTGAAAAATAAAAAAATTAAATTGGCTGCGTTTGGATTAATTATTGATAGAGAATATCAGGGAAAAGGTTTAGGGAAAAATTTGGTTCAATTACAAATAAAAGAAGCTGTGAGAATTAAAGCAGATATTTTATATGGTACGACAAAAAACCCTATTGCCGAAAAGATTCTCAAAAATTTGGGATTTGTTAAAATAGATATTCCGGTATTCTATATCGAGGTTTTAACAAAAAAGAAGAAAAAAGAGGAAAACAATGTTTATGTTTTAGAAATTCAAAAAGGAATTCTTGATCGTATACGTAAAGAAAAAAAGTTGTTAATTGGAGATGGGCTTCTTTAAGATATTTATTTGATTAAACTTAAATATCTATTTAGATTGAAAATTTTATGAATATTGAAGAAGAAATTAAAGATCTTGAAGAACAGCTTTGTCAAGCTGAACTAAAACCTGATCCGGATTTTTTTGAAAAATATCTTGCCGATGATGTTGTACTGGTTTCAGAAGGAAAACCTTTCATGGCAAAATCTATTGTTGTTGATGCCCATCGTCCAGGGAAAAATCAAAAATTTAATTGACGAGTTAAGAGTGTTTAGTAACTGAGAGATGGAGAATTAATTATTATTTTCCAATTTCTATCTTTACATATTTCAGATCTTTTTCCCACAGATCAATTAGATTTCTATTATAGATTATAGCTGCAGGATGAAGTAACGGAATAAGTTTTATTGGAAGGCCTTCAAAATTTATACTCAGAGCTTTGCCGTGGACATGAGTAATGCCTAATTGTTCACTCATTTTATCAGGATCTCCTCCAGCTAGAAAAAATTTTGTTGCATAATTACCGAGAGAGCAGATAATTTCTGGTTTTATTTCCTTAATTTGTTTTTTCAGCCAGGGTGTATGTGCATGAATTTCTGCGGTTGTTGGTTGACGGTTTTCAGGCGGACGACACTTGAGAATATTCGTTATGTAGATATCTTCGAGGGATAGGCCAACTGTTTCAAGCAATTTGTCAAGATTTTTTCCTGCTGCGCCTACGAATGGAAGTCCTTGTTCATCTTCATTTTTTCCCGGCGCTTCTCCGACAAATAGTATTTTAGCACTTAAATTTCCTTTTCCGATAACGATATTCTTACATAATTTACAAATTTCTGTTGACTGTGCGAGTGCAATTTCGTCCATTTTTTATTTAATATAATGAATTATAAAAATATTGCCGTAAGTTGATTATAATTATATTTTTAAAGAACCCATTATTAGATTGACTATGACTGAATCTGATAGAAGAAGTGATCGGCAAGCATTGGATTTTTTAAATGTAGAAAATGCTAAAAGGAATCTTGAAAGGCCTTTTTACGAAGATCCTGAACTTAAAATAGCTAATTCACCTTATAGTTTTCAAGACCACACGCTTTATTTTATTCAATCGGGACAAGAAGAAGGCAGATATATTATTCCACGAGGATGTTTGGAAGAATTTGCGACTACTCCTCGAGACAGATTAGAATTAAAATTAATTACTATGAATGAAACATTAGTTCTTCATGCTATTCAACGTGGATTAACTATAGATTCATTAGGTATGGCATTTGCGCAAGCATATATCGAGCAAGAGAGACGATATAAAAGTACACAAGTAAGGTAGTTAATCATAAAAAAAAGAAAAGATAAGTTTTAAATTACATAACTGATTATTTGTCTCATGAAACTCATAACTCATCAAGATGCTGAAGCTCGCGGATTGAAAAAAATCGGCAGCATTATTGAAGAAGACATGTCAAAGGTAATATTGATGATAGAAAGATTAAAAGAAAATAAAAAAATTGAATATTATTCTGCTGATTTGATTTTGTTTGATGAAGTTAATCACGTTGGTAATATCGAGATAAGTTTCTGGAGATAAATAATTCGATTATTGTTCTATATTCTTTTTAAAGATAGTTTAATTATAAAAAATATGAAAATAATTGTAAGGAGGTTATCATGGCAAAAAATATTTTATTAGGCATATTAATGCTTAGCGCTTTGCTAATGGGTACTTTGTTGGTTGCTGCATTTGTTATGCAACCAGCTCAAAACAATACTCATCCTTTGAAAGTTATTGATGAAGAAGACGCTTTTGAAGATGACGAAGTTGGAGAAGTAGAAGATGCGTATGAAGAGCCAATAACAGGTTCAGCGCTCGATCAAGTAAGCGCTGTGGCACTAGCTTATATCGGAGAAGGACAAGTTACTGATAGTGAGGTTGGAGATGAAGATGGATACTATGAAATTGAGATAACTCTTGATAATGGAAAAGAAGCTGATGTCCATCTTGATCAGGATTTTAAGGTCATAAGCACTGAATACGATTAATTTTTTTATAACATTTTTTGACAGTTGTACGAGTAGATTTATAAATCTCTTAAAATTAATTTTTCAATGAAATATCTATTAATAACTGCAATACTGATTATGATCGCCCTTGTTCAGGCGCAGGAAGATGCCGGCGATTATATGGTTGGGAATTGGGAATTGGAAAAAGCATTAAGTTTTGTTAATGGAGTTATCGCGCTGGCATTGTTTACAATAACACTTGCAGCCTATAGTCGTGACGGAAGAAAACGGTTCCTTTTGGTAAGCCTTGCATTCTTTTTATTCTCGATAAAAAGCTTTCTGATATCATCTGAATTATTTATTGCTGAATTAACTTGGGTTGAACCAGTTTCAATTGTGTTTGAATTTGTAGTGCTGCTCTTATTTTTTTCTGGAGTAATCAGCAGGGAGGGCTAAATGACCTTGAACTCTGAAAAAATTCTAGAATTTTCCCGCCGAAGAGAAGTCTACAATATGGTAAATCGTTTTGCAGGCTGTCATTTTCGTGAATTGGAGAGAAAAAGTACCATACCCGGAAGCTCTTTGAAATATCATCTGGATTATTTATCACGGCATAAAATAATCGCAGAAGTGAAAGAAGGTAATTTTTTGCGCTATTATCCGTTTTCCTTTCCCATAGAAAATCGAAGAATTTTGAATCTTCTTCGACAGCAGAGCATTCGGCATATACTTCTTCTATTCACAACACAGCAAAGTTGCACACCTGATGAACTAGTTCGATTTACATCGTTGTCTCCCTCAATAATTAGTTGGCATGTAAAAAAATTAGAGCGGCAAAAAATTATAAGCATGGAAAAAAATGGAAGGGAAAAAACATTTCATTTAATAATAGACAGAAAAAGTCTTACGCATCTGCTGCTTTCTTATAAAGAGTCATTTTTTGATACGTTGGTTAACAACAGTATTGACTTATGGGATATCTAAACTCCGAGTAGTAGCGAAGCAATAACAAAATAAATTATTATTGAAGTTACATCCGAAATAATTGTTCCAAGTGGTCCGCTGCCTACAGCAGGATCTAATTTTAATTTATTCATTAAAATAGTTGTTATCAAAGCTGTACAGCTGCTGATGACTATAGTGAAAAACATTGAGATTGATATTACCATTGCGATATAAGGTTCTCTCCAAAAAAGAAAGATGATTAAAAAAACTAAGAGGCTTATAATGAGGCCTAAAATTGAACCTATACCAATTTGGCGAAGAAAATAAGATTTAAATTTTAACTGTTTACCCATTATTGCTAAGTCGCGGATGAATAAAGTTTGGTGCTGAACTCCCATAGCTCCACTCATATACACGATGGAAGGGAGGAAAAAAGCTAAGATCAAATAATTCTCTAGTGTTGATTTGAAGATGCCAATAAACAATGAGGATGCTGTAATGCCAATTAAACCAACTAATAGCCAAGGCAGACGATGTAAAACATTTAGGAAAAATGGTATTGCAAGAGTGTTCTCGTATTTTAAATGAGATTTGTGAATACCTGCAAAATGGAGGACATCTTCTCGGAGAGAACGATTGATTATTGATAAAATTTCGTCAGACGAAACTACTCCTAGTAATTTTCTTTTTTTTACTACAGGAATTGCTTTTATATTGTGCTTAATCGTTATATCCGCGGCAATTTCTCGTTCTGTATCTGGCGTAACAGATATTACGTTTTTTCTCGTTATCGCGCTTATTCTAACAGTTCCCGGATAATCAAAAACATCTTTAATTGAAAAGACGCCAAGTAAATTATTATCTGAGTCGATAACATAGACATAGTCAATTAGCTTCGATTTTTTCATGTCTTTTTTTAATATCTGGAGAACTTCGCTTATTTTCAGATCGTTTTGCACTTTTAAAAAATCATGGATCATGATTCTGCCAACTGAATGTCGTGGATACTGTTCATGAATATATGCTTTCATCTTCTCTTTTGATAGAATATGAATCTGCTCTATATAAATTTTCTTTAGAAAGAGTAAGCAAAGATTTATAAGAGGAATTTTTGTAATTTATATAAGACAACGGTAATTCCTTCTTATCGCTATCTAATTAGATATGAAGCATTCGAAAACAATTAACAATGAACAAGATGAAAATTCTGATAAACCTAGTATCACTTTTCGTGAGTTAGGGCTGCCACACCCCCTTCTAAAGGCAATTGAACATGAAGGATTTGAACATCCTACTGAAATTCAGGAGAAATCCATACCTTTTGTGATACAAGGAAGAGATGTTATTGCACAGGCATCAACAGGATCTGGTAAGACCCTCGCATTTAGCTCAGTAATATTAAAAGAAACCCAAAAGGATTTTGGACTTCAGGCATTAATCTTAACGCCGACTCGAGAACTTGCCGAACAAGTTTCCCAGTCAGTTAAGAAGTTCTCCCAATTTAATCCATTAAAAATATTTTCGGTGTATGGCGGCGTTTCAATTCGACCCCAAATAGAAAATCTTGAAAGAGCTGAAATTATTATTGGCACTCCGGGAAGAATTTTGGATCATATTGCTCGACATACTATGGACTTATCACAGTTAAAAATTCTTGTTCTTGATGAAGCAGATAGAATGTTGGACATGGGATTTCGTCAGGATGTTGAAAAAATTATAAATCACTGTCCTAAAAAAAGACAGACTTTGCTATTTTCAGCGACGATGTCTGAAGAAGTTATACGATTATCGCAACGTTATATGAACAATCCAGTCGAAGTATCTGCAGAACCTTATGTTGATCCTAAAAAATTGACGCAAGCTTATTATGATATTAATTCTAAATTTAAATTTTCTTTACTTACTCATTTGCTGAAAAATGAAAAATCAAGATTGGTAATGGTTTTTTGCAATACCCGAAGAAATGTAGACCGTCTTGCACGCAATTTGGAGTCACAAGGAGTTAATGCTTTGGCTTTGCACGGCGGATTTTCTCAAGATAAGCGTAGTAGAGTAATGGAACAATTTCATTCAAACGAAACTAATGTTTTAATTTGCACTGATATTGCTGCACGTGGCTTAGATATTCAAGGAGTAACTCACGTGTATAATTATGATATTCCTCACGAGTCTAAAGAGTATATTCATCGTATTGGTCGAACGGCTAGAGCAAAAGAAGAAGGGAAAGTTATCAATATAATATCTAACATGGATTATGAGGATTTTCAAAATATTTTGAATATCGAGGATATGTACATAAAGAATGAACCGGTACCTCCTTTTACTGAGATACAATTAGTCCAAACTGAAAGAAGGCCATTTGCTCGAAGACCTATTCGTAGAGGCGGGTTTAGAGGAATGAACGAAAGGCGAAGTAGGGAAAGAAGAACTAGAGATGATCGCAGACCAAGTGGAGGCAGAGATCGAAGAATTGGAGGAAGAGCTGGCGAATTTCGAGGAGGAGACCGCAAAAGAAGTTTTGGAGGACGGGATTCTCGAGATAGAGATTCTGGAGGATCACGCGATTGGCGAAATCGTCCTCGTGAGAGAAGCAATTTTAGAAAGAGAAGACCGCGATTTTAGTATTTGTGCTACGACTTCATTTTAAAAAACATTTTTTCTTTAGTCAGTCATGAATGAAATTGATCCTGTAAAAATTGAATTAACTCTAGGCGAAGTCTATTATTTGATAAGAAAAATTGAGAAAGCAGAGAAAAAGAAATGATTAAGTATAAGTCTTACATTCGCAATTAAACTCGGCAATTCTACCCAGATTTGTATTTGCTCGAACACTATTCAATTCACATACAAAATCTTTATTAGAGCCATATCTTTTTATGTATTCATCTCTACACATCGAAGGATAAACATTGATAATATTTTCACCATTTATATCAACGCTAAACATTATAGGATTGCTTAAGTAAGAAGAATAGGCTTTACACTAAAAACTCCAGCAAAATAGCCAATTAACAAAGAGATAATTATAGCGATTATTAATATTAATTTTGAGTTCATTTGCTATCTGTGTAATTACAAATATCCTATATTTAAGGCTATCTGTGTTTTTATACAGATGGCTAGGAGAAACATTTTAGATGTTATTGAAGACATTTTGAAAATCTTAGATAAAAAGAAAGAGTTGTCTGTTAAGAGTATTGCTAGAGAAGTCAGAAGCCAATGGGAAACTACTATTAAAGCATTAGAGTTCATGAAAAGAGTTAGATTAGTAAAAGAGAGACAAGGAAAAACTTCTCACAAAACAGAAAGATTGTTTAGCTTGAAACAGGCTAGTGTAATTACTACGTAGAAACTAACCTAAAGATTTATAAAATCAATATTTCTAAAGTCGGTATGGCGAAATATAATTTACCAAATGAAGAAATGAAAAGATATGAAGTTTACAGCGGTAGCAATGTAAAGCAAATGCCAAAACTTATTGCTGACGGCAGAATTCCAGCAAGTGTTTCTCAGATTATGCAAAGAAGATTGAATTTAAGAAATGATGAAACAGGAGTTAAAGCTTTCTACATGGATAATTATTTTGATACTGATGATGCTGTTGTATATCACCCTGATGGACAAGTAAAAGTTGTGCTTGGTTCTCAACATCTACGGGAAATTAATTCTGACAGCAACATACGAGGTGGCGCATTAATTTTATCTACTGATATTTACGATTCTTTAGAAGGAGAAGAATTCAAAAAAGGAAAACTTGGAAAAACTGAGTCTTTACTTTCTCTTCAAGATGTTAAAGCTCATCCAGTTTGGAAAACATTAGCAAGAGACCAAGCATTATTAGATGATTATGTGGATTATATCTTTGCGGAAGGAAAACAGAGATTTAATTATGATACTGCTATGGGAGTTTTCCCAAGTTCGGCCCAAGGAAATACGCCTGAAATGCGGTCCTGGTGTGTCGGCAGGCTCGAGAGCAGGTCTAATGCGGATGGCAGGATTGTTCTTGACTATCACTATGGTCGCCTGCTCGGTATAGCGCCGGAGGCGCTGAATTATCACTGAAAAAATAAGTTAGTCAGTTCTAACAGACAAATTTATAATTAGATGTCGTCTTCATACTGCGCTGCTTTATAATTTCACTTTGAATAAATCGTTTATGGAACCAAAAGATTTTCTTATCCAATGACTGAATAATGCCTATGCTATGGAAAAAGGCATTGAACAGAATTTGAAAAGCATGGTTAATGACGCGAAAGAATTTCCCGAATTGCGCCAAGAATTTGAGGATCATATGAAGATTACAAAAAATCATGCGGAGATGACTGAAAATAGAATAATTGAATTAGATGGAGAAGTTGCCGATACGAAAAAATTAATGTCGCAGTTCACGGTATTAGTTCAGGGTATGACTATGAAAATGATGTCGTACAAGAATTTGAAGAATGTAAGCATGGCTTACGCGACCGAACATACTGAAATAGCGATGTATCGTCAAATTCAGATAATTGCGCAGAAAATTGGAGATATGGATACAGTTGATTTGTGCGAAGATATTCTATCAGATGAAATAGATATGTCAAGGATACTAGAGAAGACTATGCCAGATATACTTGAGAAAGAGATGTTACGAAGTCTCAGTCACTGACATGAACAATTTACGAAAATATGGATATCTGTAGGTAACCTTGGGCTTTTTTCTAATTTCAATTGTAGGTCACTGGACATTTGCATGGTTTTCTTACGTTAATCAGCAAAACGATCACAATGTGCAAATTGAGTTTCAGGAATACTTTATCGAAACGATAAAAGATACATTAGAGAATTGGCAATCTGAGTTTTTACAGCTCATGTGGCAAGTTGGAGGGTTAGCTTTTTTACTTTATGTCGGTTCGCCTCAATCTAAAGAAAGTAGTGAACGAGTCGAAGAAAAAATAGATTATATTATAAAAAAAGTTTATCCCAATGCAGATATAATTTTTAAAGAATTGGCTAAGAAATTTCCGAAACAATAATTATTTTTTATTTTTTTCAGTTTTGGGATGTTCGTGTCCTTCCTGCATTCTCTCCCATAATTCCCTAAGATGTTTCTTTTTCTCTTCTTTATATTGAGATTTGTCCTCTCCAGATTTTTCAATTATCTTAGCAGTGTAATCGCCTCCTAAAAAATGAGGCAAGATAACATAATCTGCTCCAGCATCATATAATTCAAACGCATCTGAAATCTGGCGAGCAGTTAAGATAATTATTGCTTTTTGATTCTTTTTTCTTATCTTATTAATTATGATAAGATTTATTTCTGATTCTGGAATTGTAGAAACAATAACGCGTGCATGATCTAATTTAATTTCTTCCAGGAAATCAGCGTCGGAAACATCGCCATACAAACAGTCTATTCCTCTAGATTTCAATCTTTTAATTCGTTCAGGATCATAATCCACCACTACATAATTTTTCTTGAGTTTTGCAAATGATTTCATTATAGAAAATCCAATTCTATTTTCACCTAACAAAAAATATTGATATTCTTTTTCTTTAATTTGTTTTTCTTTAGTTATTTTTCTTTCGAAAATTCGAAGTAATGGTGACAAATTTCTGTATAGGGGTTCTGAATAAATTATCATGTATGAAGATCCGGCGATAGTAATTAAACCAATAGCAGTAATTAATGATAGTACATCTGTTGAAAGATGTCCGACCTTTGCGCCCAAAGCAATAAGTATCAGAGAAAATTCGCTGATTTGTGCGACGGTAAGGCCAGCCATAAAGCCCGTGCTTTTTGTATACCTGAAAAACCCCATTAATCCCATCACAATTATAGGATTACCAATTAAAATTAACAAAGAATATAATATAATTGGCTTGATCTGTGTTGATACTGAGCTGAATGACATCTGTGTTCCAAGTAAAATAAAAAATGAAATCAAGAAAAAATCGCGAAGAGAACGAAGCTTCGCGCTTACCTCCCAACTATATGAAGACATTGATAATAAAATTCCTGCAATAAGCGCACCCACTTCTAATGAAAAGCCGATGTAATAAAATAAAGATGCAAGACCGAGACCCCATGATATTGCAAAAACAAATAAAAACTCCTGTGATTTCGAGAAAAAATTATTTAATTTTGGCAAAATAAAATAACTTATCGGCGATAAAATTGCAATTAAAATTATTGATTTTGTAAACGTTGAGGTTATAAAACCTGCCGCATCGCCGCTGTTGGATAGTGAAGAGACTATCAACAGAATTATTATCGCTATAAAATCCTGCACTAATAAAAATCCAATTGAAATTTTTCCATACAATTTATCGAGGGCATCTTTATCTGAAAGGAGCTTGGTGATAATTATTGTTGAGGAAAAACTTATTGCAACTGCAATGTATAAGGAAGTTATTGAGTTAAAACCCATCAATAATCCAAAAAAATATCCTATTAATGTCGTGATTACTACTTGTCCTATTCCTGTAATTAATGCTATGAGGCCAACTTCTTTAATTACTTTAGGGCTGAGATGCAATCCTACAATGAATAATAAAAATGCTATGCCTAATTCAGAAAATGTAGCAAGGGTTTCATCATATGTTAAAATATTTAAAAAAACTGGGCCAATGAGAACACCCGCAATAATATAACCAATTATTAATGGTTGTTTGAGAAGTCGCATGATTAACGAGACTGCTAAGACTATGAAAAGGATTACGCTTAATTGAAGCATAATGTTTTCTGAAATTGCGTTTACAAAATTGTCGATCATCTCTTTTTAATTAGAATGATATAATAATTAATAAAGCTAGTGTTTTCGTATATGAAATTTTTTAAATGGGGTTATTTTATTTGAGGCATGGAAGTACCATTAAAAAAGAAGTGTAGATTATTTATTGAGAAATTTGGTGATGATTTGCAAAAATATCATCCGGATGTTTGCTTTTATACGTTTGGTTCCGTGAATTCTGAATATTTCGATGAGGGGAGAAGCGATATTGATGGGGTATAATTATTGATAGTAAGATTCTGACTGACTATGAAAAAATGATTGATATTGGGAGATTATTTGCATAGCGTGAACCTCCAATTGATACAGATATAAATGTTATAGATTGTGAATCTGCGCGAGATGGCCGGTTTCTTTCGTACTCTCACGATTACACCTCTTATCTTCAGGATCACGCAGTCGTTCATACAAAAAAAATGCTTAATAAATTGAATGGATTAGATTATAAAAATTCGGTTTTACATTCTGCAGCTTTAAATTTTTGCGGACAGCGTGGTGTCAGAACGTACTTAATGAAAGCAGCACATGAGCGAAGTGAAAATTACGACGATTATCTTTCTTTTGCCAATAATGCTTTTGGAAAGGCAGTAAAGTTTCCAAAAAAAATTGTATTTCTTATAAATAACGAATTAATTCCATCGCGATCATTTTCAACAAAACGATTGGGAGAAATATTTCCTCATCTTGACCTTTCTGTTTTTGAAGATATTGATTACATTTTTAAAAATTTTACTAACGATTAACAAATGGTTTATGATATTCCTTTTTTGGGGCGAGCTGTAAGATGTGTTGAATCGATTGTTGATGCGTATATTCAAAGGCAGTCATATCACACGCGTGTTGAGCATAAATTTTACGAATAATTACTTGCGATATAGTTAGATTTATAAAACAGATTCTATTTTTTCCTTCACAAAAAAGAGATGGAAGAAAAAGAAATAAAATCTACGTGTGAAGTTCATCATGACGAGCCAGTTTTCGAACATTGGGGCAGATATTATTGCTCTCGGTGCAAACAATGGCGAGATATCATTCTTTAATCAACACATTTAAAAATATCTTTGCTCTATACATGTAATAAAAGGTGATATGGGAAAGCAAGATAAGTCAGTAAAATCTGAACCGGTGAAGAAGAATACGGAATTTCCTACATTGGAACTTAAAACGAGCAGAGATATTGCCATGGATTTTGCTGAAAAAGTGTACCAGAAATTTAATACGTTAGTTAAATCTGTAATTCTTTTTGGATCTACGGCGAAAGATACTGCTGTTGTAGGATCTGATATTGATATCGTTATTGTCGTTGATGATGCTTCATTCAAGTTTGATGAAAAATTTATTTTATGGTACAGAGAGGAGTTGGGGAAAATTATTCAGGGAAATCCTTACAAAAAAGATTTGCATATTAATACTGTAAAAATCACGACATGGTGGGAGGATCTTATGTCTGGCGATCCCACAGTGATAAACATTATAAGATATGGCGAAGTTTTGATTGATAACGGAGGATTTTTTTCTCCATTAAAGTTTTTATTGCTCGACGGAAAAATCAAAACAACTCCGGAGGCGATTTATGTTTTAATGAACAGAGTTCCTGCACATATTTTACGATCGCGCGTTGCTGAGATGAGTGCTATTGAAGGATGTTACTGGGCTTTTGTTGAATGTGCACAATCATTATTAATGGTTATGAAAGTTGTGCCGCCGTCACCAGAGCATATCCCAGAATTATTACAAACACATTTTGTTGAAAAAGGATTATTAAAAAAACAAGTTTTGAAAGATTTTGTTTCTGTTTATGATCTCCATAAAAAAATAATACATGGAGAGGTTAGAAAAGTTGATGGCAGAATTATTGATGAGTTTCAGAAAAAAGCTGAGGATTTTTTTGATAAAACAGTTAAGATTTTGAATGGAGTGTTATAGTTAATTTTTCTTTCGTATGATTTCATAACCTGCGGAAAGAAAGTTAGTAACAATAGGGATTGAACAAACCACAATAGACGTGTTTTCATTAAGATTTAAATCATGGCAGGCTGCTCCATAATATAATAGACCTAACAACGACCCTAAAAATCCGTGTGACATAGGATTATTTTTTTCTTGTTGAGATGAGCGCATAAGATACGAAGCTGCATGAAGACCCATTAAGGAAACAAAGGTCAATATTTTCGCCGTTTCTGCTGCAAATCTCCAATCACTTAATTCTTTAGGGAGCTTTTCTTTTTCCTGAAAATCTCGGGAGATTCGTATGGATTAATCGAAGATTCTAAGTTTTTCATTTTCAACTTCTTCCCAGTTAATTATTTTTCCGTCAACTGTTGGCAATTCTATAAAATCCTTTTCTGATTGAGTATTATAAAAATTACTCGATAGTTCTCTTCCATTAATTATTGTAGAGCTATGTCCATATTTAATTTGAAATTTCTTTGTGGTATATGATTCTATAGGGTTAATAGTTCTTGTGTCAGCTAGTGGGTCTACCATTTTACTCCTTGTCGCGAGGTGAAAAAAGAATTTGATAAAATAGTGGGCGTTGAGTTTCATCTTTAAGAATTTCATTTACATATCCACGAACTTCATCTGCATTATCTTTGCTGGTAACATATTTAGAAGCTTTTCCAATTAACTGTTCGAATAACCGTCCATAATGCTGTTGTGGCATTCGCCGTGTGTATGTTTCCAAAAATTTCTTAGTTTCTTCATTTTTGGTATCGAAATATTCATCAGATAACATATAATCCCGGACAGTTTTTTTCACAACTGGATCGAGCTTTTCAAGCTTTTCTTTATTATTCTCGGATTCTTGTAATGAGCGAGCTAATTGAAGCAATTTATTGTATGTAACTAGAGTCCCATAATCTTTAGCATCTTTAGCAGGGCCAATATACTGTAATGAGCTTCCAAGAGCTTCTATTGGAGCAGAATCGATTATTTCTTCGAGATTTTCTGCTTTTTTAGCTTCCTCATCTAATTTTTTTAGATGATTTTGAAGAATAGATGAATATAATTCCTCGTCTTGCCTAGTATTTTGAATTACTTGTTCTCTTTCCTGCGGATCATGTATTCCTGCTACTAATTCTTCTAATGGTGCTCGTAGTATTTTTTCCTGGTCTGCTCGATCCTTATTTTGCTTTAATATCTGTTGGTACAATCCAGCATTTTTTCGTCTTTCAATTTCAGTTTCGTATGCAGTTGCCATTAGTTATCCTCTTTATATTCGGGTTTATTTTGATTAGCATATGATTCATTAGAGTTTCATAATTTTCTGTCATGTTAGTTTCTTCCTGTAAATTATAATGTTTAACTCTTTTATATTTTGTTTTAGAGCGCAATTCATTTTTTCTCCTTGCTTCTATTTCTTCCCTTATTTTAAGATTTTCAATTTTCTGTTCCGTAACCTGAAAATACATCCCCTTATGTTCATGGGCCAATCTCTCAGCTAATTTAAGGCTTTCTGTAAGCAAAACCGGTCTTTCGTAATGATTATAAACGAGGTAATTGTGATCCATTTATTTCATTGAAAAGTAATTTACTTGATAAGCCCAGGATATGAAATCAGTTGCTTTTATTAATGTATATACTGTTAAACCTGTAATCCCAGTAGCTAAAAGGTACCTGCCAGTTATTTTAAGCAGTGATTCTCCTGCTATCTTAAGGTGAGGATCTCCTACTTCAAAAGCCGGAGATTGATAAGTATTAACCTTAGTTTCTATATTACAATTATTCGAAAGGTTTCTTTTCATACTCCTCATTATTACCGCAAATATATAAATCTTTTGTTTGTCAGCCCTATTGGGTGGTAACATAAGGAAGGTTTATATAGATAAACGAGGTATAACAATATGGAAAAAAATAAGCTTTTTGACAAAAATGATATAATAAATCTGGACCATTTAATTAATAATATCTGTGAATTTTACCATCATTACGCTCATCCGATTGCACAAGGCTTACTGAGTCAATTTAATGGATATAATCCTACGAATGAGTACAAAAAGGAAGGTATTCAATCGGTATCTTTTTTTAGATTGGTCCGAGACTTTAGACGGATACCTGTACGGGGGATATACCTTTTTGGTTCACAGATTCAACAATTAACTGAAAAAGTAAATCAATTATCAGGTGATGGAATATCGTTACCTGATGGAATAACAATAGAAAATGATCAGATTATCCTACATACTCAAGGATATCCTTTGTTTTATGAATTTTATAATTCTAATAAAGATTTAGATGTATTTGTAGAATTAGACATTAATGAAAATTATTTTTTACCATCATTACCCGAACGTCATGCATGGTTTAGAACAATAAAATTTTGGATAAATGAAGAGCATTATTTAAAAGCTAAATCAGATTCCAAAAAGAAAAAATTCATAGACCTTTATTCTACAGAAAATGGAGAATTGGCAGATAAACACATTAAAATATCTACGCAGCCTTTTTATTAATACCATGACAACCTACGGTTTTATTTCAGATATTCATGAGGACCCTCGGATAATTAATCCATTACTTGAAGCTTTAGTTCAGAAAGGCGTAGAAAAGCTTATTGTAAATGGAGATATTGGTGGTAACTATGGTTCGCTTGAAAATTCACAGGCATATACTGCTTTCATTTTGAATGAAATTGGTAAAACAGGATTGGAGTGTTATGTGCAGCCAGGGAGTCATGAAACGCTGTTAGGGTATTCTCCTGTGATAGAACATTTTTCCCAGAAATTTAGAAATATTATTGACGTGATAAAAAGTCCAAAAGTGGAACAAAAAGAACACACCTTAGTATTTTTACCAGGCTCTGATTTTACCTGTGGTGGAGAATATTTTATTGGAAAAGATGAGAAAATATCTACGGGAAATTTCGTTAGATCAGAAGCCGGTATTCTTAGTTTATTTAGAGATTGGAATCAATATAACATATGCATGAAATATGGCGGTGTTTCTGCATTTCATTTTAGCAATATGAATGATTTACGATCATTAGTAACTGAGCCTGAAAAAACAATTGCTATCTGCCATGTACCACGAAAATTTGATACTGTAGAAAGAGGAGTTGATGTAGCTCATTTTTATGAATCGCGAGAATATTCAAAAGGAAAAGAGGAGTATCAGAGTAAAGGAGTTTTTCCCGCAGTTGCTTTTAATTCCGCATTGGCGCAAAGAGATAATACTCCTATTTACAGATCAAATACTGCAGAAAATGACATTGAAGCTGCGGTTAAAACAGAAATGTGGACGCGAGGATTAGATATTCTAAAAATTTTAGTTGAACAAAAAACTAACCGCGGTAATAAAGATTTAAAACAATTATATGAACAACTTGGAATCACAAAAGCAGTGTCTGGACATTTCCATGAATCCTCTCATAGAACACATGACAGCAAAGGAAATTATATTCCGGAGAAAACACCGACGAAAGAATTATTCTGGAATTCTGGGCATGGCGATAAAGGATTAGCAGGATTATTATTTGTCGACGGAGAAGAAGTTTGTTATGAGAATGTGAGATTAGAAAAAAATGGATAAACAGAAAAAACCAAATCGTGAATTAGTGCATTTTAAAATGGTGCATGATTGCTCTCCGTTGATGTCGCAAGACTTACCACATAATCTAAGAGTAATAGCTGAAGAGAAGAATAAAATGCTGCGAGAAGTTTACGGGTCTGTTACTGAATATATCTTGGCAGATTATTACCAAAATCCTTTCTCTCGAATATATTTTGAGGGATTTGATGGATATTATAAAAATGCTGAACGGATTCTTCAAGAAAATGATTCATGTCTTAAGCCGGTGAGGGCATTAGCTTCACAAGGCTGTTCTTTTGAACTAACTGAACATCCAGGATTTAATCAATTATTAGTCGCTTATAATAATAGACTCGGAGGTTATGGAAAAGCGGCGGAATATTTGAAATATGACGTTCACGGAAAAAATCCTGTAGAAATTATGAGAGAAATTGAATCATATGCGGATAATTTTCAGTTAATTCAAGAGTTTTTAGATGGAGAAAAAACTTTTGATTTTGGATCAATCAGAGAAAAATGGATTGGAAAAACAATTGAGAAAACTTTGAAAGAAAATGAGCGAGGTATTTTATTTTTAGGAAGAAATCATTCAGAAAAAATAATAAAAAATCGTTTATCAAATTGCCGTTATGTTATTGAAGATCCGTTTGCAGTGTGGTATGAAAGTGCGGATAATGAAAATGGAGATAGAATATTTTAAATTTTTAAAAAATTAACTCCTGTTATCCGGATCATACGTATCGATCTCTTCAAAATCTTTGGTATTCTCTAATATATGATCAATTTCATCTAACATTTTTTTATCACGAGCTATCTCGTCATCTATACTTTCTTTTGTTTGATGTGCATGAGGTTTTGAATGTTCTGTTTCATGAACTGCGGGAATATCTGCATCAACGGAGTTTTCACTTATGATTTCATCATCTACTTTAATGCTGGCCTCATATTCATGCATTTTTTCTACATCTTCCTCATTATGCATCTCGACATTTTGATGAATTTGTTCAGCAACTTTTTCTATTCTTCCTAAATTATTAAAAGGTTCAACGGGGCCTATGTTCTCTTCGAATTCCTGCACTTCAGCCCCTAATTTTTCCGCAGAAATTTGTTTGTTACTTAATATTCCTTGAGGAGAATTGGATATATTTTGATTGCTTTGCAAATTCTGACCGTTATTTACCAAATTTTGTTTATTTAATTGAAAATTATTATTATTATTATTATTCTGCGGATTTAAATTTATATTTCCTTTTTTATTCCATTGAATTTGCTGATTATTTTTTATTTGATTTAAATTTTCTTCCTTCATTTTAATTTCTTCTTCTTTTTTTCTCTTCCATTCGTCTTCTAAATTTTTTATCAACATGGAAACATCATATGCAGCGTCGGCATTAACTGAGATACTGTTAATTCCTTTCCTAAACAGATATTCAACCATTTCTTTTTTGCTTCCTCCCTGGCCGCAAATACTTGTCAGTACTTTTTTTATTCTACAAGTATGAATAACTTTGTTAATTTGTGAAAAAATAGCCGGATGTAATTCATTATACAAATATTGAACATCTTCATTATTTCTATCTACGGCTAAGGTAAATTGAGTTAGGTCATTTGTACCGAAGGAGATAAAATTTACTTCATCAGCTATGCTTTCGATTATTTGTACTGCTGCAGGTGTTTCTATCATAACGCCAAATTCCATATTTTCCGTCTTAACTTCATCAAAATATTTTTTCGCTTCTTTAACTTCTTCTATAGTTATTACTTGAGGAAACATTATGCCAAATTTCTTTTTTGGATTTTCTATTGCTACTTTTTTAATAGCTTCTAATTCCGCTTTTAAAATACCTGGATGCTTTAAACTAAATCTAATTCCATGAAATCCTAACATAGGGTTAATTTCTTTTTCTGGGGAGCCTGTTAGCGAGCTATATTCATCAGTCCTAATGTCGCTTGCACGAATCCACATAGATTCAAAAAAAAAGGCAATTTTTTTAATTCCGTCGTAAATATTTTTAGAATATTCATCTAAATTATTTTCGCGTTCGTATTGCAGTGGATGTTTTTTCATACTTGCAATAATCCCTTCTAATCGTGTTAAACCAACATGTTTAATGCCAGATAGTGCTGCTCTTTCAGCAAAATCAGGAAGGTCAACAATAACTTTTAATTTAATTCTTTCAGTTTCAACTGCCTGCTTAATTTCAACTGCTTTGGATTCAGAAACTTCTCCTTCATAGACTTTTCCTGAAGAACCATCAACGGTTATCATCATTCCATTGGTTAGAATTTTTGTTGCTTTATCAGTTCCAACAATACATGGAATTCCCATTTCTCTCGAAACAATTGCTGCATGACTTGTCATTCCTCCTTCATCAGTAACTATTGCCGATGACTTTTGCATCGCAACAACCATATCCGGATTAGTCATCTGAGTAACTAAAACATCTCCTTTTTTTATTTTTGGAAGATCTGCCATGGAATGAATTATTTTAACTGGCCCAACGCCAATTCCTGGACTTGCACTTCTACCTTCTAATAAAACATTTCCTGCTAATAATTTATTAGCTTCTAATTTCTTGCCAATCGTCGTAATTGGTCGGGATTGAATAATATAAGTTTTCCCCCCTTCAATTGCAAACTCGATATCCTGCGGCTTCTCATAATGTTTTTCTAACCTTAGTGCATAATGAGCTACATCTAAAATTTCAGCCTGAGACATAACTTGTCTTGTTGCTTTTGCTTGATTCAGTCTTACAATTTCGTTTCTCCCTGATGAATCTCGTACAATCGCAACTTTTTTTTCAGAAACTTTTACGCTCTTAATTTCTAGATCTGCTGATACTGCATAGTGATCTGGATTTATCATTCCGGAAACAATTCCCTCACCTAATCCGAAAACTGCTTCTAAAATTATATTATCGCTTGCATTCATCGGATCTTTTGAAAAAACAACTCCGGATTTTTCACTATCAATCATCTTTTGTACGACAACCGCTAATAGAGCCTGATCTTCGGTGAATCCTTTTCGTGCTCGATAATAAATTGCACGCGGCGTGTACAAAGAAGAGAAACATCTTTTTACGTTTTCAATTAAATTTCGTTCACCTTTTACGTTTAGAAATGTTTCTTGTTGTCCAGCAAAACTTGCATCAACTAAATCCTCTGTTGTTGCCGAACTTCTGACTGAAACAAACGCCGGTTCTCGAGAATTTTTCAAAATTTGCATTGCATTACTTGAGACGTGAGAATTAACTTTTTCTGTGCTTAGAATGCTGTATGCTTCTAAAATTTCCTGTTGTAGATTTTCTGGGAGTGTTAAATTGTCAATAATTAATCTGATTTCTTTTGATACATTGGTTAACTCCTCGGTATTCTCTAAATCAACTTTTTTTATTATATCCTTGATTTTTTCCTTTACATTCGTTTTAGTTAGAAAATAATCAAATGATTGTGCGGTGATCATAAATCCTGGAGGAACAGGAAATTTCGCATTATACATTTCACTTAAACTTGCTCCCTTACCTCCGGCAATTTTTACATCTTTATGGTTTAGTTCTGAAAACCACTTGACAAAACTTTCATGCGACTCTGGAACTCTTTGAGGAGATTGAGATTGAAAAGAAATTGTTTTTTGTTTAATCTGATCCGATGAAGGAACTTGAATTGGTTTATATTCCGCGAGGGACTCCGGTGTTAGTCCACTTCGATCATTTACATTATCTTTAATCGCATTAAAATTTTTTGCTGCATCTCCGATAAGACCTCCTAATGGACCTCTTTTAGTATTCATGAAAACCTCTGGATATATATGAAAACTCCAGATATTATATAAAGTTTATGGGAATAAAATACACCTTTGCTAAACTATTTAAATTAAATTTTCCTTCATTAGCAATGGCTAGACGAATTGTTATTCACCGCGAAAAAGATGTCTCGCAAAAATATTTTACTCATATTTTAGCGCTTTTAATTTTTTTATTTTTTTTACAGCTAATATTTACGGTAGTTTTATGGACAAAACTAAATGAATTGTCAATAGCTTTGGATACATATGAAAAAACGTTGAATAAAAAAATAGATGTGAATACTGCTGATGTTCGGTCTAAAATTTCTGAATTGAGTGGGGCTGTTCTTGATTTGGAAAAAGGGCTTAATGATGAAATTAGCTCCATCAAAGCACAAACAAGCGCTGATTTTTCTGGAATTATTGAAGATACAGTTGATTCTGTTGTTACAATAACTACTAACTCTGCTCAAGGAACTGGATTCATTATTACATCTGACGGTTATGTTGTAACGAATGCACATGTTTTGGTTGATGCAATTTATGCCAATGCACTAACATCAAATCGAGAGAAAAAATCTATGAGATTAGTTGGTTACGACGCTAATTTAGATCTTGCATTATTGAAAATTGATGGAGAATACGAAAATCTTGAATTTGAAGATATATCGAATGTAAATTTAGGAGACAAAGTAATTGCGATTGGTAATCCTTTAGGATTATCATTTTCTGTTTCTGAAGGAATAGTTTCTGGAAAAAATAGATTTGGTGCAAATGAACTGCCTGCTTACATACAAACTGATGCTGCGCTTAATCCTGGAAATTCCGGCGGACCATTGATTAATTCTGACGGAAAAGTTGTTGGAATAAATAATTTTAAAATAGTTGGAGAAAATTTAGGATTTGCCCTTCAAAGTGATTATATTATCCGTGGGGTCAATAAGATCTCGTATGATCATTTGAATGAAACTTTGTTATTTGAATAAAGCCTAATTTCTTTAAAATTTTAAAAAATAAAAATAAGAATTATGATGGAATCAAAAAAAGACTAAATCGTCCCTTCTTCTTCCTCGTCTTCGTCTTCATCATCATCAGAATCATCTTCTAATTCTTCCGAGACTTTTTCAATTTCTTCATCTTCTTCGTCGTCATCACTGTCTTCATCACTGTCTTCGTCGTTGTCAATAATTATTTCCTTACCCATATTATAACCTCCTTGCAATTTATTAAATTTAAAACCATTTTTAAATATTTAGGTTTTTAGGAAAACAATCTGACCTTTTATAAATGTTTTCACATTTCTATTGACAAAATTTAGCAAAGTTAGATTTTTAAATAAAAATTCACTCTTTGTCATCGTGCGTCAGAGTGAAAAATGAAAACAGTTGAACAAAAAGAGTTGAATGAACATAAAAAAATAAAGGAATCGGAAAAAACAAGCATTAGAGAGGGATCTTTTTTTGGAGTTATGGAAGGTTTTGGTGTACGCTATATTACACCGTATGCACTTGCATTGGGAGCAACAAATCTTATTGTTGGTTTGATCAGCACGCTTCCTGGATTTTTGGGAAATTTAACTCAACTCTATACCACGCAGCTAATCAAAAAAAAATCAAGAAAATCACTAGTTTTTTTCGCCATCCTTATGCAGGCATTGTTGTGGATTCCTCTAATTTTCGTCGGAGTTTTATATTATTTTTACCCCGCGATAAGAGAATATTTACCGTGGATGTTATTAACCATTTATTCGCTTTTAATTATTTTTGGCTCATCCGCTGGTCCAGCATGGAATTCCTGGATGAAAGATCTTATCGTAAAAAATTCTGGAAAATATTTCGGTATACGAAATATGATTGTTAACATGGTCACTATTATTAGCATGCTTATTGCAGGTTTCATTTTAACATTTTTTACTAACGGAAAAGTTTTAATTGGTTTTTTCATAATATTTTTCATTGCTTTTTTAGGTCGATTTATTTCGAGCTTATTGATTCTAAAACAGTATGAGCCGCGATTTACTTACGATGATGCTTCATATTTTACTTTTCGGCAATTCATAAAAGGAATGTTATATAATAATTTTGGAAGATTTGTCTTTCTTGTCTCGGCTATGTCTTTCGCAACTTTTTTAGCAGGGCCTTTTATTACCGTCTATATTTTAGAAGATCTTAAATTGACATATTTTCAATTTACTATAATTAGTGTATCATCTGTTTTATCCGCAATTTTATTTTTGCCTCTATGGGGCAATTTTGCCGATAAATTTGGAAATATAAAAGTTATAAAAATTACTTCTCTGTTTATATCATTAATTCCATTATTGTGGTTTTTTTCCATTTATTTGAATATGCTTCCTTTTTTAGCTTTTTTTAGCTTTCTAATTTTTATTGAATTATTTGCAGGTTTGGTTTGGGCGGGATTTAATCTATCGGCTTCTATGTTTATTTATGATGCAGTAACAAAACAAAAAATGATGTTTTGCATTGCATATTTTAATATAATAAATTCATTGGGCGCTTTTTTTGGTGCAGTATTGGGCGGTTATTTATCGTCGAATTATCCGCATTTTTTTGGAGTTAAAGCAGTTATTATCTTATTTATCGCAAGTTTTATACTAAGGTTACTAGTCGCATTATTTATTCAGCGAGGCGTCCGAGAAGTTAGAGAGGTTAAAAAATTTAAACTTGATGAATTCATTAAGAATATTGAAAAAAGATTTTTAGGAATGTTATCTGGATACAAGTCAATGCGTGTCGAAAATTTTTGATGTAAAATTCTGACATCCTAAATTTTTATATAAGCTAATTACCTGATATAATTATGATTACCAAAATAAAAAAAATTAAGTCTAACAAACCTCTGCGTGTTGAATCTCAAGGCGACGTTAAAGAAGTTATTATTAAAGAAGGTATGGATCCAACGGAAGAGCGAATTTTGATTTGTTTTAGAGGTGCTGAAAGTTCAGGAATCATTGAATTTAAAACTGATGAATTGGAAGATATTTTTAAGAATATTCAAAATCGATTACATGTAATTAAAGGATTTAAAAAAATAATTAACTAAGGTAATTTGATGCATCTATTTTGCATTTTAATGCCGTCGTAAAATTCATAACACATGGTAAATTCATGCATTTTGTTTATTGGAGTTCTTGTTGGAAAATATTTTTTAAAAAATTCAGTTTCAAATCTTGATCTAAATTTATGATTAAAATTTCTATTAAAATTATTTCTTTCCTTTTCTATTGAGTAATTCGGTGAAGCAGATTTCATGAATCCAAGCTTGTTTATTTTTTTGAAATCGTCTTCATCAATTAAAATATAAATTGTGTCTCCTCGAGGACAATTACATGCAGAACAAGTGATTATGTCTTTTTTTATTTTAACTATAGAATATGCTCGGATATCTTTTTTTTCTAAATAATTTCTTAACTGTGAATTCTCATTTCCATTAGACGACTCCCATGGATTATTGCATTGTTTAGGCATTATTGAAACCCATTGAGTATCTCTAGATTCACGATCAGTATCATATCGCTCATAATAATAACTATTTGCAAAAACTGTAGCGAGCAATAATGTAGATACCAATAAAAATAAAATACATATTTTTTTCATGTTAAATCAAAGTCTTTGGAAAATATAAATGATGTGCTGTTAGAAATATACTTCATCGTTACTACGAATTGTTATGCTTCCAAAGGACCTGTAAAATGTTCAAGAGAATATTTGAATGGCTTCCCTATTTGCTTGCAATATTCTCTCGCTAAAATAAATAAAATGCAGCCTATAGATTTCCCAGATTTGTTGTTACAAGGAATTATTTTAGTTATGCCGAAAGTGTAATTGTTTGTGTCACACAACGCAATGATCGGTTTTTTTAATTTGATAGTGTCATTTAATGCGTTTTTATCAATCCATGGATCGCATATCATTGTTAATTCAGATTCGAAAAAATTGCTTAATGATAAATTTGTAGTTATACCTGGAGAATATTTTTTTGTGAAAACTTTTATTCCTGTTGCTTCCTCGAATTTTTTAGCCGCATTCCAACCAGCTTCTCGTTTGCACACAAGATAAATTGTTTCCGGTTTGTAATTTTTCAAAAAATCTATAGTCTCTCTTAATTTTTGATCTATTTTAATCGTATTAATTACAGCTAATCCGTCTGCACGTCTTTTATATACATATTTTCTCATGCTCGGAGTTATTACTTTTGTACCCAAGTGAACAGCACATTTTATGTAATCTTCCAAAGGCAATAATGTTTCATCTTTTGATGAAATACTTTTCTTTTCTTCTTCAACTTCTTTTTTAGAAATTTTTTTTGAGATTTCCTCTATATCTTCATCAGAGATATCCTTAACTTTTTCTTTAGATTTTTTTTCTTTTAGTTCAATTTCATCTTTAGAAATTCTTTCTTTCAATTGTTCAGCTAAACTTTTCAATGACGTTTTTTCTGATACTTTTTCAACCATAAAAATTTATTGGGAAGTTTGTTTATAAAGATTTGCTTCATAAATTTTTATCACCAAATACGGTTTATTTAAAAATTGTAGTTATAAATGTTTTGGAGGATAAAAATTAATCTGCCGTGAATAATCTTTCAGTTAATTTTTTATTATATTTTCCAGAGATTAAATATTCTAAAAGTGATTCGTAATCATCTCTGTTAAGATAATTTTCATTTTCTGGAAACCATAATTCTATATTACTGATAGTGTAAACTGATCTCTCACCACAAATATGTAAAACACTCATGACATCTTCAACAACAACTGTTGAAATACCGTAATTATTCCCCATTAAATATTGTGATCTATTGGCATTATCTAATCTGGCAATTAATTTCAATTCAGGATTTCCTAACTCCAATTCTTTTCGCTTCCAACCCCTTTCTTTAAATTTTTTTCTCATTTTTCCTAATAGTATTGTATTTTTTGGTAATAATTCATCCATAGGAGGATTAGGTTTCAATGGATAATCTACTAATTTTTCATAAGCATTTGATTTCATAATTAAAAATTCTATCTCTTTGGAATTATGGCTATCAGGAAAGGTAAAAGAATATCCTTTTTGTTCAGCTATCATTAACACATGTGCAATCGGTAAGATTGACGAAATACTGCCAACTAACATTTCTAATCTTTCATTCCTAATTTTTTTTGGTTCAGGACTTTTTGGGAAAATATCTAATAAATCATCGACACTGCCAGCAAATTCTCTTTTAATTTCATCAAGTGTAAAATCAAATTTGTTATCGTAATCTGTCATTGATCTTATCTCCGGGTATTTTGCTAATAACGAGACGATTTCCATTAATCTTGTTTCCTGTCGTTCTGTAAAAAGATAATCTGTCATAAATTTGTTAATAGTTTATCTTTATAAATATTATTATTTAATTTATCGACGATAAAATTTTCGATAAATTTTTCTTGTTGATAATAAACTCTAACTAAATTAATTTTCCGACGATTTTCATGTTATTTCTGTTCGACAAAATTAAAAAAATAATAGAAACGTTTATATATCCTGAGGATGATAATTTTTTATAAAATGTTAATTAGATTAACTGGGATGATTACCTTAACGTCGTTTAGGTAGGATGTAGTAGAGTAGTCATAGTTATCTCGTCAATTCTAACAATTTTGTATTGTGGAAATTATAGCAGTATGGAGGATTTTTAGCAAAAACTTTACGGAAAAGTTTTTGTTTATTTCATAATCATTAAATCCAGTTTATCCTGCTGGCGGATGCGGCTATCTGGTTTATACTTAGGCATGCAAGTCTCCCGCGAGGGGGCGAACTGCTCAGTAACACGTAGCTAACCTACCCTTAGATCATAGATAACCTCGGGAAACTGAGGATAAACTGTGATAGGAAATTGTTTCTGGAATGAGCAATTTCTCAAATTCGAGTCTAAGGATGGGGCTGCGGCTGATTAGGTAGTTGTTGGTGTAAAGGACTAACAAGCCAATTATCAGTAAGGGCTCTTAGCGGAGAAGCCCTGAGAAGGAATCTGAGACACTATTCCTAGTCCTACGGGGTGCAGCAGCTGAGGAACTTTTTCAATGCGCGCAAGCGTGAAAGAGTAAGCCAGAGTGTTGTTCTTAGAACAACTTTTGTTTGCTGTAAAAAGGCAGACGAATAAGGACTGGGCAAGACCGGTGCCAGCCGCCGCGGTAATCCCGGCGGTCCAAGTCGCATCCACAATTATTGGGTCTAAAACATTCGTAGCTTGTTTTGTAAGTCTCTTGTGAAATCTCATGTCTTAAATATGAGGCGTGCAAGAGATACTGCAAAACTAGAGACCGGAAGACGCAAAGAGTACGATCAAGGTAGTAGTAAAATACGTTAATCTTAATCGGACTAACAACGGCGAAGGCACTTTGCGAGTACGGATCTGACAGTGAGGGATGAAGGCTAGGGGCGCGAAAGGGATTAGATACCCCTGTAGTCCTAGCAGTAAACACTGCTCACTAAACATCGGTACCTCCTCGAGAGGTATCGGTGCTGTAGGGAAGCCGAAGAGTGAGCTACCTGGGAAGTATAGTCGCAAGGCCGAAACTTAAAGGAATTGGCGGGGAGGTACTACAACGGGTGACGCGTGCGGTTTAATCAGAGTCTACACCGTGAATCTCACCAGGAGCGACAGCAGAATGAAGGTCAGTCTAAAGGGCTTACCTGACGCGCTGAGAGGAGTTGCATGGCCGACATAAGCCTGTGCCGTGAGGTGACTTGTTAAATCAAGTAACAGGCGAGACCCTCGTGTCTAATTTCTACGTGAAGAGCACATTAGACAGACTGCCTTGGTAACAAGGAGGAAGGTGAGGGCGATGTTAGGTGAGTACAGCCCGAATCCCCTGGGCAACACGCGCGCGGCAATGTCACATTCAGTGAGATGCAACTCCGAAAGGAGAAGCTAATCTCATAAAGTGTGGCTTAGTTCAGATTGAGGTTTGTAACCCAACCTCATGACGCTGGAATCCGTAGTAATCGTTTGTTATCAGCGAACGGTGAATACGTCACTGCCTCTTGCACACACTGCCCGTCAAACCAACCGAGTTATGCTTTGGTGAGGTTCTTTGGAAACGAACCTCGGTATGACAAGGTAGGTTAAGTCGTCACAAGGTATCTGTAGGGGAACCTGCAGATGGATCACCTCCTATATTTTATTCAGAATTAATATTCTGAAACTTTAACTCTTACGAGTAAAAAGTCGACGGAAATTATACTGCTCTACTTCTGGTTAATCTATCCATTTTATAACATGAAACTATGGGCCGAAATACTCATCACAACATTAAAATAGGGATCAGTAATAACAAGAATACGGGCCTGTAGTCCAATGGTAGAACACGTCGTTTGCAACGATGAAATCCGGGTTCGATTCCCGGCAGGTCCATAAGCGAAAGCGAATGGACTAACGACACTAAAAATTCGCAAGAATTTTTTTAGCCGGCATGGTCCATTTTTCCGACAAGGAAAATGAAAAAATATTAGGTGATTCCAAACATTTATACAAATGTTTGCTAGGGAGAAAAATAATATGACACAACCAAATTTAATAATAGAATTAAGAGAATATATTGAGAGCAATTATGATGATCCAGAAAAAGCAATTAAAGTACTTGACGCATACAAGGAAGATTTTATTCCAACTCGTTGGCAAGAAATGAGAAGTAAAGTATGGGAAGCATCTAATGCTGAAAGATTAGATATTTTGCTTAATCATGTTCTTGAAACAGAAATATAAAATAAATCACACGTCATATTCACCAAATTTCATTTGATGAAGTTCAGCGATGAACTAAAACATCGTCGATAAATCGACATATGATGAAGCCCCCGATTGCAAAACATCGGGAGTGGAGTAGAGAATATCATTTCGAGATTTTAAATTTCGAGTGAAATCATATTCAATGACACAGACAAAACAGGCATAGTCTTAACTTTCTTACGGAATTAATTTCCGAAAAGAAGTTTAGAGTATAGTTTTTTACACTGTTAGACGGATAGCTTGGTTTACGTTATGAAGAAGGACATGGCAAGCTGTGAAAAGCCTCGGGGATCTGCATGCGAGATTTGATCCGAGGATTTCCGAATGCGATGATACGTTTGCGAATGCAAAATCCGAGAGGATAATGTACTCCGGGAATTGAAACATCTTAGTACCGGAAGGAGAAGAAAACAAATTAGTGATGCTCTTATTAGCAGCGAGCGAAAAGGGCAGAGGGCAAACCGAATCTGTCTTCGAAAGGAGATTAGAGATGTGGTGAATAATGTCCTGTGTTATGAAGTCAAAATGTTCTGGAAAGAACTGCCGCAGAGAGTGATAGCCTCGTAGACTGATTAATATGGACTAGTTCGATACAGAGTAGTGTTTCTCAAATTAGAAGCATGAATATGGCAGAATTAACTGCTAACCCTAAATATGAACGTAAGTCCGATAGTGCACTAGTACCGCGAGGGAAAGCTGAAAAGAACTCTTAATCGAGAGTTAAAAGACTTGAAATCTAACAGTTGCAGTTTGTTACTGCTCTTTCACAAATGTGAAAAGGGTTGTAACGTACGTCTTGAAAAACGGGCCAGGGAGTTTGCTTAAGTGGCGAGGTTAACGTAAAGGAAGCCATAGCGAAAGCGAGTCTGAAAAGGCGCAAGTCACTTGGGTAAGACCTGAAGCCAGATGATCTAATCATGAGCAAGGCGAAGTTTTCCGAAAGGGAAATGGAGGCCTGAACTAGTGTTGTGTGCATGCACTTGGATGATTTGTGATTAGGGGTGAAAAGCCAATCTAATCTGGCAATGGCTGGTTCCTGCTAAAATATGCCTACGTATAGTCTCATTATGTTTTCTTACGGTGTAAAGTACGGATAGGTCGTGCAGAGGGCTTTTCCTACGGCGAACTTTCCAACTCAGAAACTGTAAGACGCGGAGAATGGGAAACAGCGGCGGCGCGTAAGGTGCCGTCACGAGACCGGAACAAAGGAGACCAAAGTTAAGGTCCCAAAATATATGTTAAGTGCATCAAAAGGAGTTTTAAACCTGAGACAGTGGGGAGGTAGACATAGAAGCCGTCATCCTTTAAAGAAAGCGTAACAGCTCACCTATTGAGGTTTGAAGCCCTGAAAATGGACGGGGCTAAAACATATTACCGACACTTTGGAGTTACTCATTTGAGTAATCTAGTAAGCAGGCGTACTTGTAGCGTAGAAGCTTTTTCTAAAGAAAGAGTGGAGCTATTAGTAATGAGAATCCTGGTAATAGTAAGAACTAATTTCGCTGAGAATCGCGAAATGTCGTAAGAGTAAGGTTTCCTTGGCAATATCAATTAACCAAGGGTTAGTCGGACCCTAAGATGCACCTTAACTGCGTGCATCGATGGACAACAGGTTAATATTCCTGTACTGTTTATATTTTATGACGTGATTTGCTTCAGGATAAGCGAGATTCCGAGAGGAAGCCTGTACAAAGAAATTTGGGGAGCGTAATGCGTAGATCCAGAATAATTTGTGCAGTTAACGTCGCTGATTCCAGGAGCCAGTGAAAAGATCACGTATTACGAATGTAAGCATCCGTACTAAGAATCGACACTGATACTCTAGCTGAGAAGGCTAAGACATGAAAGCTAAATCTAGTTAAGGGAATTCGGCAACATTGGCCCTTTAGCTTCGGTAGAAGGGGTGTCTATTTTCGTCTTTTTAGAAATAGGAAGGCGTTTGTAGATCTCAGTAACAAGGACGGTTCGACTGTTTATCAAAAACATAGCCGGTTGCTAATCTGAAAAGACTTGTATAACCGGTGAAACCTGCCCAGTGGTGGTGCTTAAAACCGTGTTTCAACGCGGCTAAGACCCATCAAACGGCGGGCCTAATTCCTGAGGCTCTTAAGGTGAATTGCATTGCCTTACGTCGCTTATAGCGACGCTGTGTAACCTCAAGAAACGAATCGTTTAAGTTAAAGGACAATGAATAAACCATATATTAACACAGAAAATTTGACTATTTGCTGGAACATCTTGATGAATCGTCGTCGGATATTGTTCTTGTGAAAGAATAACGAACCCGGAAAATCGACTAGGAAAGACAATCAGCAGGGAAGACTGGAATTAATTGTTATTATTAAGTAATGACAAAATAGAAACATTTAAATACTCTATTTCTATCCTTATTAAATGGATAGAAATCAATATCTTGGAAAATTAGAAAATTTTGTTGATAAATTTAATGAATATTCTGAAAGAGCAAGAATAAGAGGATCCCCTCATTCAAATATGCAGGGATGGAATGTTGTTGCTACGTTATGGTATATGTTAAGAATAGAGTTATTAAATTCGAGAGCAAGTTATTCTGGTTTAGAAATACCCCCATTGGATAAAGATGAAAATGGAAAATTCTACATTAGAACAAATTAAAAAATATTTATTCTAGAACCCTCAGAGATCATACGCCAAACATTAATTTATAATGAAGATATGATCCGATCTTTACAGTGATGTAAAGAGCTTATTAGAAATAATAAGACGCCGATTAGAAAAATTAAAAAATAGAACTTCTTGATTATTAATTGTATGGTATTACTATTAACAACTTTGGTTTTTGAATGCGTAGATGATTTGGGATATCACTTTGATGTTGAATACATCGGAGAAAATTATCAAAATATCGTTGACACATTAGATCACAAAGGTTATAATCCTTGGTTACCTATAACACAAGGAATTTTTGTACCAGCACGATTAATAGAATTACATTATAATGGAAATTCAGAAGAAAGAATTCTCACATTTAATGAATTCAAACATTTAGGAAGACCATTTTATTTAATCGGTCAGTAATTTTCCGTCGAGGAAAATGAAGTAACAGTCATGAGCGTAATACCTTGTCATCTGAATGGTGACTTGCATGAATGGTTTAACGAAATCGTCACTGTCCCTAACTAGAAACTTCTGAAAATATCCTCCGGTGAACAGACCGGAGACGCCTAATGGGAAGTGAAGACCTTGTGGACCTTTACTGCAACTTGTTGTTGTGAGTTTACGATTGGTACTTAGCATAAGTAGGAGAATACGCGCAGCTTCGGCGAGGCGGCATGTCGACATTGTAATACTACTTACTTTTTGTAGATTCACTTACTCTTTTGAGGACACCAGCAGGCGGGCAGTTTGGCTGGGGCGGCACCCCTCTGAAAAGATATCGGAGGGGCCTAATGACAAGCTCATCTACGTCGGAAATGTAGAGTGGAGTGTAAAGGCAAAAGCTTGTCTGACTGTATTCCGAATAGTAAGGAATGCAGAGGTGAAAGCCGGGCTTAGCGAACCATTGATGGCTTTTAATGGGCCACAATTGTGACAGAAAAGGTACCCCAAGGATAACTGGGTCGTCTCGCCCGATAGTTCATATTGACGGCGAGGCTTGCTACACCGCTGTCGGCTCTTCCTATCCTGGCTGTGCACAAGCAGCCAAGGGTGTTGGAGTTCACACGTTAAAAGGAATCGTTAGCTGGGTTAAGATCGTCGTGAGACAGATTGTATAATATCTATTAGGTGTGTCGTTGTCTGAGTGGAAGGATCTCGTAGTACGAGAGGAACCGAGATTCGAAGCCTCTGGTTTACCAGTTGTTATGAGCAGGCTGGGCAGCTACGCTTTATTTGGATAAGTGCTGAAAGCATCTAAGCACGAAGCCATCCGCAAAACGAGACAACTAAGGCCGTCATAGAAGATGACGTTGATAGAGTTGGTGTGTACGCACGAAGCTTCGGCGACGTGTTCAGCACGCAACTACTAAAAGCTTCAAACCTTTACTCTAAAAATAAGATTATGCCTGTTTTGTCTGTGGATATTGTTTGCCAAAATATCTCACGAAATTCACAAAGAATTTTTGGGACCAGAAAATTTTTAATTTTCTGCTGCAGGAATTCACGATTCAAGAAAATAAAATTCCTGTATAAAAAAAAGAGTTCTGATGAAAAATATTATTTTCATTCAAAAATTTCTGGTAGTTAACATGATGCTTGCAAATAACAACAAAACAGAAATTGTATTTTAATAGGAAACCATAAAGAATTTAAGCAAACGACTAGTTACAAAATTAATGGTAACAAAAGAAGAGGCGAAAGAGAGAGTAAAACAATTAGTTCAAGAATTTAAAGAGATTCCAAAATCCCATTTAGACTCTATGTCCGAAGAGGATATCAAAAGATTATTTATTACTCCGTTACTAGAATTATTGGGTTGGAAAAAATTTGATATTCAAAGCGAATTTAGAATTCTAAAGGGAAGAGCAGATTATTTATTAAAAACGGGAAATACTGAAGTGTTAGTTGTTGAGGCGAAAAAAACGTCGGTATCACTGACGGAAGATGAGGGCAGACAAGCAGTTTCTTATGCATATCACAGTAAAATAAAATTTGCAGTTTTAACAAATTTCAGATATTTAAGAGTATTTCATGCATTGTCAAATATAAAGAATATCGACAATAATTTGTTAAAAATAAATAATAATTATTTCAGATTAGATTTTGAAGAATACATCGATAAATTTGAGATATTATGGCTGCTCTCAAAGGAAAGCTTTGAAAAAGGTGAAATCAACAAACTTTTATCTGCAAAAGATGAACGCATTAACAAACCAATAGATAAAAAATTATTAGATGATTTTTTGAAAATTAGGGAAATTTTATCTAAAGAGATTAAATCAAAAAAAAATTATCTAAAAAAGGAAAAAATTGACGAATGCGTTCAGATTTTAATTGACAGATTAATTTTTATACGTTCTGTTGAAGATCGAGGGTTAGAGCCTACAAATTTTTTATTAGGGTTAGACGGTGATGTCAGATCGCAGAGAGTAAGGTATCAGTTATTTCCTTATCTATTAGAAAAATTTAAAGATTTCAATCAAAAATATGACTCAAGATTATTTGAGGAAGGACTTTTAGAAAAAGAGGGGGCTTTCTCAGATGAAGATCTGCACAAAGTTATCAGAATATTATATTTCGGAGCAGAGGATAATCAGACCAAGTATATGTTTAATGAAATTCCGGGAGATATTTTTGGTGATATCTATGAGCAATATTTGGGAACTATATTGTCAGGTACAGAAAAAAGAATAAAACTTGATTCAAAAAGTGGAAAAAGAAAAAGTATGGGCATCTATTATACTCCCTCTTATATTGTGGATTATATTGTTAAGAATACCGTTGGAGAATATATAAAAAATAAATCCATTGATGAAATTTTAGAAGTAAAGATTTTAGATCCTGCTTGCGGATCGGGTAGTTTTTTAACAAGAGCTTTTCAGGAAATTTGTGATATAATTAAAGATAAATTAAATGAATGGGAAGAAGGAAGTAAAATTTTATTTAAGAAACCTAAAGAAAAATTAATTGAATTAAATTTTGGACAAAAAATTGAGATTTTGAGAAACTGTATTTATGGTGTTGATTTAGATGAAAAAGCAGTTGAATTAGCTCGATTAAATTTAATGTTAAAAACTCTTGAAGGAGTAGGACCCGAAATTAAAAAACCTACTCTCCCTCATCTTACAAATATTAAATGCGGTAATTCTCTTATTGATGATTATTCTGTTGCAGGAGATAAAGCATTTAATTGGCAGGCTCAATTTCCCGAAGTTTTCAGAAATGGAGGATTTGATATTGTAATTGGAAATCCGCCTTGGGGAGCAAAAATTGAATCAAGGATTTTTGATAAAAAATATCCGAATTTTAATTTAAACTCCTTTTCGCTTTTTGTGTATAAAGGATTAGAAATGATTTCTAAAGAAAGTCTTTTAGGTTACATCATACCTAAAAATTTCATAAGAACAAATGATTACGCAACTGCAAGAGAAAAAATAGTCAAAAATTACCAATTGATTCAAGTCATTGATACAGGCAAATTTCCTGGAGTAGTTCAAGAAGCAGTAATTTTAATTATAAAAAATAAAAAAGAAATAAATGAAAAAATATTGACTGGAATAATATCCGAAAACGGAAAAAATATTCAAGGGTTTATGGATCAAAGTTCTATTATAAAAAATCAAGATTTTGTTTTTGATATTTCTTCAAATAATCTAATTCGGGAATTGAAAATTAAGATAGAGAAAAATGGCTCTCCACTTAAAGAATTAATAGTTTTATCACGAGGTATAGAGACTGGTAAATCTGGAAAAATAAGCATTTGCCAAAAATGCGGAAATTGGTTGGCTACCCCCAGAAATAGCGAGACTAAATTTTGTCCTCGTTGTAAATTCGAGGTTAAAATTTCCGAGAAGAATACTGAAAATATGATTTCTGAAAAAAAAGATAAAAATTACACAATTCCTATATTGGCTGGGAATCAAATTGAAAGATATTATGTTAAGAGAAATTATTTTCTTATGCCCAATATAAAGGGTATAAATTATAAAAATTCTGATTTCTTTAAAAAAAATAAAATTGTTCTAGTAAGGATTTTACCAAAAATTGTGGCTACTTTAGATGATGAAGGAAGATTTACTTTAAAGACACTATATAATCTAAATTTATCATCAAAATCGCCAATTTCTCTAAAACATATTCTAGGTATCATGAATTCAAAACTTTTTTCATTCTATTATGAGTATTCATATAATCTGGGTGGAAATTTGACTCCAAGTTTAACCCAAGCAAATATAAAAAAATTCCCTATTGTGACTAAAAAAAGTGAAATATTAGATAAAAATATCGATCAAATGCTTTTACTTCAAAAGAAATTCCACGAAGAAAAATCATCGGGTGGAGAAAAGGAAAGATTAGAGCAACAAATTAAAAACATAGACCATGAAATTGATCAAGAAATCTACAAGTTGTATGAAATTACCGAAGATGAAAAGAAAATAATAGAAGAGAGCTTAAGATGAAAGACCAATTTAAAAAAAAGCTTACGATAGAAGAATTTGAAGAATTTACCAAACACTTTCCAACAAGTGATATCTCTCTAGTAATGCTCGACAAAATTCCTAGTTTTTTAACTAATTCAAGAGATTTACAAGAAAAAACTCTCTTAGTAAAATTAGCTAGTGGAGCAACAGTTGGCATGATTTTTGATATATATCGATATGATAAAAAAGATGAGGCAAAAGGAACGCCTATAAATGTAAACCGATATTCAATAAATAATAATTTAGAATTATCTCAGAAATGGTTACCTCTTAATGAACATAGAATTAGTTCAGGGAGTTTCGTGGCACTAACATCGTCTCAACAAAACCGCACCTTAGTGGTTAAAAAATGAAATATACAATTGATTTAAGGAATTTAGTGAGGCAACACTGGAGTATTTGAGAAAGTTAGATTAATGGACCATTTTTTCTCGTCGATATTTTTTTCATCTCACAAATACTTATATATTTCATATGTCTTTTAATTCTGTATTTTAATGGGGTGAGTCAACAGGCTTCGGTCTGATGACCAATCTTTTTTTACGTTATCAGGCTATCTTGAATGGAGTTTGCCTTCCATGCTCACCTTATTTTTTAATTATAGAAATTAATTTAAACGATAATTATTTGTTTTTAAAATGGATTTGCAGATATTCAATGATGAACCTCCGCGAAATTATATTTTAGGACATACTGCGTTGAGTAAGAGAAAAGAATCTGATTTACCCTCTTCAATCGCAAATTATTGTACATTTGTAGTCGAGTATTCACGTGGAGAATTAGAAACTTATCAAGAGAGTTATGTTTTATATTGGAAAGGGATTAGAGCAGGACATGGTTTGAATCGAGATAAATTATTCAATAAATTTGGAGCTCATCATGAGTATAGCAATATTTCAGTTTTTCGGGTTCCCGAGAAAATCAAACAATTGAGGACACTTTAGAGTATGCGATTGATGAATTTGGTAAACCATTTTCGAAACCTGATTTGATTAAGTGCTTTTGATATTCTTAAGTTTCATAAATACATTTAAAAACTCGTTTTCGTTCCTATTTTTAGAGTGAGGAAGTCAATTTTCGGAACTAGGTCATTAACTTGGCAAACTTTCACATAAAAGTTTAGTTCTGAGGAAGGTCCGTCCATCCTGAAATAATATATTTCAGCTTGTATTCATTGGGAATATAAGAATCATGTGTGAAAGCACATTGTTGTGAGGCAAAGCTCTATTACAGAAACGACACAGTTGTCTTTGAGCAATGCATTCGTGGAAGAAGCGATGAGAAGACAGATATGATGAAACGAGTATCTTGATTGATGCAAGGGAACTGCAATAAGCAGTACACCGCAAAGTAGCATGTTGACATGTTTTGTCCTTGGTTTCGAGGAAAACAACAGAAGATGGCCTATTCCTCACTCGTTTTTTTAAAAGTTATTTAATTTATGAATGCACGAGCCTGAATATCTGTTACTTATTATTTAACATACCTCTTAGAAATATATTTACTAATAATTACAGCTACTAATCTAATAAAAAATTTAGATTAGCGAAACTTTCTAAATTTTAAATAAAATCAAATAATCTAGTCGGGAGTAAAAAGACGAATCTTCTCGTTACATTTAAATAACCTTTTTCTGTTTTTACTTTAACTTAATATGAGGGGGTAGCTCAGTGGGAGAGCACTACGCTGAAGACGTAGGTGTCGCGTGTTCGATTCACGCCCTCCTCATTTTAGCACATTGCAAATGTGTTCTTAGCTTAGGATGTGAATCTATAGTAAACCAATTTAATCTTTCGGTGGCTACATTGGTTTCCTAATAAGTCAAACAACAAAAAAACCGAAGAACTTAGTTGTTTGACTATAACACAAGAGCGTGTTTCTTTATTGTTCTGCTTTCTAAGAATCAGAAAATTATATTTTCTGATCACGCCATCTTGGGGCGTGATTCACGCTTCATTCAGCATTGAAAATGCTTTATCATGCAAAAAATATAAACTTTATAGTAATAACAAAAAAGAAAGATTTATAAATATTCAATTAATAATAAGATGATGGAAAAACAAGATCAGAAAAGAATGTTTTATGAAGCACTTTTAGATTTAACAGAAAATTCTGGATTATCTAAAAGTTATTTCACTCCAAAAAGAATTTTAGGTCATGTTCGTTATATACTTAAGAGAGAAAGGTTACCCTCGCAGACATTATTAGGTTGTTTTATTGATGCGTCTAAGAGAGAAATTAGTGAAAAATTCTTATATGAAACTCTTAATGAATTAATCAAAGAAGGAAGGGTAGAACATATAATTGGAGAAACTGGTTGTATACTTGGGGATCAACGTTCTGTTTATGATTTTTACAGAGCAGTTATAAAAGATAATTAATTCTATCAATAAATAAATACAAAGGAATTAATTCATAATTTATTTAAACTCATTTTCTTTCTGTAAACTATGGTCATTAAACGATTAGAAGATATTGAACGAGAAAAACAAGAAGAAAAGCGAGAGAAATTCAAAAGACAAATAACCGAAGATGCCCGCGATGTCATCGAAGGAGTTTTAGGTGGCCCAAAGAAACCTTTACATGGTGGAAAGTTTTCAAAAGTTTTTTGGTTTATTGCAAAGTCATTACTTTTCATTTTGGCACTAATTATTCTAGTTAATTTTGTGTTAGGAAATATTTGGCTGTTAAAATTTTTCGCCAAAGAATTTTTTTGAAGATGAGCTCAGAAAAAAATAAAGATTGAAATCTAAAATTCGATGCAATTATCGAAGAAGAAAACAGGCGTTTGCATAAAACTGAAAATCAACTCATAGATGAATTTGTAGAAAATCATCCTTTTATACACACGCATAAAAAATATGAAAAACTGAAAGAACAAAAAACGTATTGGTGGAATGTGGGGATTTCTTCATTAATCGCGACAGGATTTGGTACAATAGGTTTAACATACAATCATCATGAATACAATCTCCCCTATATTGCCTCAGCAGCGTTGACAATTATGGGTTTGAGCATGACCGTATATAGTTGGTATAAAGAATATGGAACAAAAAGACAATTGGCCGAGTTCGACACCTACGAGCTCATCGAAGCACGACGATTAACAAATCAATTAGATCGGGAATTGTACATGGAACGACATAATAGAGACAAACGGATGGAACAGCGTTTAAACTACAAAAAACACGAGCAGGAATATTCTGCAGAGAATTAATCATCAAATAAATACGTTAATCTAAATTGTTCTGTTTGTCCGTGCATAGTTCTCTTTTCTAAAATTTTTTACTATCGCTTCTTTCTAAAAATTGATCAAAGCGCGCTAACGCAATAACTAATGATTCTTGTCCTACTTTTGTTATTAATGGATAATCTTGATATAGATGAAATGACTGCCATGCTCGATGAAAACGAGGAAAAGTATCTTCAAAAAATGTTCCAGGGGATATCCTATCAATAATTTTTTTATACTCCTCACTTTTTGGACCATTATAATTATAATGTCTAAAAGGAAATGCATGTTCTTCCCAATCATTCGGATCATACCACGTATCAGGAATTAATTCATCTTTCATAATTTTTTGAATAAGCGGCTCTCCTAAATATCGATCACTCATAAAAAAATCATGCGCTTTTTCCGGCATGACTAAATAGCGCACTAATTTGAATGTTCCCGGGAAATTAACTGATTTACATTTTGCTCGGAGATTATCCACTCCTTTCCCATTGCCAAATGAATTATTCCATCATTTCTCAGATAATTCCGCTCCAAAATCCCCCTCTACAAAATAAAATCTCCCTCCTCTGGCTGATGATCAGTTAACAAAAATCCCCTAATGCCGTAATTATTGGTAAGAATATCGCTTGCAAGACTAATGGTGCTTGCTCGAGGTTCTTTTGCAGTTATCAAATAATTTTCTAAGGAATTAACTTCTAACAACGAACCTTTATATTCAATCAAAGAATTTCCCATACTCTTTTATAGAACCTCTCTTTAAAAAAGTTATTCTTATTTTGTTAGAGTGAGAAGTAGTAAATTTCAAAACATTTAAATATTAAATTTCTTATTTAGATGTATGAAAAAGACGGTTAAACGAAAACAGAGTTTTCGAAAAAGAAAAGAAGGAAAACACGGTGCGTTGGAATTATCAATTGGAACTATTGTTATTCTTGTTCTTGCTATGAGTATGTTAATTCTTGGACTAGTTTTGGTTCGAACAATTTTTACCGGCGCAAAATATAATGTTGATACAATGAACAAAAAAGTTGAGGCGGAAATAAACAAATTATTTGTCGAAGAACAAAGAGCAGTTATTTTCTTACCTAATAGAATTGCGGAGATAAAACAAGGAGATGAATTTGGTCTTGGTTTCGGTATTCAAAATGCAGTGAGAACGCAAAAATTCCGCTGGCAAGTCGAAGTTAATGATGATAATATTCGAAAAAAATGCGGTATAACTGATCGTCAAGCGGAAGAATGGGTGACGACGGGAGGAACCGGCAGTGTGGATTTAGCAAGCGGACAAAAATATTATGATGTCCTACGATTTAATGTAGCAGAAGGCTCGGTTTCAGATATATCGACATGTATCATCCGTTATCGATTAGTTATCAAACAAGAAGACGGGCTGCCGTACACGACTGAATCATTTGATGTTGATATCTCGTAAGAAAAATCAACAAAATTATTGAGAAAAGTTTTTAAGTAGATGAATGCGGTCTTATTTTTATGACAAATAACCATAAGAATAGTCAATCTGCGGATATACTTCCCTTTATCTCATCGAATGCGGATAAAGAAGAACTTATGAATGAAATTGAAAACTATGAGCGCTTTCTACAACATTTACCCGATAGTCAAGACTATAAAATACGATCATTGCGTGATCACTATACCGCCTATCTCCAAAGTTATTGTCAAGCGTTGAAAATGTTTCAGGACACTGAATATATGTCGCCATTACCTCAAAATAAAAAAGATCTGGAAAGCGCTGTCGTTGAATTATAGAAAACTTTTTAATCAGTTTTTTTATGTAATAGTATGGCGAAAAAGCATAAAGAATTTACTACCCGACAAATTGAAAAGATTCATGAATATCTGCAGATTGATCGTCAATATATCTATTACACAACGTTAGAGTGGAAATTTTTGAGTGACGATTTTATTCATCATACCTATCGTCCTGAAGATAAAGACGAATTATATGCATTGATAAAATCAATAAAGCAATATCCTGCAGTTTTTAGAGAACATGACATCTCAAAGCTTGAATACATGCTATACCGTTTAGTGGAGATATTTCCCAATATAGAAGATATTTTAGAAAATGAGGACTATGATTCCAACGATGATGACTAAAAGGTGTACTAGAGAAAATAAATATTTATAAAACAAAATTTTTTCATAGTGTCATGAAAACCGAGAAAAGAGACGATACGTTTACACTTCGAGATATAGATTTAATTCTTGATACCAGAAATTATTATGAATTTCTGACTCAATATAATTGGACAAGTCTTTCAGATGGTTTTATTCATCAGCATTTTACGCCCCAAGATCGGGATGAAGGTTGTTATTGCCAGCATTACTTATCAATATATTCAAAAACATTTACGCAGGAGAAATATGACCTTAATGCGATAGATATAGCAGTCAAGCGTCTCATGGATTCATTCCCCCCTACTGAGCTGTAAATTTTAAATACCCCCTATTCATTTCTCTTACATGGTTTTGCAGGTGTTCAATACGTTAGGGAAGATGAAGGAATTGTTCATTCCTTTGAAGAAAAAGGAAGTGCGCATGTATTCTTGCGGCTTGACTGTTTACGATTACGGCCACATTGGTAATTACAGAGCTTTTGTTGTTTCAGATTTGTTTAGGCGATATTTAGAGTTCAAGGGATACAAGGTTAAAAAAATAACCAATATCACTGATGTCGATGACAAAACAATACGAGAAAGCATACGGAACAACGTCAGTCTTAAAAAATATACTGAAGTTTATGAAAAAGCTTTTTTTGAAGACGAAAAAATATTGAATATAATAAAATCGGATAAATATCCGCGAGCTACAGACCATATAAAAGATATGATTGCTATCATTGAAAAATTAGTTGGACAACATATTGCGTATAAAACTGATGATGGAATATATTTTAATGTTAAAAAATTCAAGGATTATGGGAAGCTTTCAGGATTCAAGATTGGAGAATTAAAAGAAGGTGCAAGCGCGAGAGTAAAAAAGGACGAATATAATAAAGAAAATGCAAGCGATTTTGCGCTCTGGAAATTTTACATACCTGAAGACGGGAATGTTTTTTGGAGCACTAAATTTGGGAAAGGTAGACCTGGCTGGCATATTGAGTGTTCAGCAATGTCAACTAAATATTTAGGGCAGCCATTCGATATCCATACCGGAGGCATTGATTTAGTTTTCCCTCATCACGAAAATGAAATTGCTCAATCAGAACTAGCATTTAACAAGCAGTTCGCAAAATATTGGCTGCATAATGAATGGATGATGGTTGATGGAAAAAAAATGTCTAAATCATTAGGAAACTTTTACACAGTTAGAGATATAATTGACAAAAAATTTGATCCATTATCCTTGAGATATTTCTATTTGACAGGACATTATAGAACGCAATTGAATTTTACCATCGAGAATTTACAAAATGCTGAAAATTCTTTGAAAAGACTCAGAACTTTGATTAAGGATACAAAAGATGATAAGAAAATAAATAAAGAATATTTGAAAAAATTTGAGGAAGCTATGGATGATGATTTCGATACAGTGGCAGGTTTAGAAATTTTGTGGGAATTTATCAGAAATGAAAATGCTTCCGGAAAAATCAAAACTATAAAAAAAATAGATTCAGTATTAGGATTGGATTTGCTGAGGAAAGATAAACTGTCAATTCCAGACGAGGTAAAAAAATTAGTCCAAGAACGCGAAGATGCGCGAAAGAAAAAAGATTGGGCAAGAGCAGACATATTACGAAGAAAGATTAGTGAAGAAGGTTTTCAGGTTAGTGATACTTTTGAAGGACCAAAGATTGAGAAGGCTTAAATTTAGAAAACTTTAAATCAAAATTATTGATTTCTCTCGGTAATAGGTTCTATATCTTGAATTAAATCCCGAGTGCCGGCTCTCCACGGCCATACACACATTGGTTCTCTGTATGTGATTTTAATGGTTTCTTGAGTATCTAAATATTTTTGAATATTTTCTACTAATTCCTCAACATTTTCTCCATTTCGAGCAGTTCTATTGATACTAAAATCCCACAAGTTTGCACCTTGGGATGATAACCCTTCGAGTGCTAATGTTCCCTCATACGTTTTCCAAATGATTCCTTTTTTGGAAAATTTATTGACTTGTCCAACTCGTGATCATTCTGAAACAATGTAACTATTTGAACAACTACCAATACCTCCAATGCAAGCAATTCCCATTATTCCTGCAATAGCAAAATTTATGATTATACGAGAACATCGTTCTTCAGTATTTCTTTTTCTCATGATATTACATAAACAATTGCCTTTTAAATGCTACGCAGGAAATCCGCACCTTTTAAGGTGACGGATGAATTGCGTCACCCGCAGCTAAATATTTATTTCTAGAAAAATTAATCCAATAGAGCTAGACAGCTAGCCCCATTGAAATCAGTAATCATAGAGAGAACTAGCTCATTCTAAATAAACTTTGCGGCACGCGCACCGCGCTGTCGCGCGGAGAAAAAGTGGAAACACAAATAACTTTGAGCGGAGGCTCTACAAAAATAGAAATAAACGCGTACAAATCCTACGGAAGTTCCGTCGGAAATAATCTGAAATCAATTCAGATAACGACTAAATATAGGCATCAAATGATGAAGCAGGATAAGTCAAAAATATTTTGCAGGGTATCAATTGAAGAGGCATGTAAAAGATACAAGATTGAATCGATTATTTTGAAAGTTTTGCATGAGCATGTTCATTTGACTGTTGATTGCCCTCAGACAATCAGCGAAGCAAAATTAATGAAGATAATAAAAGGACTCTCTACAAGAATTTTATTTATGCTGTGTCCTGATTTTAGAAAAAGATATCCTCAAGGATAATTTTGGAATGATGGATATTTTTGTGTGAGTTGCAGGAGCGATTTTGAAAGAGCATACACATACATAGAAAATTAGGAAAAACATCATGGCTATTTTTAGTTATGGACGCCTCACTTTTTGCCCGCAGGCAAAAAGCTGCGGACGAAGTGAGCAGCCCTTCAGGGCGAGGAGGATGTCACATTTTTATATCATTCAAAAAATACTCAGCATTCAATTCTTTCGACAATAACAGCTTCTACCGTCGCTACCACAAGAGCTGCCATCAGGACAAACTCCGGCACAGAGATCATAGTCTGCAAAATAATATCCGCATTTATTCGTGTATAAATCTGCTGGTAATTCTCTAGGTGTCGAACCATCTTCTAGTTGATTAGAATCATCGCTAACACCTCCAACGCCATCTCTACCTGAACCGCTTCCTGAACCACCTCCTGATCCACTTACACTCGAAGGATTATCTTCATCATTTGATGTGTCATCTCTGCCAAAAAAACTTTTTTCGTTCGGAGAAAAAAATCCTTCAATAATTCCTTCTCCTACTAAAAAAGAATAAATCGCCAATAAAAATAATAATATAATTAGGATGATCATTATTAGATAGACCTTATTTTTCATGTTATTAAGTATAATCCTTCATTTAAATTCCTTATGATGTCAATCCTTGGACATCGTAAATTTCTATGTGATCTTGATCGATCTTAAACCAGTTTGGCATTTCATTAACATTATATGATGCAGGATTATCTAAAGAAAAGTAGATATAATCTACGACTGATTTTGATCGCACTTCAATTCCTTGATTTGACAATTTTTCAATATTAACAATTGATTCAATGCCATTCTCATTTGAAGATAATTTTCCTTGCAGTCTATCAACAAAACTCGGTGCTAAGGATGAATTAATGTAATTAGAATTAACAGCATGATTTTTTAAATTAGTAACATTATTTCCTTGAACAAATGGTTCATATATTGTTCTGTTAATTTTGTTCGTTACTAAACTGTTTGTGTTTATCGTGTAAAATGGGTCTTCGAAATTCTCTACAGGAACATAGGCAACTAATTCAACTGTTTTATTCCACGACGCTAAATCTCCTTTGTCTTTTATGTATAAATTAGCGACTAATGTGGATTTAACTCTCCAAGAATCTTCCTGTGTTATTGTTAGAATAGGATTGTTAAGATAGACCTCGGCATTTATTTTTCGTGCCTTTTCATTCGTTGCCTCAACAATTCCTGAATATGTTACTCCCTGCATGAGCTCTTGTGTCACGTTATATATTGTTCCATTAAAAAAAGCTTCGTTAATTGTTTCATTAAAATTGGTTATGTAAGCTCCATGTTCAGTTATGTGGTTTTCAAATAAAAAAATTATTCGGAAAGAAGATATATACACTTGTCTAGGTAAATCTTCTTCAACTGCTAATACAAAATCATTTAGTGTTTCAATACGATCATTAATTGTTTTTCTATCTTGAACTATTGAAAAAACACTGTAACTTACGAGGAAAAAAGATAAAAGCGTTATAACTAAAATTGTAAATATCATTGATTTTTTATTTTTAGTTTTCAATTTTATACCCATCTTCGTACTTGAACTTCAGTCGACCAACTGAACGGAATTCCAACGATTTCTGTTGAGCTAATTTGCAAATCATTTGCGGTGAATTTAGTGTCAATTTTTCCATCAAGGTCAAAGTCAATTATTTTCAATAAATTATACGCTGAAGTTTGCAAGGCATCATTTGAATCAAATTCTTTTATTCCTTCTCGATAGATGCATGTATTTTCGCCAATATATGCCGAGGGAATTTTAATTGAAAGATTGGAATTGTCTTCAAATTCAATATCCCATGTACATCCGTCAGCAAAAGACGCGATTGATGAATAAGATGTGAAATTTCTTATTAAAGTGTAGATTATTTTATTTGAAGCAGATCCTGCACTAAAATTTAATGGAGATACTGCCGTTTTGACACTAACAGTATTATTTGATTGCACAAAATTCGCAGGAATATTAATTGAATATGGATCTCCTAATGCAATATAATTTGTACCATAGTTACTCAGTTGATAAGTATTATTCCCATTTATTGATACACTGTCTGTCCACCTTGGCCCTGAATATGATGCAACTCGCACATCTTGCACGAAAGATTTATCGGGTATGCTGAAATTTCCCGAATCAGCGTCAGAAAATAATTTTTCGGTAGTTACTGTTAAGCCATATGGAAGAGGAGTACTATTATATTTAAATTCAATATATGAATCAGGGAATAATTCAGTATATATTCCTGAACCAAAGCTTATTGATTGTTCGGAATAGGATACATTAATAATATCTCGAGCAATATTTCGATAGATATCTGATAATTCGTCGACATCGCTGTAATAATAGGTTCCGTTTCCACATTGAGCTATTCTTCTTAATGTTGTCTCATCGCAATCATTTCCGAAGCAAACTGAATATACTTTTATTCCCTCATTTCTATACGCATCACATGCAGATTGTATAGCGTCTTGTTTTGGGTTCTTTGTATTTTGCTGATTGCATTCAACATTTGCTTCTCCATCACTCATAACTACCATAAACTTATTTCTTGATGTAGAATTGTCAAGCATTAATACTGCCCTATTGATACCACAACAGATACATGTTCCCCACCAAGTGTCAGTTTCGTCGATGAATTCATACAATTGAGATTTGTTTAAAGTGAAGTCAAGAGTTCGTGGAATGTGGGCATTTGGTGAGAACAAATCAAAGGTTGTTCCGGAGCATCCACTTGGTAATCCGAACATATTCATCAAAACCGGATTGTATTTTGGCTTTGATAATACAGGGAATATAGATGAACCAATAACATCTTCTACTGTTATTACTCGTGATTTTGTGTTGGACTCTGCATATTCAGTTACCTGGTTTTCATAGTCAATTGCTATTAAAACAGTTGTATCTTTACTTAAACTTGTTGACCATTTAGTACTTATGTTTTTTATTTCATTTGCTGTTAATGTTACATCTTCTGTGTGGAACAGATTTCCCTGCGAAACATTATCTTTATAAAATCCTACTTTGAATGAAACAGGACCACATTGTATATTTCTAATTCTAATGCTAACATCAATATCATTTGTTGTGTCCTTGATAACTTTTGAAGGACTCATAGATATTGACCAATCATAAAAATTAATATCCGGTCCGACGGAAAATGATCTTGTTAAAGCATTGTTTGTTTCACTGCTTTCGGATAATTTATTGTTAAAATCTACATACCCATAAAAATTTTTGGCAGTTCCAATTGCGGGTGTAATAAAATTTTGCACAAAATAATTGTATATACTTCCAGTACCAGTACCTGCAGGGATTATTTTTTGATTGGAATAATCATTTGTTGTTTGGGATAAAGCGGCTTCAGTTTCATTTGCAGTATTACAATTATAATTTATAACTCGGAACGTTGCGTTAACATTTACCTGAGAATTTGGATTACATAACGTTTGATTAAGTAAAATATCATACGCTCGTAAATCGGATAAACTTTTTGTTATAGTATTTCCCGCGTCATTATTATTTTCACTTCCTTCAGATATAACATTTTGATAATCTGCGTATGCGTAGATATTCGTATTTTCTGTCAATGACGCGAACCAATTTAATGAAGCAACTTTTGATTCATCTGATTTTAAACCATCAATTTGTACTCTACCAACCTCATTAGCTGGAGATATTGAGTCTTTATAGAAAGTTACATTAAATTTATTGGGTATGTCTAGACCACCAATATTTTTGACTGCAGCACTTAAAGTAAATGTTTGGGGAGTCCAAGAACAAATTGTCGTTGGAGAATAGGTAAAGCTGGTTATATCTAAATCATTTCCAATGAAATTGTACACAAAAATATCCAAGAAAACTCTATTATCTCCCTCATTACCCTCAACTATTATTTTTTCATTATCTACATCAACATATACTTTAGTATTTGTAGATAATGTAGAAGTCCAATTTGCACTAACTGCTTTAAGACTATATCCTTCCATAGAATCTACGAGAACGCTGCCTATTTCATTGCCACTAGATACTGAATCTCGATAAAACGTTACATTGAATGGAATTGTTATTTCCTGACCGGTATTTTTTAGTGTAGCTAATAAATGGAATGTTGTTGGCGTGTTTTTTCGAGCCATAACCACTTTGGGATCTTTTGAAGTTCCACACTGATACATGGTTTTCTTTTTCCATTTATTCTCTAAATTTGCGGATGAATAGTGGGAAAGAATTTCGATATCCGTTAAAACTTTATTGTATATTGCTACCTCATCCATCTTACCTTGGAAGCCAGAAGCATATCCATCGCCAATTATAACTGGATTGTTCGTTGTTCTGGGTAAGATTACAGTAGTAGTTGTTTTATTTAATATACCATTTATGTAGCTCTTTAATGTTACAGAATTTGATGCTACTGAACGTGTAATAACTATATGTTGCCATTCCTGATTTTTAATAGTGTCTCGATCAAATGCAATCCATGCAAACCCGTAATGATAATAAGTTAATCGCCCTTTATCGCTGCTATATTCTAAGGTTAATGCAAACTCTCCATTCCAATTTTTATCTAATGGATTCTCTCTTCGATCTCCAATAAGACGAGGATTAATCCAAAATTCTAGAGTCAAATTCCTATGCAGATTAGGAATGTTTCCCGCATCAATGTAACTATCATCGCCTCTCAATTCAACGGAGTTGTCGGATGTCCAGCCTACACCCTCACCAACGATGTTTCCCTCATTTCCATTTCCTGATTCATCGACAATTGGGTTAAAATAATCAGAGAAGGAATAATATAAGATTCTGTTAGGATGTGTACCATAGGGTTCTGCGATTGAATACCCCGGTAGCAAATAACCTCGATCCGTAAAAATATCAACATAAAAACGATGATTATAAGAAGCATCCTTCACTTGACATGCAATGAGGTTTTCGCCTTCATTTAATACTGTTTTTGGAACATCATGATAGCGCCATTCTGCACGATCTCCATCTGCTATTTCTTTTCCGTTTATATAACAGGTATGTCCGTCGTCAGAATAAACACTTAAGCGAACATATTTCATTTGTGAAATGTTAAAAGCATCAAACTTTCTTCTAAAAAATGTTTTACAATTGTCGCAATAATCTTGATTAAAAATATTATAATCTGACTGAGTTGTTGACCATGATGAATCATCATATTCAACAGTATACCAATCAGATTCATAGCAATCTGGATTTGCGCCTATAGATAATTTTGTCGACAAATCTGTATATGCTTTTTTTATTTTTTTATTTTCAGAATATTCCACAATTCCAATTCTTGGACCGCGATTAGACAAAAGAGAGGAAACAAAAGCTCGCTCTGCTTTTTTTGCAGAATCTATTTTACGAGGATAACAATAATATTTTGCATCATCATCAAGATGCCTTCTATTACCGCACAAAATTTCATTTCCTCGATTCCAAACTGCGTTTGATTCTTCAGTTTCCAAAATATCATCGCACCATTCCATACTTCCTGAAACATCTGTGACGAGCACTGAGTCAATATTTACATCAGCTCCTGTATAAGAAATATTTTCTAACCCTAGCCTTAATGGAATTGTTTTGCCTACTAGATTGTTATAACTTAGATTGTTCCTTGCTAGAACTGTCTCAATTTCAGAGCTATTGATCATTATTTTTTCCTCACCTCGTGTTTTATTTTTATACAATGTGAGATTTCCAATTGTTAAAAAAACAACTGCATCTGAGTTCATATGGAGATTAACCTTCATGCTTGACAAATTATTAGATATGTAGAACCCGTCATACAAATTGATTAATCCTTGAATTCCGGGGAATTTGTATTTTTTTCCGTTAACGAATGTTACGTTTTCGGATTTATAATTTATTTTAATATAACCACCTGCAACGTAAAGATTTCTTCCTACGATCTTGACAATATTTTCTCCTGATCTGAAATTATTCGTGTATGCACTTATATCATATTGGGCCGGTGTAAAATCAGAAATTGAATCTTGATAGTGTCCAGAAAAAATATTATTTATGTAAACATCGAATTCTTTATTGGCAGTTATTTCAAGATTTACATTTTCAAGTTGTCCTGCGTAAGTTAAATTGATAGAGATATTGCCGTCGCCGATATAACCGCCGAAATAAAATAATTCTGATTTGTAGCTATTTTGTAAATAAGATCGTGAAGAAAATCCAGTAACGCTCTCACCTTCCTTAATTCCGCTTATTGTTTGACGCGTTACTTCAATATGATCTGCATCTTCAAAACTAGATTTGTTTTTTGATGCAATTAGCTTATTGCCATACCAAATGCCAACATTATCGTCGGCGTCTAGCTCTTCAATAACTGCATTGCCCATTCCTTTCGCAAGAGTTATATTAGTAACATAAAATTCTCCAATCTGCTCTAGAATTGTTTTATTTAGATCCTTGATTTTTCCTTGGGCTATCAAATCTTTGATGTAGGCATTTTCAATCTCTCCAACTTTAAGATTAGAAAAAGTGTTTATAACGTCTGAAGGAAGAGAAGTTTCATAAAAATTATACCTCATTAATGGAAACACTACAATCAACGTCAATAAAATTATAATTATTGCTATTAGCGCATCGGTACTGAAAAATACTCCTTTTTTGTTCACCATCTTTTATTCCCAGACATACAAATATATTGTCGCTGGCGTGTTATTATAAATACTGAATCGGGTAATCTTTATTAAATTATTGGAATCAATATTATTTAAAGATATATTCGGATGTCCAATTCCCTCGACTTGATTTCCATGTAAAGTTATATTTTCTTTAAATGTTAAATAATAATCATATTTAATGTTAAAAACAATTTTAGTTTTATCATAATCAGAAAGCGTGAAATTATAAAATTGTTCGAGTTTAGTTTGATTAATCTTATTATCTGATATTACGCCAATTACCTTAACGTTGGACTCGTCCCATCCTTTTGGAGAACCTTCGGATAAAACACTTTTCATTATTATTTCTCCGTCGTAACTTAGTTTTTCAAATGTTTCGGTAGCTTCACCAGAATAATTTATTGAATAAATTAAGAAAACAAAAACTCCTATGACAAAAATAAATACCGCCATAATCAAGTCTAATCCCCACGTTTGTCCTTTTCTTGATATCATGGATTAATAAAAACCGTATTATTTTCTTTTTTTATGAGATTGGTTCCTTTTACAATCTGTCCGGTGACATTTGTTATCGGTAGCGCAATAGCATGTTTACCGTCAAAAGTTTTAACATAGATTACATTTTCGGTTAGTTCGGCTTCATAATCTAATCCTAATATTTTCTCGGGAATTTCGAATCTTCTCATATACCCATTGCTGGATTTTAGTGCAATATTAAGCTCATCTTGAATTGAGAAAGCTACGTTTTGAACATAAATTCGTTTTTCGTCATTAAATCTTTCTGCATTTCCTTCTTGAATTGCTAAAAAAAATAAAGTTAAAAATAGAACTATAACTCCTGTAAGAATTAAAAATTCTATAGACCCTTGAGCTATTTTTTTTTCCATGTTATACCATCGTGCTTAATAGAACTCGATCATCTTGCGCAATGATTTCGACATTTTGTATTCCCGGGCTATTACTTAAGTTTCCCTGCAATTGTATATTTGTAGAATATAGGCTTCTTGAAATTCCTGAATTTAGCTGTGTTTCAATAATTAGGCCTTCGGTATGAAATTCTATATTTTGAATTCCCTCTGGAAGATATACTCGAATAGTCGCCTTTGACGGATTCCCATAATAAAAGACAGTTTCAGAGGTTGCAATAATTTTATTTGCGTAATTATTAACCTGGGCCGTTTTGAGTCTGTCTTTAATTCCTGAGCTGTAAAAAAAGGCAATGGACATTATTGTAATTAATATAAACGTCAAAAATCCGAAAATTATGATGTACTCTATGCCTACCTGTGCTTTCGTTCTCATCTCTTTTCCTTATCAAATAATCTTTGTTAATAAATATTCCTTCGATGATCCTTAAGTGTAGTGTCCGGAAATTATTTCGTTTTGAGTTAGGG
>Ga0209542_10001416_pt1 | contig 56349 bp, 63 predicted proteins | sample RifCSPhighO2_01_FD_184028 | JGI IMG/M metagenome (GOLD analysis project Ga0209542, IMG submission 184028) | Soil microbial communities from Rifle, Colorado - Rifle CSP2_plank highO2_0.1 (SPAdes) (version 2) | ecosystem: Environmental > Terrestrial > Deep subsurface > Rock core/Sediment ... | reverse complement strand
CATCTTTTTATCTGTTTTCAGAATTAAAGTATTGGTCTGTTCATCTTGAATGGAAATACCAAAAGATAAGGTCCCCATTTCTTGGACTAAATAATTATTTTTAACTGAAACGATCTTTGGCGCTTGATTGATTACATCTCCAGGACAGCCGCTATTCTCTTTCGAGCCTGCTTCTTGTGGACAAGCATCAAACTCATCGATTATTCCATCATTATCATCATCAGTATCGCAGGCATTTCCCCAGCCGTCCCCATCAATATTAAGTTGGTTAGGGTTAGGAGTAGCTGCACAATTGTCTTCATCATTACAGACTCCATCTTTATCTGTATCTTGACAGGGAACCGGCTCAACTGGTTTAGGTTCTACGGTTAATTTTAAGGTGATAGATTCAGATTTACCTGCAACATCAGTAACTTTAGTCACTATATTATAATCTCCTGCGGCATATTTTGGATTAGTAGTATCTATAGTAAACTCTTCATTGATTTGTTTTTCCCAATTATTATAATTAATCCAAGTAGTTAATACTTGGTTAGATCCGCTTTTATACATTAGGGTAGAGACAGCTACTGGTTCAGTCATAGCCACAAAAACATTGAATTTAGCGCTTTCTCCTTTGATCACCTTTTCAGAAGTGCTGCCATTATTCCAAAAGCTTAGCAAAGAAAAATCATTCTTAGCCAGAGTTGCTGGAAATATAGATAATAATAGTACTAAGATTAAAAAGACTGAAGTTAATTTAGATTTCATTTTCGTTCATCTCCTCCAAAAAGATAAATTAGATTAATTGTACCATCCCCTTGCCAATTATCATTACTATAACTTTTTCCAAAAGGATGATGATAAGAAGCATTTACTCCTACGCCCACTGCCAAAGGTCCCTTGGCTGGCAGCCAGACATTAATTCCTACGCTTGGTTCAACCCCATATCTGGTTTCACTAGAGCTAGCAGTTTCTGCTGGTCCAGTTGGTCCAGGAATTCCCTCTTGGAATACAGTTCCTGCCTGGGTCTGAGCCCAATAGGTAGTAGTTTCTAAAGTTTTTGAATCTACAGCTTGTCTGGTCAAGCCAACTCTAGCCTGAGCATTAACACTAGCTGTTCCCTCATATAATGAATATAACAATTCCGGACCAACCGAAGCTCTTATTCCTCTCTCGGTCAGAGTTTCTAGATCAGATTGAGAGCCGATTAAATTATCTCCACTTTCAGTTGCAATATATTGTGGACCTTCACTTCTCTCATTACTGGAACTAGCTTCACGCCAGAACCAGTTATCTCCTCTTGCTCCTACAAATCCTCCCAGATAAACTCCCGCCCCCACCTCAACATCTACCGCTCCAGCAAGTGTTCCCGTTCTTCCGTCAGCTTTAGAATAACCTTGAGCTGTTTCAATTCTGACTAAAATAGTTGATGCATGCGGATGAGGACATTCATAAGAAACATCTACTAAAGTTCCGTCTTCACAGCGATATTTTATTTTTGGTTCAGGCGCTTTAACTTCGGGGCATTTGCTGGAATCATCCACAAGCATATTATCATCATTATCATCGGGAGTATTATCCGGGCAGACATAGGTAAGTATTGATTCTCTTTGCTCTGAGCTTTCCAGAACTGGACAGGCTGCTTTATGTTCTCTCCAACTTCCGTCTTGACATTGGTAACTCGGTTGAGCCTCCGAAGCAGCCGGCTTAGAAATCTCTGTACAAACTTTCCTGCCGGAACAAGCCTCTGCGGGATTAGTAGCATATTCAGTCCAGGGATGTTCAGTAACAGTTAATCCTATTGCTTGCAAGCCTTGAATATCCTCTGTATCTAAACAGAAAGCGTAAGTTGTATCCGTTTTATATTTATTATCGCATTTAGGGTTGGTTCCGAAAATTTTTCCTTTCTTTTTTTGTTCCTCGCGCACCATCGTACATAAATCTAATTGTTCTTCTCTGGGAAGATTTTGAAATTGCGGCTTGAGATCCACTCTACTGGGATCTTTCTTTCCTTTAGCCTCTCCTTCGGCTGCTCCTAATAGAGATACAAGCATTGCTAATCCGGTGATTCTCGAATATGACATTTTATTTTCCTCCGCGACTTGATGCTTTTGCTGTTGGCTGTAAAATTAAAGTTCCTGGATCCTGTTTTCTGGTTGGAGTGTAGAGATGTATTTTCCCACTATCAATTAAATCTCTAACCGTTTTACTGACATCGTCATAACTTTGTTGGTAAACTGAACCTTCATAACTTTCTCTCGGTCCAAGCATTAATTCCACTACTGATCTTCCGTCTTTAATCACATAATCAAAAGTTATTCCTGCACGGAAATCATCAATAATCGTTTGTATCTTCTCTTCACTAGCGCCATTTTCTACCATTACTAATCTCCCAAAATACTCTCGCTGTAAATTTCGAGGACATCCGCATCCATCCTCCGGAATCAGGGTTTCACCTTCAACAGCAGGAGCAACATAACCCAATCTTTTTCCTTTTTTAGGAGCATCTGCTTTTGCCGCTTCTCCTTTAGTAATATCACTTTCTGGCAATGAGCCATAAACTGCATCTGCAACCACATCGCCTAAATCTTCTCCTGAATAATCGTTAGCAGAAAGATAAATCTCTCCTGCTGTAAAAGCGATTAAATTAGCTGCTAAAAATATTGTTATTTGCCGGTTTAATTTTCGCTTCTCGAAACCAGATTGACGTTCTCCTAATTTAGCTTCAAATAAAGTAGGTCTGTAAAAATGACCGCTTAAACCAGTAACTTCTAATGCTTTAAGCCCAAATGGAATATTTTGGTCTGGACCAGTATATCTCTTTAAACCAAAAGATTGGACTAACTCTGCAGCTACGTTTAATCTTCTAACAGTATTACCCGAGGCTAGCTCTGTCTCGAAATCAGAAATTTCTGTCTGCGCCGCTCTTAAGATCAGATCCAAAGAATAAATCGGGACTTGTTCAATGCCCTGATCAGCTCCGCCAAACTCTCTTTCTCCTAATAAATAAGGGATAGCCTCAAAAAAATAAGCCGCAACAGTAGTACAATAATCTTTTCCGATACTATATATCTGATCCAAACGCATAATCTCTCCTAAGACCCCAATCACTGAATTTTTCTGTGAAGCTAGTTGAGCGGTATGATTCTCAAAATATTTTCTTGCTTCTCCAAATCTATCTGCCCGACGTTCAATTTCAGTAGGGTTAGGAGGAATATCATCTCCTGTTAAACGATGCTCCAGTTGAAGAGTAGTTGAAACAATATCCTCTAAATCTCCTCGTGTTGCTATTCTAAAATCTAAAGCAGAACATCCTTGAACGAAATCATTCCATCTTTGCTGGGGTGTAGGTTTTGCCATGTTAGGTAATAAATAGTCTCCATGCACCTAAACACCTCTAGAATACTACTTCAAAGTAGCACCCTATATTTAAACTTTTTGGAAAATAGAGCTTAGAAAGCAATCATTCCTCAATCACGGTTAGAGGAACACAATAAGGTGTCTTTGCATCCATCCCCTGATAAAATTCAGTAGTACCTTTAACAAAAAATTCTAAAGTATAAGTATCATCTCTTCCTTCCGGAGCAATCTGTTCGTAGAGTGACTCTGCTTTATCTCTATTACTTTTTCCGCAGACCGTAATTGAACCGCCCTGTTCTTCGACATAAGCTAAGGCAATCTCTTCAGCTCGACCAGGATTAGCCCTCAATTGGCCATAATAACTTACCTCTCGGAGAGGAAGATCCAATTCAACCACTTTAGGAACATAATCTTCTGCTGGCTTTTGTTCGACAATTGGATTAATTTCCGCCACTATTGGAAGGGAAGAGATTTTGGAAATTATATTTTTGTAATCAGATCTGAACTGTTCTTCAGTGATACAGTTAAATCCTGTAGCAATTAGAGACTTTCCGTCTTCTAAGCGAGTGGTAGTTTGGGAAGCGAGGTCTGCATAACAAACCGCCGGTAACCCATCTACAGTTCCAGTACTAAGATTTCCTTGATGCCACCCACTATTCTCTTCAAGGCATAAATCAAGACTGCTCTGGATTCTGGTTTGTTCAGCGAGAGCATCTCTACGCTCGTCATGACAAGTTTCTAATTCTGATCTATTCTTATCGCTCTGTGTCTTTAACTGATCCCACTCGTCTGCACAGCGACTATATTCCTGCGCAGTCCGATCTTTTATCATTAAATATCCCTGACTTTTCTTTTTCTCTTCTCCTAGCTGTTCCTCAACCTGCGTTAATTGATCCTGCGCTTTCTTCCTCTCCTCTCCGAAACTGCTGACTAAAAAATCATACTCTCTATTTTTATCTTCTAGCAATCCGCTCACTCGGGATAATTCTACCTGAATTCTTTCCTTTCCACTTCTGCACTCAGCTAAATCAACCCCGCTTTTATCCTCTTTCTGATCGTAAGTACTCTCCTCTACAATCTTTAATTGTTCTTGCATTCGAGCTAACTGTCCCTGCAATTGCACTAGCTCTGTCTGCTTTCTATCTATTTCCTGTTTTGAGGAAGATTCAAAAGCAGAATAATCACCAGATTTTTTTTCTAAGCTTTCTTTAGCGAGGATTAATTTCTGTTCTACTCCTAAGATTTCTGTTTGGGAACCAGCATATTTCTGCCTCCATCCATCTTTTTCATCAACGCAAATATTAAGCTGCTCCTCTTTATCTTTTTCTCTTTGTTCACAAGCTTCCGCTTGATCAAAGACCGCCTGAGCTTCCGCTAAATGTTCTCCTAATCTCAAAACAGTTTCATCTCTTTCTGCTAAAGCTGCTAAACCATTATCGACATAAGTTAAAGCAACACTTTGTTCATTTTCCCAACTGCTGATAAAAGAACTTCTTTCGCGAGCATATTCTTGATCTCTTGCTTTTGCGGCAGAAGTTTCTTTACCTTGCTCTTCAAGAACAGACCCAAGATCAGCTATTTTCGCAATTAAACCTGCCTGTTCTGCTTCTCCCTCTGCTAACCAGTCGCTGCTCTGCCTTTCTGCGTACAAGCAAACCTGATTTGCTTGTGCCAAAGCTGATTCTGCATCTGCTAATTGTGTTTCAACTTTCTCTTTTTCACTATAAACAGAATTAACTTCTAGACTGCAGTCGGGCTTGATTTGTTTCTCTTTTTCCCAGGAGATTTCACAAATCTTTCCAGCCTCTAAAGAGTCAACATAACGACTTTCCGCATCTAGCCAAAGAGTTACCGCTGCAGAAAAACCACTATACCAAGATGTGGATTGATTGACTAAGAAATCGGTTTTAGCCCTGCTTTCCATTGAAAATTCTTCTAAACGTCTCTCCAATCCGGCATAATCCTCTCTGCCTTGTTTAGCAGCAAAATTACATTGTTCCAGGGCAGAATTACTTTCTGCTAAAACTAATCCTTGGTCCGCCGTACTTAACATAATCTCAATATAATCATTTTCTGCGTTAACTTTTCTTTCTGCTAGATATTTATTGTTTGCCTCAGCCTGTTTAACCTTAGTTTTAATTTTATCTAGTTTATCAGCTAAAGTTTTATTTTTTTCAGTAAGCTTATCTGCTTCCGGACAGTCTTTAACTTCCGCAGCAGGACAAACAATTTCTGTTTTCGGTTCATTTCTAGCATAGAAATCTCGAACAAAATAACCTACCGCTGCTCCTAATCCCATTACTGCTGCTATTGCTACTCCCACTCCCAAACTTTTGAACAACACGGTATATCGATTTATTTTTTGTACTTCTGCTTCTTCAGCTGCAGCACCAACATCCGCAGGAAGTTCATCTGCTGGTCCAGGCCCTGGTTTGATTATTTCAGGTAAAGAAGTTGCAGCTTCTATCGGAGGCGAATCAGTAATCTTATCTGCAGTAGGTATCGCTACTCTTTCTTCAATTGTATCACTAACAGAAATAATTGTATCTAAACTTTCTGCTTTTTCCGTTGCTGGTTGAGCTACAATCACTAAAGGAACAATCTCTTCTTTTTTAGATGGATTCTTTTCCGTCTCAGTCTCTCCAGAAATGACCTTTTCCGGAATGACCCCGTATAATATTCTTAAATTATCTTCGACTTCACCCCAAGAGATCCAACGTTCTTCCCCATCATCTGCTCTTAGATAGCCCCAATAATGCCCCCCATCTTCTTTTAAAGTGATATTTAATTCTCTCAAACCTTCTTCAATCTGATCTGGTTTAAATTCTCTAGCCGCCCTGCCTTCAGTAAGATTACGGACTAAGTAATCAATTACTCTTTCTCTTCCATTTCCATTCTTAGCCATAGTTAAACCTAATCTTAATATATAATACTACCTAAAAGTAAGAACCATTTATAAAATTTTGTGAAATTAAACCTAAAGATTATTTTTTCCAATCCCTAACACTTTACCTCAAAAGATAAAATAATACACCATTCCCAGCCCGAACATGATCATCAACAGAGTTCCAAGAAAATAATGTTTCCCCATCGAATATTCCGGATTTCTATCTCCCAGCAATTTCGCTTTCCAATACATTAAGATGATTAAAATACCATCCAACCCTCCAGCAATAGTTCCGGTAATACCTAAAACTGTAATAAATGAAGTAAAATTAAATAAGGCCACCACTAACGGTACTGAAAGTGTAAAAAACAAAGACCAATTTTTAGAAAAGCCATAATCATATTCAAAAATTTCTTTCAAAGCGATTCCAATGGTCAAAAAAGAGGTAAACATAGAGAGCATCGCCAGCAGATTAGCAAATATTCCTAAGAGTTGGTGAGAATAGATGCTTAAGGCAATAGTAGCAATCTTCTCATTTGGTTTCAATAATTCGAAATTGTCTAATCCTACTAAACCAATAATCACTAAAGTAAAAAGCACATACAAAATTATCGGGATGGTTGAGCCAATAATAATTGCTTTTTTCATTTTCCATCTTTCCTTGCCTAATACTTCCTGCAATTCTGGGATAGAAGGCAGACCGACATAAGCAAAAACAATTACCCCGTAGGGGATAAAAATATTAGCGAGATTAAAATGAGCCAGATAAGACCAATTGATATTCTTAAACGAAAAGATCCCGATTAAACTAACCACTAAAAATAAAAGTATCACCAAAATAAGTTCAACTTTACCTGTAGCTCTCATTCCTAGATAAATAACTGAAGAAGTAATCAAGAAAAAAATAATGGTAAAAAGCAGAGGAGAACCAAAACCAAACAGCGCGTATAAAGTTGCTCCTTCTCCAATCAAGTAAGCAATTAAAGCCCCATACAATCCAATCAGCATGGAAACTGTAGTTATGCGCTTGCCCCATTTGCCCAGATACTTTTCCGCATAGCCTGGGAATTGATGCTGTTTTTTTGTCCTTAAGACTACTTCTCCCATAAATAAGTTTAGAAACAAAAAAGCCGATCCCAATATAACCATAATAATAAAGCCGTAAACAAATCCGGTTTTAGCTACCACATAAGGAATCCCTAAAATGCCAGCACCTATAATCGTGCCCATTAAGGTAGCGATAGCCATAGCTAGCTTATTCCTGCCAAAGAAACCTAGATCTTCTTTATCACCTTTCTTTTTGAACATAGTCAATAGAAAGAGAATATTGGTTTATATAGTTGTCGATAGAATAAAAGTGGGGACGCCGCGATTTGAACGCGGATCTAAGGCTGACTTCGGGGAAAGTTATTCTCATCGCTTTTCAGCTCAACTCTCCAATTCTGGAGGCCCCAATTCTACCAGGCTGTACGGAATTAAACTTCCTTTATACTACGTCCCCAATAAAGAAACTGAACAGAATGAGTATTTATTAAGCTTTTTGGTAGAAATTAATAAAAAGGAGTATAATAACCTTTCTTCTCAGGATGATTATCTTAGACGGTTCCCATTTGGAAGGCGGCGGAGCTTTAGTTAGAGTAGCCCTCGCTCTCTCTGCACTTACAGGAAAAGAATTCAAAGTAATCAATATTAGGGCAGGTAGAGAAAAAGGAGGATTGAAAGCCCAGCATCTCCAGGCAATTAATGCCCTCAAACAAATCTGCGCAGCTGAAACCAACGAAATAGAATTAGGTTCAACCGAACTTTATTTCAAGCCAGGAAAAGTAAAGAAAGGGATTTACGAGATTGACATTGGCACTGCCGGAAGCATCACTCTTCTTTTGCAGGCTTTGCTCCTCCCCTGCTTATTCGCTCCTGGAAAAATTACTCTTAAGATTAAAGGCGGAACTTGCGGCCTAGGCCAAGCCTCCGTAGATTACCTCCAGAACATACTACTCCCCCAGCTCCAACGCTTTGTAGAAAAAATTGAATTAAAGATCATTCGTAGAGGATATTATCCTCAAGGCGGAGGAGAGGTCCTCTTCTCTATCAGTCCTAAATTTAAGTTAAGAGAATATGAGAATCTTAACCAGCTCTTAGAAGATTTAAATTTCCGCACTGCTAAAATTAAATTAATCGAGCAAGGCCAGCTGGAACAGATTCGCGGAATTATCAATGTTTCCCAAGAGCTGGCCGAAAAAGAGGTTGCTGAAAGGATCAAGAAATCTGCTGAGAATAGCCTTAAAGAATTAAATGCTCCCCTTACTATTCGTACAGAATATTCTCAAACTCTGAGCATTGGAGGAGAGATTGTACTCTGGGCCATCTTCAGCCATAAAGGCAAAGTTGATTTTGATAATCCTGTTATTTTAGGTGCGGACACGTTAGTAGATAAAACCAAAAGCTCTGAACAGATCGGAAAAGAAGCTGCCCAAGAATTAAAGACTGAGATCCGTTCTGAAACTGCCGTAGATAAGCATCTAGCAGACCAGCTCATCCAGTTTATGGCCTTACTTCCTGGCTCAGAATTGAAAGCCAGCACCATCACTAATCATACTTTGACCAATATTTATGTAGTAGAAAAATTCCTTAAGGTCGGGTTCAAAGCAGAGAACAATCAGATTAAAGTAGAAGAAATCACCTAATCAACTGAAAAGATTTATAAATAAGCCCCCTAAAATAAATTCATTATGGAAGAAAAAGCCTGTTTATCCTGTAAAAAGAAAATAGTCAACGACAAATTCTATACTAGTTTCAAGTGCCCTAACTGCAGCAAATACGAATTAGTCCGCTGTGGCAACTGCCGAAGCAATGCCGTTAAGTACAAATGTCCCTCTTGCGGATTTGAAGGACCAAACTGAAAATGGCCAAGGCTATAATTACTTTTAAACTCATGCCAGAATCTCCAGAGGTTAATCTCGCTCCGATCAAAGAAAAGGCTAGAGCTATTGCTAAAGAGGCCGGAGCCATCGGTGAGATGCAGGTTAAAGAAGATCCTATCGCTTTCGGATTGAAAGCAGTTTTAGTTCTAGCTATGTATACCGTGGAAGGAAACGATTTCGATGCCATTGCTGCTAAGATGGGCCAGATTGAAGGAGTGCAATCTTCAGAAGTTGCGGGTATGGATTTAGCGCTGGGATAAGATACTTCTTTACTGTTCTATCCTTCGATTAAATGAACAAAACGCCAATTTTCCACAATGATTATAAAGTAGTACTTCTCTGAAGTAGAAAAATGAACAAAGAATTGCCTGCAGGATGGACCTTGGACCAAAAAAGATGTGTTGGTGATTACTTTGCTTTAACTGTTCCTACTGAATCATATACCCGGCGCCAATTTGTCGACCAGGATTATTCTAAAATGTCTATACCCCTGATTAAGGGACCGAATGATCCTCTAATAATTCCTCCTCCCCCTGAAGACATTGGAAAATTAGTAAAGGAAGAGATAACTAAAGGTGTACTAATCATGCGAGATTACGCCATCGCTCCGATTTCCCCAGGTAAACTGATTTATCATAGTGTGTCTTCAGTAGGAGTAAATTCTAGAACTCATAATCCCACCCATATTGTTTTACAGAATAATTCTAACAGTGTGTCTGTTACTCTTATTCCTACTTGGAAACCGATAGGAAATTATCATCTCATGAGCCCTCCTGGAGGCAGTTCAACGATAGTTTACGATCCTACCAATATTACCCATAGAAAAAAAGCAGAAAACAAAGCTGACCAAGAAACTGATGCTAATGCTCATGATGAAAAAGCTAGGGCTGCTGCCGTAAAAACTGCTTTTAACCGCTTTCAAAGTATCATTGATGAAGGTAAGTTCCAAATCCATGTTTTCGTTAGGGATTTAGAAGATATGATCTTTTTTGAAGAAATAGGCTAAGGAAAATATTTTGGCTACATGCGAAGAATTGTTTTTTCCCGGCTCTTTATCCCCGTCATCGAAAAGTGCGTTCTAACTCCCTTAAATCGCTTCAACGCCAATTCCATCTTGGGCGGATTTTTCTTCTGCATTCGGGCTATTTCATGCAAATCATAAAATCCAACTTGGTTAACTTTAGCTTCGCCCAGCAATAATTCCAGAAACTTCTGCTCTTCTGGGAAAAGATTCTCATAAACCATCTTCTCCAACAGTTTTTCTTCAGCTAATTTCCCCGTCCACAAAGGCCCGGTAAAAATAAGAATGTTTCCGCAGGAACATTTCTCTTTATTATGAACGGAACACTTGAAATTCAAGCACTTATGGCAGAATAAAAAGTATCGATGCTGCTTAATCAGTTCATCACACTTTTCTTTTCCTTTCTCGTTACGGAAATAAACTCGGAAATAATGATCTTTGCTATACGACAGAACAGGAACTAAAGCTTTGTCAAACTGAATTCCCTGCAATTGTACTTTTCTGATCAGGATTCGCAATCCGATTTCATGCATCAAATAATTTCTTAATGGTTCCGCCCAATATTTACGCCGGGTAACTTTAGGATACGTTCCGGTTAAAGCCGCAGTATCCGTAGCTGTTACAGCGATAATCCCTCCGCGGGAGGTTCTCGCCACTGCACTAGCTAAGAATGGATTTGGGCTACCAAAAGGATCCACTTCAATATAATCAAAACCTATTTGTTCCTGCATGAAGAGATTGGCGTCCTGGTTAAAAATTGAAACCTTCTTGAGTTTTAGTTTATTTAATTTTAATCCTGCACCAAAAACCTCTTTAAAATTATCTTTCATATCATTAACATACAAATGCTTAATTTTCCCTTTCTCCAACTCTTTAAGAAAGCGTAGACTACGAATGCCTGAACCAGCTAGGTGATCCGCAATATTCATCTGCTTATTTTCAACTGAATTAAGCAGCAAGATAGAAATATTTCTATTGGAAGCCATTATCGGATTATAGAACACTTCCATCCCTGCATGGACATCTCCGCGAGGAAGTTCTATTTTGATTTTATTGGAATGTTCTTGGATCAGGGACATACTCAATAAAAAATAGAATAACTTTAAAAATTAATCTGATTCTTTCTACATCTATGGCCACTCGCAGACCCATCATCACTGTACTCGGACATGTCGATCACGGCAAGTCCAGCATCTTAGATAAGATTAGAGGTACGGCTGTAGTTGCTGGTGAAGCCGGCGGAATTACTCAAGCCATCGGCTGCAGCTGTGTGCCCATCGCTACTATCGAAAAGATCTGCGGTCCCTTATTAAAAGCGATTAAATCTAAGATTACCCTTCCCGGCTTATTATTCATTGACTCTCCCGGCCATGCTGCCTTTACTTCTTTAAGAAAACGAGGCGGATCTTTAGCCGATATTGCTATTTTGGTTATTGATATTAACGAAGGTCTAAAACCTCAGACCATAGAATCTATTGAAATCTTAAAACACAATAAAGTTCCTTTTATCATCGCTGCCAATAAAATTGACTTAATTAACGGCTGGTCAGTAGACCCCAAAAAATCTTTACTAGAAAATATTAACCTCTTAAACTTTCAGGTCCAGGGAGAGTTAGAGAAAAAAATGTATGAATTGGTAGGTAAAGTCTCAGAATTAGGTTTCCCCTCAGAACGATTTGATCGTATTGATGATTATACTAAACAGATTGCCATTATTCCCCTCTCTGCTAAAAGTGGCCAGGGCCTTCCGGAATTATTGATGGTCTTAACCGGCCTGGCCCAAAAATTCTTGGAAAAGAAATTGGAAATTGAAGAGAAAGGTCCCGCCAAAGGTAGTATTCTAGAAGTCAAAGATGAAAAAGGTCTGGGTCGAACTTTAGACGCAATTATTTACAATGGTTCCCTCAAAGTTAATGATACTTTAATCATCGGAGGAATAGAAAAACCTTTAGTAGTCAAAGTCCGGGCTTTACTGGAACCAGCAGAATTAGCCGAGATGCGAGAAAAGAAAAGCAAGTTCAAGAACGTTAAAGAAGTTTTCGCTGCCACTGGAGTAAAAATCTCCGCTCCCGGCTTAGACGAAGCAATTTCCGGTATGCCTCTGCGCGGCTGTTCTGGAAATGAAAAAGAAATAGAAACGCTAAAAAAAGAAGTCCAGGAAGAGATCAAAGATATTGTCTTAGAATGCGATGATTGTGTTGGAGTAATTATCAAAGCAGACACTATCGGCGGATTAGAAGCTTTAAGAAACCTGCTTCAGGAAAAGAAAATCCCTTTAGCTTCTGCTTCCCTGGGTGATATTACTAAGAGAGACCTTTCTAAATTAGAATTTGTCAAAGAAAAAGATCCTTTCCAGGCGGTCATCTTAGGTTTTAATGTTAAAGTATCTGAAGACTTAACTGATTACATCAAAACTAAAGGCTTTAAAATAATTACTAATGAAGTAATTTACAAGATCATTGAAGATTACACTGCTTATCAAAGTTCTCTTAAAAAAGAGCTTGAAATTAAAGAATTATCCGGATTGGTTCGCCCTTGTAAATTCTTTCTCTTGAAAGGCTATGTTTTCAGACAAAACAATCCGGCCATTATCGGAGCTGAAATAGAGATCGGCCAGCTTAAAAGTAGTGATCCCATCATGAACAAGGAAGGGAAAGCGCTTACTACCATTAAAGCCATGCAGGACGGGCAGGAGAACGTCAGTCTTGCCTTGCAGGGTAGACAACTGGCTCTTTCTATGGATGGAGTAACCCTAGGCAGACAGATCCATGAAGGAGACTATTTGTATACCGATATTCCTGAAAACGATTTCAAAAGATTAAAAGAGTTGACTAAGCATCTATCTAAGATGGAAATTGAAGTTCTCAAAGAGATTGTGGAAATAAAAAGAAGAATCAACCCGGTTTGGGGTGTGGGATAAGAAATTAGTCCCTAAAACTCTAAAGATACCCAAATCCTATCGAAACTAATAAATAGAAGTACTGCTTTTGTTACTATTCTGCGGGTATATGGAACATATAAAAGAAACTTTATTAGATGCTCGAGAAGAGCTGAAACGTCTGGAACATATTATTTACGTAAGCTTAAAATACACCCGTACCGTAGACGTAATTCTTAACGCCTTAAAAATGCTAGTGAATGTTTATGATCTAATCATCGAAGCTATGCTCGAGAAAGCCAAAAAAGAGGGCAAAACCGAAGTTCTGGCTAAAAGTCCAGCTTTAAGAGCAACTAAATTATCCGAAGTCTATGCGGATGACCCTAAAATGCTCCAATTCTTATCTTTTTATTGGTTTTTGAAAAGTATTCTCAAGTTGCCCCAAGCTAAAATCTGCGAATACCGGCGTCACGTAGCTTTAATTGTGGATTTAAATAATACCACCGCAGAGATAAACATTGATAATTTAACCAACTGCGAACGATTCGCCCATAAATTCTTTAATTATTCCTGGATGTTAGTTAGCGGAAAGAAAGAAGAAGACGAATAAGTTTATTTTGTTTAGAAAACTTTGAAAAATAGTAATTTTTAGATGACCATTACGACTATTTCAAATTCTCTTAGAGGACTTTGGTATAAATTATTCAAAGTCATCTTTAACTAGCCTGATCCGAATTTAGTGCATAAGCTCTTCTGCGCAGACCATATTTTCTAGGGATATGATACACTATCTTAAGACTGTCTTTACTGTTCTGTTTATCGGATAGGCGCACCTCAATTCCATCTCTAATCGGCTGTGATTCTTCTCCAGATATTAAGGTTAAATAATGAGAACCACTCTCGTCTATTACTTCCACTTTTCCTTCCCGATGAAAAACTGTTCCCTTGACTTCTCGTACTACCAGGTCTAAACTAGTTCCATCCCCCATAATTCTCGCTCCTGTGTTCAAAGGGAAATCTAAAACTAAATGAGCTAGGATTTGATCATAATAATCGTTTCTGTTTATACTATAGTTTGGATCAGCAAGATAGGCAATCTCAACCTTATTTCTTCCTAGGATTTGAATTAATTCAACCCCTAGGTCAGGAAAAAGTTTACATTCTGGCTGCCCTAAGTTAAGATGAACTTTTTGTATTCCGGGAACACCATTAATTTCCAGAACCGCTTTATGAGAATACAATTTTCTGACTATCACATCTATAATCTGGCCTTTACCCTCAATATGCGCTCCTTCATGACGGCGATGCCTTAAAAGTAATCTTGTCATTATCCAACTGAATCAGTTAAACCCTATAAATTCTTTATGCAAATCCAGGATATAAATCTTTATTTTAAATTATTACTAATCTAATATATACTCTTACTGAGAGAAAATATTAAATACTCCCCGCCATTTATTCCCATTAAAAATAGGTGATCTAGAAATGACCCGTTTTATTGCCCTGGTCTCAGGGAAAGGAGGTGTAGGTAAAACTACCGCTACTTTAAACCTAGGCTATGCCCTAACCAAATTAGGCAAGAAGGTCCTGCTTCTGGATGCAAACTTAGTCACTCCTAATCTAGCTTTACAATTAGGCATCCTTAACCCCAGAAATACTCTTAACCAATTCTTACGCAAGGAAAAGACGTTATCTGAGATTACCTATCTGCATGAAAGCGGTATCTCAGTTATTCCTTCCTCTCCATCCTATGCAGAATACCAAAAAACTAATGTCCAGAATTTATCTGAAATCTTTGAACATCTGGATGAAGCCGCAGACTTTGTTTTGGTAGATTCACCCAGCGGATTAGGTTATGAAGTCAGCCAAGTTCTAAAAAATACTGATGAAGTTCTCATTGTGGTCAATCCTAACTTAAGCTCGGTCATGGACGCCCTCAAAACTGTTCAATTAGCTAAAGAGCATAACAATACTGTTGCCGGAATTATCTTAAACTTTGGTCATAATGGCAGGCACGAATTAAAATCCACAGAAGTTTCTAATCTGTTAGGCTACCCTTTGATTGCCGAGATCAAACAAGACCGCAAATTTCGCAAAGCTTTGCATAAGCAGGCTCCTCTAAGCCATCTCTATCCTTTTTCCCGTTCTGCCCGCCAATTTAAGAGAGTAGCAGAATTTATCACCCTGAATCCGATAAAATAATTATAGGTTTATTTTCAAGCATGAATAACCAAAAATACACTGAAAAACTAAAGCTTTCTGAGAAAGGCTGGAATGATAAAGAATTAAGAAAAGCAGAAGAGATCCTGAATAAAGAGACTGAACGCGATCTACATTTCTCCACCATGGTCTTCTGGAGTGCTGTTTTGGTTATTATTTTTGCTAACTTAATTGTTTCCCTGATTTTAATCCCTTTCCTCATTGTACTTAATTCCTGGGTGCTTTATCTGATTGTCATCTCATTAGGATTTACCATTGGATCTTTGTATGCTTTCCTAATCAATAGCTCTAGTTATTTCAAGACCAAACATCATCTTTTGGGCGGGGTCATCATTCCGATTATAGCCCTGGCTAATTTTATCGGCATGGTTTTAGTAGCCAACAAGTTTATTGCTGATGCTAAGATCAATAATTTACCCCATAATATTTGGGTTATTGCAATAATCTTTACTCTTGCCCTGATTCTGCCTTATTTGCTAGGAAAAGTGTGGGGTTTGATGAAGAGATAAATCTGTTCTGCCAAAACTTGGGATAAGAAAGTCTAACAGAAGATAGCTTATCGTTTCCACTCTTTAATTTTCGGATGAAAATCAACCTGATATTCTGGAATACCTAATGAAATTCCATAATGTTTGGCTTCATCGTATTGCTCTTTACTTCTTCTATCAATATAGAACACTTTGTTGCGAAAGATTATATAATGATAAAAATCATTTTTGAAATCAGCGTACCAATTGTGTTTAGAATCTAATGACTGACTTAACTCTTCCGCAACTGCATCAGCTTGGCTACCAAAGATTTCAACGGTATGTAAAGTCCATTGTTTGATCCAAGGGGTTTTATGTTTTTCAATAACTTCCTCTATTTTTGTCTGGATAATTCTTACCTTTTTCAAAATACTTTTTTTCTCAAGACTCTCTTCAATGATTACCCCTTTGAAATTAGGCATACTTAACCTCACTAACTCCCCACCCCAATCAAAACAATTCCCAGAATAATTCCCGCAAGAGAAAGATATTTCCAGCCGTTCATCTTCTCGTTTAAGTATTTCACTGACAAAATAATCGTCCAGACATAAGTTAAAGAAACCAAAGGGTAAACTACGCTTAACTCTTCTCTGGATAAAGCCAGTAAATAACACAATACCGATAATCCGTACAGAAACATTCCCAGCCATAATTTCGGAGAAAATAGTAATCTTCTAAATTCAGCCCCATCCACTGCTTTTTTAATTACCAGATTACCAGTAGCTCCAATCAGCGAACCGAATCCGATCACCAATAGTACAAAAGAACTAATCATTTTTATCTCCCACCGCTTTCAAGCTGCTGGTTTCGTTAGTCTTTCTCGTGCTCATCCCCAATAAACTAACCGAGATGATAATTAAAATTACTCCTGCCCATTTCCAAATATTCATCGCGTCTGTTGGAAAAAATATGGGTGAAAAGATACTGATCCAGATAAAACTGGTAGCGATGATGGGATAGAGAACGCTTAACTCACCTGATTTCAGAGCCAGCAGCATCAGGATAAAACCGAGACCATAAGAGATGAAACCTAAAATTATAAACATATTCAAAAAGCTTAACCAATCATTAAAATTTAAACTTATTAATCCTTTCTTCCAGAGTAGCTGGCCCACCGAAGTAAAAAGAGTACAGAGAATAATCAAAAAAATCGCTTTCAGAGAAGTTTTATTACCCATCGGTCCTCTTCTTCAAAATCTGTTTCTTACAACATGATTTATTATACTTTCAGTTTTCATGATGTAAAAGCATCTCTACCACTACTGCATAAGCTGGCCGAGCAATTAATACTCCAAAGGAAACTCCGGCAATAGTAGTCAAGGCAAAACCTTTCAGTAATCCGGCACCTGCCCATAATAAGGGGGTCATGGAAGCAACCGCAGTAAAATAAGCCCCAAAGATAATAAACAAAGCATTTTTCAGCCGAACCTTCCAATCTGTAGCTGAAACCTCTCCTTTTACTGTTTCATCAGTAATCACCACCAGATGATCTACTGCCGTACCAATAACAATGATGATGGCCGCCATGGAAGCCAGATCCAAATTCCAGCCCACCAAAGCTGCAAAGCCCAAAACTAAAGTTATTTCAGAGATAATAGTCAAGATTAAAGGAATAATTACCTTCGGTCTACGGTATCTAATCGTAACTACTGCGCTTACAGTTAAAATTGCTAATACCCCCACTAATAAAATATTATTCAAAAACTCTTTACCTAAAGTAGGTGAGATAGTATCCATCTTGACCACTTCTAATTTTACCGGTAAGCTTCCGGTAATGATGATCGTTTGCAATCGTTTCATGTTTTGGAGGGCATTATTCATGGCCTCCTCCTGATTGATTCCTGCGCCAGAACCCGAAATTTGAATATTAGTGGTTGCTCTTCCTTTTAATTCCGCCCCGATCTTTAACTTATCCACCTCTTTATCATCTAGGAAAAGAGTAATGTCTTCGCTCAGGTAATTGCTGCCCTGATCTGCCACTATAGATAACTTATTGGTAAGTTCTGCCTGTCTATTAGCTGCCTCTTCGCTGAGAGTAATTCCAAAGAAAAAAGCGCAGGCATAGCCATTCCCTGATTTAAAACAGCCTTTGCGTGGATCTATCCCAGAACAATCTGCACTTCTGCAGACATAAGTGATATCTTTTTTACCCCCAAAAAAGACGGTGGCATTTCCTATTTTAGCTTCGAACTTGCCCTGTTTAGCCAGAAGTTCTTTCACTTCCTCTTCAGTCACTCCGGCAATTTCTACTAAAATGAAATCATCTCCGGTTAAGTCTGATGCGGTTCTGACCGTAACATCGCTTAAGCCATAAACATTTAATCTTTGTTTAAGGGTCTCTACCGTAGTCTCTAAATCTTCCTGAGAAACTGCCTCTGCCGGTTTTAATAGTACTCTCGTACCCCCCTCTAGATCTAGGCCTTTCTTTAGGTTAGTAGTGGGCGCATCATAAACTTTGATCCCTAAATCTATCTGCCCTTTAGTATCGCCAGTAGTCAAAAAATAATCCCCTTTAGAAGTAATTATTTTTACTGTGCTATTAGAAACTAACCCGCTTTCTAGAGCATAGAAATCCAAGGCGCTATTTACTGGTTCGCCATTAAAAGAAATAATTTTTTCTTTAGCCAAAGGGGTAGTCTTAGAGGTGGGGCTCTGCATTCCCGCAATGGAAGCAGAAGTATTTTGGTTAATGCTTCTTATTGCCGCCCCTTCATTACCTAGCCAAACTTCTGTGTTTAAAGAGAAAATGGAAACCAAAGCAAAAACTAAGAAAATCATCAATAACACAACTCTCCAATTGCTAAATATTTTTTTCCAGGGAATCATTTTTTTTACTTTAAATTGGGTTTTTTCTTTTCTAGATATAATCTTAGGAAAGCTACGTTCTGGATCCAGGTCATGATCATATCCACAAACATTCCGATTAAAACTATCACTAAAATCTGGCGGATAGTCTCACTCTGAACAAAAATTAAAGCTACTAAAACTACACAGATAGTAGTTACGGTCATGGTCATTCCCGTACTGATAGAGCTATAAATTCTCTCCATTACTGTACCTTCATGCCTTTTTAAAACTCTGGTAGTAAGTAAAATATCTGTATCAATGGAATAGCCAATTAACATCAAAAATCCAGCTACTCCTGCCGTGCTTAGTTTAATTCCGGTTAGATTAAAGATGGCCATAGTCACTACAATATCCGAGAAGGCACAGGCAATTACTGCCAAGCTGGGAATCCATAAACGAAAATAAAGCAAGACTACTAAAGCCATTAAGATAAAAGAGATGATTAAGGCAATTCCCGCCTGTTTGAAAAAGCTCGAGCCTAAAGCTGCTCCCATTACCTCTACACTTGGTTTCGCTCCTTTCAGGTCAACTTTTTTATTTAAAGCATTAAGGATCAGATTGATTTCCGCATTATCTTGGGCATCAGAATCTACCGCTAAAGCCACCACTTTTCCTGCCGCATAGATTGTACGCACATTTATCTCCGCAGAGGGAAATTCTTGGTGTAAATATGATTGTAAATCTTCTGGATTCAACTCCGTATTTTCAAGAGTAATGGTCGAACCGCCTTTGAGAGTAATCCCCCGATGGACAAAATCTCCAGTTAAAGCTGTCTGCACTCCAATCTGAACAAAAGCCAAGACTAATAATAATAATGAAAACATTAACAGAACTTTATATTTCTCTTCGTAAATACGTTTGATAGTTTGTTTCAGAGTCATTTTTTATGATCAACTTAATTTAACTTTAAGCTAAGAACAAATTTTCTGGTATATATATAAAGATTGTGATGATTCTAAGAATAAATTAATTAAAAAGATATTTAAACCTAAATCATTTAACTTCTTAAATCTATAAAAAAAGAGGTTAAAAATGTCTTTTGCTTCCATCGCCTGGTCTGTATTAAGTTATATTTGGGATTTAACCTATACCTGGCTCTATACTTTAGTCATCTCCTTTACCAGTTTAGAAACAGTCTGGATTATTGTTCCCATCTGGCTCAGCTGGTTCTTCGCTGAATTCTTTCAGGAAAAGCAGGGCACTTCTTTTGGTAACGCCATCAGTAATGGAGTAATCCCTTTCTGGGTAGGGATCGATTGGGTTCGACAAGTTACTGCCCAACTGATCAACGCCCAGATCAATCTAGGAGTTTTAACTATTGGAAAATATTTCTTATCTGCTCTAGTCATGGCCTATGGCCTAACCATAATTATTTTAGGGATCAAGAAAAAAGAAATCATCAAGTATCTGGGTCGGATCAGGGAAGTGACTTATGTTTTGGTGGTTTTCACTCCTTTTATTTACGGAGAGATCGAGCCTAGTTTTATTTATTTCCTCTCCGCACTTCTCTTCTTCCCTATCTTTTATGGAATTATCGAGATTATTGATAGACTAACTCCTGAACCAGTATCTCTAAAAGAAGATGAAGAAGAAAGAAAATCTTCAGGTGGTTCAGATCAATTCTCTTTTGAGACCTTGAAGTAGATTTATGGAAGTAATTAATTGTTTAAATAGCACTTAATCATCTAAACACTTTTTACCCCCATCCTTACCGCAACCTTAATATAAAACCTTTCATTTATCTTCTAATTATGGCAAAAACTGAGATTAATAAAGAAACCAATAAAGATGAGCAGGTTGGCTTTCATAAAGGTTCTTTAGCTACCTTAGCTAAAGAGAGGGAAGAATTATTGCGCATCATCCAGATTGTAGAGCAATTGATGCAGATGCACATTAAAGAGCTTAAAGGTTTAGGAGTAGATTTAGAGAAACAAGCTCAGGAAACTGCCAAGAAACTCAAGGGCAATAAGCCAATAGAAGATGTGCTGAAATAAGTTTATTTTCTTTCTTCCGATAAAGAAATGACTGTTAGGAAAACTTATCCACGACTCTCAGAAGAATTAAATCTTATTTTCCCAATTCTTTTAATCTCGTATCAATGGTTTCCCTTTCTGCAGCGATTTGCGCTTCAGTTACAGTTATGACCTTACAAATTTCTGCGTTAGTTTTTCCCTGTTGGAATTCGAAATGTTCATCTAAGCTTTTATAAGTTCCATCTGGTTGTTGGAGGAAAGAATAAAGTTTATCGTTATTCTGTCTAACCACAATATCTAGTAAGTTATCCCCATTTAAATCTATATGATAAACAGTGTTCATAGTTGTATAATAATTAGTTAATCTTGCCCCACCATACATTCCAACAAGCGTTGCTCCGATAATTCCTAATATAATCTTAGATTTTGACACTTTTCATTTTCCTCCCTAATCCTAATTTTAAATTTTAAAAAAAATAAAACTTTAAAAGCTTACCTAAACAGCACTGCCAACAGGAACAAGACTACTGCCAGCAAGACCACAATCCCTGCGATTAACAAAGCAGTATATCTCACCTGAGACCAGTTGATCTCTTTAACTGCTGGTTCAACAGTAGCTGCGCCGGTAACTCCGGAAAGATCAGTATAAGTAGTAACTTCTACTGCATCCCCTTTAGGTTCAGCAGTAGTTGGAACTACATAATCTGCAGTTGAGCCTTCAGTCTCATCAGTTGTTCCGTTCAGAGCATCATTGATCTTCTCTTTCAGAGCAGTAATATCATCCTCTAACTCATCAAGATCATCAAGCACGTTTTCGTTCTTGTCTTCATCATCTTCTAAGTCATCAGTAAGATCATTGACATCATCTTCTACATCGTCTAAGTTGTCGTCAAGTTCTTTCAATTTCTTTTCATACTTTTTGATATCGCTTTTATCTTCTTCTTTTACAGCTTTTTCGTATTTCTTATTGTAATATGAAAAGTCATCTTCATAGCCGTCGAACTTGTCTTTCAAAGCTTCATAATCAGTCTTGGCAGTATTAGTTGGAGTAGGGGGTGGAATGGTAGTTCCATTATCGCAAACATCTCCTAATTTATCTCCGTCAGTATCTTTCTGATCAACATTAGCATTATCTGGGCAGTTATCTAAACCATCAGCAATTCCATCTTTGTCTTTATCCGCAAGAGGCGGTTGGCTAGCAACAGCAGTTAAGGTAAAAGTAGCTGAATGTATTCCCCCAGCATAAGCTTGGTAAAGAATATCTTTAACTTTAATTTTAGCCTTAGCATCAGCGAAAGTTTCTTCAGCATTAATCTTCAGTTTAGCAGTATCTGCACCATTAACTTTAAACTTAGCTTCATCTTCATCCACAAAGGTCAGTTGAATTTTATATTCAACACTGTTGAAAGCATAACATTTCTCTTCTCCTTCTTGTAAGATTAAAGAATCTTTATCAGTTATACTCTCGCAAGTAGGCGGAACTGGAGGTGGTACATCTCCAGCAGCTACAACCACAGTAAAGTATTCAGTAGCAGAACTTGCTCCTTGAGCATCAGTGGCTCTTAAGCCGAATTCAGAACTACCTTCTTGACCCACAACTGGAGTCCAAGAAAATTTATATTGATTATTAATTACTTTAGTGATAGCTACTCCTTCAGGCAATTTACCGGCATTAATCAAGGAAACGATTTGATCTCCTTCCGCATCTTTTACTGCAATAGTAAATTCTAAAGTTTCACCAACCTTTGCTTGTTTATCTGCAATTGGAGAGATTACTGGTGCCTGATTGACTGGAGGCGGTACATCCCCTGCAGCTACAGTTACAGTAAAGTATTCAGTAGCAGAGCTTGCTCCTTGAGCATCAGTGGCTCTTAAGCCGAATTCAGAACTACCTTCCTGACCTGCAACTGGAGTCCAAGAAAATTTATATTGATTGTTAGTTACTTTAGTGATAGCTACTCCTTGAGGCGATTTGCCTGCATTAACTAAAGAAACAATTTGATCTCCTTCTGGATCTTTAACCACGATAGTAAATTCTAAAGTTTCACCAACTTTAACTGCTTTATCGCTTACTGCTCCGATTATAGGAGCCAGATTAGCTGCACTTACTGCCGGCAGGATTAAGCCAACTAGCAAGAACCCTAATACAAATAGATTCAATACTTTATTTTTTAAACTCATTTTTTATACCTCATATTTATTATGATATTATTAGTTCTTTTTACTCTAGAATGACAACAGATTTATAAATCTTTTGGTTAATTTTTACTAATGGGTAGTGATTTAAACAGTTTAAACTATAACCTCTCCCCGATGGATCTTAGGCAAAAAGTTAAGAATCTTGCCCTCTTTATATCTGGCACAGCCCAAGATATCTTTCTTATAAGCTAACAGCACAAACCTATTCACCCCTCCCAGCTCTTTCTCTAGATCCTGGCCCAGGAAATAGTCTTTCACTTCTGTCTCAGATAATTCGACAATATTTTTAACCGGTAATTTCTTTTTCCGCGCCTCTAGAACTAGCCTTTGCGCTCCTTCTCGGCTTAATCTTAATACTCCCTCGTTCCTCTCCGCAACATAAAGCCCTAATTTATCTATCCGCAGCTTAGCTAGGTCTATCTTACCTAAATCCCGATTGATCATGAATAGCTTGTTCTTCTCATTCTGAAGAAAGGCATAATCTCCTTCAAAGAAAACCCCGAAATGTTCCAGAAGCTGCTCTTTAATCAACTTAATTTCTTTGGAATTAAGGATGGTTAATTTTTGCATGGATTGGTCTAAACTTATTTTATTTGCTCTAATTTGATGATCTGTACCGGACAGGCTTCTGCAGCTTCTTGATTCCGGGAGCGGTCATCTTCGGTAAAGATAATTCTCTCCCAATGATCGCCGGTTTTCTGGCTTTCTTTCAGCTGGGCTAAGCCCTCTTCGTCCATCTCCCAGAATTCCGGGCAGATGGCTGCACAGGCTCCGCAGCTGATGCATTGCTCTTTTAAATGGATAATCTTGAATTTTGGCATTTTCTATAATCCTCCGGAATTAAAATAACCTTTCAGAACCTCCAAAAATGGATGATTATTTATAATGGTTTTCTTTTGGTTTTGGGAATGACCCCTCTAGCTAAGGTACGCAATAATTATAAGTTTCAATAGATTTAGTTGTATTATGATTCAAGAATACACCCAATCTACTTTTGAAAGTTGTTTAGCAGTGGACTTATTAAATCTGACTGAAACAAAAATATCACCAAAGAAAGAGCGTAAAGTTCTCGATTATGCGCTGGATTATAGCAAATATCATTTTACACTGGGGCATTTAGATTTTGTAGCTACTGAATTTAAGGTTGGGTTGGATTATTATATAGATAATAAACTATTTTTCAATTTCACTAAACAATTCCGATTTTCAGGCAAAATCAATTTGTTCCAAGAAAAAATAGATTTGAGACTGATAGATAAACTGATCAAAACCTCGCCAGTAATAGTTTACCTGGATGCTTTCGTAATCTGGAAAATAACCCATGCCCCCCATTTTATCATTGTTATCGAAAATTCTAGAAAAGGTTATAAGATTTATGATCCCTGGGATGGAAAGATAAGACTGATCAATTCTACAGTTTTATCTAAAGCGATAATCAGTTTAAGAAATCTGCTTAAATATTGTCCCCAGCTTATTCAGAAAAAATAGTTTAGCTCCGCCGTCCCACCAAAAAGCTTGTAATATTCCTAGTTTCTACTTATTAACATGACTACTACTACTATAAAAGTATCGGATGAAATTGCACCTAAAATTAGGCTGATAGTAAATGAACTGGACTTCAAGAATCAAGAAGAGTTTTTTCAGGAAGCCATCCGAGATAAAGTTATTGAATTAAATAAAAAGATATTCTTTAGTGGCTCAGAAGTAATTGCCAACCGACCTCAGAAGAAGGGAATTAGTGCAAAAGACATACTTTCTGATTTTGGAGAAAAAAGACATAAATGAAGATATCGATTGTCGTTGATGCAAATCCTATCATTTCCGCATTAATTAGTGGATTTGCACGGGAAGTCTTATTCGATCACAATTTTTAGTTTATAACTACTGAATTTACCCTAAAAGAAGTGGAAAAATATCTGCCCTACATTGCAGGAAAAGCCGAACTTCCAGTTAGCTACATTAAATCGCTGTTAGCGAAGATTCCTTTGACCATAGTTAACGAAAAGGTTTATGAAGATGAGATTCCAAAAGCAAAATTGTTAATTAAAGATCGTTGTGATATAGATATTCTGGCGTTAGCGCTCTCTAAGAAGTGCCCTTTATGGAGTGAGGATAAGCATTTTAAGGGAATTACAGAAATTGTTCTAATGAAGACTAAAGATTTTGTTTAAACTTCTTTTACTAACGGGGGGGGGGGGTAACGCAAGTTTAAAAATAATTCTTACTTCTTTCAATTAAATATAAATTTAGAGGTGTTTAAAGATGAAAAAACTAATAGTTTTGTTAAGTTTGCTGGTGATAGCTTTGTTTGTAGTAAGTTGTGCACCTAAAGAAGCAGGAGAAGAGAGTGCTGAAGAAGGGGCTTTGGCTGGTCAGGCAATAAAACTTACTCCGATTATCAAACCAAAATGTTCTGATTTAATTAGTCCTGCCGGTTCTTTTGTATTGAATTTAGAGTACGGAAAAGAACAAATGATGGGAAGTCCGCAGACAATATTAGATGAGTTAAATGAAAATGCAGAATCATTTAATAATGCTTGTGGCGGGGCTTATTATTTGCGTTCTTGTTCAAGTTTAGAGAATTTAGCTGCAAAATACTTGAACGGAGAAGGGAAGAAAGGAATGCCAATAGTAGTGGTAAATATTATCCACTTAACCGAAAATGATAAAAGTGCAGTATCCAACTTGTTGGTAGAACTGGGTTATGAAAAATGGGAATACTCTTTTTTTGAAGGATATGATAAAAATAAGCCAGTGTGGCGGTGGAATCAAGGTCTGAAGAATGCTTGGTTCAGCGGAGATATTTTCATAGACATTATTGGCCCTTTAGCTCTAGTAGATTATTCTTTAGTCAAATCTTACTACGACAAATATCCACCGACCGAGTAAAAGTAAAACTTTTCTTTTTTTCTTCTTTTCTTAGTTCAAACCCACCAAAAAGCTTATATAACTTAATTCTTTTGTTAAATAACCAATGAAAAAGAGTGTGAATAACTTAAAAGAGAGTAAGTTCAACTCCAGATTAATAATTCTAACTTTAATCATTATCTCTCTTCTGCTCTTAACTTCTTGCGGCCAGAGAGTTCCCGGCGGAGAAGAACCTATTGATACCGCTACTGCCCTAAAGATGGTCCAGACTGGAACTCAGGGGATAGAATTATATCTTCTCCCAAACCAACCTCCCGCCTACATCTATGATCAAAACGAATTAGTGGCTTTAGTCGAGGTAAGAAATCGAGGCAATTACGACCTAGACCCAGAATACTGTTTTGTCCAAGTTACCGGCTTTGATACTAATATCATTAAAGGAGGATTAGATATTCCTAAATCTTGTGCAGAAAATATTGGCACTTTACAGGGAAAGAATGTTTATAATGTAGAAGGAAGTACTAATCTATTGGAATTCCGTTCTCCCAGCGTTACCTTACCTTTAAACGTTTTCGATTATAATCCTACTTTAAATTTCGTGGCTTGTTATAATTATCATACTAAAGCTAATCCTCAGGTCTGTGTGGATCCTTTATTCTATCAAGTTACTGCTGAACAAAAAACTTGTATTCCCCAAAACGTGGGCATGGCCGGCGGCCAGGGCGCACCGGTAGGAGTAAGTTATGTGGGAGTAGACATGATCGGAGATGCAGCTGTTTTTGAGATTAATGTGGTCAATTATGGTCAGGGCAGAGTGCTTAGTCCCTATTCCGATATCCAAAACTGCGGAAAAGCCTCTTTAGAATATACTGATTTAGATAAGGTTGGATTTAATGTCCAATTATCCGGCGGAAACTTGATTGATTGCAAACCCATGGACAAATTCGTGCGCTTGACTAATAATAATGGCAAGATCATCTGTAGGTTTAGCATCCCAGTAACCTCCGCTTTTGAAACTCCTTTGATGATAGATTTGGATTATAATTATATAGAATCTACCCAGAAACAGATCCAAATAGTTAAGACTCCCCAGTAAAACTAAATTCGCCAGGCTGTAAATCTTTGCCCAAAAGTAATCACTAAAAAAGCGAAATTCTTATAACTAACTACTTAAAATTAGTTCCTAAATGGTTCAGGCCTTAGAATGGAAAGTAGAATCTCCGCACGAGAGAGCTCAACACCATCTTAGAAGAGGTATAGCCTGTCATCCTGCACTCCAAAAAAGATATTCCTGTGAATTAGGAGAAGGCAAGACAGTATTTTATGATCTTTGGGATAATGGATTGGGAGATAGAATAACAGCCTATGCCCGCTCTATTCCAGATCAAGACCCATTACAATTAAAGACCAGAGACCAATCACAATTAATTACTTATATGGCTTATGGCAGGCTTGCTCCGGGAATGATTCATGATAATCAGCCGCCTTTCTCGCATCGCCAGCCTCAAGAGAAAGATGATCGAGCCGAACTGCTTTCTTTTATTGCAGAAGAGATGGAAGGACTACTTTCGGTTTATGAAAGCGCATCTGAAAGTCATAGCGTAGAACCAAAACCAGGAATTGCTGCTAAATTAAAAGTTTATGCTTCCCTAGTAGATCCCAGAGAGATTGCTACTCTTAAAGAAATTGTCCGCAGAAGTGAACATTTCCACGCGGGTCGTTTCACTGATGAAGATCGCAGACTATTTTGGGGCTATGATAATCGCTGGGAATGGAATCAGGTGCCTTTAACTTTTCCGGAAGTGAATCTTCGCTAAGATTATCTTATCTATTTCCGTACCAGTAATTCCTCCCCTTTTTGAACTATACCCCAGTAAACTTTAAATATTCCTCTTCTTTCTCTAGATTAAGTTAAGTCTAAATAAAGAAATATTAATATACTCCTAATCTTTATTTACTTAAAATAATCGATTTAAACAATCTAAAAGAAGAGGTAGATAAAAATGAAACAAATAATTTTTCTAGTAATATTACTTGCCGGTTTGCTCTTGCTTACTGCCTGTGAAGGACAGAAACAACCAACAGGCAAAGGTGCTTATATTGGCGGAACCCAGGGCGTGCTGGCTAATTTCGAACCTTTTGGAGTAGAAGAAGCCGGAGTGTATAGTTTATTTGATACCGAAACCTTCCCTTTAGAAGTGACTGTGACTAATAAAGGAGAATACGAATTAAAAGCTGGAGATGTTACTGTAAAACTAATGGGCCCATCTAAAGAAGAGATGAGCGGAATCTCTTCTTGGGATTTAAAAAATACCGGATCCATCGAACCCATCTCAGACTTATTAGTTAATGGTGGAGAAGAGACCATCTCTTTCGCCAGCGATGCTAAATATACTAAACCCGTAGAAGGCATCTTAACCAGAGAATGGTTTGCTAATGTCGAATATAAATACCAAACTTACCTTATTATTCCTGAAGTTTGCTTGAAAGAAGACTTAAAAGATACCCGAGTCTGTACTGTTGAAGAATCTAAATCTTACTTTGTTTCCGGAGCTCCCCTTACTGTTACCAGTGTAGAAGAAAGTACTGCTGGTAAGGGCATCATGGCCTTAAAGATTAAAATCAAGAATGTTGCGGGAGGAAAAGCCACTAAGATCGGAGAAGAGTTTGGGATCCAGGAAAAATTAGCCTATACCATTGACGATGCTGCCTGGGAATGTAAACAAGGTGGTTCAATTAATGCCGCTAAACTGATTCTTGGAGAAGCAGAGATTGTCTGTAAATTAAAAGAAGCTCTGGCTGAAAAGACTTTGTCTACTAAGCAAGTAAAGTTAACCTTTGATTATGCCTATAGAGATTTGATCCAAGAAAAGTTAAACATCAAAGAAAGCGCGAAAGATTAGGGATGAAAATTAAACCGCTTTTCTTTTTTTTTGTTTTTATTCTTGTTTTTAGTTTATTAATTATTTCTACTGGTTGTAACGAAACCTCTACCGGCCAGGCTAGTTTTTCTTTTACTCCCGCTTGTTATGATACCGATGGGGGAATAAAGTTAGAAGAAAGGGGAGCAGTTAAATTAAGTGCTGAAAAAGATAATTATTATCAAGATACCTGTATTGATTCTTCTACTTTAGTAGAATATTATTGTAATAAAGGGGACCTGAATGTTAGTTTTAAAAAATGTTCAGAAGGAACTGTTTGTAACCAGGACGCCTGTATCAATCCAAAAAACACTTTCATCTGCGGGGATGGAATCTGCCAAGGCCAGCGAGAAATTAATTCCGGCTGTGCTTATGACTGCGGCTGGCCCTGTGTTGGAAAGTATTGCAACCAAGAGATCAATGTTTATTGCGCTTGTCAGGAATCTTCTTTTGCGCTACTTAAAGAGATAACCCCCTGTAAAGCTAAAGTGACTTGTAATAATTGCAGCCAGCAAGAGCCGCTTCTTGACGATTTTTATGATCTGCAGACCCAGATCTACGAATGCCTAGCAGATTATTTCCAATTTCAGCCTCTAAGAATTCCTTATTTGATTGTTTATAATCCCGCAGAAGAAAAATGTACTGACCCTAGCGGATGTTCTGGCTATGCCACTGGACACTCAGATCCTATCGGGTTATCTTTTATACCTCTGCCCGGAAATCGAAGTTATGACCAGAATCAACCAACTTTACCTAGCCAATTAGTCCCTGAAAAACACGAAACCACCCATTATTTTCTTAATCACATGCTCCATTCTGTCCCTGACTGGTTCAAAGAAGCCATCTCTATCCAAACCGAAGAAAGAATTAAATGTCATCCTCAGGAAAACCCGAAAGGAGACGCTTATCTTTTAGAGACAGAAGTGGACTTACTTCACCCAGAATTAGGGATAAACCTAGCGAATGGAATGACTCTTAATGAAGAATTCTACCAGAAATGGAAAAATGGCGGAGCTGATCTTCCTGAAACTGATAAAAATAATTATTACATCCAGGCTACACTTTGGTTGATCGGATTGAAATTAGATTATTCCTGCACCGAAGATTGCATCCAAAAAATACTCCAGGAACTGCGCCAGCAGGTAGTTGAAGAATGCAAGATCTCCCAAGAAAAATGTGGTTTAGCCAGCTGGTTTGTTTTTGAGAATAAAGACAAATTCTGTTCATTAGATAATCCACCCAGAACCGGCCCCACCGGGGCCATAAATTTTGATCCTAATCCAAAAAGTTCTTCTTCCAGTTCTAAACAAACTATCGTTTCAAAATTAAATCTTAAAAATAATTTTAAGAAAAAGTCTGGTCAGGTTGTGGCTACCGAAGCACCAAAATATTGGACTTATTGGGCCAACGACCAAACCATCATTGATAATTCCAAGATTAAATCCGCTACAGATAAAATAGTGGGTAAAGATACTCAAGAATTGTTCGATAAGGTGGGGTTAAAATAATTAATTTAGGGTTTATCTCTTCCCCACCATCATCACAAAAGCCAGAAAACTTTCTAATTGTAAATACTCGTCCGAACCTTCTACCATTCGGAACTCCACCTCCCCGCATTTATCTACTAATTCTACTTTCTTCCGATCCTCTAATTCTAAATTCCAGATCTCTTTCTGGATCTGCTTGATGATATCTAATCCCGATAATCCATAATCTAACATCAGATCTAACAATTTCTTTCTAGAATCTAAGAAACTTCCTTTTACTGCTAAAGCCAGTACTTCTTTAACCTCTTTGGGCTTGGCTACCGAAGCCATGGAATAGACCAGTTCGGGAGTGATCTCTTTCTGTAGGATTGCGCAGCTCTGCAGGATATTCTCTAATCTGCGGCAGTCCCCATCGCAGACTTCAAACAAAGCTTTCTGCGCTTCTGCCCCGATCTGCAGTTTCTCTTCATTGGCAATACCTTTGATCACTTTATAGATCTCTTCTTCTGCTAAGGGCTTGAACCTGAATACTGCACATCTGCTTTGTATAGGATCGATAATTTTCGAAGAATAGTTGCAACTTAAAATAAATCTACAGGTCTTGGTATAATTCTCCATCGTTCTTCTCAAAGCCTGCTGCGCTTCTTTGGTTAACGCATCACTTTCATCCAGATAAATTAATTTAAATGGTGCATCCCCTAATGCTTTAGTTCTGGCAAAATCTTTTACCTTCACTCTGACGATATCTATCCCCCTCTCATCCGAGGCATTTAACTCCAGAACATTCTGCCTCCAGTTTTCACCGAACAATTGTTTGGCGATGACTAAAGACAGGGTCGTATTGTGCAAAGTAAGACCCCCTCCATGTCCACCAATGAAATTATGGGTACCTACAACATTTAAATCATAAACATAATCTCCTTTAACATTTTCCACTGATTTAATGGTATCCCAATAAATCTCAGCCTTGGCCAAATACTCGAGCAGCTCGAGACTACTCAACAGTTCCTGAGAAAATATTCGTTCCTCTAATATTTGTTTAACAACAATAAAAACTGAATTTAACTTGCATACCGCCTGTAGAGAAAGCCCGTCATTATTGAAGTAATAGTTTATCGATGCTGCCGATTCATCCATTCTCCTTCCGATTTCAGCGTAAGAGATAGAGAATAGCTGGATCGCCCTAACTATATTCTGGCGTGCAACTAGTTGTTCCCGAAGATGAGAACTAAGCTCACCAGCCCCGTGAACCTGCAAGTTTTTCATTACCTTTAATATTCTTATTAAGTTGGCAAGGGTAGGTTCTCGCTTTCCCTCGTAGTATTCTTTAAGTCTATCGTAGCGTATTCCAGATAAGGCCCCTATATGTGTACGAGAAGACGGAGCGCAGAGTTGTGAGAAAACAGCTCCTACTTCATTTTCTACGGTGGGTGGAAAGCGTTCACAAAGCGTTATGGTTTCTAATCCCGTTTTAATTCTGCTTCGGGCCAGATCGCAGATTACCTGATATAACTTTTGAACTCTAATCCTGCTCCCTTTTTCCCGCTCAAAGATATGCTCAACAAAAACCGCTTCGTTTAATTCTTTCTGCTCGATGCCCAATAATTTTATGGTCTCTCCAAGATGCTCTTTACTAATCGTCATTACATCTACATTGGTGTTGCTTGCCCGCTGGCAAACAATGGTCTTAACTCTGGGATTTACTTTCTCTTGGAATCGTAGAATCTCAGCAATCGAATTTATCGTAAGGTAATATTGTCGTTTTCTATTTTTTATATGAGGATGAATTCCCCAGCGCAGTAATAGGTAGGGTAATCCTTCAATCATTGTTTTGCTGGTACTGGAAAGCTCAATTATATTTTTATAACAGGAACCATCACATTCGAAGTATCCTCGTATAAATGCGGCCACATACTCATCTGGGGCAGTAAATAATTCTGAAGGTACAGTAATCATGTCTGCTTTAGGTTTGTGAAGAGGAATAGAGTAAAAATGTTCCAGTAAAGCTACTAATACCCTGCATTTCATAATTTCTATATAGGGGACTCCTTTTCGTTCTTTTTCTTGGAAACGCAGCTCAGAGCCAAATAGTAGCTTGCTCAATTCCACGAATCGTGAGCGGAGAAAATTATTGCAGTTATAAAAACGAATTGACGAAGTACGAACATGCCCATCGCCAAAAACTAAACCCAGCCATTCATAAAAATCTGGCACAGGCGTTCTAAAATGAAATATGGTAGTTGAAGGCGAATGGAATTTTCCTTTCCATAGCAACTTCTCTACTAAAGAAAAGTCAGTAACCAAAGCGTAGGGAATAATAGTAGAATCAACTTGTTTTTTAGTTAAAGAGTATTGTCGTGGCTTTTTCAAAGAGGAAGATAGTATCTTCTCTTTTATCAATGAAGCAATTGCCCAGTTAACTACTTTATGTTTTTCTCCAATCTTAACTGAAATTTCTGCAGCCGTGGCTCCCTCTACTGGCTGGAGATACTCCAACACTTTGGATTTAACTCTAACATATAGGGGGTGGGGTGGAAGAGAGACACTTTTTTTTAACACTGCCCAAAAACAGGGGTGCTTCTCCCAGCATAGTTCCCAACGGCTAAGATGAGGACGAATTACTAAAGGTGAAGCAACCAGATTATTTGGACGAAGCTCTTCTGCTTTAACCCAAGTGGGTACGCCTTCTTTTAATACTAAAAATGGATGTTCTGGAGTTGTAGTAACCCGTTTTCCTGCAGAAGTGCGTACACATAATAACTTTCCAGCATATTCTCGGTGAAAGTAAGCTATAGATGCAGGGGAAATCTCACCCATAGCATTAAGTGTCATAACTTTGGTTAACTTTTCATTAAAGCAATCTTTTATTGACTTTATAGCGCCAGTATCAGTTATGATGGGAGTATCTCCCGTAACGCACTTTCCCACTCCCGCCGGCCCGGAAAAAAGCAGGTGAGGCATGCTTTTGGTTTCCACAAAAGCCCTAATTTTCTGGACGATCTCTTTCTGGCCTTTAACCTCATCAAAAGTTTGGGGCCGATACTTTTCAGTCCAGATAGAAGATTCAGTCATAATTATCTTTCCTTTAAACTTCTTTATAAGTTTTATCTATTTAGAGAAGATATGATCTCAGAAAGAATATCTAATTAAAAATCAGCTTAAAACAAACAATAATACTCTCTTCACCCAAATAATTAGTTCCTCTGAAGATAACCCGAAGATCATTACCAATATAAGAAGAATTAAAAGCAGATAAAATAACACTTTCAGCATTTCTGGTAGGAACTTCATAAAGATAACTATTACTAAAGCCAGGATCAATACTCCTAACACAGAAAAAAGTTCCATTTTACGTATTAAGAAGAAAAATAGTTTATATACATTTCGAAACAATTAAGCGTATTCACCAGCAGGTCTTACCCAAAGAGAAAAATATAAGATTAAAATTGTTTTGGTGATTTCTGGAGGATAATCAACTTCGTGAGTTATAATCCTTTCAGGCTAGATAAAAATTCTAAATAATTCTTATTTAAGTCTGGATCCATGACTGTAGCACTTTTAATCCTTTTTTGCCATGCCAAGATAAGGGTGCGGATAATTTTTCTTGCTTTTTCTTCTCCGATTGCGCCACAACCATTATACAAACATTTGATACTGTGAATGGAGGCTAGAATATGATGCGGATCACTGCAGATTATTCTTGGAAACCATTTAAAGTATCCTGCAAGCATACCAATAAGATAAGACCAATTTGATAAATCTAAATTATGCGGATAGGTTAATTTACTTGGAAATCCCATCACCTTACTCCCAGCGACTGCTCTCAATTCCGCATAACCTCTTAAGAATTCTTTTTTGAAAAGCGCCATATTTTTGACTGTCAACATCGCTTCCGCTTCAGCTATCGCTTTTTTTATTTCTTCATCCCCAAAAAGTCCCATTTTTCATCCTCTTTTATTGAATATAATCAATTAAAAACCTATCCCGCAACATAAAACAGTTCCGTCTCTTCAATATCTCCAGCTACGAAATTATAATTTCTTAGGTCTGAAAGATATTTATCTAGGCTCATGCGGATGGCTCTTCTCCTTCTGCATTTCCTGAAGGCACTGCATTCTTAGAGATGATTAAAACATCGCCCATGGCCTTGACCAGCTGATGGGGAACGATAACTCCTTTGGCACTACCGATAACCCTGCTCAAGAAAGAATTCTTAGTAGCTTTAATCTTCCAACCGGAAACTTTATTGCTTTGGATGATGCAATCCTCAATATCACCAAAATACTCCCCACTATCCGTAAATACCCTTAAATCATAAGCTTCCGACACTTTCCTCATTTTTAACATAATCATCACCTCATTAATTCAATTGCATTTTTAAAATAACTTAAGTTTAAATACTTTTCTGTGTTTTATAATAGGAATGGTAGACAGTATAGATCGAATCAAAATCATCGGCACTTCCCATATCGCTAAACAAAGCATAAATGAGATTAAAAAAGCGGTTGCTTCCTGGAAGCCGGATCTTATCGCTTTAGAGCTGGATTCTGCCCGCGCCCAGGCTATTCTGCAGGATGAACGTTCTAAAATCAGCTGGAAAACTCTTTTTCAGGTCGGGGTCAAAGGCTATCTTTTCGCTAAAATCGGCCAGTTTGTCCAACAAAAATTAGGCAAGATGGTGGGAGTAAGCCCAGGCTCAGAGATGAAAGCAGGATTAGAGATTGCCAGAGAAAATAAGCTCCAGCTAGCTTTAATCGATCAGCCCATCCAGATTACCTTAAAACGCTTCTCCCAAGCTCTGACTTGGAAAGAAAAGTTCCGTTTCTGCTCAGATCTGCTTCAGGGATTGCTCTTTCCCAACCGTCAGATCAAAAAATTTGGTTTAGAGAATTTTGACCTGCGCAAAGTGCCTGAAAAAGCAGTCATCGAAAAAATGATTTTACAATTAGAACAACGCTATCCTAACGTCTATAAAGTTTTGGTAGAGGAAAGAAATCGTTATATGCTAAAGAAAATAGTTGCCCTTCTGCGTAATCACCCAGAGAAAAGAATAATGGTTATTGTTGGGGCAGGACACGAAAAAGGATTGCAGCAACTGTTATTGAAAGTGGATTTGGTTTAAGAATAGGGCCTAGGGAAAGAAAAAGAATCGCTGTTATTAAAGAGTAATAAATATTATAGAAATCTTTATAAAATAACTTACTTTCTGGAATGATCGGTAGTAGTGGCAGTTAGCTGAGGGTATTTATTGCCCAGGAAAGTCCGCCCACCAAAAACAGGCCACTCCTAGGAAGGAGAGGGAGAAATTCCCTGGCTCTGGCTTCAGAAACGACACGTCCTGCAGAATGGGATGATATGGCGAAGTTCCTTGCGAAAGGAATGAGTTAACCTATGGACGTCTCTGCAGGGAACGATGAAACGGCGAACCCCTTGTTGAGATGTAAATTTCAAAGGGCTCTTAGAGATAATAGCCCTGCCGGTGCAAGTGCAGTTCTGCACGCTCAGTCGAATGCTAACCTAAGCCATCGCAGTCACAGGTTGACTGTTTGGGCTTAACCAAAGGCGGCTTATGTCACTCTACCCATTTTTTTTAGAAAAAAATGGAGTAAAAATCCGTAAGGTAGGAAATAAAAAAAATAACTACGATTACTGGCGAAGATGTTTTAGGAGGAAGACAAAATGGCTAAAATATTTTATGTTGAAAAAAACCCAATTCACAGAGAACTTACCGCTAATCATCTCGAACGCAGAGCGCACGAGGTGGTTAAATTTATTCCTGAATACTATTTTCACGCCCGACCAGAAGGTGATGGAAGTGAATTTCTTAATAGCATAGATGATTTTGTTGCCAGGCTAAGAACAGATAATCCAGAGATATTAATATTAAATCCTGAATCTTTCCGGGAGATAAATTCCGCCAGAGATTATATCGTCGCAGTAATAGATTCTGGATACGCTGGAAGAATAGTTTTAACCTACACTGACACGAACGATTTGGTGAGAGAATTTGAAGAACATTCTCCAAAAGTACGACCCCTTATTAAACCATTTTTCCTATCTGAATTAGACCAAATCCTCGCTTCGGATTAAATTATTAAAAGTCAAAAATAACGCAAACCTTATAAAACCAAAATCATTTTAAGATTAAAATGAGCCAAGATAATAAAATCAGGATGCCTATGGGCCAGGGAGGATTAACCCGTTACTTTGACGAAGTCAAGTCTAAAATCGAATTCTCGCCGGCAGCAGTAGTTGTTTTAAGCATCGCCATTATGATCATCATCATTCTGTTGCACTACTTCGGAAAAAGCTGGTTAAGCTAAACAAAAATGTTCCCCGGAATCAATCCCAGAAAAATGCAGCAGATGATGCGCCAGATGGGCATCCAGCAGCAGGAGATCAATGCTACTGAAGTCATCATTAAAACTGCGAATAAAGAATTAGTTATCACCCACCCTTCCGTTGCTAAAGTCAATATGATGGGCCAGGAAACTTTCCAGATTTCCGGGGAGATTACTGAACGGGAATTATCTACCGTATCTTCAGCTCCAGACCTTTCTGAAGAAGATGTCAAAACTGTCATGGAACAGACCGGAGCAGACCAGAAATCCGCCAAAAAAGCTTTGCAAGAAGCTGACGGAGATCTAGCTCAAGCCATTCTTAACCTTAAAAAATAATTTCTTTTCTAAAAAATGAAATATAAAACCATTCGTTCAGCTGGAGAAGATGAAAGTCCAGCTCGCATTTATCTAGCTCCTCGCCAGGATGGAACTATTTTTCCCGTAAAAGTCAGAGTTTTTGGACAACGTATAGAAGCTGCTCCGGCCTTAAATCAACCTGTTTTTAGCTATCGCAAACCTTTTCGAGAATCTCCTCTTGATCCTCCTCCCCCGAATTTGGACGGATTAATGGAACAAACCGCCAGAGAATATATCCGCTTGCTGGATGAATTGAATGATCCCCTGCCCTAAAATCTCTCTAGAATTAACCAAATATTTTTATATTCATTCTACTTCTTATTGGTTATGGATCATCCTCAAGAATTTCTTAGAGCAAAAGAGAATGCTCTCCAGAAATACGAAGGAGCCAGACATCTTCTCAATGTTACCTACCGCACCGTCAATGATGCTAATCTCTTAATTGGAATTTTAAACAATATGGTCAGTTCCATGGAATCTTCTATTGAAGCCATACTCGCTTATGAAAGAGTTTTAAAATTAGTCCCCGCTTACGGAACTAACGCCCTAAGTAGATTAAACACTTTTAGCCATCATTCTCTGCGCAGGAACAATATCCCTCCAGAATACGTTCGCATCTTGCAGGATATGAAAGAAGTTCTCGAACTGCATAAAAAAAGCCCCAGCACCTTCCAACGTGGGAATAAATTAGTCATCTGCGACCAGCGCTATGAATTAAAAGTACTTTCTATGCAGGATTTTCAGGATTATTTAGGCAAAACTAAACAATTTTTAGAGCTGATGCAAAAAGCAGTCAGCCGTTACGGCCAGGATTTAGACCAGCATACCAATGAATCCATCTGAACTGTCAACAAAAACATTTAAAACCTAATTAGATATTCTATATTATAGATGAGCCTATTAGACAAATTAAAGTTTTGGAAAAAAGAGGATGAATTCGATTTTGATTTCGATAAGAAAGTAGACCATGAAATGGGCAAGACTGGCACTCAGGATTTAGGGTTAGGCCATCCCGGAGAAAAATCTTTCTTTGATGAACATACTGAAACCAAGCCTTTCGGCTCAGAAGAACCCTCTTCCGGACTTGCTGCCTTTCAGGCTGCCCGTACAGGTGCTTCCACCAGCAATGGAGGAAACCGAGACTTAGAATTAATCAATAGTAAATTAGATACCATTAAAGCCATCTTAAATTCGCTGGATCAAAGAATGGCTAGCTTAGAACGTTCTTCTGCTGGCGGAAAGAAAGAAGAGAAATTATGGTAAAAGCCGAATCTTTGCTGGAGAGATCGATGAAACTCAAAAAAGAATTGATTTTCTCTTTGATTGCTTTCTTAGTGGTTCTTTCCGACCAATTAACTAAATATTTTATTCTAAAAAACAATCCCCAGATAAACTTAAATGTCCTAGAGATAACCTTAATCAAAAATACCGGGGCCGGATTTGGTATCCTCCAAGATCAGACTTTTTTGCTGGGGATAGTTTCGCTAATTGTCGCTTTACTGATTATAATTTATTATCATAAAATTCCAAAAGATAGTTTTTCCCAGCTATTATTCGCTTTATTTCTGGGCGGAGTTATCGGCAATCTGATCGATCGGCTATTTCGGGGCTATGTCATCGATTTCATTAATTTCGGTTTCTGGCCGGCATTTAACCTTGCTGATGCAGTTTTGACGGTTTCGATAATTGGATTGATGGTCTATTATTGGAGGAAAGATTAATTGAAAAGAGGAAAAGCAAAAGTGAACCATAAATTATTACTCACTTCCGCAGGAATAGTTCCCGAAATAAGGGATAATTTCCTGGCGCTTCTAACCAAAAAACCAGCTGAAACTAAAGTTGCTTTTATCACCACTGCTGCTTATGGAGAATCAAGTAATCCTACTTGGATGGAAAAAGATCGAGAATTACTTCAAAACTGCGGAATAACAGAGATTGAAGATTTAGACTTAAAAGATAAAACACAAAAAGAGTTAAAAAATATTCTGGCAGATAAAGATATAATTTATGTCAACGGAGGCAATACTTTTTATCTGCTTTATTGGGTCAGGAAAAGTGATTTTGGCCCGGTACTCGCTGACTTTCTAGGAAAAAGCGGTCTTTATGTGGGTGTAAGCGCAGGCAGTTATATCGCCTGTCCTACTATTGAGCAAGCGACTTGGAAACATCAAGATCGCAATAGAATAAAAATTACTGATTTTACCGCTTTAAATCTGGTTCCGTTTTTAATCACTGCTCATTTCGAAGAGAAATACAGACCGATTGTCGATCAAGCAGCAAAAAGAACGCAATATCCTATTGTCGCTCTTACTAATACTCAGGCAATATTAGTAAAAAATAAGAGTATAACCTTTACTGGCCCAGGCAAAAAAGAATGTTGGAATGGATTTAAAGAAAGGTAAGAAAAATATAAATTAAATCTTCAATATACTGTCAAAATGCTCGCGACCACCACCGGTCAGAGACCGGTGACATGCTCGCCCTTCGAGCTCGGGTCGCTCACATCATAAGAGCTGAGCATTTTGACTTAGGAATGTAACTGGTGTTTAAACCACTGGTGAAAACACCAGTGGAATGACTTTATTTAATTCACGCACCCATGCTTCTTATAGCCTTTTTTCTGGGCTTCGTTTTTGTCCTTGAACCAGACTCTTCTATTGGCAGAAATCTTCTTGGCCCATTCACATCTGGGCTCATGATAGGTATTGCTCATATTGCTGGCCACGTATTTCCCAGGATTGAATCTCGCACTTAATTTAGCGTTTTTCTTCACTGCCTCAAGTGGCTCTTCTTTATCCACTGCGAATTCCTCATCAGGAAGATCAAACACTTCGCTGTGCGGTTCGTCAATAATTGTGGCTGGTTTCGGTTTCAAAGGCAGCTTAATTTTGCTTTTTTTATTCTTTTTATCTTCACCTGAACCCGCTGATAATCCAGATATCGTTAATACAAAACCAAGTAAGCCTAAAAACAAAGAGAAAAAGGACAGATTTCCATTAAATCTCCAGACTAACATTACATTGATTAGATACATAATAAACACAAAAAACAAGACTCTCTCTCCCCAAGATTCTTTATAGCCGATAAAGCCGATTAAAGTTAGGATTAATAAGAATAAGAACCCTAATAATTCCAGCATGAAAAATTTTCCTGAACCATCCACAAAAATCCTGATTAAGCTGAAAAAGACTAAAACCAATACGATTGCATATAATCCCAATTTGAACTTACTCTTTTCTTCTGCCATGAAGGAGTCAAAGTAAAAAAAGAGTTATAAGCATTTCTGTGCTTGATTGGTTATGATTAGAAATAAACATTCAGAACAATAAAAGATTTATTTAAAATTAAGTCCAGTTAACGATTAAAACTCATCCTGGATATTCTGCAGATACCCCTTTTTCTTCAAGAATTCTACTTCAGTTTTGCTTCTGTACTTATAGACTACATCTCCTTTCTCATCCCCGCCTAATTCCCAGGGTTCAACTAAAACTACGTCTCCATCCCGCACCCATAATTCTCTTCTTAACCTTCCTGGAATGCGACAGATCCTCTCTTTCCCATCCAGACAGAGAACTCTCATCCTGCTTCCGCCCAGCCTTTGCTGTACCACCCCTAAAACCTCTTTTCCGATGGGCAATCTAACTCTGATTAAAGGTTGTTCAGGTAAGGGTTGTGCCATTATAATAATCTAATTTTAAAGGATATTTATAAACGTTTGTCCCCAATTGGTCTCAAAAGTTATTTAAAGTAAGCAAAGTAATTCCTCAGAATTATGTCCACTACTCAAAAACAAATCTTCACTAAAAAAGAATCTCTAGGCATTTTTGGCAAGGACCCGCAGGAAAGAACCACCGAAGAATTAATCAATTATGGAATCGTTAATATTGATAAGCCTAAAGGCCCCACTTCCCACCAAGTAAGCGCTTATCTCCAGAAAATTCTAGGGATAGAAAAAGCCGGCCATTCCGGAACTTTGGATCCCGGAGTTACCGGAGTCCAGCCTATTGCTCTAGGCAAAGCTACCAGAATTACCGAATTTTTTCTTACTGCCCCTAAAGAATATATTGCTTTAATGCACCTGCACCGAGATTTCGAAGAGGAAAAAATAAAAGAAACTTTCCAAAAGCTTATCGGAAAAATATCCCAGCTTCCTCCGCTTAAATCCGCAGTAAAAAGGCAATTAAGGACCAGAGAGATTTACGAAACAGAAATTTTAGAGATTAAAGGTAGGGACATCTTATTCAGAATACGCTGCCAGGCAGGAACTTATATCAGAAAATTCTGTTTACATCCTCAAACAAATATTTTAACTAATAAAGGCTCTTTAAGTGCTTCGGATTTTTTTTCTGATCATCCAAATGTATATTCATACCATTTAGGCAAGATGATTGAAAAAAAACCTTCCGCAACTCAAAAAATCTTTTCTCCTAAAAAACTAATTAAAATTACCCTCTCTTCCGGAATAAGCTTTATGGTTACTCCAGATCATGAAATGTTAACTTCACAAAAAGAAGGTTGTAAAATGATAGATGCGAAGACACTTAGAAAAGGAGATTTTCTCGTTAAAAGCCTCTTTTTTCCTAGCATCTCAAAAGAGTATGTAATTGCAGACTTGTTGGACGATAATTATCTAATCCAACAAGAAGAGATTAAAGAACAGTGTAAACAAGCATTTATCTCCAAATATGGAAGTATTCGGGCAATGTATCGTAATCTAAAACTAGATAGAAAAGCATTCTTAGCCAAAGCAAGTTCTGCCATAACGATTCGGCACTTAAAACTAGCGGGAATATATGAAAAAGTTAAGAAGAATATTCACATTTTTAAAACGCACAAAGGTAACCTTATTGAGATGAAAGAATTTAAAGAAGACTTTTTCTATCTATTGGGTTTAATTGCTTCTGATGGAAACAACACCAAAGAGAAAAGAACAGATCGTTATACTAGAATAAAATTTCATAACAACGAGGAAAGATTGATTGATAATTTTTTAGGTGCATATCAAAAAATATTTCCTTCCATCCCTATATCTAAAAAAAAAGTAACAGATAAGCTGTGGCAGTTGGATTCATCAAATAGTTTCTTAGCCACCATAGCCGCTTCATTAGGTATTAAGAGTCCCCAGAAAGAATCCTCGTTGTCACCGATTATAAACTTAAAAGATAATTTTATCAAATCTTTTTTACGCGGGTATTTTGATGGAGACGGCTCAATATATCATAAAAAGACTACTACCAATGATAAGAGCAAAATTTGTATCCATACCATCAACCATACTGATGCAACAAATCTACATAAAATGTTATTAAAGGTAGGAATTCAAAATAAAATATTTAAAAGAAAGCATCATTCTAATATCATTAAAAAAACAAGTACAATATACGATGTAACAATCGGGAATATTCCCGCAGAGAAAAAATTTATCATCGAAATTGGAACAACCCATCCTAAAAAAGCTGAAAAATTTAAAGAGGTATTAAGCTTAAATTATCAAGCTGAACCCGAGGATTATCTTTATATTGGTTTTCATTACAAAGAAGAGATTAGAAAAAATAGATCAAAACTGCACCAAATGGGCGGAAACCTTTTTCGAGTTCTAAATACCAACACACCGATTACTCGAGCATTCTATAGAAAAGCTTCAAAGATAGTAAACTTGCCTCAGTTAGACGAATTTGTCATAGAAAAAATTAAATCTGTAGAAAAAGTATCCAAATGTGAATTTGTGTATGACCTTACTGTTCCTGAAACCCACAATTTTCTTATCGAAACCGGTTTTGTCTCTTCTAACTGCCATGATTTCGGCTTGGCTTTAGATACTGGAGCGCATATGATAGAACTAAGAAGGATCATGGCTGGGCCCATGACTGAAAAAGATAATCTGGTTAGCTTAAACGATTTGAGTGATGCCTATCATTTCTATAAAGAAGAAAATAATGATAAATTCTTGCGTTATTGCATCCAGCCGATAGAGGAAGCTCTGAAATTCATGCCTAAATGCTGGGTTTTAGATAATAGCATCCAAAGCTTGACTCATGGAAGGGATTTAGCCATTCCCGGAATCAGTAAATTAGAGAACTTTCCTAAAGGCAGTTTAGTTGCTATTCTTACCCTAAAAGGAGAGTTAATCGCGGTAGGGGAAGCTTTGATGTCTGCAGTAGAGATTAATACCCAGCAGAACGGCCTGGCTCTGAAATTAAAAAAAGTGTTCATGGAAGCGATAGAATCAATATAGGCCATTAAATGGAATAAATTACTTTATTCTTTTCATCTCTGCTCTTAACTCACTGAACATAGTGCGTTTAAATCTTTTGAAATCTTTTTTTTCCATCTGGTCTATAATCTCTTTCTCTCTCATCATCCGGATTAAGTCTGGAGTTAATCTCTCTGCTTCTTCGAATTTTCCCTGATTAACTAGGACTTCAATCTTTCCCACTACTGCTTCCAGTGGATCTATTCTTCTCTTCTCTCCAGCTAAGAATCTTCTCAGATGGTCTAAAGCCGCCAGCTCTTTCTTCTTCCTTCTCTCTGCTGACCAATTCTGGTACCAATCCATAAATCCCATTTTAAGTTAGGGAAATATGATTAAGATTTATAAGAATTTCTATCTTCACCTTAATATATCCTCAATTCAGCTCAATCACCATCCCTTCCCAGCCGGGATTGATCACCTTAGTTTCCCCAATATTGTCAACTATTCCTGCCGCCTCGTGAATATGCCCGCAGATGACTATTTTAGGTTTGATCCGCTCAATAAACCTTCGGATATCCATATTGCCCACTTGTTTCTTTTCCAGGAGATCTAATTTTGTGCCGAAGGGCGGACCGTGAGTGATTAAAATAGTTTTATTATCTTGATACGAGCCGTACCAATCGCGGGAAATTTTCCTGAACACCGGGTCCTCCAAAGTAAACCCGCTTGCACCGTATCCTAAGAAAATATAGTTCTGCTTCTTGAGCGATTTCCCGTTAAGATTAATGCAATTTGAATAATCTTTCAGTACTGCATTAAGCATCTCATCATTTTCATGATTTCCGGGAATAAAATAAAACCATTTCCCTAAATCATTAAACTTTTTCAAAAAATAACGCAAATTTCTGCCGAAAACGGTTAGGTCTCCGGCACAAACTATAAAATCAATATCTGGCTGGGATGCACGCAGAACTAGCTGGTCCAGATATTTCAGATTTTCATGAAGGTCCACAAAAGCCAAAAACTTCATCTTAAAGAATAATTACTGAACTTCTTCTGCAACCGGTTCGGCAGGCTCTTCAGCAGCAGCTTTTTTTTTAGCTGCTTTAGGCTCTTCTTTTGGTTCTTCTTTTGCTTTTTCTTCAGAGACTGCTCCTTCGGCTTTCTTTGGCTCAGGAGCTGGGGTAATCGTCCTATCTTCTACGATTACTTCTTCTTTAGCCAAACCATTTTCCTGCACGATGATAGCTTTTACCGCTACCTCTCTCAGAGGATAGATTTTCTTCAGCCTGCTTCTAGCTTCGTTCAATATTTTGCGATTAACTAAATTAGAGATAAAAGTGCCCAAATCTGTTTTCTTCAGCTCCGCATCTAAAAATTCTTTAAACTCTTTCTTTAATCTGGACTGAACTGAACGTTGAGCCTGATTAGAAACAATTAACATGCTTTTAATGATAACGGTCTTATTTCCATGAGTCTTTCCAGTAAATACTTCTTCTAATCTGCTGGTTCCCGTTCGGACCATTCTTTTCTGGTAAGCTAAAGCTAAGGCATAATTAACAATAGTAGTTTTCAATAAATTTCCTTCCGAAGAGGTAATTTGTAGGCCAAGGTAAGCATTTTGATCTTTAACGTTTCCGGTAAGATCTTTCAGATTAACTTTTAATTTCCGGCCTATAGCGCTTTCCGCGTTGGTTAGGTAAGATTCGCCCACTTCTCTGTTACCGAATATTTTCGGAGAGATGATTTTAAACCATAATTTCTTTTTAACTTTGATCCTGCTGACTTTTTTTACTTCTGTTTTTTCTGCCATTTGATTCTAACCTCAGATTTATATAGATACCCGAACTTGATTCTAAATCAGAAGGTTATTTAAAAAGGTTTGGGATAATTATTAGTATTAGCGAAAGAAAAATAAATTAGTGGGAATTTAAGCAAAATATGCCCCCCAAGCCATTATTAGGAATTAGTTATTATGGGTCTTATCATAAAGATAATATTATTCGAGACCTCCATGAAATTTCTGCTCTCGGTTTTAAAGTTTTAGTCTTAGCAGTCTCGGAAAATGATTGGAACAATTTTCGGGAAGTAGTTAAATTTACTGCTGCTTACGCTAAAAGCCTGGGATTAGAAGTAATTATTGATCTCTGGGGCTTTGCCGGCTGTTTCGGAGGGGAGGCAGGTTCACTTTTTCTCACTAACTATCCTGAAATGCGGCAAACTTTGAATACCGGTGAAAAAGTTCCCCTGGCCTGCCTTAATCATCTTCGATTAAAAGAATTTTTAAAAACCATCCTCTTAGAAATGTCTACTCAATTAAATCCAGATGGTTTCTTTCTTGATGAACCGCATTTCTTTTATAACCCCCCACAGGATAAAAAAGCTTGTTTTTGTCAAACTTGCCTCGCCCTCGCTCAAAAAAACAAGTTAGATCTTTCCAACGAAGAGGATTTAGCTCAACATAAAAATCAAAGCTTAATCTCATTTTGTAAAGAACTATTAGAATGGATTAAAACTAATTCTCCGCAATTGAAGACTATTATTTGCATATTCCCTACCCAGAGAGATAAAGCCTACCAAAAAAAGGATTTAGTCCTCTTATCTTCATTGGACGTACTTGCAACCGATCCTTACTGGCAAGTGCCTTGCTGGAAAGACCTTTTTGAAGTAAAAGAAGATTTTGTCTCTAATACCACCAAAGAACTGATCCAATTAACTTCAGCAGAAAATAAGCAGTCAGAGGTCTGGATTCAGGCTTTTGCCATCAGAAGAGGAGAAGAAGAAAAAATAAATAAGTATTTTAGGGAAGTATATTCATTAAAGCCTGATCGGATCATGTTCTGGACTTACCGCTGCGGCTGGGGAAGTATAGCCAGCTCTGAAGATGCAGAGGCCTGCTGGGAGATGATTAAGAAAGAGATGAAAGAATTAGCCAAATAATCAGGCCTTAATTCTATGTGAAGGTAATCCTTTTCCAGCTTGTATATTCTTCACTGCTTCCAGACAGCGCGGCCAAAGCTTTTGTGATTCAGCAATATAGGTGAATTCCTCTTGAATTACCTGCTGTGCTTTTTGATAGAATGCAGCTGCATCAAAATTCATGAATTCTGTACGGAGTTCTTGGGCAAAGCGGATTAATTGCCTGTATCTTCCTGAATGCTGGTCGCTATCTCTAATTCTTTCTTCAACATCTGCACAAACTTTTCTTCCCAGAGACAAGATTGGAACAGTTTCTTCATCTGTAATCGTTCCATCATAATCAAAAGACATAGTAACTGGTCCGATTCCACTAAGCGACTGGCGTAATTTATCTTTGAGCAAATTTGCAAACTCCTCATTCACAATTTCATTGGGAAGAGAAGCTCTTTCATGGGCATTACGATCATGGTGCTGGAAAGCTTTTATATGGGCAGAAGCGTAACCTTCTCTTTGAATCCAAAGCCGATAAGCATAATTCTCAAAACGTAACTTTGTCGGAAAGAATGCTGGCAGGCCTTCGGTATTATCATATCCGGAAGCTCCACAGGCATTTTTCCAATTCTCTTTGGTTACAAAAGGATGGTAAACAGATACAATAAATACATGACCATCATCCTGCAAACTTTGGGCGGAAGGGTCATTAAGAAAGAAATAAGCGAAATCTAAAGAATCTAAATTATCTGTGCCGGTTAAACAAGTTTCTGCCATTTTTATTCTTGCTTCAGAAAATTCTCCTTTAGAAAGAACTAAATGAAAAACACTTTCTGAAGCAGCCAGGATCTGAGATTTATTTTTATAGAGATCGGCTTTAGGATCTTGAACATATTCTCCTCTAAGAAAACCGTTGACTACTCCCGCCGTCTGGCCTAAAACTTCCAAAAAAGCGCTGACTAAATCCTCTTCTATTTTACAGGGGCTTACCTTCTTTAAAGAGATTGGAGAACCTTTGATTACTAAGTTAGGATCTTCTCTTCTCTTATTCAAGTCAAAAGTAACTAGCCCATATGGGCGAATATCATCATCTACTGCCATGAATTTTTGTCCTAAAGTATACAAAAGAATATGATTACGATTACCTCCAAAACTAGGTCTTAACATTCTTTCTAGGATGATCCTATCTTGGCCAGAACAATTCACTTCTACAGCCAATTCCTCTAAAAAAGCTTGTTTCTCCTTTCTTCCCACCACTAAAACCGGCCGATGTAATTGAGGGAATATTCTAGAGAGATTAGCTGCTGCCAGATTATGGTCTGAATCATCAAAGACATAAATCGGTATTTCATGACCAAATTTAGAAAAATGAGCATCGTAATCTAAAACGGTTTGGACCACTCTCTCTGGTCGATAAGTAGGAATAGTTAAACAAAAACGATCAAGACCCATTTTCTGAAATAAATATCCCCCAAGACAAATTAAAGAAAGGAATTGTTAAAATCTATATAAATATTTCTAGTTTACAGGATATTAATCTGCATTATTAGTTTTTTAGCGCAAAAGATACTCTAAAAAGCCAGTAGAACCGGTAGAACTGACTATTTTGAAGATAATTTCCAAAAGTAACAAAGTTTAAATACTGCTCAGTATTAAATAGTAAAGATGCAACCCTACCTCCAAACCACCCCTTTTACCTGTGCCGCTTCTTCTTTACTAACTATATTGCATCATTTCCAGCCTCAGATTGAATTAAGCCCAGAAAATGAGTTCCAGATCTGGCGGGAGACAGTCACTTTGCCCACCCGGGGCTCTTCTATTTTCGCCCTGGCCAACTATGCTAAAAAGCAGGGCCTGAACCCAAGAATCGTAGTCGAATCCAAAAAGTATGGCTTTCCAGATTACCGCTTTTATCGCTACACTAAAGAAGATATTGACCTGGCTGCTTTTTCCTCTTCCATGCATCTAAAAGAAGCAGAAAAGAACCAGATACCAATTGAAGAAAGAGAGATTGTCTTAGAGGAGATTAAAAATGAGCTTAACCAGAAGAATATTCTGCTCTTAAGGATCAATGCTAAACCTTTACGCAACGAAAAGAGGAATACCTCTAATTATATTATTGTCTTGGGATTTAATTCCGGCCATTATAATATCATTGATCCTAAGGTTGGAGCGATTTCCATTCCCGAAGAGACTTTTAAAGAAGCTTTTGATACTCTAGAGACCAAGAAATATAGAGACCATCGCATGATGGTTTTCGAAGGGAAAGATTAGAGAAACTATTTCTTAAAAAGATCTTCAGATAAACAGTATTAATCCATTTTGGAAATCTTACTTATCAAATCCAGCTCAAAACTACCCTCTTTGGTAATTAGCAAAGCTTCGTAATGTTTAACTACCTCAGGAAACTGGTCCTTTAGTTTTGTGAGCACATCACATAAATTTCTAAAGGAATCAATCTCTACTTCTAATTCCAATTGCCAGGGTCCAACACAGAAGATTATTGCGGTAATATTCTGCTGCTCTCTACACCAATGCACTACTGAAGGAATGATTCCCCCCCGCGGATTATGCAGGTATAAGAGAACTTTGTAATATTCATATCCAATTTTAGTCACATCTATTGACGACCTAAAAAAGACAATTATCCCTGATTTTTTTAATTCTTCTATTGTTTTTTTGATGGTTTTGACATTCTTTTTTGTCTTTTGCCCTAATTCCGCATAATTAATCCTGGAATTGATGGAAAGCAGGCGCAATATCTCTAAAGCATCTTTAGAAACAGCCTTCACCAATGGTTTCTGCTGAAAAGCGCTCTCTATCAGTCTGGAATGATGATTAAGAAGAAAACCCCGGGTATGATACTCAAAACTGACATTGATCAATATGGAGGAATCAGTAACTACCTCTCCGTGTTTATTTTGGATCAGATTAAAGAAATCATTAAATTCATGCGGAGTTTTAGCCAGAACACAAATCACTGCATCATAAATCCCTGCACATTCAGCATACCACCATACTCTCGGATGTTTTTCGATTAGGTCAAAGAAATCTTTTCTTTCTTTTTGGGAAGTTGGCCTAAGTGAAACCCATAATTTCCAGACGGTTAAACCGAATTTAGAAGGATCAAGCAGGCAATAATATCCTCGAATAATTCCTTTTTTTTCTAATTGCCTTAAGCGATATTCAGCGATTGCTCTAGAAACCCGGGCTTCTTTTGCCAGAATTGTGATAGGAATTCGGGCATTTCTTTCCACTGCTGAGAGTATTTTCCGGTCAATTCGATCAATTTTGATTATTTTATTAATTTCATCCATTTTTTAATAGTTCAGTTACCAATTATTATTAAGTCTTAATCAATTCTTATTTATATAACTTTCTCTTCCATCTTTTCGGAAATTAAATGTGTAAAGCATTGGAGGAAAAGAAAATGGTAAAGAGCGAGACTGAAGAAATACGTAATGGAGAGACTTTGTTGTGGGAAGCACTATTTGGGGAGCCTGCAGCACCAACCTATCGAACAACTATTACTGATGATAGCGTTAATCCGTATAACCCCACCAGATATGTTGGAGGAGGATCAACCTCTGAGGAATCCCAAGAAATGGCGAGTGAAAGATATCAGAGAAGAAATCAATATTGATATATTGAACATCCCGTCCAGAGAAAATGCCCCCTACCGGACAAGCACAGAGATATGCACAAGTTTGGGAAATTGGCCTTTACGAAGGGTTCAGTGAAAATACCTCCGCGAGAGATTCAACCCCCTTACTAGAAGAATTAATTGCTAATCTCCAAAAGCAAAGGAATATACAACTGGGCGAAAGAGGCGAAAAAGGAATCCCGATACGAGTCATAGAAGCCGGAGCCGGTTTGGGAAGCCATGCCCTTCGCCTAGTTCAGGAAGGATTCTCAGTGATAGCTAATGAATATTCTGAACTTGCGACAAGAGAGATAGAGCATAAAAGAGGCCTATTAACTCTTCCCGCTCAGGCCAGACTTCAGATAGCCCAAGGAGATATCTTAGATTGCTTGAGAACTTTGGCAGAAGAGTCTATTGCCGGATTTTACGCTCATTCTCTGTTGCATACTTTTTCAGATGATGAAAGAAAAAGATTATATGCTGAGATTAAAAGAGTACAACCGCGGGGGGGAATAATTGCTGTTTCATTTAAAGCTCATGGGGATTATGTCCAAAACGAAAATGGGAATAGTATTAAACAAACCGAAGCAGGGCCAGTGATTACTGATCATGCTGGAAGAATCAGCCGGCTTTTTGTAACCAATACCTCTCCATTAGTGAGAGAACTAGAAGATGCTGACTATCAAGTCTTCGATACTTATTGGTGGGATGTGCCCAAGAATAACCCTGAAAATAAAATTGAATATAGAAAATTTGTTGGCTTGATCGCCCAAAAAACAAATGGAGAAAGAAGATGATTCAGACTACGGTGATAGGAAGTTATCCTAAATATCCCCCGCTAATCGGAAAAGATTTTGATACTAAATGGTTGGTCGTTCCAGAAAATAATCTAGATTCCGGCTGGAAAGATAAAGATAACCTAGAATCTCTCCAGAAAGAGGCAATCCGCTGGGCAGTGCGAGAACAAGAAGAAGCCGGCCTTGATGTAGTAACTGATGGCGAACAGAAAAGGGGAAATTACGTTCTTTACCATTGCCAACACCTAGATGGTTTTGATTTCGTAAACAAAGAGGAAAAAATATTTCGAGACGGATATGTCCGGGGACTAGTTCCGGTAGTGCGCGGGCAGATTAAAGCTAAAGAGCATTTTTTGGTAAACGACTTTAAGTTTCTTAAATCTTTAACTGATAGGCAGATTAAAGTAACTATTCCCGGACCGGTAACTATTATTGACTCGGTAAAAGATACATTTTATTTTGACGAAAGAACATTAGCTTTAGATCTAGCGAAAGCGATTAGAGCCGAAGTATTGGCTTTAGCTGAAGCAGGATGCACACTGGTCCAATTTGATGAGCCGGTATTTATCCGAGATCCGCAGAAATTTTTTTCTTACGGTCTGGAAGCTCTCCAAGCTTGTTTTGAAGGAATAAATAATATCACTAAACAAGTTCACATCTGCCGCGGATATCCCAAAGAAGATGTGCCTAAAACAGACGCTGCTAGGTATGCCCGGATTATCGAAGCTTTATCCACCATAGATATAGATGCCATAGCTGTAGAAGATGCTCAGGAACATTTAGATCTAGATATTTTTAAAAAATTTGGTTCTAAGAAAATTATTCTTGGGGTGGTAGATATAGGAAATCCACGGATAGAAACTGTGGTAGAAATTGAAGACAGAATTAACGAAGTCCTGAAAGTAGTTCCGCCGGAAAGACTTTTAATTGCTCCTGATTGCGGTCTTCTGCTCTTAAAGCCAGAGGTAGCCAAAGCAAAGTTAAGTAATATGGTTCTGGCAGCAAAAAAAGTAAACTACCAATTACAACAACTGGGTCATAACTTCAACTCACTTTAAACCCTTTCATCTCCAGAATCTTCTTTACTGAAGCATCAATTTGTTCTTCCGGAATCTCTCCTCTTTCCACTGCTGCTTTTACTACCTGGATCATCCCATAGATCTCGTTAGGATCCTCATTGAAATTAATCACTAAATCATTTCCAGCTTTAAACACAGCTAGATATAATTCATCAGCTGAAGCAAAGAAATTTTTCAATCCCCACATCATTGTATCATCAGTAATGATGAGTCCAGTATAATTGCCTTTCAGACTAGCCACCGCCACTTCAGAAACATCAGCAGGCAATCCCCCCGAATCTAACTCTCCGCTGGCAATGATATGGCTGATCATGATCGCTTTAATCTTATCTTTCTGGATAAATTGATTATAAGGATAAAGATCTTCTATCCCAATTTTCGCTGCCACTAAACCTTTATGCGGGTCAGAAACTACTAAAGTTTTACCGGGATAATGTTTAGCCGTAGCTATAATTCCCTGATTTTGTAATCCTAAGAAATAAGCTTCGGCTAGTTCCGTTACTTGTTTCTCATCTCCCAGAAAACTGCGGCATTTCCAGATTTCATCTTTAAGATCTACCACCGGAGCAAAATTTAAATTGAACCCTAACTTTTTCAAGAACTTACCCTCTTCCGTACCTTTCTCAAAAGCTGCTCCTACGGTCTTGATCTCGCTAGTAGGAGTAAACTGCTGAAAATAAGAAAAAGGGCTCCAACATCCCTCTAAATCTGCACTGACAAAGAAAGGAATCTGCATTCCCGATTGAAATTTATTGATCGTTTTTATAAACGCATCCTCATCTTGCATGGCAAAAAGATGTATTCCACCTAACTGCATATTCTTCCAAGCTTCTAAGTTCCAGACTCCGCCCGAGACAATAATCATCTGAGCGATCTTCTGCTCTAAAGTTAGGGAATCCAAACTAATGGTCTTATCCACTATTTTCAAGGCCGGCTGTTCCGGGATGAGCCAACCTTTAGCCTTAGCCACATTTAGAGAAGCAAGGACTAAGACTAAAATAAGTAAGACTAAAAAAATCTTCTCATTAAGATTCCATCTTCCTCTTTTCAGTGGGATTATTTTTTGTTTTTTCTTGGCTTTCTTTTTCACCATCAGCACATCACTCAATCTTTTTTTTATTCAGTTAACCGTTTACAATACTTATACCCTGCTTGATTAAAATAATATTCGATCTTGTTTCCGGTAAAACATTTCCATTGCAGAGTTTTATCCATATAATATAACTGCTCGGATTTACATCCCACTACCACTCTTTTTATTTCAAGACAGCAATCCTTAACCTCTCTTTCTACAAACTTGCTTTCCCAGTTTCTCATCACGCAGAAAGAATCTGTTTCAAGCTGCTCAGCTGCTGCTTTTCCAGTACTGGGAAAATCTACTCCCCACAGGTTTAAAGCTAAAACCAAAGCAACTAGAAATAAGGAAAAGTTCAGGATGGTCCAGGCTTTTCTGCTAATCATATCCGAAATAAAGAGAAAAGTATATATAAAAGTATCCTAATTAAAGATTATATCAATGGAGGGTACAAAGAGCATGGAAATCAAAGTTTATTCCACACCTAATTGTCCTTGGTGCAAGAAATTAAAAGATTGGTTAAAATCAAAGAAACTTGCCTTTCAAGATATTGACGTTACTGAAAGCGATACTGCCCGTGATGAGATGATTGAAAAATCCGGTCAGATGGGCGTACCTGTAATCCTCATTAAAAATACTGATAAAGAAGAAGTGGTGGTTGGTTTTACTGAAGCTAAATTAGATGCAGCAATCAAGAAGATTAGTTAGACTATTTTTTTTCTTTAAACCTCTTTCAACACTTCCCTTGCCTCTTTTCCCTCAAACAAAATCTCATAGAGACCATTAATCAAAGGCAATTTTAAATTAAACTTTTCTTGGAGATGAATCGCCTCTTTCAGGTTAGTCACTCCCTCTGCCACCATTTTCATCTCTGCCAAAACATCAGACAATTTCCTGCCCTTGCCTACTTCTTCTCCTACATGCCTGTTTCTAGAATGTTTACTGGTACAAGTTACAATCAGATCTCCCAATCCGGCTAAGCCATAAAAAGTTTCTTTTTTAGCTCCCCAGGCTAAACCTACCTCTTTAATCTCTTCCAGCCCTTTAGTCATGATATAGGCCTTGGCATTATCTCCCTGATTTAATCCCTCTAGAAGACCAATAAATACCGCAAAGACATTCTTTAAAGCCGCAGCTACCTGCATTCCTACTATATCTTTACTTAATTCTACTTTAAAATTCTCGCTTTCCAGAACTTTTTTAATTTTCTGTTTTCCTTTTCCTCCAGCTAGAACAATCCCGGTTAATTTTCCTTTTCCAACCTCTTCAGCATGGGTTGGTCCGTATAAACAATAGACTTTCTCTTTCATTTCAGGCTTAACTTTTTCTTGCACTACTTCGCTCAATAGCCTAGAATTAGAGGCAAAACCTTTCGAACAGATTATTAGTGATTGGCTTTCCAGGAACTTAACTGCTTGACTAATGGTGACTTCCACCTTATCTGAAGGCACCACTATGAAAACTAATTTAGAATCAGGAAGAACTTCTTCCATTTTCGAGGAAACAAAAATATTGTCTGACAATCTAACTTCAGGCAATAAAGGGCAGACTCTTTCATGCTTCATCTTTCGGGCCTGCTCTTCAAAGAATTCCCAGATTTTGACCTGATGCTTATTCTTGGCTAATTGTGCCGCTAGAGCCGTGCCCCAGCTTCCTCCGCCCAGGATGGATATTTTCATTTGGCCTCTTTAGAGAAAACCTCTTCTATTTGTTTTTGTAAGATTATTAATTTATGCTCTAAAATATCCCATAATATCTCTAGGTCTAACTGATGATACTTATGAATAACCACGTTTCTAAAATCTTTAATTTCCTGCCAAGGGATGTTCTTATACTTATTCTTCATCTCTAGAGGTAATTGAGCAATTGCTTCCCCAATTATCTCTAAGTTACGGACGGTTGCATCAATAGTGATTCTGCTCTGTTTAAAATCTTCAAAATCCATCTCTTGGATATATTCCTGTATCACTTCAATACTATCCAAGATGTCCTTAAGAAAAAAACTAGATTTGCGCGGCAATTTGTTTTCCCTCAAGAATTTCTGATTTTAATTCTTCCCGAATTAGATTCGGTTTAATTAGGTCTATCTCTTTCTTAAAAATATTCTTCAAGAACAATTTTAAATGGACATAATCATCATACAGCCCCCGGCCAGGCATAAATTCTACTAAAAAGTCTAAATCGCTTTCTTTTTTAGCTCTATCTTGGGCATAAGAGCCAAAAAGAATGATCTTTTTAACTCCATAGGACTTAATCTCCCTCTTATGTGCTTCCAATAGGGATATAATTTTTTCTTTGGTTAGCATTATTTTGACTTTATCGCTTAAAATATTTAAATCTTCTTACTAAAAAATGTAAAGAGAAACTTAATAAAAAAACCAATCAGTTCAATGCCAAAAATATCCCCCAAAATTATTTAAAGAACATTACTCTAGTAAGATAAAATGTCAACCCCTATTTCAAAACTGTTAAAATTAAGCCAAGGAAATAAGATTTTAATTAACGATATTCAATACACCATCACCAAAAAGTCTAAGTATAAGACCGTAGAAGAATATGATGACCCTAAAGATTATGGTAGCGGAATAAAATGGGAACTGGGAAAAGAATACTACTTAACTTCTGAACGAAGAAATAAGAGATTGAATTTTCTCAAAATAACCAAAAAGAAAGGACTTATTTTCTTTACTGAAACACATCTTCCAATTTCAATAAAAGAAATAAGAATATTGAATAAAAGCTAAAATTAAGATTCATTCTCTCGTCAATAAATCTTCTTGATCCAAGTACCTAAAACTAATTGGTACTGTAAACTTTGTTCATATTCATAACTTAAATCCAAAGTTAAGGTAGTCATATAAGAATCCTGCCCTTTCAGGTAAGTCTCGCAGATCAAAAGCGCTTCCTGTTTTTGGTCAGTAAAGACGAATTTGGTTTCCTCATTGACAAAATTCTGAAAAGCACATTTCAGAAAATCTTCTCCCCCCAGCTGGGCTTGATTTAATTTCAGATAGCCGATTTTACTATTACTTCCGCTCCAACTGCCTCCCCCGTTATTTCGCAGATAGAACCTAAATTCCGCTTTAGTTCCTCCAGCTAAGGGCATCACAATCTCTTCCATCTCTGAGACTGCTACTGGCGCGCCTTGGCCGGAATAAGATTTCTCCTCCTCCACTTTACAGCCGGAATCATAAACTTCATAAAGATTAGGGTTCAGACAGACTGAATCTGCAAATTCTAAAGTAGATTCATAGCTAGCTTTAACAAAAAAAGTATTGGAGTATTTTTCTGCATTTCCATATAAAGATCCGGCCAGACCATTAAACTCTAAAAAAGCTTTATCCCCGGAAGGATTAATCAGACTTCTCCCCCCTAACTGATTGAAGGGCTGCTCAGTTGGATTAATCTGAAAATAACGATCATCTAAACCCACAATGCGCACTTTTCCGTTGATTAAGTCATAAGCTGCTTGATTATCTAATTTAACTATCAGCTTGAATTCTGAATTAGGATAAATTTTTTCCGGAGGAGCATTTTCCAGAAAGCTTAATTGTAATCCTCCATAACCTTGCTTGAAATTATAGGTGGTTTGTTTTTCGCCGGGAGAGCCGCAGCTGAATAAAAGTAAAGCTAATACCAGGATTAAACCACAACTAATTATTTTCATTATCTCCAATTTAGTTATTCTTTTCATCAGTTTGACCTTACTTTTTAATTTCTTTAACTCATCTTCGCCTTAAAATTTACATCCACCCCTTTACTTATCAGATAATCATAATCTAAACTGGCCAGGAAAGTTTTCGGCACCCAATCTTTAGTATTTTTCAATTCCACAGGATAATCTTTCACCTGACATTGGGGCC
>Ga0209542_10001413_pt1 | contig 56445 bp, 57 predicted proteins | sample RifCSPhighO2_01_FD_184028 | JGI IMG/M metagenome (GOLD analysis project Ga0209542, IMG submission 184028) | Soil microbial communities from Rifle, Colorado - Rifle CSP2_plank highO2_0.1 (SPAdes) (version 2) | ecosystem: Environmental > Terrestrial > Deep subsurface > Rock core/Sediment ... | reverse complement strand
CAATTTAATTTATATACTGTACCTTTTCACTTGTCAATAGTTTTGTTATACTTCTCTCTATGACTGATTCTTCAGCAGACTTAATTGTTCCCATCAATTTAGGAATCATAGGTTATGGATTTGTAGGACAAGCTGTAGCTAATGGTTTTAATGTTGCATCAAAGGGCCGCGATACCATTAGATATTATGATAAATATAAAGAAACTGAAAGCTTAGAGGATGTAGTAAAAAAATCTGAGTTTATCTTTGTTTGTCTTCCAACCCCAATGAAAGATGATGAATCCGGTATAGATTTATCAATTATTTATGAAGTTGTAGGAGAATTAACAAAATTGACTGACAATACAGACAAAATTGTTGTTATAAAATCCACAGTCACTCCTGGAACCACAGAAGAATTGGCCAAAAAATATCCTAAAACTAAGTTTGCTTTTAACCCTGAATTTTTAACAGAAGCCAACTTTTTGGAAGACTTTTTAAATGCAGACAGAACTGTAATTGGAGCCAATAATGATTTAGTTTCAAGGTCTGTTTCTGTAATTTTTCAGCAAAGATTTCCAAAAACTAAAATCTTCCAAACAGATCCAACAACAGCAGAAATGGTTAAATATTTTGCTAATGCTTTTCTTTCTGTCAAAGTTACCTTTGCCAATTTTTTCTATGATTACTGTCAAAAAATTGGAGTTAAATATGAAGAGGTTAAAAAAATGGGAGCTTTTGATAATAGGATAGGTGATAAACATTTAGAAGTAACAACTCAAAGAGGTTTTGGAGGAAAATGTTTTCCCAAAGATTTGGTGGCTATTATAGGGGAGTTTAAAAAAGCAGGAGTTGATGCTTCTCTTTTGGAAACAATGTGGGAATATAATAAAAAGATCAGGAAAGTTCATGATTGGGAAGAAATTCCGTTTGCAGTCTCAGGTCAATCAAAGGGCGCTTCGCGCTAAAAAGAATTAAAATATTTTTTAAGCTTATTTGTTTGATTCTCTGAAAGAGTTGATGATATAGCCTCTAAATAGCCTCTCATAATTTCTTCAGCAGCTTTCTGGGCACCTACTTTATAATCATCTTCAGTGATAAATTGAAATAAAACTCTTCCAACTTCCTCAGGACTCCTGACTACACCAGTCAGCTGTGTTTCTAAAGAATTTTTTTGCTCCTCTGATAAAGCTCCTACACAATTACTAATGGCTTTTTTATGAATAGCATTTAAAAAATCTTGAGTGAATTTTTCCTTATCGTCCTGATAGTCAATAATCTCTAAAACTCTGAGAATAACTTCTCGGGGATCATCCATTCTTTCCCAATACCTTTTGTGCCCCTACTCTAATTCCCTCTCCTATCAATCTAGCCACACCTAGCATTGGATCAACTCTTATCGCATCAACATATGCTTGTGCAAACCTTGGATCATTCAATACTCTTTCAAGATATCCATTGGAGGCTCCTGTTGGAGTGGTGTCCAAAGTTTCTGAATTTTTTGGCGAATCTGACATATTATCTATATATCCTAAATTTAGGTTCACAGTCAAGATGTAATATTTTGGATAAGCTCAAGTTTAGGTTTTTCCTGATCTTCTGCAAAATCAATTGATACTAAATCCAACCTGTAAGGCTTATCCTCCCATTTAATTTTTACACAGTAAAAGGCAGCTGTTTTAAGAAGTGCTCTAATTTTCCAAGGAGTAATACTTTCAGAAGGCAATCCATATTCATGTGACCACCTGGCTTTCACTTCCACAAACACTAAATACTCTTTATCCTTGGCCACAATATCAATCTCTCCACCCCTTATCCTATAATTTCTCTCTAAAATTTTATAGCCTAAATCTTTAAGATATTTAACTGCCAAATCCTCACCAAAATTTCCTGAGTTAACCGTAGACACTATGCTCTGATTGCTTCTTTACCAGATAAATTTCTCATGTAGTAAAGCTTTGACCTTCTAACCCCAGAGGATTTTTTCTTAACTTCCACTTTTACTAAATTTCTACTATCCACAGGCCAGATTCTTTCTATTCCTATTCCACCAGCTCCAATTTTCCTGACTGTAAAAGTACAATTATCTGCTCTTCCCTTAAGTCTTATTAAGATGCCTTCAAAAATTTGAATTCTACTTTTCTCCCCTTCCACAACTTTGGAATGGACTCTGATCTGATCACCAATATTTACATCTGTCTCACCAATTTTTAATGTATTCATCTCTTGGGATTTTAACACAAACATGCCCACCTAAACAACTCTAAAGCTATCTGTACCCAAAAGTTTTTTAATTTCATCTTCAAGCAAAGGGTCTGGGCTAATAGTAAATGGGAGATTTAACCTCCTAAGCTCTGTGCCACCATTAGGCAAAAGAAGAGTCACCGGCACCTCCCCAGGATATGTTCTTAAGGTTTTATTTATATTTTGTAAAACTGCAACTTGCGTACCCTTTGGCACATAAATCTCTACAAATCTACTCGGAGAAGGCAAATTATTAGGATCAAAAACTGAAATAGTTTCTATAACCAAAGATATTTCTTCTTCCCTTCTATCAATTCTTCCGTTAACAATCACTACCTCATCTTTAATCAAAAATCCTTTGCTGGATTCAAATGTTTTAGGAAAAACAACTGCTTCAATATCAGACACTCCATCAGAAATTCTAATAAATGCCATTTCAGCAGCAGTTTTTTTAGTTATTACTTTTTTAATATTAGTAATCACCCCGCCCAATACAATTTTCTTGCCAACATGTTCATCAGATAAATCTGCAAATTTTGTAGAGATTAATTCAGAAATTTTTTGAAGTTTAGCAAGATAGGGAGGCTCATGTAAATAAAATCCTAAAAGGTCTTTTTCAAAAATTAACAGCTGTTCTAAAGGCAGTTCCCCCACATCTGGTAATTTAATAACAGAGACTCCTCCCTCCTCACTGTCTGCATCAAATAAAGACACTTGTCCTGATAGTTTATTTTTATTGGCCTTATGAGACTGCTCCAAACATTGATCCAAAATTAAAAGTTGGGCGCTTCTTGATCCAAACTTATCCAAAGCTCCGGCTTTTATTAAGCTTTCCAAAGTCTTTCTGTTAACGAGCCTGTTATCCACTTTTGAACAAAGATCAAAAAGTGAGGTAAACTCCCCAGATTCTCTTTCCTTAATAATAGATTCTATTGCCAATTCCCCAACATTTTTAATAGCAGAAAGCCCAAATCTAAGACCCTGTTTGACCTTTTTTCCCACCTCTCCTGACAAACTTCTTTCCAAATCTTCTTTGGATAACTCCTGAAGCTCTTCCAGAGTAAAACCCACTCTGGATTTATTACAATCCGGGGGCAAAACAACAATATTTAATCTTTTACACTCTTCAATAGCAGCAGCAATCTTATCAACATTTTCAGACTCACAAGTCATAACAGCCGCCATAAATTCCACCGTGAAATTTGTTTTCATATAGGCTGTTTGATAAGCAATCATGGCATAGGACGCAGCATGAGCCTTATTAAATCCATAAGCAGCAAATGGAGCAATCAGGGCAAATAATTCTTCCGCCTTTACTCTTCTCATGCCTTTTTTTACACAGCCTTCTATAAATTTTCCTTTTTGCTTTGCCATCTCAGATGGAATCTTTTTACCCATAGCTTTTCTAAATTTATCTGCCTCTTCCCAGGTATATCCTGCAATATTAATAGCCGTCAATAAAACATCATCCTGATAAACAAGCAGTCCCAAGGATTGTTCTGTATACTCTTTCATTCTTGGTTCAAAATAGCTGATTTTTTTAGGATTATGCTTTCTGGCAATATATTCAGGGATTACCCCCATAGGTCCAGGCCTATATAAAGCAACCATAGCCTGAATATCAAAAATATTAGTAGGTTTAAGTTCCATTAAATATCTGGTCATTCCTGATCCTTCCATTTGAAAAACTCCAATTGTCTCACCGCGGGAAAGTAGTTCAAATGCTTTTTTATCATTAAGAGGAATTTTATTTAAATCAACTTCAATGCCGCGGTTTTCTTTCACAAATGCCACAGCTTTTCCCAAGATCGATAGATTCCTGATCCCTAAAAGATCCATCTTAACTAAGCCTGCATCTTCAACAGCAAACATGTCATATTGAGAAACAAGCTTATCTCCATTAGATTCCGGCTGAAGAGGGGTAAAGTTGGTAATATCATCAGGTGCTATGACCACCCCTGCCGCATGAACAGAGGCATGTCTGACAGTGCCTTCAATTTTTGTGGCCAAGTCCAACAATTTCTTTATCTGAGGATTATTTTTATAAAGCTCTGATAATTCAGGTACTTCTTTTATTGCCTCAGAAAGTGGTTTGTGAAAACCCTGATGAGGAGGAGGAATAAGTTTGGCAATCCTGTCTACCTCTCCATAAGACAATCCCATGACTCTCCCACAATCTCTAATTGCAGCTCTTCCCATCATTGTTCCAAAAGTAACAATGTGAGCCACTCTATCTTCTCCATATTTATCCATCACATAACGGATCACCTCATCTCTTCTGTCATCTGCAATATCAGCATCAATATCAGGCAGTGTTGGCCTATCAACTGTTAAAAATCTTTCAAAAGGCAAAAGATAATCCAGGGGGTTTAAATTAGTCACCCCTAAACAATATAGGACTAAGGAGCCTGCTGCTGAACCCCTGGTATTGGTGATAATTCCTCTTAAATGAGCCCATTCCATAAAATCCCAGACCACCAAAAAATAATCTGCATATTTTTTCTTTTCAATAACAGAAAGTTCATATTCAAGTCTTTCTCTATCCTCTTTGGTGAGTTTTAATTTCCCTTCTGCTTTTTGATATGTCATCTCCCTTAAGTATTCCATGGAGGACTTACCTTCAGGTGTCTGAAAAACTGGGAATCTGGCAACTCCAAGGGGAATTTCTATATTAACCATCTCAGCAATTTTATTGGTGTTTTCAATTGCCTCAGGCAAGTCAGAAAAAGCCTCAGTCATCTCATCAACGCTCTTCAGATAATAATCAGGTGTATCAACCATCCGTAGTCTATCTATTTCTGATAAAAATTTACCTGTCTGCACACAAAGCAAAACATCCTGGGCCTCTGCTTCATCTTTTTCTACATAGTGAAAATCATTGGTGGCAACAATAGGAATGCCTAATTTTTTGGATAAAACTTTACCGGCCTCATGAGATAAATCCTGAATTCTGGCTATATTTTCTAAATCTTTTTTAATGCTTGGATCAATTGCCTTCTCTGCACATTCTTGATAGGGATGCTTTTGCAGTTCTAAGTAAAAATTTCCCTCTCCAAAAATATCTAAATAAGTCTTTAAAACCTCTTCTGCTCTTTCTATTCCACTATTATCCAAAGTTTTAATAAACTCTCCTCCAGGACAGCCTGAAAGAGCAATTAACCCTTCTGAATATTGCTTGAGTAATTTTTTATCAACTCTGGGTCTGTAATAATATCCTTCAATATGGGCTAAGGTTAGAAGTTTCATTAAGTTTAGATAACCCTGATAATTTTTAGCCAAAACTGTTAGATGATATGGCTCAGCATCTATCTTTCCTTCCTTATCTTTATAAGATCTTTTAGCAACATACATCTCAGACCCAATTATCGGTTTTATTCCTTCGGCCAGACAGGCCTTGTAAAATTCAATGGCCCCATATAAGACTCCATGATCAGTAATAGCTAAGGCCTCCATACCTAATTCTTTGGCTTTTTTAACTAATTTTGGAATTTTGGAAAGTCCGTCAAGAAGAGAATATTCAGTGTGAGAGTGAAGATGAACAAAATTACCCATAATTTGTCCTATTACGCCGGGCTGTAAAAGTCACCGGAATATATACGACAAATCTACTCTAGAGTAGTAGAGTTAAGATTTCAAGTCCCCTCTTCTTTCATATAATTTTTCCAGGTGTGAAACATAAGCTCCTGTAGCCATTCCTACTGCAACCCCTATAGGTATTGCCAAAAAATTATATTGGGGTTCAAAGGCATTAATTATCAAAGCAGATGCTAAAGTTGTTCCAAATCCTGAAAGAGAGCCTAAAGAGCAAGCTGCAACTAATCTGTTCCTTCTTGAAGTTGGGAATATATACCCATCCCGGGGTTCTTCTTTAATTTTTTCAAAAAAAGAATCAATAGTAGGGGTAATCGGTTCAAATAATTGATCTATTTTTCTAGCTAGATTTAAAACTTGGTTTAAAAATTTGTCTCCTTTTAATCTACCTTCTTCATCCAACTCAGGTATCACATGTGTTCCAGCTTCCAGGGTTGCCATAAAGGGTGTTATTCTAGCAGTTTCCTCAAAATCTTAACAGTCTGAGCGGCATCTGCTTTACCTTTTGATAATCTCATTACTCCTCCTATTAAAGCTTGGATAGCATTTTCTTTTCCAGCCCTAAAATCATCAGCAGATTTTTGATTTTCTTCAATAGCTTGCTTGGCTAATTTCTCAAATTCAGCATCATCACTTATAAGATTGGAGGTCTTGTCTTGTATATCATTTATTATTTGCTTTGGATCAACTGATAAATCAACCTTCTTGTTAACAATATAGTTGGCAATCTGAACTGGGGTGACATTATTTTGTTTTCCAGCTTCCACAACTTTCTCAAAGTAGTCAGCCATTTCTATGGATTCCACCAAAATTCCTACCTGCTGCTTATTCAATTCATAATCAGATACAAATCTCTCAGTCTTTTTAGAAGGCAATTCTGGAAGATCAACCTTTATTTGATCCATATTTTTAAGCTCAGGTAAATCAGGTTCAGGAAAATATCTGTAATCATGGGCCTCTTCTTTAGATCTTTGAAGGTAGGTCTCTTTCTTATCTTCATTCCATCCTCTGGTTTCCTGGGATAATTTTTCACCTTTCTCATGAGCCTCAATTTGTCTTTTTACCTCATATTCAATGGCAGCCACCATGAATCTAAAGGAATTTATATTCTTCAATTCCACACGATAAGGTGGAAGTTCTGTTTGTCCCTCAGGCCTGACAGAAACATTAGCTTCCAATCTCATGTCACCTCTTTCCATGTCAGCATTAGAAACTCCTAAATATCTAAAGATTTGCTGAAGTTTTTGAGCATACTCCCTAACCTCCTCAGAGCTAGAAAAATCAGGTTCTGTAACTACCTCAACTAAAGGTACAGACGATCTATTAAAATCTATTAAGCTTTCCCCACCTTGATGTGTTAACTTGGCAGTATCTTCTTCCTGGTGAGCTCTATTTACTCTAATAACTTTCCCAGAATCCAACTTCAGCTCTCCCTTAATACACAAAGGCCACCTATATTGAGAAATCTGATATCCTTTTGGTAAATCAGGATAAAAATAATTTTTTCTTTCAAAAAGTGATTTAGAAGAAATAGTACATCCTAAAGCTAGTCCAATTTGAATACATTTTTTTATAGCTTCCTCATTAATAATAGGTAAACTTCCAGGTAAACCTAAACAAACAGGACAAGTGTGAGTATTTGGCTCTTTACCAAAATAATCAGCACTGCATCTACAAAACATTTTAGTTTTAGTGTTTAATTCCACATGTACTTCTATACCAATTACAGTTTCATATTTCATAGTAATTTGTCATTGCGGGGAACGAAGCAATCTCTACGTCCAAAGGACGGGCGTATTGATTAGCCTTGAGATTCTTCGCTACGCTCAGAATGACAGATCGGGCCTCCTTTCATGCCACTCTGTTGCTTGTTCATAGGCTTCACCAACATCCAAAACTGTTTCATCATCCATATATTTTCCTAAAATTTGTAAACCTACTGGTAAACCATCCACAAATCCACAAGGCACAGATAAACCTGGGATTCCGGCTAACGATGCAGGTATTGTATACGCATCAGATAAATACATAGCTAAAGGATCATCCATCTTCTCTCCTAAATTCCAAGCTGTGGTAGGAGAGACTGGACCAACTATCACATCAACTTTTTTAAATGCCTCTTCAAAATCCTGCTTTATCAAAGTTCGTACGCAAGCAGCCTTAGCAAAATAATCATCGTAGTAGCCGGAAGACAAAGCAAAGGTTCCCAGCATAATTCTTCTTTTCACTTCTTCCCCAAAATCTTCTCTGCTGCTTCCAAATCTTATTCCATCAAATTTGGCTAGGTTTGAGGAGACCTCAGAAGACATAATTATGTAATAAACAGCTACTCCATATTGAGTATGAGGCAAGCTAACCTCCACAATTTCAGCTCCCAATTCTTCCAGCTTTTTTATAGCCTCCCTAATAACTTTTTCAACTTTAGGATCTAATCCCTCCCCAAAATACTCCTTAGGCACACCAATTTTAATTCCTTTCAAATCCGTCATTGCGACCCTGAGCGAAGTCGAAGGGGAAGCAATCTCCTGTACATTTGAATCCATTCCATCAGAGCCAGATACCCAACCCATAACCAACCTGGCATCAGCCACAGACTTAGTAAATGTACCTGGAACATCCAAAGATGAAGCCATTGCCATAAGTCCATATCTTGAAACCTTACCATAAGAAGGCTTAAACCCAACAACTCCACAAAGTGAGGCTGGCTGTCTGATAGATCCACCTGTATCTGTACCCATTGAAAATACTGCTAAATCAGCAGCTACAGCCGCAGCTGAGCCTGCAGAGCTTCCTCCAGGAACTTTAGCTATATCCCAAGGGTTTTTAGTATGACCGAAGGCTGAATTCTCACCTGAAGAACCCATGGCAAATTCATCTAAATTAGTTTTACCTATGATGGAAATGTTATTTGAAAGCAGTCTATCAACAACTGTTGCATTAAAAGGAGGAATAAATGTACTCAATATTTTAGAACCTGCAGTTGTTTTTATAAATTGAGTACTAATTATATCCTTTATTGCTGCAGGAATCCCTTTGGAATTCTTTTTGACCTCTAAAAAAACATTTAAATCAGCATTTTTAGCTTCAATTCTATCTAAATAGGCTTTATTAAGCTCTTCTTCACTAAAATCCTTATTTTCTAACGCTTTTATTGTTTCTACCAATGTTAAATCAGTTATGTTCATATTTATTTCATATTAAGGAGCGAAGACGTCTCCACGCGCAGCAAGCCGGATAAGCGATTAGCGAAATGACAAGGCCGAGCATGGGGATGTCGAGCTCCTCTTTACTCATTAAAAACTCCTTTTGTGACAATAAAGCCATCTTTTTTAACTGGAGCATTGGAAATTGCCTCTTCTTGAGGAATTGTGCAGTCACCCACTTGATCTTCTCTCATAGCATTACTTAGTCCAGTAACATTAAAAGTGGGTTCCACATCTAATGTATCAACTTCATTAAGTTGTTCTATGTAATCTAGGATTTTGGATAATTGCTTTGAATATTTCTCTTCTTCAGCCTCTGAAAGAGGTAAACTAGCCAACTTTGCTACCCTCTTAACATCAATCTTCATAATTTTATTATATAAAATTTCAAGGTTCTGCTATTAGCAGGTCCTTATATATACAAGGATTATACTTTAATAGTACTTAACTGTTAATATCTACTTTGATCCCACTCAATTAGCTTAGACATCAAATTTCCAAATTCTTCTTAGTTCACCCTCGGTAAATACACCTTCCATACCAGGAACTTCTATTTCACCAGTATAAGATAAATCTACATACTTTCTAAGTAATTCAATCATGGGACATTCATTCTGCGTATTGTTAGCTGAGTTGATACCCATACACACAAGCACATGATCACCTTTTTCTCTTTTAAGGGGTTCAAAAAGCTTCATTAAACTGCTTCCATCAGTAAGTTCATCTACCCTTGGAGCATTCTCACAAAATTCTGTAGTTTTGCAAAACCTGGAAACCTCTCTACTCACACCTTTCCTTCCATCTCTTTTAAAGCCTTTATTCTAGCTTCCATAGGAGGGTGGGTGTTAAAGAGGGAGGCAAACCAACCAATAGCTTGTTTACCCTTAAGAGGATTAACTATATAGAGATGCGCTGTGCCTCTGTTTGCCACCTCTAAGACTTCCTTATCTCCTGAAATCTTCCTTAAAGCAGAAGCTAGGCCTTCTGGATACCTGGTTAATAATACTCCTGAGGCATCTGCTAAAAATTCCCTTCTTCTAGATACTGCCAGCTGAATAAGTGTAGCTACAATTGGGGCTAAAATAGCTGTGGCTATGGCCAAAATCATATAAAGTTGATTGCCCTTACTGTCTCTATCATTACGCCCTCCATACCAAAGAGATCTCATAAAAAAATCAGCCACGGTGGCAATGGTTCCTACTAAAACTGAAACAACTGCCATAAGCAGGGTATCCCTGTTTCCAACATGAGAAAGTTCATGAGCTGTTACCCCTTCCAACTCCTGTTTATTAAGTTTAGATAAAATTCCTGTGGTAAAAGCAATGGCAGCATGCTTTGGATCCCTACCAGTGGCAAAAGCATTAGGAGCAGAATCATCTATTAGATAAATTTTAGGCAAAGGCAGTCCTGCAGCAATAGTTAAATTTTCAACAGTTCTATAAAGCTCTTTGTGACTGGATTCAGAAATAGGTTTTGCCCCTGAAATTCCTAAGACAATCTTATCTGACCAAAAATATGACACAAAATTCATAAGCCCTGCCATAATTAAGGCAAATCCAACAATCCCAAGTCCCCCTATTTCACCATATCCAAACCCCTGGGCTATTAAATATATAGCTCCCACTGTAAAAATGCTAAAGATAAACATGATTAGCCAGGTCTTAAAAAGATTTCCTGAAACATGATCCCAAGCAGTATTAACCTTTGACATAGTATGCGTATTTTATCATGTAAAATAACCAATTACGAGGGGTGGCACTGGCGAAGTATGAGTCATAAAAGCAATTAGAAAGTTTTGTGTGCAGTCGGTCGGCACAAAACTTTCCCATAGTGAGGTCTCTAACCGAACGGTGCTTTTTGACCATACGAGCCAAGTGACAGGACCCCGAGCTCTGACCACTTACCTTTCAAACCACAAAGGAGTTTTAGGATTTGTAGTTCCCTTGTAATTAAATACTATCTCCTCATCCTTCTTAATATCTTTAATAGCAGTAAAGGTAATTGTTTTTTTCTCTCTATTTATCTTGTATTTACAGTTGGGATTTTTGGAATGGTTATATAAAGATCCATACCCTAAGGCTAAAACAATAAAATCATCCATCCAAAAATAATACTCAAACAGTAAATTCCACTTTGTATCCACTATATCTTTGTAAATTAAAACTAAAATTGGGGCCACCTCTATAATTTCCCCTTTTTTAATATTTTCCTTGGCAAAAACCCCTCTGCCTGAATTTGGAATCTTGGAACTACTTAGGTAAACCTTAGAAGCTAACTTTAACATCAGCTTTTTCTTCTTCAGTGGCTTTAAAGAAATCTTCTTTTTTAAATCCAAACATAGATCCAACTATATTAGATGGAATTTGTTCCAAGCTATTATTTAAATCCAAAACATTAGTGTTGTAAAACTGTCTGGCTGCAGCTACTTTAGTCTCTGTATCAGATAATTCTTCCTGAAGCTGTTTAAAATTTTCTGATGCTTTAAGATCTGGATAAGCCTCTGCTACAGCAAAAAGTGATTTTAAGGCTCCAGTCAGTACATCATTAGCTGCGGCTTTTTCGTGAGGAGATCCTGCTCCAACCATAGCTGATCTGGCTTTGGTGACATTTTCTAAAACTGTTTTCTCATGTTTAACGTAACCTTTAACTGCCTCCACCAAATTTGGAATTAAAGATGCTCTTCTTTTTAGCTGAACATCAATCTGAGACCAGGCCTCTTTAACTCTATTTCTAAGAGTAACCAATCCATTGAATGTAGATAAAAGCCAAAGAATAATTAATACTAAAGCACCAATTACAATATAGGTAATCATTAAGGCTTGATTGTAAACCATTCAGAGAACTTTTTCCAGTCCCAGGAATTTACTATATCTTTTTTTTCTGCCCAGCCTCTCCTGGCTACAGATACCCCAAATCTCATATTATCCATTTGCGAAACCTGATGAGCATCTGTATCAATAATAAATTTAACTCCATACTTTAAAGCCTCCCTCACCAAATCATCTCTAAGATCTAATCTGTTTGGAAATGCATTTATCTCTAAAAGTTTGTTATTCTTGACAGCTACTTTAAACACCTCATCCCAATCTGCATCAGAAGATTCCCTTTCATTTAAAAGCCTGTTTGTAGGATGGGAAATAATATCCACATGAGGATTATTTAAAGCTGAAATTAATCTTTTAGTGATTATATCTTTTTCTCCTCTATGACCAGAGTGAATGCCTGCAATAACATAATCTAAAGTGGAGAGAGCCTCATCAGGTACACTTAAAGTTCCATCAGGCAGTATATCTATTTCAAGTCCATTGAGAATTCGAACATCTTTTGTACTCTTTTTCAAAGATTGAACAACTTTTGTCCTCTTTTTTACTTCTTCTATCATTTTCTCCCTGCTTACCGCACCATGCCCAGGAGGGTGATCAGATATGCCTATAAAACTATATCTTAAAGAAATGGCTTTTTTTACAATGTCGTTCATTGAATTTACCCCTGGACCATGAGAGGGATGTAAAAATGGATAATTGGAGTGAGTATGAAGCTCTCCTTTTATATCCTTAGTTTCCACTAAATTTGGTAATTTGTGAGCTAAACCAGCCTCAATTTCTCCTCCATCCTCTCTAATTTCAGGAGCAGGGATATCCATTTTTAAAAGCTTGTAGAACTCTTCTTCTGTTTTTGTGGGCACAACCTTACCAGTTTTCGTATGCTTCACCCCATCTTCTGATAAAGACAGGTTTTTGCTTAAAGCATAGGTTCTAAGATGAATATTATGGTTCTTTGAACCTGTAAAATGCTGCAGCAAGGCTCCATAGGACTCAGGAGAACCTATCAATAAATCCAGGTGAAGACCGCTCTGAAGCATAACTGTAGCCATAGATTCACCCTTATCCACCACTCTTACCACTCCTGGCATTTTTATAAAATGTTCAATAACATCTTTAGGAAATTTTGAGCAGGCAGAAAAATCCAAATCCCCAATTGTAGCCACCATTCTTCTTAAAGAACCTAAAAAATGAGCATCTTTTACACTTGGGCTTCTCTTTATATATTCCAGAATTTTTTCCGCCTGAGCAAAGGCATAGGGTAAAAGCATTCTGCCTGTTTTACTGGTGGTCTGTCTTAATCCTGCCATAATACTTTGGGCTATCTTAGCTGAGAAGTCCTTTTTAACTAATTCTCCGGATTTAATTTGCTTTTTTAGATCATCTAGGCTATTTATACCTAAATCAGATAGTTTACAGGCTGTTTTAGGCCCTATGCCAGGTATATCCAAAAGATCAAATATTATTTTGGGGATATCTTTTTGTACTTCCTCAAAATGACTAACTTTCCCTTTGGTAAAAAGCTCATCCAAATACCCTCTGATGGTTTCACCAAGGCCCGGAACTTCATTCAATCTTCCCTCTTCCCAAAGATCCTTCATCTCAACAGTAGAGTGTTCAATAGAATCTGCAGCATTATCATAAGCTCTTACCTGGAAAATATTGCCTGTTTTTTTAATTGAATAACTAGCTGCTACATTACGAAGAAGTTTAGCGATCTTGGAATTGGAGGTTTCCATAAGGGTGCGGGACCGACGGGAATTGAACCCGCTGTCTTCTCCGTGACAGGGAGACGTGATAACCGGTTCACTACGGTCCCAAGCTGTAGTATTGTATCAGACAATTGACCTCTTGACAAAGTCCTACGAAAAGATTAAAAAGATTGTTGTAATCTGCCAAAACTTCTGTCCCAACTAAAATGCCAAGAGGAAGAAAATCAAAAACAAAAGTAACTGCCAAAAATGACTCCTATTTAGAGAGAGTTAATAGTGAGATCCAAACGAATCAATCCAAATTAAGCATGGTACTCGGAGGTTTAATTGTTTTGGTTGTGGGAATTTTAATTTTTAATTACTTTAATAAAGATAATGGCAGTTTGGGTCCAGCTCAACAAACAGAGCAGGAACAGAAAGCTGATGTCACTCCAGAAAATTTACCAGGCAAATACACAGTTAGAGAAGGAGATACCCTCTTTTTAATTGCTGAAAAATATTATAAAGATGGGGAAAAATTTACAGAGTTAGCCAAAGCCAATAATCTGACAGATGTAAATGCCATCACTGCAGGTCAGGTTTTGGAGATACCAAAATTAGCTGATGCGGAAACTTTAGCAGAAGCCTCCCCTGGTCCTTCTGTATTACCTAGTCCAACAGCTACACCGGTAGCACAAGTAGATCAGGGAACTGGAACAGGTGGTGGAAACACTACTATTTGGGGAGAAAAGCTCACAGGAGACACATACACGGTAGTAGAAGGTGACTGGCTCTCAACCATAGCAGGAAGAGCATACGGAAATCCAATGGATTATCAAAAAATAGCAGCTGCAAATGGTATATCTAACCCTGATTTAATCTACCCAGGTCAGGTCCTTAAACTACCCCGCTAAAGGCCTCACACCTACCTAAATTGTACTCTTGAAGACCTTTGTCCTGACAAAGTAGGTTAAACTGTGTTACTTTTAAATTAATAAAATGTCTGAAGCCGCTCTTGAGAGCAAAAATTCTACCCTTCCTTCACCATTAGGAAGATTGTTTAGAAAACAAAAAACAGCAGATCAGGTAGAGCAATACCAACCTGTAGTCACTTCAATACCTAATAAAATAGCTGAAGATCCCCTTTTTGATGAGCCTTTCTTTAGACCGGATGATGAAGGTATATTTTTTACCTCTAATGGAATCAAAATATTTATCGAAAAAAATGATGAGGAGTTCACATTTGAACTAAATGAAAAGAATGAAAGGATAACAATTCCTCCAGGAGTTATCCTTGCAGTCATAGATTTTCTACCTTTTTGGGAACCTTTCTATATTAAAGGGACAAAAACGGTTGCAATTGCTAAAGCATTAAAGGGTTTGAATGATTTTCTTCAGTTTGCGGGGAATGATCATAAAATTCCATATCCTGAATATATATTCGGAGGTACAAATGAGAGAATGGCAAGCTTTGCCAAAAGATTTGGTTTTGAAGAATTCTCAGACCCTGTGGAACCTGAGGAAGATAACAAGGACTCTGAACCACAAATTCCTCTGGTAGTCAGAACTGATATATTAAAAGAGAGATTGGAAGAATACAACAGAAAGTATCCTGCCCAAAGCAAATTGTTTGCTAGAGCAGTAAAAGAAAATACAAAAATTTCTTAAGACATGGAGCCGAAGGCGGGAAAACACACCCCTCCTTCGGAGGTCGAACCCACTTGAGCCGACTACTGGAATTGAACCAGTGACCCGCTGTTTACGATACAGCTGCTCTACCGCTGAGCTAAGCCGGCCTTCGGCCGTCTTGCGATAACTATGTTATCTAAAGCCGGCACACAGCCATATTCTACAATAATCTGGTAGAATACACCTATGGACTTTACTAGTAAACATTGTGTGCCTTGTGAAGGTGGAATAGATCCATATAAACTAACTCAAGCTCAGGAATATCTAAAAGCTGTAGAAGGCTGGGAAATTTTAGAGGGAGATACCTTAAAACTTCAAAGAAAATTTGAATTCAAAGATTTTAAAGAAGCTATGGGATTTGTAAATAAAGTGGCTGACCTTGCTAATTCTGAAGATCATCATCCAAATATAAATATCCACAGCTATAAAAAGGTCAACATCACCCTTTACACTCACGCCATAGGTGGACTCTCAGAAAATGACTACATCATGGCTGCCAAAATTAATCAATTAGTTTAAGCGGTGGTAGTTCAGCGGTAGAATGTCTCCTTCCCAAGGAGAAGGTCGCCGGTTCAAGTCCGGTCCACCGCTCCAGAGGGGATGCCACTGCCCGAAAAGTGGCGAATAGCCTGATATAACGGGCTAATCTTAGGGTTTAATCTCGTAAATTCTTTCATGTTTTTTCGTACCTAATTTTATTTTAAAGAGACGGGAATTGCGTCCCAGGTCTTAAGAAAGTAAATTCCATGGTACTAAGTTTTTTGGGATCGCTAGGTAATACCAATTCTTGAGTTTCTCTTCCTATAATCACCCCATTTTCTTCGATATCTTCTAGATCTGTTTTATCAGTTCTACCTACTCCTAAAAGGCTTTCCATTCCCTCGATTTTTAATCGGTATAAAAGATCAATTTTCCCTGAAAATCTTCCTACCTCTAATACTAGAGGTACACTGGTTACTTCTCCATTTTCACCGATCTGAAATTTAGTAATCTCTGGAAATGGAACAAAGTAACCAAAAGAATTTTTTACATAATCATATGGTCCCTGGTAGAGAAGAGCACAATAATAATCAATACCATCTAATAGAAGTCCCTTTCTTACTATATGTGCATCATGATCGGTTATAGGATCAAAGCGATTGGGATCAGCAGAATTTCGGGGACCTAAAATTCTTGCAAATGCCTTACTCAATTCAATTTCAGTCCATGGGTGGATAGTAGCTTCATGCTCTACATTTGCAGCGCGCAATATTTCTGCCTTGCCCATGGTTGGAATTATATCAGTTTTTCCTTTAAAAGCCTTCTTCAAACTCCTGATCTTGATATACCTGCCTGAATTTATTAAAATGAATGAGTAATTGATCTAAGATGGGTGCTAAATAAGGATCGTCTCCCGCTCTCGTGATATACTAAAAAAATGAGTTATAGAGCAAGATCTAGCAGAAGGTATGTTAAAAGGAGCAAAAGGAACTTTTTTGTTACCTTAATAATTATCACCCTTCTTCTTTTTGCCACAATTCAGTGGATCCTACCAACCTTTGTAAATGGAGTGGGATTGGTTACAGGAATTTTTAAAGAAAAAAGTAGAACTGCAACAAATATAACTGAAAATGCTCAACTTGCTCCTCCTGTTTTAAATATTCCTTATGAGGCAACCAATACAGCAGAAATTGATGTAAAAGGCTACTCAACCCCAGGATCTAAAGTTAAACTATTTCTGGATGGTCAGGAAATAGAAATTGTTGATGCTTCATCTGAGGGAGATTTTACCTTTAAAAATGTTTCTTTAGGTTTAGGAATTAATAGCCTTTATGCCAAATCAATAGATAGTGAAGACAGGGAATCCCTGCCTTCAAAAACCTTTAGAATTACTTATGATAATGAAAAACCAACCTTAAATGTTTCTGAACCAGAAGACGGCAAAACCATTCAGGGTGGAGAAAAAAAGATAAAAATTACAGGTAATACAGAAGTAAATGCAGAAGTTTTTGTGAATGATGCTCAAATTATTATTGATAAGGATGGGAATTTTTCTTCTGACCAAAATTTAAATGATGGAGAAAATATTTTTACCATTAAATCAGTTGATCCTGCTTCTAATATTACTGAAATTTCAAGAAGAGTAGTCTACCAACCTTAAGCAACCCACTTTCCACTTATATACATAATAGAGAACGCTGAGAGAAGCATTATAAATAGTAATTGGTAAAAGAAGCTTAAATTTCGGTCTTTAATAAAAGCTAGTAATATAAAAATTGGAAATACAGGCAGCAAAAATCGAGGGATTGAAGAAAGAGATGGTGTAAAGAGCGGTAGGGCAACTGATATGAAAGCAAAAAGGCAGTAAGAGATTGGCAAAAATCTGAAAGCTCTGATTACCATACCTAATCCAAATATAGAAAAAATTAAATCAGTAACTGCTGTGATATTTTTTTCTATAAACTGTGGTGTGAAAATACTTTTTAAAGTTTCCCAAAACCCTAATCCTGGAATTGATAAGGACCTGAGCCAGTGATTTTCTGCTGTTATAAAGTAAAATGGATCTCCTGTATTTGTATATAAAAAGTAGCAATATATTAAAAATCCTAAAGGAGAAAGTAATATGTACCAATTCTTTTTGTTAATTCCTTCGGTTAAATAAACTTCTATAATCAATCCCAAAACTACAGCCAATCCTGAGAGTCTAGTAGCAGATGCTAGGGAAGCAAATACTACCGCCCAAAACAGTTTTCTAGTCCGCAAAAAATAAAATGCGGCAATAGTCAAAAGAAAAAATAATCCCTCTGAATATGCTGTTAGAAAATAAAATGATGTTGGAAAAATTAAAATCCCTGCTATAACTTTATCTGCAATTTTCCGGTCAAAATCCAAAGACATTAACTTATATAAAAGCTGCAGTCCAAAAAAAGTAGATATTATACTTATTAAAACAGCAGAAAGTAAATAATTTCCTACAAAGTTATTTAGTAAATTAATTGTTATTGGGTACAAAGGGAAAAAAGCATATTGGAATTTTTCACTGTATCCATTTTGGGCAATTCCAATGTAGTGTCCCCCATCCCAATTGCTTAAGCTTTCAAAGAAATTTCCTTCTTTGCCAATAAAAAAAATCATGGATACTGACAAAATCCAAATTAGAACTATAATAGTTACACTAGGATAAAATTTCATATGTTAATTGCTTACCTTTTGGTTATTTCGATTTTAGCAGGTCAGCTTATAAAAATTCCAGTATTTGGTGTTCAGGGACCAACCCTACTTGATTTACTTGTTTTAGCCCTCTCTTTGATTGGTATAGCCAAATTAAAATTTAAACTACAAAAACCAAATAAACTTTTAAAAATAGGGTACCTATTTACAGGTGTTGGAATATTATCCTTAATTGTTACCCCACTTAGTTTAAATTTTCCAGAGTACCTTTCCAGCTTTTCTTATACTTTAAGATTTTTTGTTTATATTTTATTTGCACATATTATTTTTAGTGGAGCCTTTGAGGATTTTAGAAAAAGAATTAAAGAGACTTTAATATATTCTGGAGTCGGTCTTGCTGTTTTAGGACTCATCCAATTTTTAATACTTCCAGATCTGATGTTTTTACAACCTTTTGGTTGGGACCCTCATTATTTCAGAACAGTCTCTACATTTTTAGATCCAAATTTTGCAGGTGCATATTTTGTATTAACATTACTACTACTCACGTCATTGCGAGGCCACGAAGTGGCTGCGGCAATCCCTAAAAAGATTGCTTCGTCGTTTACACTCCTCGCAATGACGATTGTATATCTAGCATTGCTCACTACCTTCTCACGTTCCAGCTATCTTATGTTTTTAGTAAGTGGAATTTCTTTAGCATTTTTTCAAAAATCTAAAAAAATACTTCTAGGGACTTTCATTCTTTTTATTGGGCTTTTAATTGGATTCCAGATATATACACAAGCTGTTGCCACTCCCCGTGGAATAAACAGGGAGCAATCTGCCTCATTCAGATTATCCACCTGGCAACAAGGATTAACCATTTTTCAGCATTCACCCCTTATGGGAGTAGGCTTTAATACCTACAAGTTTGCTATCAGGGAATATAATTTATCAGATTCTCAATTTTTGGAAAGCAGGGGATCAACAACTAATGATTTTTCTTTGCTCTATGTTTTAGCAACAACAGGAATTGTAGGACTGACCGTTTATCTGCTTTTCATTTTACACCTACCTCCGGTTGCCATACTAGGATTGCTAATCCATTCCATTTTTGCCAACAGCCTGTTCTACCCGCCAATTCTTCTGTGGTTAATTCTTTTCTCGATTAAAAAAGAATCAATATAATCATCAGAAACTTTTTTATTTTTTTGAATTTTATTTCTTTGGTAAAGAAGATTAGGCAGATGAATTATCAGCCAAATCGTAGTCATTATTGGGGGCCAATAAAATCCATTTTTTATTTGATAAAGAATAGTATTAAAATATACCAGAATTATTTTTAGCCATCTCCATCTTTTTAAAAGTAAACTTGTTGGATAATCCTTAATGATTGTCTGATACATATTTTTAAACTGCCAATATTCTATATGCTGGGGAAATTTTTTAGCAGATGCTTTATGTTTATGATAGACAATTGACTGAGGGCAATATATTGATTTGAATCCTGCAAATTGGGCCCTAAAGGCAAAATCTACCTCTTCACTATACATAAAATAATTTTCATCAAATAGACCAATTTTTAAGAATTCATCTCTCCTAAAAAGAGAGGCTCCTCCTGTTGCTCCAAAAATATATTCCTCTTTTTCATATTGGCCTGAATCAATTTCTTCCCACCCGATAGATCTTGCCTGACCTACTTCATTTATTTGTATCCCAACTCCATCAATTATTTTTTTGTTTAGAAAATTTAATATCTTGGAATTTACAGAAATAACCTCCGGATGCTTATCAGCACATTTATTTAATTCCATAAGCCACCCTTTATCCACTTTTGTATCGTTGTTTAAAAAAACAACATATTCAGAACTGGAGGCCTTCACACCCTCATTTATTGCTTTTGCAAATCCATAATTTCTTTTAAGAATAATTGTCGTCATGGTGGGGTGGTTTTGATTAATCCACTCCACTGACCCATCTTCAGAATTATTATCTACCACTATTACTTCATAATCTTTGAAGGTTTGTTTTTTTAAAGAATTTAAACAATCAGGCAGTAATTCAATTCCTTCATAATTTGGAATAATTACACTAACTTTTTTCATTATTAAAAATCTTTCTTTGAAGGAAGATATAAAAAATTACAAAAGAGGTAACATCAGAAAAAACAGTTATATAAGCTGCAGCTAGATATCCGAATTTAGGGACAAATATAAAATTCAAAATAATATTAAGTACCACTGTAAACAAAGAAAGAAAAATAACACTTTTTAAATATTTATCAGATGAAAGTAAAACTTGTACACCAGGTGTTGCCAGAAAAATAAATGGAATGGAAAAAGATAAAATTCTTATAACATCAACTGACTGTGAATAATTTGGCAAAAGTATCCTTATTATTTCAGGCAGAATAAATAGATATCCTAAAAAAATAATTAACCCTAAAAGTCCCATCAGTTTTAGTGACCTAAAGTAAAGTTTTTTCATATCGGAAATATTAGTATCATGAAGCTTTGCCAAGGATGGAAAAAGCGCAAATCCAAAAGCACCTGGAATAAAAATTATGGATTCCAGAAATCTATATCCTGCTCCATATATACCTGTTTCAAAACTTCCCCGCAGGTATGACAAAATTACACTGTCTATCCTAAAATATAAAAGTCCTAGAACCCCTATTAATCCATACGGCAAAGACCCAACAAGGATTTTTTTCATCAAAGAAAAATTTAATTTTGAAAATGAAAGCAATTTTTTTCTTAACAAAAAAATTAATAAGCACAATGCCCACATAATTTGGGCAAAAATTATAGCAATTACAGCACCGACCGGACCTGAACCCCCATTTACTAAATAAAATCCTAAAATAGCGGCAGAGCTTGAGGCAATTACTAAAGAAATTGCCGAATATTGTAATTTTTGTAAGCCAATAAATATTCCATCCAAAGTTACAGCAATAGATTCTGGAAATACTGCCAAAACTGCAATCAAAATAAGACTAACCCTCATTTTGTCAGGGTCTAAAGAATACAAAACAATAGAAAAAAGAATTATAACAATAGAAGGCAAAAGGACACGGAGCATTAAAATATTTCCCAACATATCAGCAATCTTTAATTCTCCCCTAGCAATCTCTCTTATTAAAAATCTATTAAATCCAAAATCAGTTAAAGCAGATAGTATGGCAAAATAAGCAATAGCAACAGTAATTAGTCCAAACCCTTCAACCCCTAATTTATTGGCCAGAAAAATTGTATAAAAAAAGCTGACAATCCTTGTTAGAACCTGAGCACCCATTAACCAAGAACTCTGCCTTAATATATTCCTCATTCCTAAATTGTACCAAATTTGAGATAATCTTATGATATGGATCCAAGGGCAAGTATAGGTCAACAGCCTCAAGGCTTTTTTGATAATTTAGGCACTCATGTTATTGATTTTATTCAGACTCTGGTGGTGTTTGGGGCAATCTTTGCCCTCCTTTATCTTTTTGTAGCCCAATTTCACAAAGTCTCAGGACTTTCTATGTATCCCACCCTAGATAATGGAGATTATCTAATCACAGAAAAAATAAGCTACAGATTTTCTGAAACCAAAAGAGGTCAGATTGTGGTATTAAAAAATCCCAGGGATGAATCACAGGATTTTATAAAAAGAATTATTGCCTTACCTGGGGATAGTATTAAAGTTGAGAAAAATTTTATATATTTGAATGGAATAAAACTGGAAGAACCTTACTTACCTCCAAATACCCTAACTCCCTCAGGACAATTTTTAACAGAAGGATCTACAGTTAAAGCAGGTGCTAATCAATATTTTGTGATAGGTGATAACAGGGGACATTCTTCTGACTCAAGAGACTGGGGCCCTGTAACCCAGGAAGAATTAGTAGGAAGGGCTTTCTTTAGATATTGGCCACTTAAAAACATAGGAATGTTAACTGATAAGTGATAAAACTACTGGAGGTTAAAATATCCTACAATTGCCTGTCTTATATCTTCCAAAATTGCTGTAGTTTTTGTAGGATCCCCCTCAAGCATCAGCTCAACTTTAGCTTTTTTACCGGTTTGAGAACATTTGACAGAAGCTTTTTCAATTTTTCTTGATAAAGCATCTGACAGGTCAGATTGAACTTTATCTATTTCCTCAGACATTATATGCATAGAAGAAATATCAGCACTCCTTTTGGGACCGATTCCACTTTTAGCTCTAAATCTTCTAACTAATTCCTCAGTTCCTCTGACTGAAAGATTTCTTTTCAATACTTCCTTATATGCATCAATAATCAGTCTTGGATCCTCTAAAGCAGACATTGCTCTGGCATGTCCTTCAGTTGTTGCTCCAGCCATTAAAGCATCCTTGAGGGCATCTGGAAGGGTTAAAAGTCTGATGGTGTTTGAAATGTAGGATGGAGATTTAGAAACTCTTTCTGATATTTCTGCATTGGTTAATCCAAACTCCTCCATCAATCTTTTATAAGCTTGAGCTCTCTCTAAAGGATTTAAGTCAATTCTTTGAACATTTTCTACAATAGCCATCTCCAGCATTCCCTGAGGAGAAGTTTCTCTTATTCTGACTGGAACCTTTGGAAGTCCAACAACTTTTGATGCTCTCCATCTTCGCTCCCCTGCAATAATTTGATATCCTGCAGGAGTTTTAGCAACAACAATAGGCTCTAAAATTCCGTGTGCCCTAATAGATTCTGCAAGCTCTGACAGAGATTCAGGAGTTATAAGACCACGGGGCTGAAGAGGGTTTGGCTGAAGTAATTCTATTTCTAACTCGTAAATCTGCTCTTCCATAAAATTTTAAACCACACTAACAACTCTTTTAGAGAGTTTCTTTTTAAATTCAACTTTTCCGGAAACCACTGAAAAGATTGTATAGTCATTTCCCTGCTGTGTTCCAACTCCTGGGTAAAATTTATTTCCTTTTTGTCTAATAATGATATTTCCGGGTTCAGCTTTAGCTCCACCCCAAATTTTCACGCCTAAACGTTTTGAAATTGAATCTCTATTTTTTCTGGTTGAACCTCCACCTGTTTTATGTGCCATAACTTAAGGATATTTTACTTTGTTTTCACGGAATGTACAAGATTTGTTTTTTTAGGTCTAGAACCTGTTACTTTTCTGAAATTTGCCTTAGCATGAAATTTAGCCACCCTGATCTTTTTACTTTTCACAGTTCCTAAACACTCCAAAGTTAGCTTTTCTTTAAGATATGGAGTACCAATTTTAACTTTTCCACCTTCAGATAACATCAGCACCGAAGCATCAATTTTTTTTGTCTCTTCCCCAAGCCAATCCACCAAGATCTCCTGATTAGGAATTATCTTGTATTGTTTTCCTGATATTTCACAAATTGCAAAATCAAACATGTGCACAATTGTAGCCTTAATAGGCTTCTGTGTCAATTCTGGCTCTTGCTTTGGCAACAGAAGCAACTAGCCCTAAACAAACGAAGGTTACAATTAAAGACGACCCCCCATAGGAAATAAGAGGCAAAGTAATACCTGTTATTGGCACAATTCCTATATTCATACCTACATTGACAAAAACTTGAAACAAAAGCATAGAAAAAACTCCAATAATAATAAGAAAGCTAAAATTATCATCAATCTGAGAAGCCAATCTTAAAAAAAAGACCAAAAGATACATATACAAAGATAAGATCACAAAACATCCCAAAAACCCCCACTCCTCAGCAATAGAAGCAAATATAAAATCAGTTCTAAATTCCGGCAAAAACTGCAGCCTGGATTGAGTGCCTCTTCCCAGTCCCCTTCCAAGAATTTCTCCTGATCCAACAGCTATAGTTGATTGAATTAGGTTATAACCACGTCCTAAAGGATCTGTTTGGGGATTTAAAAATCCCACAATTCTTTGTTTTTGATAGTCCCTTAAAAATGTCCAGCCCACAGGTATGACTAAAGCTGCAATTAAGATTAAAACAATAATTTTTTTAACAGATACTCTTGAAACAAAAAGAATACCGACCCAGATAGATACAAGAGTTAATGTCGATCCTAAATCAGGCTGTATAAAAACCAAAAATAGGATTGGAGAAATTAAAAACAAGCTCTTAAAAATATTCGTCCAGGAAGATATACTCTTAGCCCAGAAAGAGGCAATAAAAAGAAGAATTACTGGTTTTGCAAATTCAGATGGCTGAATATTAAAAAAGCCTAAGGGAATCCACCTAACTGAACCTCTGGTTTCAACTCCCAAAACCAACACCACAATCAAAAGTAAAATTGTAAGAAAAAATAAAGGATTAATAAGTTTTCTGATGGAATGTAAATCCAAATGGGAAATGAATAAAAAAAGAATTAAGCCAACAATAGTATAAATAAACTGCTGAAAAGCCAGTTCAGGGGAAGATGAATAAATAACCAGAATTCCAATAGATACCAGTGAAAGGCTGACAAGAAAAATAGGCCAATTGACAGATTCAATAAACTTCATGAATTGACAAGTTTCACCTCAAGTTCTTCACCCTTTTCAATAGAAGTAGAAGCAGTACTTTCTAAAATTAACTTTTCAAAAGATTTTGGCCAACTTGGTACTGTAATTTTAGTTTTATCATTTAAAGTCATATTTGATTCTTTCCTAAGCTTTTGAATTTCTCTTATTAAGTCCCTAGCCGCACCTTCCTCTGCCAATTCTGGAGTGATATTTGTGTCCAGAGACAACTCTTTACCATGTTCAACGGTCTTTACATTTAATTCTTCTGCTAATAATTGTTCTAATTCTTTACTCAACTCTTCACCTGAGTAAGAAATTGACACTAAGGGCTGTCTGAGTTTAATATTGGCTTCTTTCCTCTTTGCATGTATGCCTTCAGCTATTTTTCTTACAGTAGCCATGTCAGATATTAACTTTAAATCTACCTCTCCCTCGACTTTAGGATATTCCTCTAAGTGCACTGATTCTTCTCCGGTTAAGTTTCTAAAAAATTCCTCTGTTATAAACGGTATCATTGGGGCAGCCAACTTACTAACTGTAACCAAAACTTTATGCATCACTGCCAAACAAGTATTTCGATCCCCTGCATTAGCCTCCAATCCCACTCTATCCCTTGATCTTCTGATATACCAGGTAGAAAAATCATTAACAACAAAATCTTCAATTACTCTGGAAGATACATATGGGTTAAATTTCGTTAAAGCCGCATCGGAAGTTGAAATAACCTGATTTAATCGGGATAGAATCCATTTGTCCAGCATAGTTAGATTGTCTGCATCCATACTTTGATCAAAAGAAAAAGATGCATAGTCAACAAAAAATTTATAAGAATTCCAAAGAATTAAATAAAACCTTCTTTTTACCTCAGATGTTGTATTAACCCCAAACAAAAGATTTGATTCAGGATCCTGAGTAACAAACATCCACCTCATAACATCAGAGCCTATTTTATCCGCAGCTTCATTAAATTCTATGGAGTTGCCCTTAGATTTGTGCATCTCTTCTCCATGTTCATCCCTTACCAAAGCATAACCATAGAGAGTTTTAAATGGATTAGTATTTTTAAGAGCTGTACTCATGGCAATCATGGCATAGAACCAATTTTTAAATTGTCCTGGAAATGATTCACTCACTAAATCTGCAGGAAACCATCCTTCTGGCAAAGTTGAGAAAGGCACAATTCCTGCATCAAGCCAAGGGTTGCCTACATCAGGAATTCTTAAAGAGACTTCTCCGCATTTTGAACATTTTATTTTTATCTGATCTATCCAAGGCCTGTGGGGAGTATGACCTTCAAATTCTTTAAAGCCTTCCACTGATTTTTCCTTTAGTTCATCAACTCCACCTACAACATCAAAGTTTTTACATTTTTTACATTCCCAAATCGGCAGAGCCAATCCCCAAAACCTTTTTTTGGAAATTAGCCAGTCATGCATATTTTTAAGCCAATCCAGTTCGCGGTCTTTTGCCCAAGCAGGAATCCAGTTTATTTTTTTAGCAACCTCTACCATTTGCTCACGGTAAGTTTTACCGCTATCATCTGCCCAGTCCATTGCTATATACCATTCATCCACCACTCTCCAAACAAGTTCTGTCTTACACCTCCAACAAGTTGGGTATCTGTGTTTATAATTTTCAACTTTAAATACCCAACTTTCTTCTAAGTAATCTAAAATTACCTTGGGATCTTTTTTAGCATTCTTTCCGGAAAAATTCCCTAAGCCTTCTAGATAATTTGCTCCCTCATCTATAAGATCTACTAGAGGCAGACCTAATTTTTGACCTAATTTAAAATCCTCAACTCCTGCTGAAACAGCTGTATGGACTAACCCTGTTCCTTCCTCAGTATTAATAGGCATGATAAGTTCATCTGTGGCTACAACGCTGTGAAAATTATCTGACTCTGCTGCTTTTTTTACAGCAGGCAAATCATCAAAAGCCCATTTATATTTTAGGCCCACCAATTCCTTACCCTTTACTGTTTTTAATATTTTTTCCTCTCCAAATATTTTTTTAACTAAATCTTTTAATACCCAAAGTTTACTACCGTCCTTTTCAACTAATGAATAATCAAATTTTTCATTAACAGCCACAGCTATATTTCCAGGGAGTGTCCAGGGAGTTGTAGTCCAAACTAATAAATTTTCATCACTTCCTTCAATGGGGAGCTTAAAATAAATTGAAGCATGAACCACTTCTTTATATCCATCAGATTCAATTTCATGCTGAGAAATAGCAGTTCCACACCTGGGACACCAAGGAACAGAGTCATGTCCTTTATAAAGCCAGCCTTTTTCATTTACAACTTTTATAAAATTCCAGATTGCATAATTATTAGCGTCTGATGAAGTATGATATGAATTATCCCAATCCATAAAATAACCTAATCTCTTACTTTGTTCAGTTTGAATACTTGAGTATTTTTTAACTCTTTGCTTACAAAGATTTACAAATTTTTCTAAAGAGGCAAATTCATCTCCAGGAACTAAATTTAAAATATCCTTCTTGCTTCTTAAACCTAGCTCTTTTTCTACCTCTACCTCAACCCAAAGACCTTGTTCATCAAAACCATTCTGAAATCTGCCGGCAAACCCTTTCATATTGTGATATCTTTGCCAAACATCTTTTAAAGTTCTACCCCAAGCATGATGAACCCCCATAGGATTATTAGCAGTAATAGGGCCATCAAGATAAGAGAATTTTTTATCTGAATTATCATTTCTATGAAGATATTTTTCTACAATCCCCTCTGTATACCAATGGTCAAGCAACTCTCTTTCAAGAGCCGGAAAATCAACTTGAGAAGAAACACTTTTAAACTTACTCATAGGCTAAATTCTAGCATATTATTTAGGAGTAGCGAAGTCACAAGTATAAAAGCAGTTAGAAAATTTTTGTGTAGTACTAAAGCAAAAATTTTCCCACAATGAGGCTAGAAATAAACTAAATGTTACAGGAATACTAGCCGAATGGTACTTTTTACTGTGACGAGCTACAACTTTATCTGTTGCCGCGGAGAAATGCTGGGATTTCTAAATCTTCGTCTTCTTCCTTTATGATCTCTTCCTCAGCTCTCTCAGGTTCCTGAGTAGCTTGAACAGGGGCTTCTTCTTTTTCTTCAGGAGCCCAAGCACTAGACTGAGGTTGATTTTGAATTGAAGATGATCCTATCCCAGTACCAATATATTCCCTCAGCCTTCTTCTTGTCTCATCAAATCCCGTAGCTATAACAGAAATTTTAATTTGATCAAGCTGATCTTCTTTAATGGTAGCACCAAAGATTATATTAGCATCAGGATCAGCAGCCTGAGCAATAATTTGAGCAGCCTCATTAACTTCTGTCATAGAAAGATCAGGTCCTCCAACAATATTGAAAAGGACTCCTTTGGCTCCTTCTATTGAAACTTCAAGTAAAGGTGAGGCAATAGCCATTCTGGCAGCTGCTGCAGCCCTGTTATCTCCCCCTGCAACCCCAATACCCATCAATGCTGATCCTGCATTACTCATGATTGTTTTAACATCAGCAAAATCAACATTAATAAGTCCCGGCATAGTAATAAGATCAGAAATTCCCTGAACTCCTTGTCCCAAAACTGAGTCAGCCAATCTAAAAGCTTCCTGCAAAGTCATATTTTTTTCTACAGTTTCTAAAAGCCTTTGATTTGGAATAATAATTAAGGCATCAACCTTATCCTTAAGCTTCTCAATTCCATCTTCTGCAACCACCATTCTTCTTGTTCCTTCAAAAGCAAAAGGCTTGGTAACAACAGCCACTGTTAATGCTCCTGCATTTTTAGCAACTTGTGCAACAACAGGGATTGAACCGGTTCCTGTTCCTCCACCCATCCCAGCTGTTAGAAAGACCATATCAGCATCCCCTAAAACATCTTCCAATTTCTGAGTTGATTCCTCAGCAGCCTGCTTGCCAATTTCAGGATCTCCTCCAGAACCTAGTCCGCGTGTTAATTGCTCGCCAATTTGGACTTTTGTTGGAGACTGATTATTCATTAAAGCCTGAGCATCTGTATTAATCGCCACAAATTCTACACCCTGGATTTGCTGCAAGAGTATCATGGAGTTTAAGGAATTAGAACCACCACCACCCAAACCTACAACTTTAATCTTTGCAAATTTTTGTACATCAGGTTTTATGAGCATACATTCTCTCTGGGCAGAATATATCAGATATTTCTATCTAGGGCAAGAAGGACTTAACTGAACAAGTTCGCGAAATCGTTTTTACGGTAAAAACGATTTCACTAGTGCAATTCCTTTTTGTATCATACCGCGAAAAGGCATGCTTCCTGATAAAACAGGCAGACGCATTTCAGAACCAGAATCCTGAGAGGTTCCGTAAAGTATAAGACCTGCAGAAGAAGCAAAACTTGGGGAATCAATTTCCTCAATTAAACCTGAAAGTCCATCTATCTGGCCTAATCTTGCAGGAAAACCTAAGACATATTTAGCCTGCTCCAAAACTCCAATCGTTTGAGCACCTCCGCCACAAATAACTAAGCCTGATGGAATTTGTGTACCAAAACCACTTTTTTTAAGCTCCTTACCAACATATTTAAATATCTCCTGTAATCTAGGTCTTATTATTCCATCAACAACCGCTTTTTTAGATATTTTTTGAATGTCTTCTTCTATTCCTAAGGCTTTAACATCCAATACTTCATCCTCTTTTTTAGAAGGTTTAGGTCTATCTTCATCTTCTAAAGTACTTTGTGCAGCTATCGCGCTCTGCGCTAGAGCCGGTGATCTTTGAGATTTTCCTAAAGACAATTTTATTTTTTCAGCAGATTCCAAAGAAACCCGCAGTCCCACTGCCATATCTGAAGTTATATGTCTGGCTCCTATTGGTACAACTGAGGAATAAGAAACAGATCCATCAATAAAAATTACTACGTCTGTTGTCTCTCCCCCAATATCAACTAAAACTACTCCCAATTCTTTTTCTGTATCCGTTAGAACTGAAAGCGATGCTGCAATTCCGGAAAATACTAACTCTGAAACATCTATACCCACTTCCTGAACACATTTCACTAAATTTTTCATAGAGGTTGTGGAACCAGTTATTATATGTGTCTCTGTCTCAAGCCTAACTCCTGTCATTCCAATTGGATCTTTGATTCCTTCTTGACCATCAACAGTAAAGGTTCTAGGAATAACATGCAAAATTTCCCGGGACGAAGGAAGAGGTATGGCTCTAGCTGCATCATTAACTCTTTGGATATCACTGGTTTTAATTTCACCCTCCGGTTCTGAGACTGCTACAACTGCATGTTGGTTAACAGATTCTATTTGAGGACCGCCCATTGCAACATATGCATTCGAAATTGAATAACCTGCCATTCTTTCTGCAGCTTCAACTGATTCTGTAATAGCTTTTACTGCTTCTTCAATATCAACTACCTGATTTTTCCTAACTCCTTTAGAAACAGTAGAGGAAACTCCAATTAAATTTATTTTTCCATTTTCATCAATTGATGCTATAAGTGTTGCAACTTTTGATGAACCGACATCTATTCCGCAAATGATTTTGTCTTTGGCCATATTTCAAGTTTTCTTGGGGGCAAAACGCACTATGGGTTTATCAAACCTTAAATCGATAAACTCCAATATTCTTTCATCTATTTTAGCCTTCTCCAAGATCAGTTGTAAAGATGCAAGTTGTAAATCAATCTCATTATCTAGCCTGAAAAATACTTTAGGATTATCAACTTGTGGAAATACAATCAAATAATTATCCATAATCAGACTTGAGTTAAAATTAAGGTTAAATATTTTTACTCTTTCCAGTATCTTTAGACTGCTTATAATACTATTTTCCAATTTTCTACCCAAAAAAATTTCAACATCTTTTAAATAAATACTTGGGGTATTAATTTGTTCTAAACTTTGAGAAAAGACTACTCCATCCTTATCTACTAAAAAACCTTCAGCAGTTGCCGCAGAAGGGGTAGCGATTTGTTCAAGAGTTGATGCTGTTGACTCAAAGCTTGCTAAATTCGTCAATCTACCAATAGCTTCTCTTCCGAAAACTGAGAGCCTAATTTTACTTGGAAGTTGTTTTGAAAGCTCAACCTCTCTAATACAAATAAATTTATCCTTTATATTGTTTATTATTTTTGTAGTATCAAGAAATATTAGGTTTTGCCCCAAAACCCCTGATGAATTTTCTATATCTTCAGAACTTGCACAATTAACCTTATCAAAGCCTAGTTCAATTTTTTTAATTGCAAAAAGGTCGGAATTGAGTATTAAAATACTTAAGCCTATTGATAAAGCAAAACCTGCAATCCACAAAAATGGGATTAACTTAGAAAGCTTCCTTTTTCCAAACTGCCTCATATAATGATTATGCCAGAAGTAGGGTTTCCAAGGCTAGTCTTTTAGCAGCATCTACCTTAATAATTTTTTTGGCACCTAAAGCTTTTTTGTTTAAGCTATCTAGGTGTCTTAACATAAATTTTATATTTTCCATTAAAATGCTGGGTGACAACTTAGACTGCGGAAGCGTTTTTACAAGACCGAGGTCTTCGAAAAAGCGTGCATTTTCATTTTGCTCATCTTTATATAAATAAGGAATAGGAATTACTAATGCTGGTTTTCCAAGGTAAGCTAATTCTGATAAAGTATTTATTCCTGCTCTGGAAATAACTAAATCAGCTCTTGATAAAATTTCTCCATATTCATCACCAATCCATTTTTTAACCTGATAGTCTTCACTTTGTTTACTTTCCAGTCTTTCAAAATCCTTAAATTTACTATCACCTGTGATGTGAATTATTTTTGCAAGCTTAGTCAATTTATCTAAACATTCTTCTACTTTTTCATTTATTGTATGCGAACCTTGATTACCTCCTGTAATTAAAATCGTAGGCTTTTCGTTTCTTTTTGTGTTGCTTTGCTTTTGAGTAATCAAGGATCTAAGAGGGTTGCCGGTAACAATAGTTTTTTCATTAACCCTATCCTTATCAAGAAAAGAAAGGGCTACTTTATCAGCAAAAAGGGAACTAATTTTATTGGCAAGACCAGAAACTAAAGTTTGCTCATGAACAATAATTGGAATTGACAGAAGCCAACCATTGATTACTGTTGGAACTGCCACATATCCGCCAAAAGATAAAATCACATCAGGTTTTTCTTTTAAAACTATATAGAGCGATTGAATAAAACCAATTGGTATTTTCAAAAGTGATGGGATTGTATAGAGAGTAAAATCTTTTTGTAATCTTCCTGTTATTATTGGAATAAACTTCACTCCAAGTCTTGGCAAAATTTGAGATTCAACAGAAGACGATGAATCCCCCTCTCTGGTTGTCTTCCTTCCTATATAAATAACATCTACACCAGGTTGTTTTTTTAGTTCCTCAATAACAGCAACAGCAGGTGTAAAATGAGCACCAGTGACTAAAATTTTCATACGTTTGATTTAGAAATATTAAGCAAAATCCCCATTGCAGTCAAATTTGCAACCAAAGCAGAACCGCCATAAGAAATAAAGGGAAGAGGAACTCCGGTTAAAGGTAAAAAAGCTGTCATTGAAGAAATATTAATTACTGTCTGAATCCCAAGCCAGGAAGTTAATCCTAATGCTAAAATTTTTCCAAAATTATCACTGGAATCCTTTGCTATTTTTAAACCCCTTAAAATAAGGAGTACGAAAAGTCCAATTAGGAATGCTGCTCCCATAAATCCTAATTCCTCTCCTACAATTCCAAAAATAGAGTCTGTTGAAACTTCCGGAATATATTCATATTTTTGTCTGGAATGACCTAAACCCAATCCAAATAATCCCCCGGATCCTAATGCTATTAATACTTGTGAGATATGATAAGTAGATCCCTGGGGATCGGAAAAAGGATCCAAAAAAGCCGAAATTCTTTTTATTCTATAGCTTGATGTTGAAATTAAAACAAACAAAACTCCCAAAACAGCAGGAATTGATAGTAAGAAATGCCAAATAGGAGCCCCTGCAGCAAAATATATTAAAGTTGTTGTAGCTGCAAATACAATTGTTGAACCCAAATCTTTTTGTAATACAGCAGTCATAAACGAAACTGAGGTAACAAGAATTAAAAAAGGTATGAACCTCACCTTCTTTTCAAAAACTGCAGCCAAATAAATTACTCCAGTAAGTTTAATTATTTCTGCAGGTTGCACTGTAATCCCTCCAATTCTTAACCACCTGTGAGCTCCTCCTCCTGATACACCAAGACCCGGAATAAAAACTGCAATAAGTAAAACAAATGATCCTAAAACTAAAGGAAGTGAGTATTGTTTAAATTTTCTATAATCAAAGTGTGTAAAAAATAACAAAGAAGCTAATCCTAAGCTGACCCAAATTAACTGTTGTCTAATGTAATAATAACTGTCTCCAAAATCCTTTAATCCCTGAACAACAGAAGCATCATAAACCATGATGAGTCCGAAAATTACTAGAATAATAACTGTAAAAAAAAGAGTTAAATCAAAACCCTTTTTTTGCTGATGAAGAGACGGATTTTTTTTCATAATGAAACTAGAGCTTTGCTCATCTGGAAAGCAGTGCTATCCAAAGGCCAAATATTGCAAATAATCCTTGGGCTAACCAAAATCTTGTAACTATTTTTGGCTCTTCCCATCCAACATATTTAAAATACATATGGATTGGAGAGACTGGCAAAATTTTTCTTTTAAGGAATTTTTTGGATAGGATTTGAAGCAAAGATGAAGCAACAATTATTACAAACATCCCTCCGATTATTGCCAGAGCCAATATTTTCCCGGTTAAAAGCCCTACTACAGCTAGTGTTGCTCCAAAAGCAAAGGAACCAGCATCCCCCAAAAAAATTCTAGCTGGCCAGATATTAAAATAAAGAAAGGCAAATAAAGCCCCAATCCAAATACCTATAAAGGATGCTAGAGTTAGATCAAGTGATCGGGATGTTAAGGCTAAAAAAGCAAATAAGCAAATAAGCAAAAGGCCTGCTGACAAACCGTCTAGTCCATCAGAAATATTATAGGCATTGGCAAATGAAACTATTATAAAAGCGGCTAGAGGTATATACCAAAAATCAATTACAAAATTCCCAAAACCCGAGATGTATATATTATTTATTCCTGCCATGTAATAAAGTGCTGTAGCTATTACAAATGCAAGCAAGAATTGAACAAAAAGCATGATCTTTTTTCCAAGTCCTAAAAATTTTCCTGATCTTTTTGTCATAATCAGCTTAATATCATCTATAAGCCCTAAAACACCAAATGAAGCTAGTGTAAAAAGGAGTATATTGAGAGTGATTAGATCTTTTTGAGGATTAAATAAGCCATACCCCCCTGCCAGTAAAATCAGGACTATGATTATTAAAACTCCCCCTCCTGATGGAATTTTTATATCTGATTTCATCAGTTTATCGTGAATTGGTGTTTCAGATTTTTTTATTTCTGAAGAATATATTTGAAATTTTCTTTTTAAATAGTAAAGAAAATCTATGAAAGGAACCATACAAATAGATGTTAAGGCAAATGATAATAAAACTAATCCAAGAAGTTCAGTCATATTTTTTTAGCGATTCTTTTTACTACCTCATCTAATCTTACAGCAGGAGAACCTTTAATTAAAACTACATCCCCTTTTCCTAAGTTTTTTAAAAGTTTTCCTACGATTTGAGAATTTTGAAGATTTGATTCTACCCTCTCATCCCAAAATCCCAAACTTTTTAATTCTCCTTCAATGGTTTGAGCATCACCCTGACCTAGATAAATTAAATCAATTTTCTCTTTAAATATCTTTCGGCCAATTTGGCGATGCATCTCCTCTGAAAATCTTCCGAGCTCTCTCATTTCCCCTAAAACTAAAACTCTTCTTCTGGCTGGAACTTGCATTAATGTATCTATAGCTGCCTCAACAGCTGCAGGTGAAGAATTATAGGTATCATCAATAATAATCGAACCATTCGGACCAGACAATACCTGCATTCTGTGCTCGGATGGTTCAACTGATTCCAAAGCTATTTTTATTTTTGTTAGAGGAATGTTATTTAAAATTCCTAAAGTTGCTGCTGATAAAGCCGGGTAAATTTGATGGGCTCCTAACAATTGATAGTTAACCTTAACTCTCTCAACTCCTAAATTTAATTCAAAAGAAGTTGTGAAATTTTTAACAGAAATATTGCCTGCCCAAACAGTACAATTTTGATAGTCAGTTCCATAGTAGATAACTTCTCCTTTGCATTTCTTTGCAAGTTTTTTAGAAGCCGCATCGTCAAAATTAAGGATCGCTACCCCGTCGCTGCCCAGTTGTTCAAGGAGTATCCCTTCCTCTTCTATAATCTCGTCTAATCCTCCTAAAAACTCTGAGTGCACAAAGGTCAGTGTAGTAAAAATAATTGTTTTGGGTCTAACCAAAGAAAGATAAAATTCCATTTCCCCTTTATGTTCAATTCCCATTTCCAAAATTACTTTTTTAACTTTAGGAGTTACTTTTAATAAAGTTTGCGGTATATTTAAAATGGGGTCTAAATTAGGGTGAGTTGCAATTGTTTTAAACTTTGTGGATAGGACAGCCAAGCATGCACTAACCGAGGCAGTTTTTCCAACAGAACCTGTTATTCCAATAAAGTGGTCTTTTGAATAAAGTTTTGTGTATTGCCTTGCTAAATGTATTCTTGAAGAGCCAACTACATCCATACTATTCTACTCTTTCAATATCAGCCCCTAGGCTTTTTAATTTTCCTACAACATCCTCATAACCTCTCTCAATTAACTCAGCCTGATTAATGACGCTTTTCCCTCTTGCTATCAGTCCTGCTAAAACCAAGGCCATACCAGCTCTGATATCTGGTGTTTCTAAATTTCTACCTTTAAGTCTATCTGGTCCATATACAAATACTCTATGAGGATCAGCTAAAGTAACATTGGCACCCATTGAAATGAGTTTATCTATAAAAAACATTCTTGATTCATACATCCAATCATGACAAAGAGTAACACCTTTGCATTGGGTGGCTAAAACAATAGCCGCACTCATTAAATCTGTAGGGAAGCCTGGCCAAATATTGGTTGTAATTTTAGGTATAGCCTTCAGCCTTTCTGCACTAAATGTAACTTTATCACCATTTAAATCTACACTTATACCAAACCTTTTTAAGGGTTCCAAAACAGGATCCAAGTCTGTAGAATCCAAATTTTCTATAGTCACCTCTCCTCCGGTGATAGCAGCTGCCACAGCATAGGTTCCAATTTCAATGTAATCAATTCCAATTTTAAATTTTGTTCCTGAAAGTTTTTCTACACCCTGAATCTCTAAAGTATCACCACCTATTCCATCAATCTTTGCTCCCATTTGAACAAGCATTTTGCATAAATCTAAAATATGCGGTTCTTTTGGGCAATTCTTTACAATAACTTTCTTCTTCCCTAATGAGGCAGCTAAAATAATATTTTCGCAGGCTGTTACGGAAGATTCTGAGAGAAAAATTACACAATCTCCATTATTTCTTTCATCAGGAAAGCTTAAATTAAATTCTATATCATCCCTTTTTAAGGAAACCCCCAGATTTTTAAAGCACTCAAGATGAGTCTCTATGCTTCTTTGTCCAATAATATCACCCCCGGGGTGATAAAAATGCACCTTACCCATCCTGGCCAAAATTGCACCTACTAAAACCATAGACCCTCTAAGTTTTCCCATTAAATCTTGAGGTAAAGTAGTATGACTTATTTGATTTGTTTGAAGTTTAAGAGTAGAACCATCCCAGTTTACCTTAGTTCCTAATTTCTCCAGAATTTGAATTAAAACTTTTGTATCCCGTAGATTGGAAATGTTTTCTAATATAACTTCTTCATTTGTCAGTAATGCCGCCGCCACGCAGGGAAATACTGAGTTTTTATTGCCAGAGGCCCTAATTTTTCCTTCTAACCTTTTACCGCCTGTTACTATGTATTGCATTTATTTTGCTTTCACCCTGAAAACCGCTGATAAAACAATATGTTTTTTGGGATTCAGCTCTTCAGCACTAATTTGTTCAATATCAGATACTGAATCTAATATTTTAATACTTTTGACTGATGCTTGCAAAAACCTACTTAAAAATATATTCCCTCCAATACTACCAGGCAATCCTAAAAAACCCATCATTTCTAATTTCTGAGAATCTAAATATTCACAGAATTTGTTAATACTCACTCCTGCATCTACTTCAATTAGGGCTTCCTGAACTCCAATGCCAAACTTTGTAACCTTACCCTTAACAGAAATTGTTTGAATATTTTTAGTTCTATTTTTGATAACTATCCCTTCAAACCCGGCATCAGATATCATCATTTTAGAACCTGTCCCAAAAAGAAAGAAAGGGACTTTAAGCTCTCTGCACATTTTAATTAGTCTAGTAAGCTCAGTGTTGGTAAAGCTGACAAATAATAGCTTTGCAGGACCTCCAACCTTTAAAGCTGTGTATTCTTTTAATGATTCATTAGCCTTAAATCTATCTGTACCAAAAGAATCAATAATTAATTTGAGTTTGGAATCCATGTTAAAGCAGAGCTTTTTGCACTTCCTCAAAATCAGACCAGGGAATCTCTTTCCCATCTATATTCATAGACTTCTCATGTCCTTTTCCAAATATTCCGATTGTATCTCCCTTTTTTGATAGTTTATTAATAGCAAAATAGATTGCCTTTTCTCTATTTTCTTCTACAAAAAAATTAATTCCTTCTCTTGCTCCTGCTTTCAAAGCTCCTTCTGTTATTTTTTGTTTTATAATTTTCCATTGACCTCTTGGGTCAACAGATGTAACCACAACAATGCTGGATAATCTTTGAGCTATTTCTCCCATCATTTTTCTTTTTTCTTCATCCCTAAAACCCTCACAGCCTATCAGGGAAATCAGCCTCCCCTTGGTTTGAGATTTTAATGCCTTTAGGGCCTGTTCTAATCCATTTGGGGTGTGGGCAAAATCAATCACAATTTTTATCCCTTTGCTATTTTTTACCTCCTGCATTCGACCGGAAAGGCCCTCAAAATTTTCCAATACATTTCTTGCTATCTTTTTGTCAATGTCCAATACAAAAGCAGTCGCCATAGAGGCCAATGCATTCTCGATATTGTAATCACCAGGAATTTTTAATTTAAGCTTAGCTTCTTTTTGATTAACATCTCCTTTTATTAAACCAAATGTAATAACTTTTCCGGAAACTTTTTCCTTTAGGTTTTCGTTTACAACAGACTGTCTCACATTTTTCAAGAGCTTCAATTTTGTATTTAAATAGTTTTCAAAAGTTTTATGATAATCCAAATGCTCATGAGTAATATTGGTAATTACTCCAACATCAAATTTTATTCCCAAAAATCTATATTGATCTAAGCCATGAGAAGTTACCTCCAAAACAATATACTTATCCCCGGCTTTCACAGCAGTTCTCGCAAATTTTTGTATCATAAATGGATCAGGTGATGTTACATGAAATCCTGTATCATAAGATTTACTACCCACTACAGCATTGATCGTGGAAACCATAGAAACTTTTTTCCCAGCACCTTTTAGAATCTGATAAATCATATTAGTGGTGGTGGTTTTACCATCAGTACCAGTAACTCCAATAACTGTTAATTTTCTGGTTGGAAATCCATAAAATAAACTGGCTAAGAAAGCCTTAGGGTAATGATAAAAGTTATTAATAAACGATTGCGGCAGAAGAGAACGAAGTAAGTTCATCATCGAAGCTAATTATACCTCATTCTGAAGGAGCTATTCTAAAGTAAGTAAAGAGCTGTTTGGCTATCTCAAAAAAGGTTGGTGCTGCTGTCTCTGATCCAAAGATAGAGCTTGAGGGTTCATCATATCTAACCAACATGACAAATTTAGGATCATCTGCCGGGGCAAATCCAACAAATGAAGCAATTGTTTTATTGGCATCATAATGGCCTGCCACAGGAATCTGTGCAGTTCCAGTTTTTCCTGCTATCTTAAAGCCTTTAGGTTTTGCAAATTTTGCTTCACCATCATTTACTGCCGCTACCATCATTTCTTTAACCATCTGAGCAGTTGGCTCTTTGATAACCTGCCTAATTATTTTAGGATTAATTTCAAAACTTCCTTCCTCATCTGTAATAGTTTTTACAATATGCGGCTCCATCAAATATCCTCCATTGGCAATTGCTGAAACAGCCCTAACCATCTGGATTGGGGTAACCGCAATTCCCTGACCGAACGATGCTGTTGCCAAGTCTATTTCTTTAAAAGTCTCTTTAGACCTTATTTCCGGAGAAAATTCATCCTGCAAATCAATATTAGTGGAACTGCCAAAGCCAAAATTTTCCAAATATGAATAAAATTTATCTATGCCTAATTTTTTTGAAGTAAATACCATTCCGGTATTATCTGAATGAATAATGACATCTGTCATAGTGCTTTCAGGACGGTATTGGTTATTCCAGGTGCGAATTGTAAATCCACCCAAAGAGATGGGACCCGCACATATATCACACTTTGTATCTGGTTTTAAAACATCTTCATTTAAGGCAGCAGCCATAACTAATACTTTAAAAGTTGAACCTGGTTCATATTGATCAGCTACTATTGGATTTTTATAAAATTCTTTAGGAAAACTTGAAAACTTCGCAGGATCATAATTAGGCAGCGAAGCCAAAGCCAAAATACCTCCTGTTTTAGGATCCATAACTACTGCTGATGCAGCTTTTGCACCGTATTTTTCAATGCCTTTTTTCAAAGCAGTTTCTACAATAAATTGAATAGATCTATCAATATAAGTTTCTAAATTCTTTCCATTTTTAGCATCCGAGGTTAAAAAATTACCAATTAAAATCGGCAATCCCATCGCATCCTTTTCATGACGTATTAAACCGGAAATTCCTTTTAATTCCCCATCATAATATCCTTCTAAACCAAAATAACCTTTATTGCCTCCCCTGCTATCAGAACCTACAAAACCTAAAATATGAGCAGAAGAAGATCCTTCAGGATAAAATCTATTACTTCCTAAATCAAATCCTACTCCTTCTAAATTTAAGCCTTCAAGCTTCTTCTTTGTCTCAAATGAAAGCCCTCTTTCTAGAGAAACCCAGAATAAATCCTGTGATAGTTTATTAATAAATTCTTTTGCCAGAATATCTATATTTTCTTCTCCCCCGACCAGATTCCGAGCAAGCAAATACCCAGTTTCTACCTTTTTTTCCTTAGAAATTAATTTAGGCTGTCCAAAAAGAGAAAATGAAGGATTAGAAGAAGTCATCAAAAAACCATCACTAAAAAAAATATTTCCTCTTAAAGCAGCCACCCTGACATCAGTAAAATGCTGTTCCTCTGCCTGGGCTTGCAAGAACTCTGCTCTAACAACCTGCCAATAAAATAATCTTAAAATGATACAAAGAAAGAATAAAAGAAAAAAAGATTTAATCCAAATTATCCGCATGTTTAACGGATATATTGTATACTCTGGGAGACAGAAAAGCCAAGTTCTGCGGATCTAGATGCAATATTTGAAAGAGAAGCTTTCTTTGCAATTTCATTTTTAAGAATTTGATTTTCCATTTTCAGATTCTTTTCTGAAAGAGATAATTTTTCAAAACTTTCACCAAAAGCCACAGCTGTATTACTGGCCCAAATCTCAATTATTGTCAGCATAAAAAGTCCTAAAATGCTTAGGATTATATATTTTTTCGGAAATTTATTTTTATTCTCTTCTGTGTCAAATGTTTTTATAATCGTCATACGATTTCAAGCTCCTGCCTCAAAAATCCTCAACTTGGCTGATCTGGATCTGGGATTTTCTAATACTTCTTGTTCGCTTGGAACAATCGGTTTATCAGTTATAATCCTACCCAGTCCTTCCTCAGCCCATCTTTTAAACGCAAATTTAACAATCCTATCCTCAAGTGAATGAAAACTAATAACAGCAATGTAACCATTTTTTTCTATTTTATCCTTTACTTTATTTAAACCTTCTTCTATAGCGTTTAACTCATCATTTACAACCATTCTTAAAGCTTGAAACACTCTGGTGGCAGGATGAATTTTTTCTCTTCTTCCTACTGCCCGTTCTATCAAATTAGCCAACTCCAAAGTCGTACTAAACGGCTTTATTTGACGGGCGAGCACCAAAGCATTACCCAAACGCTTAGAATATTTTTCTTCACCCAAGTTTTTAAATAATTCATATAATTCCTTTCCAGATAAGTTATTAACTAAATCTAAAGCCTGAATCTCTAAAGTAGGATCCATCCTCATATCTAAGGGTCCATCCTTAGAAAAAGAAAAACCCCTTCCGGGGCTCATCAGTTGCAAACTGGAAACCCCAAGATCAAAAATTGCACCTGCAAATTTAAGACCAGCGTCCGTTTGCTGTATTAAAATATCAAAATCCCTAAAATTACCTTGTAAAGGTACGAACTTGCTCTTATCTATACCTTCTTCCTCAAACCTCTTGCTTACCCTCTTTAAAGCCTCTGGATCACAATCCACTCCAACAACTCTTCCTCCTAGCCTTAAAATCTCAAGACTGTGACCTCCATCCCCAAGGGTACAATCTAAATACCACCTATCTTTTTCAATCCTTAAAGCCTCTATTACTTCTCTCAGAAGAACGGAATCATGATACCCTTCCATAAACTCCTTCCATTTCTTTTAAGTACTTTTCCCACAATTTATTATTCCAAATCTCAAAATGATCACCAGCACCAATAATTACAATTTCTCTTCCCACTTTGGCGTAAGTCAGTAGGGCAGACGGTATGACGAACCTTCCCTGTGCATCTAACTCTACTGGCACGCTTGCTGAAAACATATATCTCCTTAGGGTTCTACCCCGTTCTTCTGTATTTGATATTTCAAACTGCTTTTCTGCCTCTATTTTCCATGACTTCAGGTCATAACCAAAGATGCACTCTTCAAACCCCCGGCTCAGAACAACCTCCCTACCGGTTATCTCATCCCGCATCTTTTTTGGCAGAATTACTCTTCCTTTGCCTGTGAATTTAAGTTTATACTCGCCCAAAAACATGAAGACATCTTCTTTCTGGGCAGAATATTACTAGGTTTTCACCTTATTTCACCATCTATAACCATTTTCCGCCATTTAACAATGTCTTGTCAAGAGGGAATTTTGAGGAAAAACTTCTAAGAAGTAGCGAAATTACGAGCACAAAAGCAGTTAGAAAATTTGTGTGCAGTACTAAATCACAAATTTTCCCACAATGAGGCTAGAGATAACCTGTATGTTTGAGATTTACTAGCCGAAGGGTGCTTTTTGCCGTAATGAGCTACTTCCCAACTAACACTGCAAAGATGCCTGCACCATCTGCCGTAGCAGAAAACTTTGAGCCTTCAACTTTAGTATCTAGCTCTGTCCAATCATTTCCATTATGCCTATAAAGTTTAGCTCCATCTCCTGGATTTTCCGCCAATTCTAAGCTTATATCTCCCCCTGGCAGAGATTTAGCTAAAGGAACATTTAAAGAATAAACTTTACCAGAAATAATTTTGCCTGAAGGCAGCTTAGGCACCCCTGTTAAGTCATTAATTATAGAAAATCCAACATTGGAGAGTGTTTGCCTATCAGCAGAAGTAGTGTAGATTAAATGTCCATCTCCAGATGTCAGTTTGCCCAAAGCCACATCAGGCTTCTGCAAATGCCACTGGGTAATCATCCTATATACTTTCTTGCCTTTTGTGATATGTAGTGTCAAAGTTCCATTCTCTACACCCTGATCATATTTACAAACATTCTTAGAACAAGTTCCAAATAAAACTTCTTGTTCATATTCTCCTTTTTTATCTTCTGTATTGATTGTCCCTGATACTCCCCTGTCTATACTGCCTGCCGCCCCTTCTTCTCCATCCTCAGAGATCTTTCTGCCTGTAACTATAGTCTCATCAACATTGCTGGTATAAGCTAAATCATAGGAGATCGCATCATAAGAAGAGGTTCTTTTGACAGTTAGAACTAAAGCATTTCCATCACGTCTTGGGGATAGGAGAGCATAAGGACCTTCTGCATCAAAGTTTAGATCAACTTCTTCAATAGGCCCTTTGCTGGAATAATTTTGGAAAACAAAGTAGCCCCCAAAAAGAAGTAAAAATAAGACTCCAACTAAAATGACAGTCTTTTTGTGGACTGTCAAAAGCAGTTTCACGTTTTGATTCATATCAAAAGGCAAGGTTCTGCGAGCACGAAGTGCGAAGCAGGTCCTTCATTTTTCCAGCTATTTAATCTTATCATTAAGATATGCCCTTAAGTCAACTATCTTTACTCTTTCCTGCTTGGCACTATCTCTATCACGAACTGTGACCGCTTCATCTTCCAAACTGTCAAAATCAACTGTGATACAAAATGGTGTTCCTATCTCATCTTGAGCAGCATATCTTTTACCAATATTACCTCTGGCATCCCAAGCCACCATGAAGTTTTGTTTCAAATCCTCAACTAATTCAGGTTTATTAGCAAGCAAAGGAAATACAGCAGCTTTATATGGCGCAATCTTTGGAGAAAGCTTCAAATAAATCCTCCCTTGCCCTGACTCTCCATGAGAGGGCGTGTTGCCTGTCGAAGGGTCTTCTGTATATGCATCAATAAGTAAAAATAGTGTTGATCTGTCTACTCCAGCTGAAGTTTCTATATCCCAAGGAATAAACTCTTCCCCTGTTTCTGGATCCCTAAATTTCATATCCTGACCAGAATGTTCCATATGCCTTGAGAGATCCCAATCACCCCTGTGATGTATACCCATAAATTCACTCCAACCAAATGGGGCATTATATTCAATGTCACACGCAGCTTTGGCGTAGTGAGCCCTTTCCCCTTCTGCATGATCCCTGAATCTTAAGTTTTCTTTTTTCATTCCCAAGGATAAATAAAAATCCATTCTATTTTGCTTCCAATATTCAAACCATTTATTTCCCTCTTCAACTTCTGGCCTTATATAAAATTGAACTTCCATTTGTTCAAACTCTCTTGATCTAAAGGTAAAATTTCCAGGCGTTATCTCATTTCTAAAAGCTTTACCAATTTGAGCAATACCAAAAGGAATCCTAACTCTTGTTGAATCTAGCACATTTTTAAAATTAACATGAACTCCGTTAGTAATTTCTCCTCTTAAATAAATTTCTGATTGTTTGCCTTCTAATACCCCAAGGTAAGCTTTAACTAATAAATTAAACTGTTGTGGCTCTGTCCACTCAACTTTCTCTTTGTGAGAAGCAGCATGTTCTTCAATTTCATCAATCTTATCTGCCCTAAACCTTTGGTTGCAGACTTTACATTCAATCAATGGATCAGAGAAGGCCTCAACGTGTCCTGATGCCACCCAAGCCTTAGGATTCATCATAATAGCAGCATCCACTCCTACAATATCATCCCGTAGTTGGACCATCTCCTTCCACCAAAGATCTTTAAGATTCTTTTTTAAAAGAGCTCCTGTAGGTCCATAGTCCCAGGTTCCTCCTAAACCACCATAAATCTCGCTCCCAGGATATATAAATCCTCTGCGTTTACAAAGAGCCACAATTTTTGACATTAAATCATCTGCCATATTAGTCGTCACTGCGAGCGAAGCGAAGCAATCTCCTAGACTTCAATTGACCCTCAATGGTTCTTTCTAAATGATATCTTAATACCCTCTCAAGTTCCAGAGCCTGTTTTTTATCTATCTCAATCTTCTCAATTTCATCCCAGTTTGAATTAACTAATTTCACAATTAAAGGATCTTTAAAATCTGCAAATCCTAAGTTTGTTAAAATCTTTGCCTCAAATGCTCTAATAAAAATTTGTCTTGGATTTCTTTCCAGTCTCTTTAAACAATTTACTAAATGCTCATAAAGAAGTCTATTCTCCTGATTCTCTGCAGTTAATTTATCTATTAGTTCGATAATATGAAAGGCCACTGTGGATAAAGTTAGATCTGATTTTAGTTTTTCAAAATTCTCTATGCCTTCTGCTTCAGTTAAAATAGGCATTCCTCTTCCCTGATATAAAAATAGGATAACTCTATTTAGAAGTTCAACATTCCCAGCACGGCGGGAAGTAATTCTTCTGACTCCTTTGGCAACAATAGAAATTTTACCTCTTTGTAAAGTAAATACAGTTAAAATCCTATCAGCTTCCCCAAAATTTTTTCTCTTAAGAATAATGCCTTCTGTCTTAAACCCTCTCATTAGGGAATTTTACTCTTACCTTTTTATAAGCACAACCCTGGCGGGGGAGCCGTCACCATCTTTGATTTTTAAAGGTAAACAAATTAATTCGTACTCCCCTGGCTCTATGTTTTCTAGATCTAATCCTTCAACATTCACCACACCAGCACTCAGCAAAGTCACATGTACAGGATGTCCTGGATTCTTCTCTTTTTCTATCCCTAAAAAATCTATCCCCACTAAATTAATTTCCTTTTCTGCTAAGAATTTAGCCGCCTCTGCTGATAAAGATACATATTCCTCAGGAAATGTTGACTGCTTCATTAATTTATAGTTTCCTGTTTTTAACAGTATTCTGTCCCCTTTTTGTACTTCACCAAGATCCTCAGGTAATATTTCCAATCTTCCAATATTTGTTAAGTCTAAAACTTTACAAGAACCTATTAATTTCTCAAGTGGAATTTGATCAACTCCATTCCCTCCTGCTACAAAATGATTTGGGGCATCAACATGAGTACCTGTGTGAGTAGTTAGTTTTAAATTAGACTGCCCATAACCATCCTTCTCAACTATGGCAAATCTATCCACTTCAGCAGGAGAATCCCCCCTCCAAACCAACATGGAATTTTGAATTGTTAGAGAAATATCAAAAAATTGCATTAGATGTCGAATTTAAATTCTTTGTCCATATCCAATTTAAAATCAGCTTTCCCCGAACCATTAATTTTAATCTTGTAATGATGATCTTTTGCACCAGGCTGTTTCTGAATCATAAGTTTATAATCATCTTTTGGATTATATGGAGATTCATATTCTACTTCAAGCTTCCTGCTATTTTGAGGTCTGACAGTAATAAAGGCCTCAATGACACTTTTTCCCAACTCATCTTCTGTCTGCCTTACTCCATCCTCTGAACCTTTGCCTTGAATTAATTTACTACCCTGAGGAACATAAAGCCTTACAAAATCTCTGTTTATACCATTAAGCCAAATGTTAAATCCTTGAGGATTTTTATATTCTATTGTGATTTTTTTAGTGACTTTGTTATTTTTTATACTGATATCCTGAGTTACTGTTTGTTCAACATATAGGTTGGATTTGCCTCCTGCAAAATTAGCATCATTGATATGTAGATAATCTCCATCATATGATTTTACCTCCCCTGTCCAATTCAATTTAGACAATGCATTTTGCAAACCAGTATCTTTCATATAGAAAATTACATGCTTATGATTGGCCAATCTTGCTATTGTTTCAATAAGTTGAGGCAGTTTTTCAACATCAGCTCCAATAGACCTTGCTAAAATCTGCTGCATTAAAACTCCTAAAATTGCTTTTCTGTCCTGCTCCCCTTTTTCAATAACTTCAGCATAATTTTCTAACTCATAAATAACATTCGGGCAATTACACCTTTTATCTATTTCCGAAGTATAGCTAGTTCCATAAACCTCTATAGGACCTGTCACCTCAATCAACTCCTCCACAACTTGTGAATCAATAAACATAATTCCATCAAAAGGAAAACCTGCGCCCAACATCTGATATATTCTTTCAAATTCTTTTGCAGAAGTTGGTACATCTGGAGAAAGATTAGAATCTCTCATGCTCCAGGCAGAACGAGGCTTACCTGTAACTTCAGGCAGGTATTTAACTAAAGGAGCCGGAGGAGATAAAGGACAAATTTTAGATCTGCAAGTTGCAAGCAATCTTTCATCCAATCTGTATATATCATCAGAAGTTGTAGTATCTACCTGACCATTATTTATAGAAAGCGTTGCAAAAGCTGTTAAGAATCCTCCTGTTGGCCGTATTTCTTTATCATTTTGAAAAAGCATAAAATAGTTTTTTGAAGATGGTATACCTAAAGCCTGTGGGGCCAACCTTAAAGCATCTCTGCCTTCAGAAACAGCAACAGACGCACCTATGATAAAGTTCTTGGCCACTTCCAAATTTGCTTTTAAATCTTTACCTGCTATCTTTTCAGGATATTTATTAACATCAATATTCTTCACCTGATCAGCTGCTTTTTTGAAATTTTTCTCAACCTTATCTAAATGGGGAAAGGATTTATCTAAAATTTTAACAACCTGAGTTACTCTATCAGGTCCACTTTTGGGGTGACCATCAAACCCAAGCTCCTGAGAGTCGGAGGACATATTCTTCAGAAGAGTTTCAACAGCAGTTAAATCTTCTGCTCCAGCGCCCACAAATCCTTTAGCATCCCCATAATATCCTCCTAAAAATGGTACTATCCTAAGCCAAAAAAGAAATCCTAAAGATATATTTGCCTGCTGCAAAGCCCCTTTTGTAGCTTTTACTTCATTCTGAAGCTGATCAAAATTCTGAGCCTTATAAGCGGCCACAATCCCTTTACTATGACTGGCAGCAGAGCTTAGTCCAAGAAATGCAAAAATTGAAGGAATTAATAAAGCTATCAGCAAAATCCCTAAAACAACCAATACTCTCCTTCTGTTTTTATTTGTAGGTAATTTTCTTGAATAGCCAAATTTTATTGAATTCATCTAAACAGCTCCTCTTCCAGAAATAACAGCTGGGATAGTCTTCAGCATAATCAGAAAATCATAAAAAAGTGATTTTTTCTTGATATACTCTGCATCCATCTTAACTCTTTTTTCAAAATTAATCTCAGATCTACCGGACACCTGCCAAAGCCCCGTAACTCCAGGTTTACCTGATAAAATAATCTTAACAAATTTGCGAGAGGTAGGATATGCCTTTTGCTGCTCCTCCAATTCATAAGGATAATATGCCCTTGGCCCCACTAAACTCATATCCCCTTTTAAAATATTTAGAAATTGAGGCAGTTCATCCAAAGAAAATCTGCGTAAATATTTACCAAATCTAGTTATTCTTGGATCATCAAATATTTTATAGCTATTTTTTTTATATTCTTCCAAAAGTTTTGGATTTTTTCCTAAGATTTCGTGTGCATCTTTAACCATAGACCTGAATTTATAAATTCTAAAGAGCTTTCCGTCTTTACCGGCCCGCATTGGAGTATCAGCTAGCACCGGTCCCTCGGAATCCAACTTTATAGCAATCGCAACAATAATTAATATTGGGGACAAAATTATTAACCCTAGAGTCGAACCAATAATATCCACAATCCTTTTTAGGAAATCATACATAGCCATTACTTAGTGTACAACAAAGATGCAACAATTTGCCTAAAGTCACTTATAAAATTATTCTTACTAAAACGTTTTGCATTATTTTTACAATTCTGTAGATCAATTTTTATAGAATTCAATTTATGCATAGCTTCTTTCAAAGACTCGATACTTTGTTTTTCAAAAAATACTCCTGTTTTACTATCTATTATTGTTTCCAGGCTTCCCCCTTCTTTAAATGCAATAACTGGCTTTCCTAAAGCCTGTGCCTCAAGAGAAACTATACCGAAATCCTCAACCCCTGGGATTATAAGCGCCTTACACCCGGATAGTACTAAAACAACCATCTCTTCAGATAAATTTCCATCAATAATCCTTAAATCCACTCCAATCTGCCTGCAGGTTTCCACAGCTAAATCAAATCTTTTATATTTACTAGGTCTCCCAGCTAATACAAAATATTCTCCATCAAAAGTTTCAACATTTTCAAATCTTTTTAGATCAACGAATGGATACAAAACCTTGCTGTTTTCGTTATAGACTTTTTTAATCCTTGTCTTGGCGTTTTCGGATCCTGCAATAAAAAAATCTACTCTCTTAGCCCAAATTTGATCAAAATTTTTAAGTGTATTCATAAAGATTTCACCTATTCCAAAGTTTTCTGAATCGGAAAAATGCCACAAAAACCTGGGGGGTGTATGACAGTAGCAAATATGCACAGTCTTAGGTTTGGTGATAATACATTTTGCAAAACGAGTGGTGTTAGATATAACTAAATCATATTCGTCAAAATTGAATTGCTCAAAAGCTATTGGGTATAGGAAAAAAAGTGGTTTATACAAAGATCTCCACCATGGAATTTTTTGCAAGAAAGAAGTGATAATTTTTTTCTTTCCAAACCTCTTATTTAATTCTTTATTGGATTTATCAAAAACAGAAGTATAAATTGGGGCGTCTGGATAAATTTCACAAAGCCCCTCCAAAACTCTCTCTGCTCCTCCCCACTGGACTAAATCATCATGAACGATTGCTACTCGCATATACCTCCAATGTTTGTTCAGCCATTTTTTTCCAACTGAAAAGTTTAACTCTTTTCTTACCATTTTCAATTAATTCTTTTCTTAACTTCTTTGAATTTAAGACCTGTGAAATTTTATTAACCATATCGTCTGAATCATTTGGATTAAAATATAAAACCGCATCTCCCCCTACTTCCGGCAAACTGCCTAACCTTGATGAAACAACTGCAGTTCCTAAAGCCATAGCTTCTAATATTGGTATTCCAAATCCTTCCTCAAAAGATGGTTCTACATAAACATCAGCTTCTTTGTAAAGAGTGACTAATTTTTTATCAGGAACAAAACCCGTATACAGAATATCACTGTGTTGGTATTTCTCAAGTAACTTCCTCCAGAAATAACTATCTTTCCCTGCTAGTACTAACTGCAAATATTGATATTTTTTTCTTAAGATCAAGAAAGCTTTAATAAGCCCTTCTACATTTTTATGGGGGTGAGCATTTCCTACAAAAAAAATATAAGGTTTCCTAACACCATCTGGCAATTCTCCACCTTTAGCTAGTAAGCTATCTTCTACTCCCTCTGCTGTAACTGTAATTTTTTGACTATTTATTTTCCAGTCATTTATTAATTGTTTTCTAACATATTCTGAGGGAACTAATATTTGAGATGATTTATTTACTGCATGCTTAAAAACTGTTCTATATCCCAAGGTTTTTAGTTTATAAATAAGAGGACCATGAGTTGTAGAATGCTCCATATTAAAATGCTGATGTATTAGATCATGAATAGTTACAATAAAGTTATTCTTATAAAAAATAGGGAAATTAAAATGAGGGAAATGAACTAAATCTAAATTGTATTTTTTTAAAAGGCTGGGAAACTTAACTTGTTCAATAAATCCATACCACTTAAAATCTGCCAAGACTTTTTTAAAATTTTTTGTTTCTGTAAATTTCTCATAATCTTCTTTCAGTAAAAAAATAAAATACTGATTTTGCTTATCCAAGTCCTTAAGATTTGAAATTAGATTTCTTATATATCTACCTACCCCTGACTCATTCAAAAATCGCCCATCAATGCCGATTCTCATACTCGAAAGTCGTTTAGACTTTCTCCCCTCCTAGATCTTCATAGATTCTGCTTAACTTTTTAGCTATTGGATCCCAATCATATTTTTCCTTTACCATTTTTTTGGCGTTATCAGCGATTTGCGAGTAAAGCTTTCTATCTTTCAGTAGCTGCAATACTGCATCTGCAATCTCTTTTGGAGTATTTTTTATTAACACATCTTCCCCATCTTTTGCATCTGTTCCTCTTATACCAATAGAGGTTGTTATAACAGGCAATCCTGAAGCAAAAGCTTCAAAATTTTTATAGCGTGTTCCCCCCCCGCCATATATCGGTGCAACTAAAATTGAAGCTTTTTGGTAAACCTCTCTTACGTCCTTAACTTCCTCAACTCTTACATCCTCTGATTCCAATTTAGGAAAAAATTCTTTCGCATCTTTTCCTATTATCCAAAGTCTAGCGTTTTTTATTTTCTCCTTTATCAAAGGCCATATTTTTTCATACAAAATACCTACTGCTTCTTTATTTTGAAGCCAGGTAAAATTACCAAGATACAATATAGTTGGAATTTTGGATTTTTCTGCAATTTTTTGACCAAAGTAGGAACTATCTACTCCATTAGGAACAATATCGCAATCTAAACTGGCAATTTGAAAAAGCATTGATTCTCTATCATCATCTGACATAGCAACTACTTTTTTAGCTTGCCTCCAATATTTAAGCTCCCAATATTTCATCTTTGCGATATCCAAATACAACATGTGTTTTAAAAAAGGGATTTTAAAAGAATCGGCAAAGTGTTTATAAACTAAATATTCTATTGTCTGTTCAACCAAAAGAATCGGTATATTGGTTTTGGGGATATGCGGCATAACATAAAAAGTTTCAGCATGAATAAGATCAAATTTTTCTTCTTTCAGTTTTGTTTCAATTACTTTTCTCTCTCCTTTTGCCCAATTTCTAACAACTAGAAATGGGTAGAAGGACAATCCTGTTTTCAAGATATTTTTAACCGTCCAAGGTTTTTCTGATCTATTAAAAACACTTACTTGTTTACAATATTTTTCTAGTTCTCCAACATATTTTCTTTCTGCATCGTTTTTCACTAAACAAAAAAGTGTAATTTCATGACCCAAAGAAGACAAACGTTTGATTAAATTATATGATCTGGTTTGTCCGCCAGTCAGCAAAGGATACGGTAAATACGGAGTTAACATTAATACCTTCATTATGGCTCCAAATCTTTATCGTTAAAATCTTTTTTTACTTTTGTTAAGTCGACAATAACAAATTTAGGATTTTCTTCAATTGCATAAAAATGCCTTAAGACCCAATTGGTCTTATCGTCATAATTCGGTGATATATAATAACTTACTCCAAAATCGGCAATTAAATCCTTTATGGAGGTTGGTACAAATGGAAAACCTTTTCTATTGGTCTGATATAAAAATGCGCTGTCTCCATTATAGGGAGCCAAAACTATAGCGTCCTTTGGTAAAATCTCATCTGCTTTCTTTCCGGCTTCTACAATTACAGGATTATTAATTTGATAAAGGCCTTTAACTTCTTTATATCCAAAGTAAATTGAAAGTGTATATAAAATTAGGGCCAGAGAAATTGTAAATATTCTGGGGACAAAATTATTTTCTCCCCGTGTAAGTTTTAAAAAACCTGCTGAGAGCAAAACTGCTGCTACAGGCACAAATAACACCTGATAATAATCATGCCTGACGTTTCCTGTTGCAAAAATTGCAAAATACAAGAAAATGGAAAGGGCCCAAAAATGAAAAAAATAGTTTCCATTTTTCGGTTTTAAAATTAGCCCCAAAGTAAATAAAACCAACCCTGTGGCACCTAAAATTTCCCTACCCATTCTTTCGGAAACAATCCACCACCAAAATGCAGGACGGAAACGGATCCCATCGCTGTTTAATAGCCAGGATGATGCTGGTATACCCTCAGGCTGCTGCAATATCCAAAGCCGCCAAAATATAAAAGGTAAAAATGCTAAACATGAAAATATTAAAAATCTTTTTAGGGCTTTTTTCTTTAAACTTAAATATAAAAGCGGTAAATAGAAAAATATCGCCCAGGGTTTTATTAAAAAGGCAATCGAGGTAAATACAAAAGCCAATATAAGATTTATTTTTGTATTTTTTTCTATCCATTCAGATGAAAAAAACATCATACTTAAAGAAAAAAATACAAAGGTCGGTTCAGGAAGAGTTGTTCTTGAAAAGAATACATTATATGGAAGGATTGCAAAAGTGAGAGCTGACAAAAAAGCCGTTGTCTGATCCCAGTATTTTTTAACTAAAAAGTATAAAACAGCGGTTGACCCCAAAGAGAAAAATACTGAAACTAACCTGTGATACATATCTTCAATACCAAAAAATAAATAGAAAGGATAAACAAAAATATTATAAACAGGAAATTCTACAAAGCGAAATCCTAAAGGATTAGCTACCGGAAATTCTGAAATTGCAGACATATCGTCAAATTTAGGCAAAAATGGATTAAACCCGTGTTTTATGAAATTTCTGGTAACAGCTGCTGTATCTGCCTGTCTCCATGAATGCCAATCAGCAATTGGACTATCAATCTTCCAAAGCCTAAGCACAAAAGCTAGAAGTATAATTAATCCTAATAAAAAGAATTTTCTTAAAATACTCATTTATTCCTTATTAATCCAATATTTAATCCTAAAATCATCCACAATAATGCAGCTACTTTCGAAGCTTCAAAAACATCAATAAAAACACTATTAATCAAAAAGACTATTATTATAGAAAGACTGCCTGCAGAAAAAAATCTAATAATCTTTTCGTCGCTCTTTATTCCTTTATATATTGTTTTCCAAATCGATAGTAGAACTAAAATAAATGCTGTTGTTCCTAAAATTCCCACTTCACCTAAAGATCTCAAAAAATCATTATCAGTGGCTATTCCTAAAGATGCATATCCTGTTCCTAAGAATGGGTTTTTCAAAAAGGCATTCACTGCTCTTGGCCATTCAATATTCAGCCTTATCTCAAAGGATCTATAAACACCCAAATCCGTGACATTTATTGGCTCCCCAGGGGCTATATCTATAGGTATTCCGGCTGTAGGACTTGCAAAGGACGCACCGGTGGCAGAGCGGCTTGAAATTCTGTAATACAAAGTTGGAATGTTTAATTTATTTTCCAACTGCTGATTTAAATTTCTTCCTTCATATCTTTGTCCTAAATCCAGTAAATTTATAGTGACTGTAGAAATAAACCTATCTCTAAGCTGGGAAGGGTAAACTGCAATAGCCATAGCAATTATCACAAGCAGTAATAAGTATTTTTTCTTTTTGGAAAGAATTAGCGCAGCAATCAATCCAACGAATGCAGCAATAAATGAAACTCTGGCCGCAGTCATCACTAAAACAAGAGTAGAGACTACACCTAAAATTAAAAACATTGGCTTAATCAATTTTCTAAAGGCAAAGATCAAAGTAGTTAATAAAATTAAAGCCATATCCAAAAATACAGCTAAATCATAATGGCCGGCGAATGTAGAATTTACTCTAGCTCCTGGTGTAAGTTTTAAAGGCAATCCTTTTGCAAATTCCGAATTAGTAGTCGAGATAACAGGCCAGTCTAAATATTTTTGTCCTAATGCAAATATATTCACCGCCGCAAGCGTCATCACTAACACCATTAATGCTGTCATAAATCTTTTCCTTGTTGTAAAAACGGTTGCAATAACCGGTAAAAGCAACATAAATTCAATTCTCCTGAAAAGATGGAGCAGACCTAAATGAGGAACAACGCTGTGAGTTAAAAAAATTCCCGAAAAAAGTGATAAACATCCAATCGCAAAAAATAATATAAACGACCTTCCTATATTATCCTTAGTAAAAAAGGAAAAGTTTTTGTTTATAATTAGATACCAAATCCAAAGTGCTAGTGTTAATCCAATCAATAAATCCTCCAGTCTTACCGCCACATAAGTACCTGAAATATTCAGTAAAGGGAATTTTGGATAAAGGGGAATAAATGCAAATAGAAATAAGGTCAGTATATATAAAACTCTATCCAAATTATTTTTAAGCCAGTTCATTCCTTTAAAATACTCCTTCCTAATTTACTTATGTATATAAAAGAAAATACAATTCCAAACCAAACTAAAATTCTAACTAAAATATTGGAGGTATATAATCTTAATGTTGTTTTGGTATACCAAAGTTTTCCATCTTCCCTAAGCTCAGGAGATCCATAAAATACTTTACTGCCGTCAGGATGATGATTTTCAAAACCATTTATATAAAGCGAGTCCCGTAAGGGGTAAATAAACTCCTCAAGGTATGTTGTATCTGTAGGCTTTTTTATAACTGTCCATGAATATTCCGGGGGATGATTAAGTTTTAAAGGGGGGAAAGGAAAGTGAGATGCTTCTTGGAAGTTCTTATAATAAAAAGGTATTACAAAATTCCTAAATTGATATGAAAAATACGCAGATACATTTGGAATTTGGACTGTATCACCTGAGAGAGTTGATTTTGCAGAATCAGGCAGAGGTTTAAAATCTGAAATCCCTTTTGAACCTGGCCAAAGCATATAAATTAAAAGAATTACTGCAAAAGTCTTGAATATTTTATTCATCACTGAAACCACCTGGCCCTACCTAATTTATAATGAGGATCTTTTAAATTTCTTTCTCCAATAACTTGTGCAGGCACCCCTCCAACAATCTTAAATTCCCCAACATCTTTGGTAACAACTGCCCCTGCTGCTATCACTGCCCCTTTGCCAATTTTAACTCCCGGCAAAATAATAGCCCTTGGACCAATGAATACATAGTCCCCTATTTCTACAGGCCCCAATATGGCATGAAAATCATCTGAGTTTATATCATGTTCAGAGTTATAAATCATTACGTCTGAGGCAATATCAACGTGACTGCCAATATTAATAACATCCCTACCATCCAAAAATGCATTTCTGCCAATAATAGTATCCTGTCCAATCCTCACCTTTTTTAAAGAAAAAAAGCTTAAACCCATATGAATACTTGAACCACGTCCTATCTTTGCACCAGCAAACCTTATTACTAATCTTCTCAGGTGATGTGACGGACAATTAATAAGAATGGTCCCTAAGAATAAAAAGAAATCAGCCCAATAATTATAAAATCTGTTGCCTATCTTTCCTGAAGCCTCACCTAAACTTAGATCCCTACCATTTCTATCTTTAAAAACTGCCATATGTAGTTAATTATATGGGGAATACTAGATAGAAGCAAACACTTTCAAGATAATTTTGGCCATTTTGTCCCAGGAAAACTTTTTGGCTTGCTCTATTCCCAATCTTGAATATTTTTCTCTTATTTTTTTATCAGAAACTATTGTTCTTATAGCCTGTTCTATTTGATCAACAGAATTAGGATTAACTAAAAGTCCGGCTTTACCAACAACCTCAGGTAATGATGAGACGTTTGAAACGATAACAGGAGTACCTGAAGCCATTGCCTCAAGTACTGGTATTCCAAATCCTTCGTATAAGGAAGGTAGCACAAAAGCCTGGGCGCCTGCCAGTAAACCAGATAACTCCTTAAGTGGTACAAATCCTCTAAATTCTACTCTATCTTCAATCCCCAATCTCTTTGGAGTTTCTAAAATTTCCTCATATTTCCAACCCTTTTTACCTTCTCCTTCTGTTTTACCAACAACAACTAACCTTAGATTTTCTATTTTAGAAACAGCCTCCATAAGTCTTATGAGATTTTTCCTTGGCTGGATAGTCCCTATATATATAATGTAGTTTTCCGATTTATTACTGGATTTGTGAAAAATATCATTATTAAATCCAGGATAGGCCACTGTGATTTTTTCTTTGTTAATTTTATATTGGGAAATAATATCTTTTTTTGTTGAATTTGAAATTGTAATTATATGATCTGCAAATCTGGCTGAAAATTTAGTTCCTTTTGTCAGTTGCCACAAATCACTCCTAAGAAAGGTCTCGGGAAATTTTAAAAAGGAGAGGTCAAAAATGGTTACTATTCTTTTAACTGAGGTGGGATTTGGAATATAGTGTGTTGGAGAAAAAATCAAATCTGGCTTTTCTTTTGAAAAATATAGAGCAATAGGTAAAGCAATTCTTGTCCAAAATCTTTTTGGTTTTAATATTTTATACTGCCATCCTTCTCTTGCCTTCGGTAAATCATCAAGAGGGGAGCCCGGTAAACAAATTGTGTAGTTATTTTGGTGATCTAATTTTTCAAAAGCTTTAATCAGCTCAAAGGCAAC